>Ga0209550_10000018_pt1 | contig 107112 bp, 97 predicted proteins | sample LauGreSuBDMM15SN_2_FD_187567 | JGI IMG/M metagenome (GOLD analysis project Ga0209550, IMG submission 187567) | Freshwater lake microbial communities from Lake Michigan, USA - Su13.BD.MM15.SN (SPAdes) (version 5) | ecosystem: Environmental > Aquatic > Freshwater > Lake | place: Lake Michigan... | reverse complement strand
ACTTTTTTATGCCCTTGACTATAGCCTGTAAGCACAAAGAATTGGCAAGATAATAAGACAAGTAAACAAAACTTCAAGAAGCGTTTCATGGGCTAGGACCTCTTATTAACGTCGATTTTGCCCAGACATTGCGTTAGTCGATAACTGAAAAACCTGTATACGCTTGAAGAGCCTTAGGGATTTGTATACCGTTTGCTGTTTGATGGTTCTCGAGTAGTGAAGCCAAGATGCGAGGGAGTGCCAATGCGGAGCCATTAAGGGTGTGGCAAAGGGTTGTCTTTTTATCGTCTTTGAAGCGCAATTTTAAGCGGTTGGTCTGAAAGGTATCGAATCTAGATACAGAACTTACCTCGAGCCATTTTTCTTGTGCTGCGGAGTATACCTCGAAGTCGTAGGTGAGCGCAGAGGCAAAGCCCATATCGCCGCCACACAAACGTAGAATGCGGTAAGGCAGCTCGAGTTTGTCGAGTAAGTTTTTGACGTGTTCTAGCATTTCGTCGAGTGCTTTGGCCGTGTTGTCGGGGTGTTCGACGCGTACAATTTCTACTTTATCGAATTGGTGCAAGCGGTTGAGGCCACGCACGTCTTTGCCATAAGAACCGGCCTCTCTTCTAAAACATGGTGTATAGCCACACATTTTGATAGAAAAATTGTCGTCTGGCAAAATGACATCTCTGTAAATATTGGTGAGCGGAACTTCTGCAGTTGGAATAAGGTAAAAGTCGTCTTCTTTTACGTAGTACATCTGACCTTCTTTATCTGGAAGTTGGCCTGTTCCGTAGCCACTTGCTTCATTGACCATATGTGGTGAAATGAACTCTTCATAACCAGCAGCAATGGCTTCGTCCAGGAAAAATTGAATAAGGGCGCGTTGAAGCCTTGCCCCTTTACCGCGGTAAAATGGAAACCCAGCACCTGTTACCTTGACACCTAGTTCAAAATCGATGAGTTTGAATTTTTTGGCGAGATCCCAGTGTGGTTGAGCTTCAAATCCAAATTGAGGTATGGCACCGGCTTCGAATATGTTTTGGTTGTCTTCGGCATCTTTACCCTGAACAACGTCTTGATGCGGCACGTTTGGAAGGGTATAAAGTAGTGTTTGCAGGCGGTTTTCCAAGGTGTTGACTTGTTCTTTGAGCTCAGCCTCTTGGGTTTTTAAAACACTTGTTTTTTCTTTGAGTGCTGTTGCTTCGGCTTGTTTTCCACTTTTGAAGAGTTCGCCAATAGAACGAGCTAGTTGGTTCATTTCGGCAGCCACTTGATCGAGTTGGGTTTTGGCCGCGCGCCAGTTTTGGTCGGTTTCTAGGATGTCTGCTATGGTTTGACTTGCATCGATATTTCTCTTGGCCAAACCTATTAGAATGGTTTCTTTTTCTTGACGTATCCGTTGAATTTCTAGCATATATACTCGATTGTATGACAAAAGTAAGCAAATACGCTCAAAATGACGGATGTTGTCCATACTAAGCTGTTGATTATTCCTTGAAAAGCGTGGCTTGTACGTGTAGAATTGCGCTAATTTTGGAAGATGAGTTCGCATGATGTAAAAATTGTAAATAAGAGTAGGCATCAAATGCCAACTTACCAAACGCCAGGCGCATCTGGAATGGATGTATGTGCACTTTTAGACACGCCGCTTACCCTTGCGCCAATGCAGCGCGCTTTGGTTCCTACAGGTATTTATATCGAGATGGACCAAAGTTTAGAATGCCAAGTAAGGCCACGTAGTGGTTTGGCCTTGAAAAAAGGGCTTACCGTTTTGAATACCCCAGGTACCATAGATGCTGATTACCGCGGTGAAGTTGGCATCATTCTTGTCAATTTGTCTTTAGAACACGTCACTATCACCGACGGCGAACGCATTGCACAACTCGTATTTTGTAAAGTAGAAAAAGTAAACCTGATCCAAGTCCAAGAACTAGACACCTCGGAGCGTGGCTATGGAGGTTTTGGTAGCACAGGTTTGAAATAAAGATATCATGAAAGTAATAGTCCCTATGGCGGGTCGTGGAAGCCGACTCAGACCCCACACACTCACAATTCCTAAACCTCTTGTTCCGGTCGGTGGAAAGCCAATTGTACACCGTTTAGTGGCTGATATTGCACGCGTATGCGCTGAGCCCATTGAAGAAATTGCTTTTGTGGTAGGTGAATTTGGAGAGGCGGTAGAAAAGGAGCTTTTGGCTGTTGCTGAAAGTCTTGGAGCCAAAGGAAGCATTCATTATCAGCTTCAAGCCCTTGGCACTGCCCATGCTGTTTTGTGCGCAGCCGAGGCCTTGGATGGCCCAGTTGTGGTTGCTTTTGCCGACACACTTTTTAAAGCAGATTTTAAAATCTCTAAAGAAGATGAAGGTATTTTGTGGGTCAAGCAAATAGAAGACCCGAGTGCATTTGGTGTGGTCAAGCTCAATTCGGACGGTGAAATTATAGACTTTGTAGAGAAACCGCAAACCTTTGTTTCGGATTTAGCCATGATTGGCATTTACTATTTCAGAGATGGCGCACGCCTCAAGCAAGAACTGCAATACCTCATTGATCATGCAGTCATTAAAAGTGGTGAGTACCAGCTACCTGATGCACTGCGCAGACTTACCGAAGCAGGTGTAGCTTTTAAGCCAGGCACCGTTGAAGAATGGCTAGATTGCGGCAATAAGGAGGTGACGGTTCAAACCAACCAGCGCGTACTTGAACACGACCTCGAAGCAGGCCGCTTACAAAATTTATCTGCTTATTTATCGGATAGCGTCATTATTCAGCCTTGCTATATTGGGCCTAATGTGCATATTGAAAGATCTATAGTTGGCCCTCATGTTTCTTTGGGAGAAGGAACAGTGCTTAAAGACGTCAATATTAAAAATTGCATAGTTGGTGCTCAGACCAAGCTGTTTGATGTCAATTTAGCAGGCGCCATGATTGGTTCCAATGCGCAATATACGGGCCGCTCTAAAGACCTCAGTCTTGGAGATTTTAGCAGTGTTCATGAATAAGTTGTTTTTCGCCCTCGCTGTCTTTGCATTGGCTTCGTGTAAAATGCACGAACCCGCCGCACTTACCCAAGACCCTGCATACATTCGGCAGTTTCATAGTGGCGTGCGCAACATGCTCAATGAACAGCACGAGGCAGCAATACTAGATTTTAAAGCGTGTTTACATAAACAGCCAAAAGACGCGGCTGTTCATTACGCTCTTTTTCAGACCTATCTCAAGCAAGAACAATATGAAGCAGCGGCCTACCACACTCAACAAGCTGCCGCACTAGACCCCAATAATCTGCATTATAAGCGCGAGTTGGCTTTTATGCTCCAACAATTAGGTAAAGCGCAAGAAGCGGCTGCAGTTTTTGAAGGACTCCTCAAAGTAGAGCCCAAAAATATCGACTATTACAGTGGTGTGCTTAGGTGCTACGACCAACTTCAGAAACCTGCGAAGTCTTATGGTGTTATACAAAAAATGGAGCAACAACTCGGCGAGAATCCAAATACTGTTCTTGAAAAGTTTCGGTTGTTGCAACAAATGGGCAAAGCTAAAGATGCAGTTGCTGTGCTCGAAGCGGCGCGTGTAAAGTTTCCGTCCGAACCAAGTATTCTCGCCAATTTAGTTGATCACTATTTTAAAATGCAGGATTATTCGGCAGGTTTTGGCATACTCAAAGACCTCGTTGAAGCGGATCCAAACAATGGAGTTGCCTTACTCATGTATGGTGAAATGCTCTGCCGTTCAGGTAAGGTCGAAGAAGGTAAAAAGTATTTGTATTCAGGTATTTTAGCCGATGGTGCAAGTTTAGATCAAAAGATGAATATTTTGATCATGTTGGTCAATGAAAACAAACAAACAACAGTTGAGCCAAAATTAGAACCGCTCGTACTGTACATGACTCAAGCCTACCCAAATGAAGCCAAAGCACACTCCATTGCCGGCGATTATTTTTATGTTGTTGGCCAACCGCTAGCAGCCATAGAGAGCTACCAACAAACGCTGCGCTGCGACCCTAATTTGTATCCAGTTTGGAATCAGGTCCTCATTTTAGAATTTGAACAAGGCCGTTGGTCTGCGCTCCAAAAAGATGCAACGGCTTGCGCAGAACTATTCCCAACCCAAGCCCTACCTTTTTTCTTTAAAGGCCTTGCGCTCAATCGGATAGGTTCTTACACAGCGGCACTTGAAAATCTAGAAGCAGCACAAGCCGTTTTGATTGGAGATAAGGCCCTACTAGCAGAGGTTCTGGCTCAAATTGGTGTGGCATATTTTGGTCAAAACAACCATCCAAAAGCCCTCGCTCAATTTAAAGAAGCGATGCAGTTGAGTCAGGGCAGCCTTTTAATTGAACTAATTTATCTTCATGAACTTGCTAAATATCTTATTGAAGCCAATAAAACAAATGAAAGATTAGCAGAATTAGTACAGCAGTTTCCTACTAATCCTCGTTGTCATTATGAATATGCCTATTCATTTTTTCAGTTAGAGAACTTTAATAGCGCCCTAGCATCACTGCTCAAAATTCAAGATCAAAAATTTATAAATAGCTCGGCTCATCAGGAATTACTGGGTGATATTTATTTTAAATTGGGTCGAGAACAAGAGGGTATTGCATGCTGGCAAAATGCCCTTAGCCTTGGAGAAGGAAGTAACTTACTAAGCAAGAAATTAACTAAAAAAAGTTATGTACAAATTCCTTAATTTATCTTTTTTCGTTTGCTTTTTGCTCGGTTTACAGGCATGTAAGGCTCCTGCTCTGGTAGAAGAGGTAAGGCAGTTTGAGAAATTACCCAAAATAAAAGACAAAGAACTTTTAGACCGTATCGATAGTTTATCGCACAAGGAGCCTCAAACTTTCTATAGTAAACTCAATGCTACCTATAAAGATTTAAGCAAACCTGATGACCAAAGTGAAATCTCCTTGAAAACCTCTATCAAAATTGTTAGCGATAGTGCAGTATCAGCTATTATTACTTATGCTAAAATCCCAGTCGTAACTGCTCTTGTAACACAGGACACCCTTAGCGTTGTCAACAAGCGAGACCGTTGCTATACAGTGGCATCGCTAGCCTATCTGAAGGAATTATTTGGAGTCGATTTTTCTTATGAAAATATCGAAGAGATCTTGTATGGCAAACCACTAGATTACCAATTGTCACAAAAATATTTTGTGGACAACGACCCCTTTCATTACAGCGTCTCCACACACAAAAAACGCGATCGTAAAAAACCAGACCGCAAACAAAAGGATGACCTCATGATTCAGTATCAACTTACCGATGACGCTAAAGCACTCAAACAAACGCGCATTTGGAGCCTAGAAGATACAACTGAAGTAAATGTGATTTACTTAGAAAGGCAGCAAATCAATGGCTTTGATTTACCTGTTAAAGTTCAAATCCATATCAAAACGCCAAATAAAGCATTGACACTCACCTTGACCTACGATCGTGTCGAGGTAAATGAACCCCAAGAATTGATCATCGTCATACCAGATAGCTATGAAAAATGTGATTAACCTACTGTTATTTTTGAGTCTGACATGGCATTCTTTTGCCCAACAAGATCAAAAACAACTCAAGCGCGAACAACAAAAATTGGAGAAACGTATTTCCAATACTAAAAAATTATTGAGTAAGGTTAAGAACAACAGCCAAGCATCTCTGAACGAAATCCGACTTATCGAGAATCAAATCAAGAGCCGTGAGGCATTGGTTAATCTTTTCGATAACCAAGTGCGTACTGCTGAAATGAAAATCGTTCAGAAAAAAATAGAAATCAAGCGCTTGCGCGCCAAGCTCAGTTCCTTAAAGGACCAATATCGGAAAATGTTTTTGTATGCCTATAAGCACCGCGGAAACTATAATAAAGTGATGTATTTGTTGGCTTCTTCTGATTACAACGAGGCATTGCGCCGAAATCGTTACCTAAAGAAAGTAGCAAAAGTTCAGCGTAAACAAGCAGCGCTCATCAAACAACATCAACAACTTATTTATAAAGAAATCAACCAGATCGACAAAGAAAAGCAAATCAAGCAGCAGGCCTTATTAGAAAAGCAAAATGAAAGGCAGCTCATTGAAAAAGACAAAGTAAAGAAAGAGAAGTCTTATCAAAAATTTAAAAAAGAGGAGCAAGCCTTGGTAAGTCAACTCAAAGAAGACGAGCGTAAAAAAATTCAACTCAAAAAGCAAATAGATGCTGCCATTCGGGCAGATATCGCCAAAGAACAAGCACGCGAAGCAGCCAGGAAAGCTGAACAAGTGAAAAAACAAGAGAAGACCCCAACTACAACCGCTCCTACGAACAGCCCTGCTACTGCGGCCACCCCAGCCCCAAAAAGAGTTGCTACGCCCGTATCTACAGAAGGTGCTGCAATTGGCAAGAGTTTTGAAACCAATCGGGGCCGACTACCATGGCCAGTAGATAACGGTAGTGTCACAGAAAAATTTGGTAGAAATTACCACCCCACATTGAGTGGTATTGAATGGAATAATAATGGTATCGACATTACCTGCAATAAAGGCTCCCGAGTTAGGGCGGTATTTGAAGGTGAAGTAACCACTGTATTTTCAGTACCAGGAGCGGGTAAAGTTGTGATTGTGAAGCACGGTGCGTATCGGACGGTTTATGGGAATTTAGCTGAAACTTTTGTTGGGGTGGGCAGTAAAGTATCTACCAAGCAAGCCATTGGCACCTTACTCAACGACGATGGTGTTTCAGTTTGCCATTTTGAAGTGCACCAGGTAGTAGGTGTTAACCCAATTACGCTCAACCCATCTCTTTGGATTGGGCGCTAGTTTTTAGTTGGTTTTCATAGACCAACCACATGGCGCAAATTCCCCAAATGGGGACTGCCGCCTTATCGGTATCCAAATAATTATTAAGGAACGCATGGATAAAATAAGTGCTGAGCGCCATTATTGTGCTTAATACAATAATTCTATCTTCTTTATTTTCCTTTGGTAAGCGATGATACAACGTAATTCCTGTATAAAACATAGCTGCTACAACTGCAATTAAACTGAGCATACCAATGAACCCAGTCTCCGCTAAGGCTCCTAAATACTCGCTATGCGCATTGCCCATATCCCCAAAGTTGGTAGAAATAATGGTGAGGTTTTCTGGCCTCTGAAATGGTGCGTATTCAAAGGCATAGGTGCCTGGTCCATAACCCATAATTGGCCGTTCTTTGAACATTGCAATTGCACAACTCCAGCGGTTGATTCGTTCTAGGTTGGAGGCATCGGTTGAAATATTTGCTGCACTTTGAATGCGTTCGTCGAAGGCTTCAGTTGTATGTTCATATTTGTTGCGCTCTAATTCCATCTGTATTTGATCCCAACGGACAAGGACAATAAGCAATCCGACCGCAGCCAAAACAGCAATCGGTTTCCAGGAAATCTTATAGTACAACACAAACGCTATGGCCATGCTGCCCAGTACACTTAGCCATGCTGCACGTGTATAAGACAACACCAATCCGATGATGATGATGACAATCAGACTCAGGAGTGTTAATTGCATTAACGGATTGTGCTTTTTATAGAGATAAAGCCCTACGGCAAGCGGAAGCACGAGCGCAACTATAGCGCCATAGATGGTATGGTCCTTAAAGAAAGGCGACATAACCCAATGTCCTTCTTTTTCTCCAAATCCATAAAAGGAGTGATGAATAAGCGTGTAAATGATGACTACAACGGTGGCTACTATAAAGAGCCAGAGAAAGGCAATGCGGTTACTGCGTTTTTGAAAAAAGTAAGTTCCAAAGAACAAGACGGGAATAATAAACCAAAGTCTGGCGAGTATAAACTTAAAAGACACCACAGGATGGCTGCTCGTTATGGCGGAAAGTAACATCCAAATAAGGTATACAAGGACCGTCCAAATAAGTGGACTCCGCCAAATTTGTACAGGAAGAAAGGCTTTTTTAATTTGAAGTGCGCTTAGTAAGAGCATAAGCCCGAATAACAAGGGCTCTGTAGGCACAAACAAACCAAAGCTGCTGGTGTATTCTTCGATGTTAATAGACAACGGCGTAAGAAATGCCAGGCTTAAGAAGAGCTTTTCAGTCTGAAATATGGCAAAATAGATGGCTAATAGGCCAACAGGAATAAGCGAATAAACATTCGGGTCGTTCATGAGAACTTTATGCGACGTTCTGCTGTAGTTCTCTGATGCGCTGACGGATCAATAAGAAAAATAAGCCAAAAAGAAATCCGCCAACGGTGGCCACTAGCACAATGATCATGCGCTTTGGTTTTTCTTTGCGGTCTGCGACAACTGCTTTTTCTACTACAAATTTATGATTGAAATTGGCAGTTGCATCGGATTCAGCCTGCTCGTAGGAAACTTTAAAATCTTCTATTTTGACAATTTTTTCGTTGCGTTGGTATTCCAAACCATCGTAAACAGAACCATATTTGCTATTGGCTTCAATTTTTTTACGAAGTTCTTCTTTTTCTTGCGGATTTTGGGCATCAACCAAAGCTTGGTAAAGTGTTGCTCTCGTGTCATTGGGTAAAACGCCAAGTTCAGCGAGGCCCTCTAAACGCTTGAGAATAGAATCTCGCTCTTTCTCCATTTGTTGCTTTTTGCGCAAATTGATTTGAAAAGCTGGGATAGTACGCTCTCGGATCATTTCATTTTTGATGGTATCGATGAGGTCTACGATATCATTTGCCATTGCGGCAGCTTGTTTGGGGTCTTGGTCAAGGACGTCTATCTGTATAGAACCATACCGGGTGCGCCCAAAAGAAAAGTGTTCGTTGTAGGCTTTATTGAGCTTGTAATATTTGTTGGGGTCAGTTTTGGAAATTTCGTAATCTTTGAGGAGGTCATATTTTTGAACAATGCGGTCTCTAATTCTAGACGACGATAATATTTGTACGAGTTGCTCTGCTTGCTCTTCCTCTCCAAAGTCCATGGCAGCAGCCTTTACATTTCGTTGCTCTGAAAAGGATACGTTACTCGACGCAGCCGGGAAAACAATAGCAGTAGATAAGTATAATGGCGTAATTAAAAAAGCAATGATGATCGAAATGATTGCTGCGGCACTGGTAAATACAGCCAATGATTTCCGGTGATTCCAAAGAAAAATTAAAAGGGCATTACGTTGGGCTGAAATGTTATTGTTTTCCATGTGTATGACTTGCGGGCGCTAATTTTTTTCAAAGCTATGACAATAACTCCAAAAATCCATATTTATTGCGTTTTACTGCGTTTTTGAACAAGTGAAATCAGCTCCTTTATATCTATGAATTTGAAAGCTAAAAGCAAAAATATAGTTGCCAAAATATCGATGAACAGGATCCAGTTACCATACACATACCCTATCGGAGACCATGAAACAATACCATACCAAAGCAACAACACTAAAATGAGAACCGGATATCTAAAAAAATTGCGATCAATAAGGGGCAAATCAAACAAGCGTTTACAATAAATGGCCTGAGCAAGCGCAACAAGAAGTTGTGTAAGCGCCGCAACACCTGCGGCTATTACCGCCCCTCCATCTAGGACTTTAGGAATCAAAATGAGATTTAAACTCAAATTGACAACAAAACCAATCAGGGAAATCATATTTAATACTTTCAAAGAACCATTTGCTGTGAGTAGCGAACCATATATAAGATTTGAGGCCATCCCAAAAAAAGCGATGCACAACAAAAAAAATATACTGCCACTATCCACAGAAGTGTTGCTATAGATTTGATCGATTAAGGCGCCTCCACGAGAGAAACCAAATACGGTAATGGCTATACTTGACCCAAGTAAAAGCTTACTTGCTTGTGCTACTAACGGACCAATTGCTTTAGGTTGGTCTTTGATCATTTTTGAGAACATCGGAAAGAGCAAACCTGCAAAAACCATTGCAAACATATAAAGGGCGTCAATTAGGCGATAGGCCTGAGCGTAATAGCTAGCTTCTTCTATACCCGCTATATATTTCAGAATAATCGCATCGCTTCTGGTATAAAGTGTCATGAGCACAATCAGTAGTGCATAGGGAACGGCCTGCTTAACAAGCGTTTTTACCAATGTAATTTTTGGCTTAATAAATGGCGGTTTAATTTTTAGATAAAGGGTAATTCCCGCTATTAAAAAAGTAACGGCATAGCCACAAAACTGCAGCAACGCATAGGATTCAATACTTACCCATTTAAACCCATCCGAATAAAGATAAAGTATAGTGCCCATAGAAAGAATGAGCAGGATACGGTCCAAGACACTAAAAAATGCATCTAAGCGAAACCAGTGTAATCCGGCAAAAAAACTCCGGAAATAGGCAATATTAGCTATCAAAAATTGATTCAAGCCCAAGATTAAAATCAACAAGTATTCAACAGTACTTAATTTTACAAAAAGGTTGATAATTGTAAGGCCAATGATATAAAACAACATCAGTGCTATTCTAAAAATCAGGATACTGCTGAATTGTAGCTTTGCTTCGTTTACATCTTGAGCAGCTAGTTTAACGCTAAGGTTATTAACGCCAAAATCGAATAAAATGGAAAGGATGAGACTTAGATTAAAAACAGCAAAGTAAATACCGTATTCTTCCCCAACGATATTTTGAACCTTGGCATCAATGAGAAAGATGGCGGCTGGCTTTACTAGGAGGTTGAGCCCAAGCGAGAAAAAAAGATTGGAATAAAAACTGCGTTCCTTCATGTGCCTACTGAGGTCAGGCTCAAAGATAGGACTTTCTTAAAATTAGCGCAGTAAATTGACATGCCCTGTTAGCACCTTGCGCTCATCAAGGTCTGGGTTTTTGTACAAAATGCGATAAGTGTAAATACCGGTAGGCGCTTGTATGGCATCCGGACCATAAGAGCCGTCCCAACCAACAAGGGCATTGCGGCTTTCAAAAATGATTTCTCCCCAACGGTTATAGATGGTAAATTCATAGTTTTGAGGGTCATAGCCCGCATAGAACACTGGACAAAACACCTGGTTATTTTGGTCGCCATCTGGGGTGAAGCTATTGGGAATATAGATCAACTCATTGTATTGATAACCAATACTCACAGATGTAGCATCTGCACATTGTAAGTCAGTGAGTGCAGTCAGTGTAATGGTATAACCACTCATTGTGTTTTGGAATATATGAGAGGGTTCAAAGTCATAGGCCGATTGCCCGTCTCCGAAATCCCAAACATAGTTGGTTGCACCAGTTGATAAGTTGTTAAACATGACGTATTGCGCTTCTTGTGTAAATACGCTAATTGGCGACTCAAAATTAGCTACAGGTAAGTTTTCTACATAAATATATGCCAATTCGGTATGGGTGTCATAACAACCAAAAGACGTGGTAGCCGCAAGGCTGATATCAAAGGTTCCGCCATTGGAGAATACGATGGTGGGTGCACTACCTGAGGCAGATAAAGCATTGCTCGTGGACCAACTGTAGGTGGAATTGCTTGCATCATCTGCAGTAAACGTAACGCTCAGCGGTGCACAGCCTTCAAGCGGATTCGCACTAAAGGTTACTACTGGAAGCGGATGAACCGTAACGCTTCCTGTTGCAGGTAAACTAGGACAATTATTGAGCGTGTAAACTACAGATAGGGTGGTGTCTTGAAGAGGTATAAAAGTTTGACTTGCTCCACCCGTTATACTGTTAGGCCCCCATGTATAATTACCACCAAGTAAATCTGGTGTTGCAGTAAGCGTGACGGGGTCGGTTTGGCAGATACTGGCGCTACTGAGCACAACAACAGGTATTGGATTGACCGTAACTTGTGCTGTGGCACTCGGGCTTGTACAATTGTTCAAGGTATAGGTAACTGAATAGTTAGTTGTTGTTGGCGGGTTAATTGTGATGGTATCGTTGTCTTCTGTGGTGGACCACAAATATGTCCCCCCACCCAAATTTGCTGTGGCAATGAGGTTGATGGTATCACCATAGCAAATGACGGCATTAGCTGTGGTTACCACAGGGATAGGATTCACTAAAATGGTCATTTGTGCGGTATCTTGGCAATTTAGAAGGTCATAAATGACAGCATAGGTTGTTGTTGCGGTGGGGCTCACAGTAATACTTGAACTGTTTGCTGCAAACGGAGACCATGAATAAGTACCACCAGGAAGATCTACAATTGTGTTGAGCGTTGTTGAACTTCCAATACAAATGGTATCGTTTGCACCGCTAATAACAGGGTAAGGCTTCACAATAATGGACCCCGTAACACTTGGACTGACACAACCATTTGAGCTGGTATAAACTACACTGTAATTAGTATTAACACTCGGATTATCGTTGAGTGTAGCAGCAGTTGAGCCATTACTCCAGAGATAAGAACCGCCTGTGCCAACATTATTGACATATAATGTGCCACTTGTACCGATGCATATGGAATCGGTTGTAACCGTTGGTTGGGGTGTGGGTTCGACTGTTACTGTCACGTTAGTTGTTCCGGTGCAACCTGCTGCGCTATACTCTACTGCATATGTGGTGGTGGTGCTCGGCGCTACTATTAGCGACGGGCCAGTTCCGACGGGCGCTCCATTAAGGAACCAACTAAAAACACCACCGGCTGTTGGAGAGCTGGCAGTTAGTGTGCCCGTGGCACCTTCACAAATGGTAATAGGGTTTACGGTTACGGACGGCCCTGGGTTAACAGTCACGGTAGTTGTTGCATTCACGGTTCCGCAATTTGGAACGGTTAATGTGACGGTATAAGTACCTGCCGCAAGGAGTGTGGGACTGGGAATTGTAGGGTTTTGTAGGGTTGAGCTAAAGTTGTTAGGCCCAGCCCAGGACCAACTATAGTTTGTTCCGGTAGGGTTTGGGACTGCTCCAAAGTTTAGGGCTTGCCCACTGCAAATCGGGCTGGTATTTGATGCAGTTAATGTAGGCGTTGCACAACAGTTAATATACATGGAAATACGCCCAATGTTGAAATTGACTTCTGACCAAATGTTAGCCATTGCCGCACCTGTTCCAGCCGGACAAGATTGCATACCGCTTCTTTGAAGCGTGGTATTGAATCCGTTGATGCTCGTCACAAAGTTTGCGGGGCCATAGCTGTTAACACAGTTGGGCCCTCGGGCGCCATAAACACCAATAATTTCTCCAGCGGCAACAGGGATATTACATGCAATTACTTGCGTTGCCGGTGCATTCGAAATGGTAAATAATTGAATAAAATTGTTAGTGGTAGCAGCAAATGCAGGTGGCGGGCCAGCAGTAAATCGGACAACGCGAATCGTTTGCGTACCTGTGGCACTGGCATCGGGTGGAATGTAAAGGCCACAAATGGTAAAACTTGTCGGGGCAGTGAAATGGTACCCTCGAATCATGCTGGTAAATGTATTTGTTTGTGTGCCAACACTTATGGGTGTTCCTTGGCTGTAAGAAACACCAAAAAAAGCAAAGCAAATGCTAAGTAGAAGTATGAGTCTATTCATTTATCGAATCAAATTAATATGGCCCGTAATGGTTTGGCGTTTATCCAAGGAGGGTGTTTTTATAGTAATTACGTAGGTATACGTTCCAGACGGACAAGAGTTGCCTTTTGCTCCATAGGATGCGTCCCAACCAATATTTGGATGGAGTGATTCAAAAATGATTTCTCCCCAGCGGTTGTAGATGAGCATTTGGTAGTTAAATGGATCGACACCTGTTGTAAAGATAGGAAGAAATGTTTGATTGAATTGATCTCCATCTGGCGTGAAAGTATTTGGAATGTAATAGACTAACCCGGGGTCAAAACCAATGAAAAAGGATGTGGAATCAGCACAGCCTAAATCAGAGAAAGCGAAGAGTACAACATCGACACCTTGATTTTCTACTTGAAAAACATGTGTGGGTCCTTCTTCATTTGAAGTTGCACCGTCGCCAAAATTCCAAACATAGCTCGTTGCGCCAATTGAACTATTCCAAAAAGACAACGCTTGATTAGGTTCTGTAAATACTTCTGAAGATGGTTCAAAAGACGCTATTGGATAATTATCGACTGCAATCATATTTGGTATCGTGGTGGTGGTGCTACAACCGTTTAATGTGGTTGTTAAAGAAATGGAAAAAGTGCCATTGGTGTTAAAAGTCAGATTGGCAAGTTCTCCGCTGGCACTGAGTTGATTGCTCGTTTCCCAGGTGTAGGAGGAATAATTGCCGACATCTGCACTGAGGCTGACGCTAAGTGGAACACAGCCTTGCAGCACATCAGCAGTAAAGCTACTGATGGGTTGGGGCAGAACGGTTACGGTAGCTTGAATCGTATCTGACGAACAACCGTTGAGCACATTGTATACTTGAATAGTGGTGTCTTGTTGTGGTGTGAAGGTATTTGTAGAACTACCTTGTGTATTATTTGGCCCCCAAAAAAATGTGCCAGAAGGGTTGGCGTTGGCTACAAGGGTAACAGCATTTCCTGCACAAATTGTTTGGTTACTTATGGTTATATTAGGAACCGGAAGAACCGTGACTGTGGCCGTTGCCGGAGCAGAACTACAGCCATTGACCGTGTAGACCAGAATATAGTTTGTAGTTAACGTTGGGCTCAAAGTTTGAAAACTAGCAGAACTACCATTAGACCAACTATAGATTCCGTTTGGTAAATCAACGAAGGCGCCGATGGTGGCAATGTCTCCGCTGCAAATGGTGTCATTTTGAGTAAGAACCTGAGGAACAGGCTTCACTACAATACTTGCGATAGCGGTATCTGCACAACCCGCTACACTATAAATTACTTGATATGAATTAGTTAGGCTCACTACCAAACTAAGGTTGGCTTGATTGCTTGCCGATGGTGACCAATTATAGGTACCTCCAGTAATAGAGACTTGTGTCGTAATGGTACCGACGCTACCAGCACATGTGGTGTCATTTTGCGCACTGATGGTAGGATAAGGATTAACTATAACAGTAAGTGAAACAGGATTGGCACACAAACCAACTGTTGGTGTAAAGGTGTAAGTGGTAGTGGCATTAAAGTTAGGTGCTGGATTCCAAGAACCTGTTACACCGTTGGTTGATGTTGCTGGCAGAACAAAAGGAGACCCAATACAAATAGGTGCTATCGCATTAAAAATTGGTGTGGTGTTTGCTTGCTGATTAATGGTTATGGTTTCTGTATCAATACAACCATTTGTTCCTGTTGCGGTCACGGTATAGGTGCCCGCTGCGGTGATTGTTAAATTATTCGTGCTTGCGAGTACGGTTGTTCCATTAGACCAACTGTAACTTACTCCGCCGCTGGCATTCAGTTGAATGGATGTGGTGTTGCAATTGAGATTATTTGTTCCGGTGATATTCTGAATAAGCGCTACAGGCGGCGTTATATTTTGTGAAATGACCAGCACTTCGGTATCAATACACCCGTTTAGCCCTGTTGCTGCAAGCGTATATGTACCTGGTGTTGTAATGGTTGTTGTGCTTGTTGTGGAGATAGTTGTCGAACCATTAGACCATGAATAAGTATTACCTCCAGTACCATTCAGTGTGATAGCTGGCGTACTACAAGTCAAGATCTGGGTATTAGGGGCGGTCGTAATTGCTGCTACAGGTACTGAAATATCTTGTATAATGATCATACTTGTTGTGGCTGCACAGCCATTTTGGTCAAGAACACCAAGCGTATAAGTTCCGGGCGCTGTAACGGAGATTGTTGGCCCTGTTGAAATAGGAATTACTCCATTGGCCCAAGCAAAGAATCCGCTTCCAACGGCACTGAGACTTATCGTTGTTTGTGTGCAGTTTAAAACGGTTGTATTTGGGGCATTGGCAATACTTAAAGACGGCAAAGGATTTACAACAACTGAAATAGAAGCCGGCAGCGCACAAAGGCCTGCAAGTGGTGTGAATATATAAGTTGTCGTTTGTAGGTTGTTTGGCAAAGGAGCCCATGATCCTGAGATGCCTTCTATAGATGATGTTGGAAGTGTAGGAAAGGTGCCACCGGCACAAATCGCTGGAATTGGTGCAAAACTTGGCGTAATGTTCGGATTGACAACAACGACGCCATTCAAATTAGACGTTCCATTCCAGAAACCTCCGCCTGTTGTATTGTATCCACCATAAACCGTACAACCATTGAAGGTGTAGCTAAATGCATAGTAGTAAGTTCCGGGAGCAAGGTTACTCAGGGTTGCTTGATATTCGTCGTTGTTTGGATTCACCAATGAAGCCGGATTGTACGTTGCGCTGGACCATGCACTTAGCGGCCATGTTGCTGGGTTTGTATTGGTGGTGCTGAGTCCAATTTGAACAGTAATTCCACTAGCTTGCCCCGTCGCTTCTGTGAGCCCTAGTTCGTATACTTGACCGTAAACAGTTAAACTTTGACCTTCACATATTGAACTATTACCCGGTGCTTGAGTATTCACAAAATCAAGCCCATTAATTTGTGTTGCAGTAATGTTGTTGCTGGTTGCACTACAACCACCAATGGTATATTGAACATTGTAAGTTGTTGTAGCAGCAGGGCTAACAGTGATAGTATTGGAGGTTTGGCCACCAGGAGCCCAAAGGAAAGCCCCCCCACTTGGAATACCTGTGGCATTTAAAGTTACCGATGAACCTGGACAAAAAGTTTGAGAAGTACCTGTTATTGTGGGTGTTGGATTGACAGTTACGATGACTTGATCTTGACTGGTGCAGCTTCCTTGGGTTGCAGTGAGTGTATAAGTGGTAGTTGTCGTTGGTGTAGCTATTGGGTTGAGGATATTTGTGGAACTCAAGCCTGTTGCAGGGGACCAAGTAAATGTAAGGGGTGCCGTACTACCAGAACCAGGTCCAATGGAGGCTGTTCCTGATAACAGTGCTGAACCTCCGGAGCAGAGGATGATGTCATTGCCGGCGTTCACGACGGGGTTGGTACAGGTGACGGTCGGGCAACTCGTAAAGTAAGAAACAGTAGCAGGACCAAAAAGAGGATTACAAAAAAACTGCGAAAGTTGTATGCTGTATGCACCACTAACAGGGCAAAGCCAAACAGCATTGGTTTGTAAAAAACCACATTGATCATCCCAACCTTGCACTAGTGCACCTGCAGCGTTATAAATTCTTAAATAAGTATCTACACTACTTAGTCCACATGTTGCAAAAGTGTAGGTGCAACCAGCTGTAGCAGTGAAGGTAAAAACTGGCGCCGTACCGGCCGGAAAAGTTGCGGTAAATTGTGTGGTGGTTGTTGGTGTGATGGCCGTAAAACTTGTTGGCGGCGTACAATACTGGGCCCTAAGCGGAGCCCAAAAAAACGATAGAAATAATATAAACGTTAGCCAAAAACGCATGGAAGTTAGTAGTTCAGGTTCAGCGGGTTAAATTTAACAAAACCGAAACGATTAAATTACATAAACGTTGCCTTTTGTTTGACAAAAAAGGCTTCCGAAGAAGCCTTTTTTTTTAAAATTCAAAAGTGTCCATGAACTTGGTAGTGAAGTTACCGGAGTTGAAGTCGGAACTCTCCATGAGTTTCTGGTGAAAAGGAATCGTTGTTTTTACACCGCCTATGACGTATTCACTGAGCGCTCTTTTCATTTTTAGAATGGCTTCCTCTCTGGTTTGAGCAACAACGATGAGTTTAGAAATCATGGAGTCGTAATGAGGAGGAATAGAATAACCTGCATAGACATGCGCATCGATTCTTACGCCGTGCCCACCTGGGCAATGGTAATCGGTAATTTTTCCTGGACTCGGACGAAAATCAGCATAAGGATCTTCGGCATTAATACGACACTGAATGGCGTGCATGGTTGGGTAGTAATTTTTACCTGAAATTTTTTCTCCGGCCGCAATTTTGATTTGCTCCTTGACGAGGTCAAAATTGATGACTTCTTCGGTTATCGTGTGCTCTACTTGAATACGTGTATTCATTTCCATGAAGTAGAAGTCTCGGTTTTTGTCAACTAAAAACTCAACGGTGCCAACGCCTTCGTATTTGACGGCTTTAGCTGCTTTGATGGCCGCCTCACCCATGCGCTCGCGTAGTTCGTCTGTCATGAATGGCGAAGGTGTTTCTTCAACTAATTTTTGATGACGGCGCTGAATAGAGCAATCGCGCTCCGAGAGGTGACAAGCATTACCGTATTGGTCTCCGGCAATCTGAATTTCAATATGGCGTGGTTCTTCGATGAACTTTTCCATGTAGATACCGTCGTTACCAAATGCAGCTCCTGCTTCCTGACGAGCGGAGTCCCAGGCAGCTTCCATTTCGTCTTTTTTCCAGACGATGCGCATGCCTTTACCACCACCACCCGCAGTTGCTTTTAATATGATGGGGTATTTCACGACTTCTGCCGAAACATAGGCGTCGTCAAGATCTTTTAACAAGCCAGCAGAACCTGGTATACATGGAACGCCAGCAGCAATCATGGTTGCTTTTGCTGTGGATTTGTCTCCCATACCAGCAATTTGTTCGGGCAAAGCTCCAATGAATTTGATGCCATGTTCCTGACAAACTTTGGAAAACTTCTCGTTTTCGGAAAGGAATCCGTAGCCTGGGTGAATAGCATCAGCATTGGTAATTTCTGCTGCTGCAATGATATTTGGGATACTTAAATAAGACAAGGCGCTGGTTGGAGGACCAATACAAACTGCTTCATCGGCAAAGCGTACAGGTAAGCTGTCTTTGTCTGCGGTAGAGTAAACTGCTACCGTTTTGATGCCCATTTCTTTGCAAGTACGAATAACGCGCAACGCAATTTCTCCGCGATTGGCGATCAAAATTTTCTTAAACATAATGCTATTTTTAAGCTGGGTCAACCAAGAACAATGGCTGATCGTAGTCCACAGGGCTCGCGTTGTCTACGAGAACCTTTATAATTTTTCCTGAAATTTCTGCTTCAATTTCATTGAAGGTCTTCATGGCTTCAATAATACATACTTTATCTCCTTTTTGAATGGTGTCGCCAACATTTACAAAGGCGTCTTTGTCTGGTCCTGGTGTGCGATAGAAGGTGCCAATCATTGGAGATTTGACTGTAATGTATCTACTGTTTTCGGTGCTGTTTTCGTTGTTTTCAGTAGTTACTGGAGCAACATTGGTTACAGCAGGGGCTGCAGCAACAGGAGCTGTTGCAACGGGAGCGGCCTGATACATGATTGGTTCAGTTTGACTTCCTTTGATTGAAATGCGAAAACCCTCTCTTTCGATTTCAACTTTGCCGAGTCCTGATTTGGATACCAATTTGATGAGGTCTTTGATTTCTTCTAAATTCATGGTTTAATTTTTTTTCAAAGTTAATTTAATTATGAATTGTAGGCCCATTTGAGGTAAATTGCTCCCCAAGTGAAGCCGCCGCCAAATGCGGAAAGAATAAGTACATCGCCTTTCTTTAACTGACTTTCGTAGTCCCAGAGACAAAGTGGCAAAGTGCCGGCGGTGGTATTGCCGTAACGTTCAATATTGATCATGACCTTTTCTTTCGTAAGGCCCATTCGATTAGCGGTGGCATCTATGATTCTAAGATTAGCTTGATGTGGAACCAACCAACTAACATCGTCGCTTGTTAAGTGATTGCGCTCCATAATTTCAGCTGAGACATCTGCCATGTTGGTCACTGCAAATTTAAAAACGGCTTGACCTTCTTGCTTTACGTAGTGTTGGCGGTTTTCAACCGTTTCAATTGAGGCGGGCATGTAGGATCCGCCGGCAGGTTGTTGAAGGTATTGACGACCAGATCCATCGCTTTTTAAAATGAAGTCCATGACTCCGTTTCCTTCATCGTTTGGCTCGAGCAATACCGCACCTGCACCGTCTCCGAAAATAACACAAGTAGTTCGGTCTTGATAATCGATGATAGAGGTCATTTTATCAACACCAATGACCAGTACTTTTTTATGTTTCCCTGATTCAATAAATTGAGCTCCGGTGGATAGCGCATAGAGGAAACCTGAGCAAGCTGCGTTCAAATCATAGCTCCAGGCGTTTTTCATGCCTACTTTATCACAAACAATATTGGCGGTGCTGGGAAAGGGGTGGTCAGGGGTTACTGTTCCGACAATAACGAGTTCGATGTCTAGCGGATCAATGCCTTTTTTTTCAAGTAGTGCTTTGACTGCTGCTGCTGCCATATCAGAACTTGCACCATCTTTCATGATGCGGCGCTCTTTGATGCCTGTGCGGCTTGTGATCCATTCGTCAGTAGTATCAACCAACTTGGCTAAATCTTCGTTTGATAAAATATGTTCAGGCACATAGCCCTGAACTGCAGTTATGGCAGCGGTGATTTTACCCATGATTAGTTAAAAGCTTCGTTAATTTTTTCAGTTAAATTGGAAGTCACGACGTTGTGTGCATGAAGAATCATATTCTTGACGGCAATATCATTCGAGATACCATGACCTATAATTGCGTTTCCTTTGACGCCTAATATAGGAGTGCCACCGTAATTTTCATAATTAAAGCGGTCAAAATAGGCATCTTGAATTCCGCGTTTTTTGATGAGGGTATAAATTCCTTCTGCTTCTTTGAGGACGATATTACCGGTAAATCCGTCGCAAACAATAACGTCGGCTGCTCCTGTAAAAATATCTCGTCCTTCAATGTTTCCTGTGAAGTTCAGTTCGTCAGATTCGGCTAGCAATTTGTATGTTGCGATGGAAAGTAAATTGCCTTTAGAGTCTTCCTCGCCAATATTGAGCAAAGCCACTTTTGGATTTTCAATGCCTAAAACAGTTGTGGCATAAACCGAACCAAGAACTGCAAATTGATAAAGCACATCTGACTTGCAGTCGGCATTGGAACCGACGTCTAACAATATAGACTGACCACCATTGATATTAGGCAGCGTAGAGGTAATACAGGGGCGGATTACTCCAGGAATGGTGTTGAGTTTGTACATTGAGCCCACGAGCATTGCGCCTGTGTTCCCATTACTTGCAAAAACATCGATTAGGCCTTTGGCAAGCATTTCAAAACCAATAGCAATTGAACTGTTCGGTTTCTTGGGCAAGGCTCGGGTTGGATGATCGTGGTAAGTAATCACTTCTGGTGCATGCACGATTTCGAAAAGATCGGCGCTCTGTGAACGACTGGCTAATTCTTTTTGAATGATAAGTTCGTCGCCGTACAACACAATAGTTACATCACTACCCAAAACTTGTTTGGCTAATAATGCACCATCTATTGTCGCTTTAGGAGCGAAATCGCCGCCAGAGACATCAAGCCCAATCTTCATGGGAGAAAATTAGAACTTACTGAACCTCCTCTACGGAGTCAGTTGTTTGCTCGGCTACAACTTTGCCTTTGTAGTAGAGTTTGCCCTCATGCCAATGCGCATGATGAAACAAATGTGGCTGCCCGGTTGTAGGACAAGTTGCAACATTACTTGCAGTCGCTTTTTTGTGCGTTCTACGTTTGTCACGACGTGTGGTCGATATTCTTCGTTTAGGATGCGCCATTTTATATTAATTTATATCTGTTAATTTAAATTCTTAAGTGCAGACCACCTGGGGTCTATTTCGTCGTCATCGGGTTTTGAATCAGAGGTAGGTTGTTGGTATTTATTTATTAATTCAACCATTTCTTCATTGCACTCCCCTTCTTCGTGAACCATTTTGGCAGGCAATGAAAGACTAATCAACTCATACAAAGGTTGAGTGAGGTCGATTTGATAACTTTCCGGAGCAAGGACAAGAAGGTTTTCATCTTCGGATTCTTCTTCTCCAAATGTGTAATAGAGCGTCATATCTCCTTCTATTTCTTGAGTTAAGGGCTCTGTACAGCGATCACAATCAGTAAAGATGAAACCCACTACATCGAGCTGAGCGATGAGCATTGTTTCTTTCTTTTCTAACTCGAGGTAGGCACTGAGCCGACCATTTTCGATGAGCGAGTAGGGCAATGATTCAAAGAACGATTTGTCAATGTCAAATTCAAATTCATGAATCCCTTGCTTTAATCCTACAAAGGGTATGGCGAACGAACTTTTCATAATGAATGATTCACTGACGAAAACGAAAGGGCAAAATTAGGGATTTATTTTGGATTTTTAAAATAGATTGACACGATCTTATTCCTTCTTTCCTTTTTCGTCTTTGGATATGGCCAAAGGATTGGCGTGTATTTCTTTAAATACTTTCCGTTTCCGATAAATATCTACAGCTAAAAATATGGCGCTGCGCAGGCTTTGTTCGTCGGCTTGCATTTTACCAGCGATATCAAAGGCGGTACCGTGATCAGGGCTCGTACGAACAATGGGTAGGCCAGCTGTATAGTTTACGCCGTCGTCGAAGCAAAGTGCTTTAAAGGCAGTGAGGCCTTGATCGTGATACATTGCTAAAACGCCATCAAATTGTTGCCTGAGCGCCGAACCAAAAAAGCCATCTGCAGGATACGGACCAAAAGCAAGAATCCCGTTATTTTTTGCGGTCTGAATAGCAGGGATAATGATTTGCTGTTCTTCTTCGCCTATTTTGCCATTTTCACCAGCATGTGGGTTGAGCCCAAAAACTGCAATTCTCGGTTTAATGATCCCGAAATCTTTTTTAAGACTTTGTTCAAACACTTCAATTTTAGCAACAATCAACTCTTTTTTGAGTTGGTTTGAAATCTCTTTGATAGGAATGTGTGTGGTTACTAAGGCAACTCTTAAGTTGCCTGAAACGAGAATCATTAAAGCCTCTTTGGCGCCAGACATCTCTGCGAGATATTCGGTGTGTCCGGGAAAGTTAAAACCAGCTTTGGCTACGTTCTCTTTAGAAAATGGAGCGGTGACCAACACATCAATTTTACCATCGGCAAGGTCTCGGGTAGCCGCTTCTAAAGATAGCAAGGCATATTTACCCCCATCGGCATTGGAGACACCCGGCTCTATCTGAACCTCTTCTTGCCAAACATTAATGACATTGACTTTTTTTGAACTAATTTCAGTGGCATTTTGACAAGACAAGTAATTGAAATCTTGAAGATTCAGCTGTTTTTTGTAATGTGAAATCACTTTATTAGAGCCATATACGACCGGAACAAGATCGGTTAAAATACGGTTGTCTTGTAGGGCTTTAACGATAATCTCAGGGCCAATACCGTTGAGGTCACCGATAGTGATGCCAACTTTGATCAAGTTTTTATTGACTTGTTCTTTGTCTTTGACCTCTTTTTCTTTGGTTTCTTTTTCCATTAAATATTGTTGGTTTTTAGAAAATGGTAGAGCATGCGCACGCCCGCGCCTGTTCCGCCATCTCCTTTGTAATTTTCTGGGGCATCTAGCCAAGCTGGCCCCGCGATATCCATATGAACGTAGGGGGCACTCACAAAGTGCTCGAGGAATTTGCCGGCTGAGATCATTCCTGCGTTTGGCCCACCAATGTTCTTGAGGTCGGCAATTTTTGACTTCATGTGTTTTTTGTAGTCGTCCCAGAACGGAAAGCGCACAACGCGCTCGTGTACAGCCTGACCACTTCGTTGGAGCGCATCAAAAATATGATCTTCTGCATTGCCCATGATGATACTTGCTTCTGTGCCGATTGCACGCAATGCTGCCCCAGTTAATGTAGCAGCATCGATAACAAGACTTGGATTATACTTTTTTGAATAGGCCAAAGCATCGGCTAAAATCATGCGGCCTTCGGCATCTGTATTGAGTACTTCAACGGTTGTGCCGTCGAACATTGTAATGACGTCTCCGGGGGCATACGCATTGCCTCCAGGCCGGTTGTCTGTGGCCGGCAATAGTGCTACTATGTGTACTGGTAATTTTTGTAGGGCAGCAAGATAAATGACCGCTGCCATTGTGGCTGCACCGGCCATATCGCCTTTCATGGTATCCATGCTACCTGCCGTTGGTTTTAAACTCAAGCCTCCTGTATCGTAGACTACACCTTTTCCGACCAAAACAATTGGTTGCTTGTTTTTTGCGTTTTTTGGTTTGTACTCGGCAATTGTAAAAGTAGGCTGATCAATCGACCCTTTATTGACAGCCAATAAGCCGCCCATTTTGAGGGTCTCAATTTGAGTTTCTTCAAGTACTTTAACGTCAAAATTAGCTTCTTTTCCCATCTCTACAACAGCTTGAGCGAGTTGTTCCGCATTGAGATGAGACACTGGTGTATTAACCAAATCACGTGTTTTAAAAACGGCTTTGGCGATATTTTCTAGTTCGGTAATTTGCGCTTGTGTAACAGCAGCTTTTACCACTACTTCATTGAACTTTGCAGTTTCTGGCTTGCTGAAGTGTTGCGTAAATCGATAACTGGACAACAAAAGTCCTTCGAGCAGCGCATAGGATTCTTCTGCATTTCCATTTTCCAATAATAATGAGGTTTGCGTATCGTGTAAGTGTTTTTCAATACTGTGTGCATGAATGCGTATTTGTTCGAGCGTTTGCCCCTCTTGAATTTCGAATTCAAAACCTTCTTTGGATTTGTAGTATTCAAAATCTTTGGCGTTTTCGGATTTTGCAATAAAGCGCACTGCTGATTGGGGTGAATTTTTAGATTTTTTAGTCAGGACTAACATATTGTAAAATTTCTACAAAGTTAAAAAGAATGAAGCTGTCTACCCTGAAAATAATTCATGGCCGTGTGCAATTAAAAATTTGTCGATCAAACGCGGAATCGGGTGATCTTCTAGACCTGCTAGATCAAGAAAAATAGAAGAAGAAGTCAACTGACTTCGCTCCGAAGAAATAATGAAGTAGGCCTCAATACGCTGATGTGTCAGGAGGTGTTCAAAGCGACCACCAATTATTTTTTGACCGCTCAGATAAATCTTCATTTGGCTTTCATCAGCGAATTCTGTCAGAGGAAATTCAAATAATCCTTCCCAAATATCTTTGGCTCCTCTTCTTTGATAAGCAAGTTGTTGTTGTGCATTAGATATCAGGTGGTATACAAAATATCTTTTTTTAACTTTTGCTTTTTTGAGTTTAACAGGAAGGTTGGCAACTTGATTTTCGCGATACGCATGGCAAGTGGTCAGAACTGGGCAAGCGCTGCAATCTGGTGAAACAGGTTTGCATTGCAAGGCCCCGAACTCCATAATGGCTTGGTTGTGTTGTGCAGGGTTTTTTGTATCGAGCAATTCTTGTGCGAGCGCTTCAAAAATACCCTTGCCAACTGTGGAATTGATGGGTTCTTCTACCCCAAAATACCGACTTAAAACCCTAAATACATTGCCATCCAGAACAGCATGCGGTTGGTTGAAAGCAAATGAGGCAATAGCTGCAGCGGTATACGGCCCAACTCCTTTAAGTTGTAGTAACCCTTGATAGGTATTCGGAAAAATATTGCCATAATCAGTAGTAATTTGCTGCGCAGTGGCATGCAAGTTGCGCCCCCGACTGTAGTAACCGAGCCCTTGCCATAAATTGAGTACTTCTTGTTGAGATGCCATGGCAAGCTGCTGCACCTGAGGGTAATTGTGGATGAATTTGAGGTAGTAAGGAAGCCCTTGATCTACTCTGGTTTGTTGTAAAATAATTTCACTTAGCCAAATGGCATAAGGGTCTTTGGTGTGTCTCCAAGGCAAGTCCCGGTGGTGACTTTGATACCAAATTTGTATAGCTTCGCGAAGCTCTTGCATAATTTATTTTAGAAATTTTGTCTGAAAATTACGCATATATACTTTCTGTGGAGTATTTTTGCCCCCGCTATTAATTACCTAATCAATTAACCCAGAGATATGACAAAAGCGGATATCGTTGCAAATATTGCAGAAGAAACCGGATTGGAAAGAGCAGAAGCACTTCGTGCAGTAGAAGCATTTATGAATAACATCAAAGCTTCTATGGCTGACGGAAAAAATGTTTACTTACGTGGCTTCGGAAGTTTTGTGGTGAAGGAGCGCGCGCAGAAAACAGGCCGCAACATCTCTAAGAATACCACTATTATCATTCCTGCACACAACATCCCGTCTTTCAAGCCTTCAAAAACGTTTGTAGATGAGGTAAAGAACAACGTTAAAGTGAAATAAGTTTTCTTTTTTTCTGAAATTTGTATTACCTTTGCACTCCCTTATCGGGGGTGCATTTTTTTTGTAACAAAGTACTAAACATATAACACCTTCTCATTATGCCAAGCGGTAAAAAAAGAAAAAGACATAAGATGGCGACGCACAAGCGTAAAAAAAGACTTAGAAAAAATCGCCACAAGAAGAAGAAATAATTCTTTATTCTACCATGTAAACGCATAGAGAGCTCATTGATTTTTCTTTGAGCTTTCATTGTTTCATCCTATAAATAATTTCAAGTGAATTTAGAACTCGTTGTAGACGCCCGTTCAAACGGCGTCTGGATAGCACTGCTGCGCGACGGGAAGTTAATTGAGTTGCACGAAGACCGTGGCAATACAGACTTCTCCGTAGGCGACATCTATCTCGGACGGGTACGTCGTGTTGCCAATGGCCTGAACGCGGCTTTCGTTGATGTCGGATATGAGAAAGATGCATTTTTGCACTATCACGACCTCGGCCCTCAATACGTATCTTTTTCAAAGTACGTTAAAGAGAGCATCAACGGGAAGCAAAATGTTGCAGACCTTCAATACTTTAAACTAGAAAAAGAAATTTCCAAAGAAGGAAAGGTATCTAATACTTTATCTTCTTCTCAAGCTATACTTGTTCAAGTAGCGAAAGAACCAATTTCTCAAAAAGGCCCACGCCTGAGCTCCGAAGTAACGCTCGCTGGCCGCTATCTAGTTCTCGTACCATTCTCCGAGAAAATTTCTGTGAGTCAAAAAATCAAAGATAGCGCTGAAAAAGAGCGTTTGAAAGAACTAATGGACCGCATTAAACCCAAGAATTTTGGTGTCATTATTCGTACCGTAGCCGAAAACAAATCGACTGCCGATCTCGAAGCAGATCTTAATAATCTACTCGAAAAATGGCGCACCCTCCATGCCAACCTCAAAGGTGCTCAACCACCTAGACGCGTCCTTGGAGAGCTCAATACCACCAATTCCATTTTGCGAGACCTTCTCAATGGAAACTTTACCAATATACACGTCAACGACGAAACCATGGCCCTTCAAATGAAGGACTACATTTCTGAAATTGCATCAGGCCGTGAAAAAATTGTGCGTCATTACGACAACCGCATTGGAATTTTTGAGCGTTTTGGGATCAATAAGCAAATCAAAACCTTATTTGGTAAAAAAGTGCCGCTAGCAAGTGGTGGCTACCTCATTATCGAACACACAGAAGCCATGCACGTTATTGACGTCAACAGCGGAAACCGTAAAGGTGCCGATGGCCAAGAATCTAATGCACTCGCCACCAACATCGAAGCGGCAGAAGAAGTAGCTCGTGTACTTCAACTTCGCGACATGGGCGGCATCATCTGTGTTGACTTCATCGACATGCATGAGCGTGAAAACAACAAGATTCTCTTCGATAAAATGAAGGAATTCATGAAATCAGACCGTGCAAAACACAACATGATCCCTCCTTCGAAGTTCGGAATTATTGAAATTACACGCCAACGTGTTCGTCCAGAGACCGACATTGCAACACATGAAAAATGTCCAACTTGTAACGGTAGTGGAGAAGTCCAGGCAAGTATTTTATTTGCCGAAGAAATCGAAAATAATTTGGCCTACCTCATCAATGACAAAGGGATGCGCGGGGTTACCTTATTAGTGCATCCTTATTTGGAGGCATTTTTTAAAAATGGTATCTGGAGCCGTCAGTTGAAATGGTTCCTTAAATACAAAAAATGGATTCCGGTGCGCGGGGTAACTGCTAATCACCTATTGCAGTACACCTTCGTCGACAAAGAGAACAACGAAATACCTCTTTAATGTCGGCCCCACGTGCCTATGACCTTACACAAATGCTTCAGAAATCTGAGGCATTTTGTGCTTATCAGGAGCGCAGTAGCCATGAAGTTTTAGAAAAACTCAAGCGCTTAGGAGCACAAGAGGGCGAAATCATACAGATCATCAATTCACTTATCGAAAACAAGTTTTTAGATGACGAACGTTTCGCTAAAGCTTATGCTGTAGGTAAGTTACGCATCAAGCATTGGGGAGTGAATAAAATTAAGCAGGGTTTAATAATCAAACACCTAGATCGCCACATCATTACTGAAGCCATACAAAGCATGTATAGCGAAGAAAATTATACTGGAATTCTTCAGGACGTTGCAAATAGAAAATGGCAAGAACTCATTAAAGAAAAAGACCCCTGGATGCGCAAACAAAAGCTTTTTCGCTTTTTGGCATCCAGGGGTTTTAATTACGACGAATTTTCAGAACTGAAATTCGATTAAATGCCCTGATTAGTTGTACTTGATAAGCTCAGCTGCTGTTTTGGTCCAATTGGCAGGGCCACCAGCTTCGTATCCTTTTGATCCAATTTGTACTAAATTAGTCTTGCCATCGTTCATTTTTTCTGGACGAACAAACCAACAGGTAGGATAGCCACGCACTGCAAATTGTTGTTGCAAGTTTCTGTTTTGGGTTTTGAGGGCTTCAGTTTGTGGAGTAGAACGCGGAAAGTCGAGTTCGACAAGTACAACATTTGCTTTGGCCCATGCTTCAAATTCAGGGGTTTTGAAAACTTCTTTTTGAAGACGTACACACCAGCCACACCAGTCAGAACCAGTAAAAAACAACATCATTGGTTTGTTTTCCTTTTTAGCAATGGCCGTAGCCTCGTTAATATCCGTATACCAAGTTAGTGCGGCTTTTTGCGCAAAACCCAATTGTGCTGTCAGGAGCAAAGTAAATAAAGCGATTGTTTTCATACAATTTTTTTCTAAAGTTAGTGATAAAGCGTCAATAGGCAAAAACCATGCAAAAGTATATCAACCGTGCATTAAACAAATTTATTTATATTCGTTTACAAATTCCTACCCATGAAACTACAACTACTAGCCTTTTTTTCCTTTGTAAATCTTTTGATTTTCGCGCAGCTTCCTACCCAAACTGTTCGCGGAACCGTTTTTGATAGCGAGTCTAATTATCCGCTTTCTGGGGCAAAAATTGTTATCGAAGTAAATGGCCAAAAATTCATGGCGGCTGCAGCTTCAGATGGCAACTTCACAATTTTAAAAGTACCTGTTGGCAAACATCAATTAGATGCTTCAGCGCCATTTTATGATGCCCGAACGCTGACTGTCGAGGTCACCTCTGGTAGAGAGCTCATTGTTCAAATTCCACTGCAAGAAAAAGTTTCTGAGCAACAAGATGTTCGTGTTGTGGGCCGCAAGCGCGGAGAGGTACTCAACGAAATGGCAGTACTTTCTGCCCAACAATTTAGCGTAGAAGAAACCAATCGTTATCCAGGCTCACGTATGGACCCCGCGCGCATGGCCTCCAACTTTGCAGGTGTGAACGGTGCCGATGACTCAAGAAATGATATTGTAGTCAGAGGAAATTCGCCTCTGGGCGTAATCTATCGTGTAGAAGGCATCGATATTCCTAACCCCAATCACTTTGCCATCTCCGGAACCTCCGGCGGGCCAGTTTCACTTTTGAACAACAAAATTTTAGGCAATTCTGACTTCTTCATGAGTGCTTTTCCTGCGGAATACGGCAATAGTTTGTCTGGGGTTTTTGATTTGAAGTTGCGCAACGGGAACAACAACCGACATGAGTTTACGGGTCAGTTTGGTTTACTCGGCACAGAATTTCTTGCCGAAGGGCCTTTGGGTAAGAACAGCAAATCAAGTTATTTAGTAATGGGTCGATATTCTACCCTTACTATTTTTCAAAAATTAAATATCAACCTTGGCACAGATGCGATTCCAAAATATTTTGATGGTGCCTTTAAATTTAACTGGGTACTCAAAAATGGAGGTCAGCTCTCGTTTTTTGGAATGGGCGGAAATTCTGATATCGCTATTGAAATCTCAGGCTTCAAAGAATACACCGAAGACCTCTACGGAGAGGGTGACCGCGACCAATATTTTGGCACGAGCATGCTTACCTCTGGACTGAATTACAAAAAGAGCATCAATGAGAAAACATTCATATCTTCCACTTTAGCGTATAGCCAGGAAACGCAACAAACGGACCACAATTACTTGCGCAATCGCCGGCTAGACTCGCTTACGCAGGAAATCATTTTTGACACCATTTATCCGATGATGGCCTATGATTTCAAAGTTCAAAAAATCAGTGGTTACACGGCAATTAATCATAAAATCAACAAGCAGCATTTACTTAAAGCTGGTTTGAGTTTTGATCTGATTTCAATGAATTTCTTAGATTCTTGTTTGTATGATTTAGATGTCCCAGACGATTACCAGCTTCGTTGGAACTATCAAGGCACAGCTGCAATTATTCAACCTTTTGTGCAGTGGAAGTGGCGTATCTCAGACCATATGGATTTCACGGCGGGTGTACATGCTCAATATTTTACACTCACCAATAGCGTTAGCCCGTTTGAGCCTCGTTTGGGTTGGAAATACCGCATGGATAACGGACAGGCTATTTTTGCAGGTGGTGGCCTGCACAGCATGATACAACCATACTACACTTATGCCTATAAAGTATTGCCGGGCAGCAATAATCCAAGTAGCAATATCAATATGGATTTTTCGCGCAGCGCGCATTCGGGCATCGGATATGAGAAATCTTTCAATAAAGGTTTCAATATTAAAACAGAAGCTTATTACCAATATTTATACAACATTCCTGTAACCGTTGCACCATCTTCTTTCTCGATGATCAACGTGGGAAGTGGCTTCTCGCGTTTATTTGTAGATCAACTTCAGAATACAGGCGATGGCTATAACTACGGTTTGGAACTCACCGTCCAAAAGTATTTTGACAAGACTTTCTTCTTTTTATTTTCCGGAACGGTCTATGACTCCCGCTACCGTGGTTCTGACCTCGTTTGGCGAAACACCTCCTACAATGGCAACTATGTAGTGAATTTGCTTGGCGGAAAGGAATTCAAAGTCGGGGAGCGCAGTATCATCGGAATTGGCGGCAAAGTTACAGCAGCAGGCGGCAAGCGTTACGGATTGGTGGATATCGCTACCACCAATAGCATGAAAGAAATTATCTTTCAAGATTCTATGTTCAACGAGTTGCAGTTCCGCGATTACTTCCGCGCCGACCTCAAAATCTCTTGGCGCAAGAATGCCGACCGTGTTACACACGAGTTTGGTCTAGATTTAGTGAATATTCTTGGTACACAAAATTTACTTACGCTAGCTTACAGACCAGCACTTACTGCCCAAGATTTTATAGACCAACAAAACGGTACTTTTATACCTTACTCAGAAAAAAACCAACTTGGCTTTTTCCCAATATTTTACTACAAAATCGATTTTCGGGCCAATGCTAAATAACAGCTTCTAAATTCCTATTAACTTTGTACTTCAACATTAGTTATGAGAGGAATTTTGAGTTATCAGCTGTTAGACCCGCAGTTACCGAACAGCGAAGAGGGATGGTTTATTGAAAGTGAAAACGGCGCTTACAAGGTCGGGGATTTATCGATCAAAAAAATTGTCAGTGGACGTTATGCAGTGAGTGAGGGTTCAGTGGTTCAATTTGAACTCGAACCAAACTGCAAAGTAAGCGACCAAACCAAAATTCAGCACGCCGTGGTGGCCAAACTCCATTTAGAGGAAGAAAACCCCACCAAAATTTTCCTCATTGACATCGATGGCACCATCTGCGATGACATCAAAAATGAAGAAAGTTATTTGTATTCGGTTGCTCAAGTATTTCCAAATTCAAGGGAAGTCATTAATAAGTGGTACGAAGAAGGTAATATCATTACTTTCTTCACCGCCAGAGAAGCCAAAGACCGAGAAGTCACTGAAATTTGGCTCAAAGAAAATGGTTTTAATTACCACGGTTTGGTCATGGACAAACCGCGCATTAAAGACGGGCAAGAGTACGTTTGGATAGACAACCGTAAAGTGCGCGCCGTTACCTACATGGGTACCTGGTCTGAACTCACTGAAGTCGATGCCAAAATCAAGGTATTTGCATAACCTGATCAGCATTTGAAGGCCAAAGAGCTCGGTTTACTCCTCGATAAGCAAGCCTATTCTGAGAGCAGCATGATCTTGCATTTTTATACGCTTGAGCGCGGCTTCCAATCTTTTATTTTCAAAGGAGCGCTCAAAAAACGCAAGGCGCTTAACCAATTAGGCCTTTACGAAATCAACTATTTCAAAAGACCCGAGTCTGATCTTGGTATTGTAAATCAACTTGATTTTGCCTGGACCCCCCACACCCTTTTTGAGCGCCCTCAAAAGGTTTTGTTGATCTTCTTCATGACCGATATTCTCCAACAAACACTGCGGCACCAGGGCCCAGACGCCAAGCTTTTTTATTTTATCCGAGATCAGTTGGTGCATTTAGAAACGACTGATGCGGAAAGAAAATTTCCGACCCAATTTTTAGCGCAGTATCTCATGCTTTTGGGTTATGCCCCACTAGTGGAAGAGGAAGAAGCCGCCATTTTTGACTTGCAAAAAGGAAGTTTTTGTCTGGCCTCGCAAGGCGGTGCTACCTGTATTCAGGATCCAGTGCTCGTGCGCTTTTTAAAGGCGCAATTTTGGCCCTTACCGACTGAACTGCATGCGAATTCAGTTTTATACAAAGAGGCCTTGCGCATTTTAATACAGTATGCACAAATTCATTTGTCAGGTTTTGAGCTCGAAAAAACAATGGAAATTCTTCACGACACCCTCTACGAATAAGCGCTTCGTTTGTGCTTAGCGTTTTCTGGCAAAAAAATCTTTGAGTAATTGGCTACATTCGGTTTCCATGACGCCATTTTCCACGAGCGTTGCAGGGTGGTACAAGCTTGTTCCTGTTGCACTTGCTCCTCTTTTGGCATCTCGGGCCGCAAAAACAACGCGGTCTACCTGAGACCAATACAAAGCTCCAGCACACATGCAGCAAGGCTCTAAGGTCACAAACAGCGTACATTCTTTGAGGTATTTGGCACCTAAGTATTGTGCGGCGGCGGTAATGGCCTGAATTTCGGCATGCGCGGTAACGTCAGTGAGTTGCTCCGTAAGGTTATGGCCGCGCGCTATAATCTGATTTTTGCAAACAATGACCGCGCCAACAGGCACTTCGTCTGCATCAAAAGCTTTTTGCGCCTCTAAAAAGGCTTGCTTCATAAAATATTCATCGTTGAAAGGGCTCAGCATAGCGCAAGATTACAAACTTTCTCTTAATTTTCAGCCATGAATCTTTTAGACCTCTTTCTTTTTGCCCCCTTGGCTTACGGCGCTTATAAAGGATACAAGCGCGGCCTTATTATGTCGTTATTTATGTTGTTAGCCATTGTTGTTGGCCTTTACGCAGCTTTTCAACTCACCGATGTAGTCGTGGAATGGGGGCGTGATAATTTACATTGGGAGAAAACCACCTTGATGCCACTCAGTTTTGTCGTATTATTTTTAGGAATTGGCGCGGGCATTTATTTTGCTGGCAAACTGCTCGAAACCGCTTTAAAGGTGGTGAAACTCTCCATCCTCAATAACCTAGCAGGTGCGTTATTGGGCATATTGCAATGGATGTATTTGGTAGGAACCATTCTCCTTTTTGTGCTGTCCAATGATCACAAACAAAAACTGATCAGTTCGCAAACGCGTAACGCCTCCATAGCGATTCCGTTCTATACCGGGATGCTTCAAAACACCTTACCAAAGGCGAGTGAAACCATTCTATTTGAATCTTATTTAGAACAAGCCAAAGCGCGAATTACAGATGAAAAAAAATAGAAGTACACTCTTTTTTTTAGGATTTTTAGTTGTGCTTGCTACGTCTAAACTTTTTGCAAATTCGGATTCTTTATTTTATCCGAAAAAAAGGACACTGAAGTCCGGACCCTATTTTGGCCTGCAAAGTGGGCGTTTCTATGCGCTTGAATACGGATGGGAGCTTCAAAGAAAAACCCGTGAAGATCTTGTGCACTCCAATACAACGGCCGTTCATCATGGTTTGAACGCTTCGTTTGACTTTTCTCGCTTGAATCCTATCTTGGGATACGACATTGGTTTTTGGAGCCGCACCGGCAATTTTGACCTCACATACGGGCTCAGCGCCGCAGTGCGTACCGACTTGAAGCAGTTGCGTTTTGGGGTTTGCCCAAGTGTAGGCATCAAAGTTTGGCAGCTGCATGTGCAAACGGGCATGTATGTGCTCGCTCCGTTTTATGCTTTAGACAATACCACCTTCAATTCTAATACCTTTTTTATCTCCGCACGCTTTTTGGTGGTCAAGCATAAAAAAACAAAAGGGGCCAATTAGACCCCTTTTTGAATGTAAGTGCAATAAAGCTTATAAATCGAACTTGATGCCTTGTGCAAGCGGCAAGGAGTCAGAGTAGTTGATGGTGTTGGTCTGACGACGCATGTAAACCTTCCAAGCATCTGAACCAGATTCGCGACCTCCACCTGTTTCTTTTTCACCACCAAAGGCTCCGCCAATTTCAGCACCTGAAGTTCCGATATTGACATTCGCAATTCCGCAGTCAGAACCTGCTGCGCTCAAGAAGGCTTCAGATTCTTTGAGTTCGTTGGTCATGATCGCTGAAGATAAACCTTGCGGAACCCCATTTTGCATGGCAATGGCGTTGTGTACACTACCCGTATATTTCATAATGTAAAGGATAGGCGCAAAAGTTTCGTGTTGTACAATAGCAAAATGATTTTCAGCCTCAATGATACATGGTTTCACGTAGCACCCAGATTCGTAACCAGCGCCAGAAAGCACACCGCCTTCCACTAATACTTTTCCACCTTCTTTTTGAGCAGCTTCAATCGCATTTAGGTAGTTGTTCACGGCGTCTTGATCGATCAGTGGCCCAACGTGGTTATTTTGATCTAAAGGATTGCCAATACGCAATTGCTTGTAAGCCGCTGCTAAGGCATCTTTGACTTTATCGTAGATTGTTTCGTGTATAATGATGCGGCGTGTCGATGTACAGCGTTGCCCAGCAGTTCCTACGGCACCAAATACGGCACCTGGCACGACCATTTTGAGATCGGCAGAAGGTGTAATGATAATGGCGTTGTTGCCCCCTAATTCTAATAAGGAACGACCCAAGCGTTGCCCAACTGCTGCCCCAACTGATTTACCCATGCGGGTAGAACCTGTTGCAGAAATTAAAGGTACGCGGCTGTCGTTGGCCATGAGTTTGCCGATTTCGCCATCGCCGATGACCAAACCAGAAACGCCTTCAGGCACGCCGTTGGCGGCAAAAACTTCTTCGGTAATGCGCTGGCAAGCAATAGCGGTAAGTGGTGTTTTTTCGGATGGCTTCCAAACGCAGACGTCGCCACAAACCCATGCCAAGGCTGTGTTCCAATTCCAAACGGCTACCGGGAAGTTGAATGCGGAAATGACACCCACAATGCCGAGCGGATGATACTGCTCATACATGCGGTGACCCGGACGCTCTGAATGCATGGTAAGGCCATAAAGTTGGCGTGAAAGCCCAACTGCGAAGTCACAGATGTCGATCATTTCTTGTACTTCACCTAAACCTTCTTCTAAAGACTTACCCATTTCGTAAGAAACGAGTTTACCAAGTGGCTCTTTGTAAAAGCGAATGCGCTCAGCCAACTGACGTACAATTTCACCGCGTTTTGGAGCGGGAACTTTGCGCCATTCAACAAATGCAGCTTGTGCTTTTTCGATGACTTGATTGTATTGCGCTTCTGTAGCCATATTCACGTGTGCAATGACCTGTGCATCTACCGGAGAAACAGAAGCAATTTTAGCTCCTGTTGAAGCAATCCATTTTGCGCCAGTAGACGCTCCTTGATTATTTTCTTGAATACCTAATTGGCTTAAGATTTCTTTAATTTCTGCTTGAAGTGACATAAGTGTTGATTTGTCGGCAAAGGTAGGGAATTTTTATTGTGTAACTTTGTCACATGAATGACCTTTCTCACGATCCAATTTGCGCATTAGCCACCGCTAATGGCATGGGTGCTATAGCGGTTATTCGTGTTTCTGGTAAAAATTCCAAGCACCTAGTTTCTAAGGCCTTTTCTAAAGACCTGAGTTCGTTGCCAAGCCATACCGTTCATCTTGGCTGGATACTTTCAGCTTCCGGTGAACGCCTTGATGAAGTGCTTGCCACTATATTTGACCACGGCAAGAGTTTTACTGGCGAGGAAAGTGTTGAGCTCGCCTGCCATGGGTCGCCATATATCCAGCAGTTGCTTTTGCAGCGCTTGGTCGAAATAGGTTGCCGTTTGGCAGAGCCCGGAGAATTTACCAAACGCGCTTTTTTAAACGGACGCCTTGACCTTTCTCAGGCAGAGGCAGTTGCTGACCTCATTGCAGCGCAGTCTAAACAAGCCCATCAGGTAGCCCTGCAACAATTGCGCGGCCGCTTTTCCTCAGAATTACAGCAACTCCGCGAACAACTCATCAACTTTGCGGCCCTTATCGAACTCGAGCTAGACTTTGCCGAAGAAGATGTAGAGTTCGCTGAACGCAGTGCCCTCAAGAATCTTGTTTCAGATGTACTGCAAATGGTGCAACGTTTGGCCGCATCTTTTGAATTGGGCAATGCCATCAAAAATGGTGTGCCGGTTGCCATTGTTGGTGCTCCAAATACTGGAAAAAGCACCTTACTCAATCAATTACTCGGTGAAGAACGCGCCATTGTTTCTAACATTGCCGGAACCACCCGAGATGTCATTGAAGAGGTATTAAATATCGAAGGCATTCAGTTTCGCTTGATCGACACCGCAGGTATCCGCGAAACAACCGAAACCATTGAAGCACTTGGCATAGAGCGCTCTCAACAAAAAATCGAACAAGCCAAAATTATACTTTGCTTGGCAGACTCCGGCGATGCCTCCAACCTCCAAGAAACCACTGAGTGGGTGCAGTCCTTGAAGACTTTACATCCGGATAAAAATATTTTGTTGATCCTAAATAAAGCAGATTTAAAAACGACAGTAAATTTAAATAACCAAGAAGAAGTACTACAAATTAGTGCATTAACCGGTGAAGGCATTCTTGAACTCAAAAATAAACTTGTACAACTCACCCTCGGCGACTTCAGCATCCAAGATGAAACCATTGTTTCCAACGCACGCCACCACGCTGCGCTTCAACTTACGGCTGCTGCCCTAAAGCGCGCCCAAGAAGGTCTTCAAGGCCACACCACTGCTGACTTCATTGCCATGGATATCCGCGAAGCCATGCGCCAACTCGGCCACATCACAGGCCAAATCGACATCGATACCGACATCCTCGGAACCATCTTCTCGAAGTTTTGCATCGGTAAATAATTCCCTACCTTCGTATCCTAAATTTTAGAGTTATGAAACTGCGTTTAATCGCCATTTTTTGCCTTACAATTTTAACGCTTAAGCCTGTCTTCGCCGAAGAAGGCATGCTCATTCCATCGCTTATTGCCGCTTTTGAAAATGACATGAAAGCCAAGGGGATGAAGCTCAGTGCTGCTGATATTTATAGTGTGAACAGCACAAGTATCAAAGACGCTATTTTTCAGTTTGGAGGAGGTTGTACAGCAGAGTTGGTTTCAGACAAAGGATTGTTACTCACCAATCACCATTGTGGTTATGGGCAAATTCAAGCGCATAGTTCCCTTGAACACGACTATTTAAAGAATGGTTTTTGGGCTAAAAATTTAGCAGAAGAATTGCCCAATCCGGGCCTTACGGCACTGCGCATCGTACGAATTGAAGACGTGACCGCTGCGGTTTTGGCGGGCGCTACATCTAAAGCAGATCAAGCAACAATTAATGCAAATATCAAGAAGTTAGTGGCAGCTGCCATTGCCGGGACTCATTTTGAAGCTGAAATCAAGCCGTTTAATTATGGCAATGACTATTATTTGATGGTCAAAGAAACATTTACCGATATTCGTTTTGTAGGTACACCGCCTAATTCAATCGGAAAGTTTGGTGGTGACACCGACAACTGGGTTTGGCCACGCCACACCGGTGACTTCTCTGTTTTCAGAATTTATGCAGGCAAAGACAACAAGCCAGCGGCTTATTCACAAGACAACCAACCGTACAAGCCACTTCATTATTTGCCGATTTCATTCCAAGACCGCAAAGAAGGCGATTTTACCATGGTATATGGTTTTCCGGGTACCACCGAACAACATGTGGTTTCTGAGTACCTCAAATTTATCATTGAAAAAGAGCGCCCTGCTCGTATTGAAATGCGCAATCAATCTTTAGCCGCAATAGCCGCCGGCATGAAAGCTTCGGACCTCACGCGCATTCAGTACTCAGCCAAACAAGCAAGTATTGCAAATGCTTGGAAAAAATGGATTGGTCAAGTAGAGGGTCTTCAAAATTTAGATGCAGTTCAATTGAAGCTCGACTATGAAGCAAATTATAAAGCGATGGCAATCAGCAAGCCTGACTGGGCTAAATATGCGGTTGCACAACAAACGCTCAATGGCCTCATGGCAGAAGGCACAAAGTCCGAATACAACTACGCGGTTGGTGTGGAGTATTTTTCAGTGGGGCCAGAATATTTTAAACTCGTTCGAGGTCTCGAAGATTTAATGACGAATTATCAGAAGTATGAGGCCAATAATGAACTCGAAAGTGTCATTGCTAAAGTACAAGCGAGTGCAGATGGTTTCTTCAAAAATTACAACACTGAGGTTGATGCCAACATTTTTAGGGCCTTAACTAAACTATATTTAAGCTATTCACAACAAGAATTAAAAGGAACTACAGTCGAGGAACTTACCAACGCAATTTACACCAAATCGATCTTTACCGATGCAACGCGTATGAAAGCGTTTTTAGCTAGTTTTAGTGCAAAATCGATCAAAAAAATGCAAAAAGACCCTGGTTTTGTCCATTTTTATCAATTTTTCACGCCATTTAGAAATGAGGTGGTGCCGGCGTACAGGAATTTCCAATTAGAAGTAAACAAGTGGATGCAGGTCTATGTGGAAGGCAAATACATTATGTTCCCACTGGCCAAACATTGGCCAGACGCTAACTCTACTTTGCGCATTACCTATGGGCAACTCGAAGGATCTGCGCCAACTGATGGCATGCGCTATACTGAACACACCACCCTTGATGGTATCATCACAAAATACAACACCGGCAACCCAGATTTTGAGTTATTGCCGCGCATGCTAGAATTGCACGCCGCCAAAAACTACGGCCCTTATGCACAAGGTAACGAACTTTGGGTTTGTTTTACAGGCTCAAACCATACAACCGGCGGCAATTCGGGTTCACCGGTGCTTGATAAAAATGGCTACCTAATGGGTCTTAATTTTGACCGCAGTTGGGAGAGCACCATGAGCGATTACTTGTTTGATCCGAATCGTTGTCGCAATATTGTGGTAGATATTCGCTATGTACTTTGGGTTATGGATATCTACGCTGGAGCCAAACACTTAGTTGATGAAATGACCTTAATGAAAGAATAAATCTATATTTGCTTTTTATTTTCAATTTCTTGTTGCTTGACCCATGAATAAACTACTCTTAAGCGCATTACTTAGCCTTTTTATCAGCACTGCATTTGCCAATAAAACATACATAGGTCCGGTATCGAAAAAAATCGAAGGTTTTTTAGTTGATTACAAAACCAAATCTGAAGTTGATGAAGTAGCGGTTCAATTAAAATCATTAGTTACAGGAAAGGTATATCTTGCAGAAACCGATGACAACGGAAAATTCACTTTCAGAAATGTTCCGATCGGAAGGTCCAAATTGCGTTTAATAGACAAAGACTACCGCGCCACCACATTAAAGGTATTTCAAACCAACGAGAAGGAGCATTTAATCCACTATACCTTTAGTAAGTCAGACCCATTTACAGCACAACTCAAGGTTTCCTGGATGTTCAACTGGGGAGATTACCAAGGCAAAGAACATTATTGGTCGCACATGGCAGCGCGTGTAATCCTTGTTATTTATGGTCTTTGTCTGTTACTCATTTTCTTTTATAGTGTGATACAATTGAGCCTAGCAATTGCATATGTGCGCAACAAAAAGAAACAACAAAGTCGAGTCACCCCTGATTTTGATTTGGCGAGCGCACCAAAAGTAACTGTTCAACTGCCAATGTTCAATGAAATGTACGTGGCGGAACGAATCATTGAAACGGTAGCCGAAATGGACTACCCACGAGACAAATTTCAAATTCAAGTACTCGACGACTCCACTGATGAAACCAAAGACATTATTGCCAACAAATGTGCTGAGGTTGCCGCTCGAGGCATCAATATTCAACATGTACACCGTACAGACCGCACAGGCTACAAAGCCGGAGCACTTGACGACGCCATGGACAAAGTAGAAGGTGAATTCATTGCTATTTTTGATGCTGATTTTGTCCCGAGCAAAGATTTCTTACTGCGGACTATACCTTATTTTCAGTCAGACAACGTAGGCGTGGTTCAGACCCGTTGGGGGCACCTCAACAAAGACTACTCTTTGCTCACTGAGTTGCAAGCTTTTGGTTTGAATGGGCACTTCGCTATTGAGCAAGGGGGACGTAATGTGAGCGGGCACTACATCAACTTCAACGGAACAGCAGGTGTGTGGCGCCGGTCTACGATAGACGATGCAGGCGGTTGGGAACACGACACCATCACTGAAGACCTCGACCTCAGCTACCGCGCTCAAATGAAAGGATGGCGTTTTGTCTATTTAGAAGAGGTTGAATCTCCTGCAGAACTCCCGATTACAATGTCGGCACTCAAAAGCCAACAACACCGCTGGATGAAAGGCGGAGCAGAAGTATTTATCAAAATGTGGAAGCGTTTGGCTACCACCAAAGGCATTAAAACTAGCGACCGCATACATGGGTTGGCGCACTTGTTCAACTCATCTGTTTTCTTTTTTATCCTTATTCTTTCGTTGTTGAGCCTTGCCGTATTGCACATCAAAGATTCCTTCTCTGACTTGAATATTTATATCAAATTTGGAATGTACTTCTTCTCTAGTACTATTTTCTTAGCTTTCTATTATTGGAATTCTTTTCGCGATAAACGCGGTAACTTCTTCGGAGACCTCTTTCGTTTCTTGGGTCGCTTTGTTCAGTTTTTGACTGTTTCTATGGCGCTTGGGCTCAGCAATGCAGTTGCCGTCATCGAAGGATATCTAGGTATTAAGAGTTCTTTTGTGCGTACACCAAAGTTTAATGTCGCCAAAAAAGATGAATTCAAAGGCAACAAATACGATAAGAAGAGCCTTTCGATCATTAATATCCTAGAAGGTACGTTTATGGTGGTATTCGGATTTACGGCCGTGAACCGCGCAATTTATGGTGATTTAGGAATGGTTCCTTTTCATGTAATGCTCGCTGTGGGTTACGGAATAATCTTCTTCAATACGCTCAAAGAAAATAGAGGACAACAAGCCTAATTTTTATTCTTTCACAATACTCAAGCTTTCGAGCTTGGTTTCGTATTTTCCGCTCCTGAATTGAAAAGTGCTCCGAAAACTCGTGCCTTTTGTAACATAAGAACCTATAACCGCACCGTTTCCTTCTACTGATTTTGCGTTTTTGTAGCGCAAAGTAAAGGTTCCTTTTGGGTTTTTTTGAAAAAAGCTATTTAAGATCATTTCGGCTTGAGATAACGGGTAAGCACCGTCGGAGCCTGGAACTTGCAAAACAATTTTGTCTTTTGCAAGATGAACGATAGCATGAGCGTCGTTACTTTCCATCCCTCTTTGAATCGTGGAATAGGGGATGTCACCACTAAAGCTGAGTGCTAGCAGTAGGGTGCTGAAGAAACCATAAATTGCGTTCATGACACAAACTTAACAAAAATGATGCCGCAAAATTGGCTAAATTTGTATCTATAATCATTCTAAATGAAAGAACAGCAAGATCAACTTGTCATTTATAACAGTCTAAAAGGTGAAAAAGAACCTTTTGTTCCGCTAGTGGATGGTAAGATCGGTATGTATGTTTGTGGCCCAACGCTTTACAGCGAGCCCCATATGGGCAACATGCGAACCTTCATTAATTTTGACCTCATTTACCGTTACCTTTTACATCTGGGGTTTCAGGTTAAATATGTGCGCAATATTACCGATGCAGGCCATATTACAAATTCAGCAGGCCAAGAAGTAGATAGCATTGGCGCCGCAGCCAAAGCAGAGCAGCTCCATTCTTTAGAAATTGTCTACAAATATGCCGTAAAGTTCCAAGAACTACAGCGGGTATATAATATGTTATCACCAAGTATAGAACCTACCGCAACGCAGCATATTCAAGAGCAAATAGAAATTATAGAACAAATTATAACCAATGGTTACGCTTATCAGGTGAACGGTTCGGTTTATTTTGATACGCGTCGTTACATGCAAGACTACAACTACGGCATTTTGAGCGGTCGAAAGGTAGATGAACTCGAGAACGAAACACGCACACTCAACGCACAAGACGAAAAACGCTTTTTTGCTGACTTTGCGCTCTGGAAAAAATCCAATCCAGACGACATGCAAGTTTGGCGCTCGCCTTGGGGCAATGGCAACCCTGGTTGGCATATTGAGTGCACCGCTATGAGCACCAAATACCTTGGCAAGCAGTTCGATATCCACGGTGGCGGCATGGACCTCAAATTTCCACACCACGAAGACGAAATTGCCCAAAGCTGCGGGTCTTTTGGTTGCAACCCTGCACGCTACTGGATGCATGCCAATATGCTCAATGTCAATGGCCAAAAGATGTCCAAGTCTTTTGGCAATTATTTCTTACCTAAGCAGATTTTAGATGGGTCAACCGGGCTTTTTGAGAAGTCCTACACGGCCAATGTGGTTCGTTTTTTCATGATGCAAGCGCATTACCGCAGCAACCTAGATTTTACGCAAGAAGCTTTGAATGCCTCAGAGAAGGGTTATTTGCGTTTAATGGAAGGCCTTAAGACATTAGATAACATCCAAACTGCTGCTTCTACTTCTTTTGATGTTGCAGCGCTCGTCAGTTCTTTTTACAAGGCCATGAACGATGACTTCAATGCGCCTATTTTAGTAGCTCAGCTGTTTGAAGCCGTGAAGCACATCAATTTAATCAATGATGGTAACGCTAGTATAAGTATAGCTGATAAGAGTGAATTAAAAGCAGCAATGGAGGTCTTTATTCATGATGTATTGGGTCTTGCTACTGAAAGTAATGCTACTGAAACGCGTTTAGCCCCCGTCATGGATCTTGTTTTGGATTTGCGTCAGCAAGCCCGTGCCAATAAAGATTGGACGACCTCAGATCAAATTCGGGATGGCTTAGCTAAAGCTGGAATTATCGTAAAGGATGCCAAAGACGGAACTACTTGGAATTAAGATTGGTCTCAATACCATTCCAGAGTTCGTAGCGTTTGTGTAGCGCTTGAATAGATACGTCTGTAGCTTCTTGCCACTTTAGCGCATCCGTACCACAAATTTCTTCCATCATTTTTAATGAAATTGGTCCGTGGTCTCCGCCGTCTACCTCGATGTGTCTTTCTAGATAATACAGGAGTTTGTCAATGTTGGTTTGCCCTTGCCCTTGCATTTCGCGCAAGATTTCAATAAACATATCTGGAATGAGGTCTTCTCGGCCAAAGGTAAACAATGCCGCAATTTTGTGTAGCTGCCTGCTCTCTATGATTTCAAAGGTAAAGCGCACAAAAGCACGTGTTTCTTCTCTTATTTCTAATTGGTAAAGCGCTTCATCTAGTGTCTTTCCATAAGACAACCATTCGGTGAGTTGATGAATAGGAAGGGTATTGGCGCCGATTTGTTGCATGGCTTCAAGATACATTTCAAAATGGCTCAGTACTTTGCTATCTTGGTCAACGTCGCTTTCCTCGCCAAGTACAATCTCATTGATAAACCGGCGCGTTACTGGCGATCCTTTTGGCGCCCATGGAACCTCAACACAAGTAAGATCGCGTTGCAATGCTTTGAGCAAGCTCATGAAATCCCAAACGGCAAAGATGTGTTGCTCCATGAAGCATTGAAAATCTTCAATACGCTTAATTTGCGCATACATTGGATGCGCTAATAGTTGGTTGCGGTGGGTAATGAGTGCTGCTTGCAGCTGATCGATTTGTGGGTTCATGATGCTATAACAATTAACAGGCAGCTTAGTTGAGTTTAAGGCCTAATTCTTTGAGTTGGGCTTCATTGAGTGGAGATGGCGCGTCGATCATGGTATCGCGTCCGGAGTTGTTTTTAGGAAAAGCAATGTAGTCTCGGATAGATTCTGAACCACCCATAGTGGCTACCAGGCGGTCTAAACCAAAGGCCAAGCCGCCGTGTGGAGGAGCGCCATATTCGAATGCAGCCATCAGAAAGCCAAATTGTGCTTGCGCTTCTTCTTTGCTGAAACCGAGTAGGTCAAACATGCGAGATTGAAGCCCACGATCATGGATACGGATAGATCCACCGCCGAGTTCTACACCGTTCATGGCAAGGTCATAGGCATTGGCACGTACTTTACCTGGTTCGGTATTGATGAGGTGGAGGTCTTCGGGTTTTGGTGAAGTAAACGGGTGGTGCATGGCGTGATAGCGGCCGCTCTCTTCGTCCCATTCAAGTAAGGGGAAGTCAAGTACCCACAATGGTTTAAATACGTTAGAGTCACGTAGGCCTAGTGTTGTCCCTAAATAAAGTCTGAGCTCGTTGAGTTGCTTGCGTGTTTTGGCAAGTTCACCACTCAGCAATAAAATTAAATCACCCGGCTTTGCTTGTGCTTGCACAGCCATTGATTTTAAATCTTCTTCCGTGTAAAATTTATCGACACTCGACTTGAATGTACCATCTGTATTGTACTTGATGTAGACTAATCCTTTAGCACCAATTTGTGGTCTTTTGACCCATTCGGTGAGTTCGTCGAGTTGCTTTCGGGTGTATTCACTACAACCTTCTGCATTGATGGCCAAAACTGCTTCAGCGCTATTGAAAACCACAAAATCGTTTTGTTGCGCCAAGGTAGTGAGGTCTACGAACTCCATACCGAAGCGGATATCGGGTTTATCTGAGCCATAGCGCTCCATGGCTTCGGCGTAGGTCATGCGTGGAAAAGCGCCTTCGAATTTAACGCCACGCACTTTTTCAAAAACGTGTTTAATGAGACCTTCGAACATTTCGAGAATATCGTTTTGTTCTACAAATGCCATTTCGCAGTCAATTTGCGTAAACTCTGGTTGGCGGTCTGCACGCAGGTCTTCGTCGCGGAAGCATTTGACAATTTGGTAGTAGCGGTCAAAACCACTCACCATTAAAAGTTGTTTGAAGGTTTGTGGCGACTGAGGAAGCGCATAGAATTGCCCTTCGTTCATGCGGCTAGGTACTACGAAGTCTCTTGCACCCTCAGGGGTAGATTTAATGAGCACGGGTGTTTCTACATCGAGAAATTCTTTAGAATCTAAATATTTGCGGGTTTCAAGCGCTACTTGATTGCGCAGGCGGAGTTTTTCTAAGACAGGATTGCGGCGCAAGTCTAGATAGCGGTATTGCATGCGCAGTTCATCGCCACCATCTGTGTCGTCCTCGATGGTAAAGGGAGGTAATTTAGCGGCGTTCAAAATATGCAGTGAAAGCACATTGATTTCGATTTCGCCGGTGGGGATATTTTTATTTTTGCTGCTGCGTTCAATGACTTCGCCTTCTACTTGAATTACAAACTCACGACCCAACTTGCGGGCTTGTTCGCACAGCCCAGCATTGAGCTCCATATTGAAAGCCAATTGTGTAAGGCCGTAGCGGTCTCGGAGATCGATGAAGGTCATGCCACCCAGGTCTCTGGAGCGTTGCATCCAGCCAGCTAACGTGACTTTTGTTCCTACATGTTCTAATCTTAATTCTCCGCAAGTGTGTGAGCGATACATAGCCTTTGATTTTGAAGCAACAAAGTTAAGCAATCTCGGTTAAAAGCCGTTTCTGAGCAGGTAAGAAGTATCTACTAACGCATTAAAAAACGAAAGTAGTTGCTGTTTTTCTTTCTGACTCAAATCGAATGCAACAATTTGTTGGTGTTGAAGCGGATGTTTGGCACCACCTTTTTGGTAATGCGCAATGACTTCTCCAATGGTTTGAAGACTGCCGTCGTGCATGTATGGGAAGGTTAAGGGTAAATTGCGCAGGGAAGGAACTTTAAATTTACCGATGTCTGAGGAGTCGTGGTGGATCCGAAAGCGCCCTTGGTCTGTCTTGCCTTCATAGCTCGGGTATAAGCCGTTGTTGGCCGCCTCATAGGTTGTGAAATAGGGTGCCGGATGGCATTGGATGCAATATAACTTATCAGAAAAGATGCGCCAGCCCGCGAGTTGGTCTTTACTGATTGCGTTTTTGTTGCCGGCTAAATATTGGTCAAAAGGCGCATTCATGGACAGCAAGCTTCTTTCAAAGGCGGCAATGCTTCTAGTGAGTACCCAAGCATCGAAGTCTCGACCATAAATTGCTTTGGCGGCGGCCTGGTATTCGGGTATTTGCTTGAGTTGTTTGATGAGGTGTTTCATGTTATGCCCCATCTCGACAGGTTCTTGTATTGGAACAATAACCTGTAGTTCTAGAGTTTGCAGGTGTGCATCGAACATGGCTGTTTTTAGAAAGGCAGAATTGAGGAGACTTGGTGCATTGCGCTCGCTAAGTTGCCCGTTTATTCCTTTGCTTTGAGCAAGATTATCTGTAAATGCTTTGCGAGGGTCGTGGCAAGTGGCACAAGAAACGGTACCATCCAAAGAGAGGCGGGTATCAAAAAAGAGCTGTCTGCCTAAGGCAATTTTTGCAGCATCTTGGGGGTTGTCTTGGGGTGCAGGAATACTGACTAATGCATTGAGATCTTGGCTACTACCACAGCGCAAGGCCACAAAGCCTGAAATGAGCATAAGCGCAAAAGCGGTAAAGCGCAGCATAATTTATGGTTTTACAAACCGAAACGCTTGACTTCTACCGTTGTTCATTTCCACCTTTAAGAGGTAGAGTCCAGTAGGAAGTTGTTCGAGCGCAATGCGAGCAGTAGGGCTATTGAGCACTTCTGTCATGAATTGCTGCCCAGCACTATTGTAGAGGCGATAATTTTTAAGCGTCAGGTTGTCTGCGGCAGCTAATGTTCCTTCATTTTCGTCTTGGATCCAGCTGACAATGGCTGCAGGGCTCTCTGTAAGGCTTGCGTTGGTTGAAAGCGTGAAAACATCTTGGCTATTGACGTTCTGCAGAATTTGTTGGTTCAGGCCTACTTCACCATGCACTACCCCAATATTAGCCAAGGAGATTTGCTGTAGCCAGCGGTCTACGTGACAAATATAGTTGAGGTCTATTTGGCTGCCAATATTGGTTTGAATGCACGGCAATGCGATATTTTGTTGGTTGTTGTTGCCGAGGTTGTGCAGTTCAAAATAAGCATTGGGAATGTTGTCGTTGTTGTTGTCGGCCTTGCCACCAACGATCATGTGCATATAGCCAAAAGCCCAGCCCCAATACATAGAAGGACTTTGAAAACTGAGCGGATGTGTATCTGGATAGGCAGATATGTCTTGGGCAAGCGCCCCCGCTTGCGTATTGTAGAATTTTGGAACACCAACAGTAAAGTTGATTGAATCTATTTGAATTAAGTTGATATAGCCAAGATATAAACTGGTTTGCTCAGGTGTAACAAGCCAAATGTCTGAATCGAGGTTTGTTTGTAAGCCGTTGTCGTGAAAAAGTTTCACTTCTGAAAGGTAATAATTAAAATGTTCAATTTCTATGGCTATACCGTCATTACCGATGAACGTTTGGTTCAGGTCAAAAGATTGGGAGCCAAATAAGGGTTCTAAATTCAAGAACACATTTTTCTGAGACCAAGACAAAGTAGCTAATGTGAAACACATTATGATAAATAGAGTTCTCATGGATTTGGTTTTTTAAAAATGTAAAGAACTTCGTTTTTCATGAGGCGAAAACATTCGATTTCTTCTCGTGAATAATGTGCATTTAGGTCAAAGGCAGTGGTCTGAAAACCAACGCGCTCAGGATAAGTTGGGTAATCTTTGCCGAAGAGACGGACGTGGTCTTTTTGCCAGTAGTGTTGTTCGCGATCGGCCTCTGAAATGATGCTCGGGTCTTCGTAGGTGGATTCACGCGTAAAATCTTGAGGAACTTGCATGATGGCCCAGCCTCCGGGCTTTAAAACTCTAAAGATTTCGGACATACATTGCACAGGATCAGCTACGTGTTCCATGACATGGTTGCAAAAGACAACATCAAAACGGTCTTTTTCTAGGGGAATTTGGTGTAAATCAAAATGCAGGTCGGCAATTGGTGACACTAAATCAGCAGTGAGATAGTTGAGGTTTTTTTGCGCTTTAAAGCGATCGACGAAGCATTGCTCCGGGGCCATATGCAATACCGAAAGATTTTCTTGGGTAAAGAAGAAACTGTGGTTTTTGAGGTAGAGCCACATGAGTCGGTGGCGTTCAAGGGTAAGGTCATAGGGGCAAAGAACGTTATCTCGGTGGGCCACTTCAGAGCCATAAGACAGAAACTTTGAAAAAGATTTTTCGCAAACAGGACAACTCACAGCAGTGCCTCGGTACAATGCTGGGGCAAAAATGCGAAAGACATAACTTAGCCGAATGAGTAGCGGTCTTGGTAATTTGTTGAGTAGGAATTTATAAAGTTTCTTCACTTTTCAAAGTTAACCTTTTCAATAGAGAATATCGTTAATTTTGCTAGAAATACTGCCATGAAAAAGTGCTTCTTTTTTACTTGTTTATACTTGTTTATGTACCAACAACTCCTTGCTCAAGAACCTGTTGCCCCTCGCAAAGATCAAATTTTAGAAAAGCATGGCCATCAGCGTACTGATCCCTACTATTGGATGCGCGAACGCGATTCACAGCCGGTTTTAGACTACCTCAGCGCAGAAAACAACTACGCCAAGACCTATTTTAAAGCCCTAGACCCGCTCGTGAACGAACTCTTAACTGAATTTGAGCAGCGCATCGATCCCAACGAAACAAGTGCACCATTTATTTTGAATGGTTACCAATATCAGGTGCGCAATATAGATGGCCAAGATTACCAACAAATTTTCCGCTACGAAGCGGACGGAAAAGCAGTATTGTTTTTTGATGAAAACGAACGTGCTAAAGGAAAGTCATTTTATGAATTGGCAGGGTGGGCGCCAGCTCCGAACAATCAAATTTTAGCTGTAAGCGAAGATTTCAAAGGTCGCAGACAGTACGAGGTTCGCTTTCGAGTGAATGGAAAATACCTCAAAGATATTTTAACGCAAACAAGTGGCAGCATGATTTGGGCTAACGACAACAAAACGCTGTATTACTCCAAAAAAGACCCCGAGACCCTACGTGAATACCTCATTTATCGCCACGTCATTGGCACCCCTCAAAGTGCCGACGAACTTATCTATGAAGAAAAAGACGATAAATTCAGCGTGGGCATTGGCAAAACATTAACGAACAAATATATTCAGATTTACAGCTACAGCTCCACCACTTCTGAAGTTCAAATGATCGATGCCGACAACCCAAAGGCGCAAGCGCAAGTTTTTTTGGCGCGCAAGGCAGGTCATATTTATGAGGTTGAGCACCACGAAAATGGCTTTTATATCCTGACCAACGACAACGCCTTAAATAATCGTATTGTTTTTAGTCGTTTATTCCCTTCCGACCTTCAATCTTGTAAAGAAATCGTACCTCACCAATCAAAAGTGCTCCTCGAAGGATTAAGTGTTTATAAAGAATACCTTTTGATTGAAGAACGCACTAATGGTCTGCTCAAACTCAAACTCAAAGGTGTCGAAGACGGCACGGAAAGCTACATTGCTGTGGACGGTGAAACCTACTACCTCGGTTTGGCAATGAATGACGACTATGCTGCCGCAAAATTATATTACGTATACAACTCCATGACCACGCCTTCAAGGGTATACACCTATGATTTAAAAAGCGGTCAGCAAGAAATTTTCTTCGAGAAAAAGTTACGCGATACAAATTTTGACCCCGCTCATTATGTTTCTGAGCGCGTGTGGGCAACTGCCAACGACGGCACTCAAATTCCGGTGAATATCATGTATAAAAAAGGCACTGATTTATCAAAAGCGCCTTTGTTGCTCTATGGTTATGGTTCCTACGGCTATACTTTACCCGATATTTTTAGCCCAACCCGTTTGTCTTTGGTCAACCGCGGTTTTGTTTTTGCTACGGCACATATCAGGGGTTGTAAATATTTAGGAGAAGAATGGTATCAAAACGGGAAATTCGACAAGAAAATAAATACGTTTACAGACTTCATTAATGCTGCCGAATTTTTAGGCCACATGGGCTATTGCGACCCCGCGCGCATTTATGCTAATGGGGGTAGCGCCGGTGGTTTGTTAATGGGAGCAATCGCTAACATGGCGCCGTATTTATTTAAAGGAATCGTTTCTGAGGTACCCTTCGTGGATGTAGTTACAACTATGCTAGATCAAACCATTCCACTTACCACCGGAGAATACGAAGAATGGGGCAATCCGCAAGATCCGCATTACTACTACTATTTGTTGAAGTACTCACCTTATGACAACATCCATGCAATGGATTACCCTGCCATGTACGTGACCTCGGGTTATCATGACTCACAGGTTCAGTATTGGGAGCCCGCCAAATATGTAGCTAAACTCAGAACAATGCGCACAAATCAGGCCGCTCTTGTTTTTGAGTGCAATATGGATGCGGGCCACGGTGGTGGCTCGGGCCGTAGTATAGAGCGCTTAGAGCGTGCTAAAATTTATGCGTTTATTTTAGGGCTTGAGCAAGGGATTACACATTAGTTATTGTCTCTTTTTATGGAGTACGATTTCCTTGGCCCAAAATTCTGCCCTAGAGAGTTTTAGGCATAGGCCCATAATGTACGCTGATTTGGGTTATAATGTCAATCCATTTCGGATAGATTACCCTTTTAGTGCGCAGCAATCTTCATTGGCCTACAAGAATAATTTTAGTCCTTTTTTGGGCTTGGGCTTTGCTTACAAGTGGTTTCATCTAAGAGTAGGTTTTCCGGTTATTGGTAATTTGCGTCCAGCGGATAAATTTGGTAAAACTACGCAATACAACTTTTCCTATGATATAACGCACAAAGGTGTTTGGTATGATTTCGAATTCAAATCTACTTTTGCTTACGCCCTCAAGCAACCCCAGCAGACGCTTCCTGATACTTATTCTTTTAACATCATGGCCAATGCGTGGTATTTTAAGAATGTAGATTTTCAGATGAATGGCTTACTCGGAAAAAGGGCGCATTACAACCAACAGATTTTTACATGGTACTTAAAGGGCACCCTGAATTATTTTGGGTCTGAAAATAGAAGTGGCGGCCTGATTCCAGCGCCTCTGCAAATCCCACAACAAGACCTCACGAATACCACAAAACTTCAGGCCTTTGATTTTGGTGCTGCACCTGGTTTGGCTTATGTCAATCGAAAGAACAATTGGCAAATTGGTGGATGGGCAGGAGTGGGCCCTGTTGTACAATTTAAAGAATACGAAACACCAGAATATTCTAAAATTCGTTTAGGATTGGCGCCTCGCTTCGATCTTCGTTTGATGGGAGGCTATTCTTCAGATGAAAAATTCTTTTTTATTGTGACCGATTTTGACAACAAAAGCATTCGATTCGACGATTTCAAATACCGTCAAAATTATTTTGCGCTTAAGTTTGTAGCAGGATACCGCTTTAAAGAAGCTGATTAATACTTGATGAATACATTTTTGGCCTCAGTAAAGAAGCGCAAGGCCTCCCAACCACCTTCTCGGCCCACGCCAGAGGCTTTAACGCCGCCAAATGGTGTGCGCAAATCGCGAACAAGCCATGCATTGACCCAAACGATACCGGCGTGCACCAAATCGGCAACACGGTGCGCGCGCTTGAGGTCGGAGGTCCAGATGGTTGCGGCCAAACCATATTGGGTAGAATTGGCCATAGTAAGCACTTCTTCTTCGGTGTCGAATGGCGTGATGGTCACTACTGGTCCAAAAATTTCTTCTTGGTTGGTACGGCATTGGTAATGTAAGCCTTCGATTATCGTTGGCTCAATGTAGTAACCCTCGGCATGCGCACCCGGTAAAATTTTTCGTTGTCCACCACATAGGATGGTACCTCCTTCTTCTTTTGCCAACTCGATGTAGCCTAAGATTTTTTCCATATGTGGTTTTGAAACCACTGCACCTAATTTGGCTTCGGGGTCTTCTGGAAACGAAACTTTACTTTTGGAAACCGCAGCTACAAATGCTTCTTTGAAAGGCTCATAGAGGGCGCGTTCAATGAAAATACGAGAGCCACAAAGGCAAATTTGTCCTTGGTTGGCAAAAGAAGATCGAATGGTTGTGCTGAGGGCGTCTTTGAAGTCGCAGTCGGCAAAAATGATATTAGGGTTCTTACCGCCCAGTTCAAGAGACAGTTTTTTAAACATTGGCCCCGCTGTTTGTGCAATATATTCGCCGGTTTTGGTGCCGCCTGTAAAAGAGATGGCCTTAATTTTTGGGTGTTTAACTATAGCGTCGCCGACGCTTGGGCCGGTGCCGTGCAAAATGTTGAGCACGCCGTCGGGCATACCGGCTTCTTTGGCAATTTTGCCGAGCATATAAGCGGTGTAAGGCGTGACCTCTGAAGGTTTTGCTACCACACAGTTACCCGCGGCTAAAGCAGGGGCAATTTTCCACGAAAAAAGATATAATGGTAAATTCCAAGGAGAAATACAACCTACTACCCCGATAGGTTTGCGTGTCGTATAATTCAAGCCTACTCCTTCCATCTGATGTGATTCAGAGGCAAAGTGTTCAATTGCGGTTGCAAAAAAGTGAAAGTTAGAAACCGCCCTAGGGATGTCAACATGTTGTGCTAGACTAATGGGCTTCCCGTTATCTTTGGACTCAGCGGCTACAAAAGCGGCCATGTTAGCCTCGATACCCTCGGAAAGTTTCCTTAATATTTCGGCACGACCCTCTATGCCCATTGACGACCAAATAGGGAAGGCCGCTTCTGCAGCTTGAACTGCGGCTTCAACGTCTTGCGCATCAGAATCAGGGATTAACGAATATACTAGGCCTGTTGCAGGCTCATAGTTGTCGATATAGCGCCCATTTTTAGGTGGGGTATATGATCCGTTGATGAAATTGCTCAATTTTTCCATACTATACAAAGGTAAGCATATCAACGAGAGGTTTTGATACCTTTGTAGCATGGAAATCAAAGAAGCGCAAGCAAAAGTAGATCACTGGATTCAAACGATAGGAGTTCGCTACTTCAATGAACTGACAAATATGGCCGTCTTGATGGAAGAAGTTGGTGAGCTCGCGCGCATAATGGCTAGGCGATATGGCGAACAATCTGAAAAAGAAAGCGACAAAAATAAAGACCTCGGCGACGAAATGGCCGATATCCTTTTTGTACTTTGTTGTTTGGCCAACCAAACTGGTATAGACCTCGATGCAGCTTTAGAAAAAAACTTAGCCAAAAAAACCGAGCGTGACGCCACGCGTCACCTTGACAATCCAAAACTACAATCCTAACCATGGAAAGAATTCAAAAAGCATTGCAGCCTTCACAGTATCTGCTTGTTTCTGCACTACCTGAGCAATACGAAATGAATTTGTGGTCCTTCATCGATGAAGTTATTGCAAAGCCAGAAGAGGGCTCGCCAAGAGCCATTATCTTATGTACAAACGATGCACAAGCCAGAGCCATCCATGCCGAGTTTGTTCAACTTGCCAAACCTAAAGACCTTACCGTAGATTTAGTCGTAGAGAAAGGCAAGAAGCTCCAACAACGCAACGACCTTTTTGATGGCACTGAAATCATTGTGGGTACTACACGACGCATGGCCGAGATGTATTTTCAAAACGGCTTTAATATCAAGAAATTAAAGTTGTTTATCATTTTGGGTTTAGAGGAACACATGCGCGCTGGTCACAAAGGCTATATCGTTCGTTTAACGGAGAGCTTACCCAAATGTAAGGCCTTGTTTTTTACCGCCAACCCCGACGAAGAGCGGATGGCAGACTACCTCGAGGAGTTTTATCCGAACATTCGCTTACTAGATTTGTCTGAAGAAGCATGAATCGAAACGAAAGTATAGTTGCACTTAGACCAACTGTTCAAAAACAAAGCACTGAGCATACCAAAGAAGAACTTTTTCAGAATGAAGTATTGCGGCCGATATTGAAATTACAACACGATCTCTTTCTCCATGAGTGGCAAGAAAATCCACTTTTTCTGTCCATCAAAAAAGCAGACACATTAGAAGAGCGCCGCAAGCTTTTAGCGCTGCTTTTTTCTAAGCACCCCCCCTTTTTACAAAGATTAGTTGGAATGATCATTGGGCTTCTGACATCTGTTGAATTTCAATATTATTTAGAAGAAAAAGCAGCACTAGACAAACGCATTAAAGCGTTATTATTGACCCGCTTACTTTCTTATTAATATAGCGCTTAGACCATATCAAACCCGGCAATAAAAAAAGGATTTTTAGGCTCGAAATCACCTCTTACTACAACGTCAACTTCAGCAACTCCAATTATCTGATGCAATAAGCCCCACGAAAGTTTTTGCTTTGCTTCTCGATAAAGAAGGTCGCGGGTATCGTTCCACCATAATAAAGAATGCAGGCTTTCCTTGGCTAAAACCGCCTCAAAAAGGCGTTCCACATCTTTGATATTCCCAGACGGATTACAAACACTATCAGGAACCAAGAAGGTATGTTCTTTGGGTTGAATCAATTGATTTAGAAGGGGGATAAAAGGCAATAGCTTGACGCTAAGCCCCCCAAGTTTACCAGGAAGCCTTTGTATTTCCCAGCGCACTTTATGAAATTGAGCAAACGCTAAGCGCTTTCCATTTGAATCAAATAGACTATAAATGTTACCATCTTCAAAGAAATGGGTAAAATACGCGGTATAATGGCGGTAGTTTTTTTCGATGGTTTCAAAAAGTTCGGAGCTCATGCGCTCTTCCTTTAGCAATGGATCTGCTTTTGGCCAAATACGACTGAAACTTTGAGTGGCTAGGTATGCTTTGGTTCGAAAGCCAAACGTTTCGCTCATCCATTTACTGCGGATATTTTTGGCATCAATGTAAGCGTAACAATAATCATCTGAACCGGGATATTTTGCAATAATGTCGTCAAAAACAGTTGCTATTTCTTGCTTGATTTTAGACTTTGGATTGGCGCGCGCTTTTCCTTTAGATTGAAAGCGTTGCTCAAAAGCAAAATAGCGCAAATACAAACCAAAAGGTCGCTTGCAAAAAGTAATATTGGCAATGAGTTGTTCGCTCCTTCGCAATGAAAAACTTAAAGGATTATCGGTGTGCGCGACACTTTGAGCAACATCAAGGTGTTTGTATTTGGCACCGTTTGTGCCTAAAACAGTATTTTCAAATAAATGAATTAAATCGGTACTGATATGATCGGATTGCTCAAATTTCATAACATCTGATAAAATTTAGCGCACTTTATTTAGCCATGTGAGTAAATCGGTTTGTTGTTGTCCGTTGAGTATTTTAGTTACACTTATTTGGTTTTGTGCCAATTCCTGGGCAGTTGTGCTTCCCCATGCAACAATTTGCGCATTTGCCGCAATGGTGTTGTACGCTAGAAAAGCACGCACATTGCTTGGTGAAGAAAAAATATAGATGTCTTTTGCGCTGATCTGCAAATTTTTAAAGTGGGTGTTATAAACGTGCAAGATGATTTTTTCTTTTTCGGGAATCAAAGAGGAATAGGTACCTACAGATAGTTGGCTACTTGGAAAGCAAACGCTCCGACCTTTTCTCCATGCATTGAATTGTTGGGCTTCAAGTTGAGGTTGGTCTGAATGTTGGGCTATAAAGTGTACTTCTTTTTGAAAGTATTCGGTTACTTTTTTGGCGGTCTCTAGACCAGCACAAGCAATTTGCGCATTTGTCTGACACTGAGCAAAAAAGAAATCAGCCGCTCGGATACTTGCTATAAACAAAATGTCATAGGCCGACGGGCACAAAAAAGGTTGGGCACTAAATTCAATGAGTGACTGCGCTTCGAGCATACCTTTTTGGATGAGTTGTTGAAGCTCAGGGCTGAGGTATTGAGGGTCTTTAGAAATAAAAATTGTACTCATTTAGCTTGGAGGCTAGCTGTAATTTCTGAAACGCTTGTACTTAAGTCAAACTGATAAAATTGTGCAGCAAGGTTTGCCGAAGTAGCATGAGCTGCATATATTTTGTTGGGGCCATAATAGACACCTAAAGGCAATTGGCATCCACCTTGCAAGGCCTGTAAAACGCCGCGTTCGATTGCAATTTGTGCAGCTACTTCTGGATGGTTGAGCTGCGCAACAATTTGTCGGGTTTGCGTATCATTTTGGCGAATTTGTAAGCCTAATACCCCTTGTGCTGGTGCCGGAATAAATTCTGTTGGATCGAGCACGAGGGTGTGTAAATCATCTAGTGCGATTTGTAAACGGCTAACACCCGCATTGGCAAGTAAGATGGCGTCGTATGAGCCACTGCGGAGTTTTTCTATGCGGGTGGGCACATTGCCGCGGAGTTCGTAGATCTGAAGATCTGGTCTTAGGGCCTTGACAATCGATTTTCTACGCGCTGAAGAGGTACCGATAATTGCTCCAGCTTTAAGGCCCCAGCGCTGATTTTTATCTTGCGCGGTTTTGCGCATGAGTAAAAGTTCAGAGGGGTCTTCGCGATAAGAGACAGCTCCAATGCATAGCCCTGCTGGCTGGCTTGTTTCAAGGTCTTTGTGCGAATGTACAGCGAGGTCGATATCGTTGTTGAGGAGTGCCGCTTCAATTTCTTTCGTGAAAAACCCTTTTCCTTCTAATTTGTCAAAGCTAAGATCTTGGATGCGGTCGCCTTGCGTTACGATAATTTGGAGTTGCACCTCGCAACCGAGCGCTTCTATTTTTGCCTTGACAAAATGAGCTTGCCATAATGCGAGGTCGCTGCCGCGTGTGCCAATGCGGATGAGCGGTTTAGTCGGCATGATTGAGGATGATTTCTTTGGCCAGCTTCATGGGGCCACTGATGTACTTTTTTTCGAGGTAACTCACGACTTTGTCCAGGACTTCTTTTGCCTGCGGGTCTAAATTTTCTAAGTCTTCTTTAAAGATTTCAGTGTAGGCGGTGGCACGAAGTTCTTTGACTTGCGCAGGTACTTCGCGCATGGCAATTTCTACCTTTCGCTCGCGAAGAAGGTGCTGAAATTCATAGCGTGCATTGGCAATAATTTCTTCTACTTGTTGGAGTTCTTTGGAACGCTCTTTTACGTTTTCGTTAGAAATGCGCTGAAGATATTCGATAGAAAGGTATTTAACTGAATGGGTATCGATAATAGTCTGGTCTAGATCTTGAGGAATGGCAAGGTCTATGACGATTTTTTCTTGGACGTCTCCGTTGAGTAAATTGCTGTAGAGTTCGGGTGTGATAATAATGCCGTCGGCAGCGGTGCAGGTTATAAGGACGTCAAACCCCTCTTTGTATGAAGCAAGTTCTTTTAGGGTATAGGCATTGCCATGGATTTCTTGTGCTAACTTTTGACTATTAGCAAGGGATCTATTGAAAACCTGAAAATTTTTGAAACCGTGCTTTTTAAGGAAGCGCGCCATTGTGGTGTTGGTGACTCCTGCCCCTACAATCAGGATACGTGCTTCTAGAGGTATATTGAGTTGTTTGAGGTATTGATAAGCTAAAGAAACAACGGAAACAGGCTTGGTTGATATGCTGGTTTCTGTATAAACTTGTTTGGCTGTTTCGATTACTTTTTTCATGAGTAAACGCAGCAGATCTCCGGTGAGGTTGTGCTCGTGGCAATATTCGTAGGCCAAACGCACTTGGGTAATGATTTCGCGCTCACCAATAATCATGGAGTCAATAGATGATGCGACAGATAAGGCATGTTGTACGGCCGAACTTCCGGAGTAAATTTCTGCTTTGCGTACAAATTCTTCTAGTTGAATGGGGACGAGTTTGGGGTAAAGTGCTTGTAATAATCGGGTTAGAAATGGTGTATCGAGTTCTTGCGCATTTACGAAAGTTATTTCGACACGGTTGCAGGTTGTCAAGAACATGAGTTCTTTGAGATCTAAAAGCGTTTGGAGTTGAGATAGGGCCTCGATTTGCGCTTCTTTATCGATGTGCAACAAACCAATTTTACTGACATCTAGTTGTCGGTGTGTAAAAGCGATAATATGTAGTTGTTGCAACAAGGCGCTCGATCTATGCTGCAAAATTAAGTGCTAAACTCCCCGGAATTGTCATTGAAATGTCATTATTGCTAATTTAGAATGGGTTCAAATAGTTGAATTGCGCTACCTTTGAAAGATGCTAAAAACCTATGACGCAATTTTATTTGACCTCGGGGGTGTACTCATCGATATCGACTATACGGCTACTGAAATTGAATTTAAAAAATTGGGTGTTTTAGACTTCCAAGAACGGTATACGCAATTCGCTCAAAATGCGCTTTTTGACCGTTTTGAATGTGGTGAAATATCGGCACAATACTTTATCAATTTATTATTGCCTCACACACAGCCAGGAACAACTGCTAATCAGATTGTAGCTGCTTGGTCTGCGATGTTAGGTACTTTTCCACTCGAGAAAATCTCGCTATTAAAAGCGTTATCAGCAACCACACCCTTATTTATGCTTAGCAATACCAATGCGTTGCATTGGTCGGGGGTGCAAAGGGCGTGGAGCAGTGTTTCTACTCAACCGATGACAGATTTTTTCGAAGACATTTATCTTTCACATGTCATAGGAAAAAGAAAACCGCACCCTGAGACTTTTTTGTGGGTCTGCCAACAAATGGGTTTTGATCCGGCTAAGGTGCTATTTATAGACGACAGCCCACAACATATTGACGGCGCAGCTTTAGCGGGCTTACAGGTGCATTATTATCAACGTCCTGCTGAATTTTACGCACTTTTTTCCTGACAAAGTTCTACGAGCAACCCTTTGGTTGCTTTTGGGTGTAAAAAGGCAATTTTTTTGTTGTCGGCACCGTCTTTAAAGCGCTCATGAATAAGCTGAAAACCTGCTTTTTGTAAACGTTCAAGCTCAGCTTCAATATCATCTACTTCGAAAGCTACATGATGAAAACCTGGCCCATTTTTGGCGATAAACTTTGCAATAGGAGAGTCGGGTATACTAGCCTCTAATAATTCAATTTTTGATTCGCCAACTTTAAAAAAAGCGGTTTTAACGCCTTCAGACACTACTGATTCTTGTTTGTAGCAAGTCACATTAAGCAAAGCTTCGTAAAGGGGAATGGCTAATTCTAAACTTTCAACGGCGATACCAAGGTGTTCTATGCGTTTCATTTAGTGGTCAATTTTGATGAATTTTTCTGATTTATTATCGTAGTTAATAAAGTAAACGCCACTTACTATATTTTGACAATCTACGGTGGAGCCAAACCCTGTTTTCAGCAAATTTCCGTAGGCATCATAGATTTCATATTTTGTCTGGACAGCCTTGCTTTTAGCGCTAAAAGCAAGCGTTGAATGTACTTTTGTGGGGCTAAAACTAACGGGTTCCACTGCAGACGTAAAACTGGCGCTTTTGGAAACCCGAGGCTTACCCTCACTATCTGTTTGGCTTACCCTCACTATGTTTTTGCCAGAATGTGGGGTGAGTTGAAATTGATACGTAGTGCTTCCAGGGCTTCCTTTTCCTTTTACTTGGCCAACTTCTACCCAACGCCCCCATTTGTATTGTTCTATACTGTAGTCGAGAACTGCTTGTTCTTTTATACAAGTCCAACTGAGTTTTCCATCTTTTTGGGCGCTAATTTGTGCGCACTCAAAGGTGCTTTTTGGCAGTAAAATACTTGGGTTTAGAAATCGAGGTTCACAACCAAGCGCATGCTCAAGTACCACAAAGATGTCGTCTCCTTTTTTGAGGTGAAACAATTGAAAATCAATTTCAAAATGAGAAGTTTGAATAACAGCGGGGAGAATTTCACCATTGACTAGTACTTTACTGACACAAAAGCCGAAACCATCCGGCATTGGCGGGTTATTGACAATCAAGTTCTTTTCTTGGTAGGTACCTTCGAGAGAAAGCAATTGTACTTGCGTAAAACCAGCCGTTAAATTGGCGATCATCAACAAAAAAAGTACCCTAGACAGCATAAAAAGCTTTTTGTACAAATATAACATGATTCAAATGCTTTCGTTTAAATTTGTACAATGTTGAATGCAAACTATGACTTCATTAAAGCACTGCACCTTATCTTTGTGGTGAGTTGGTTTGCAGGCCTTTTTTATATGGTTCGGCTATTTATTTACTTCAGAGAAGCGACAGATAAAACCTCCCCCGAAAAAGAAATTTTGCAGCAACAGTTTGTCATCATGATGCAACGCCTTTGGTGGATCATTACGACTCCTGCAATGGCCTTAACAGTGTTTTTTGGCGTCTGGATGATCGCTTTAAACCCGAGTTATCTCTTGAAGGCACCTTGGATGCATCTTAAATTGAGTTTTGTTCTACTCTTATTAGTTTACCATTTTTATTCACAAAAATTACTTCGTAATTGTGAAAGAGGAACCTTGAGCTGGAGTTCAGGCCAACTGCGCCTTTGGAATGAAGTAGCCACCTTGTTTTTAGTAAGTATTGTCTTTATCGTCGTTTTAAAGGGTCAGCTCGGTTGGATATCCGGAACTGTTGGTTTTTTTGCTGTGGGCATTCTATTGATGTTAGGGATTAAATTATATAAAAAATTGCGCAAAACTCAGGGCTGAATTGTTCAAAAATTAAATTGTTTCTTTAGAAAGATTAGTTATATTTGCACAAATTTTCAGCAAATAGGTACAAAAATTACCACAAAATGAAGCAATTTGTTCATCTTACCACATCTCTTCACTTCGTCATATTCGCTCTGTTTTTATTGGTTTCAAATGTGAATGTTTTCGCTGCTGAAAAAGAAGAATTTAATGTCGGTGAAATGATCATGCATCACATCAAAGATGCTCACGAGTGGCACATTGCCGGCCCAGAACACGGAGGGACCAGTATTTATCTCCCTATCATTCTCCACGACAACGGTTTCAAAGTTTTTAGTTCAAAATACTTCTACCATGGAAAAGAAATAGAAGTTCCAGGTAAAGACAATATTACCTACACTTACATGGAAGGTGTTGGACCAGCTAAAGGTTACGGCCTGTACCATGAAGAAATTTACAAACTAGACAAAATCGGCACCTCAAATGGTTTCCCTGTTTATGTCATGAAATTCCAGGGCGAGCACCCTCACAATAAATCCCCACTTGACTTTTCCATTACAAAAAATGTAGCCTCGCTTTTTGCAGGAGGCTTGTTAATCATAATGATTATGTTGGGTGTTGCACGGGGTTACCGTAAGAACGGGCCCGTTGCACCTACAGGATTGGCTAAATTCATTGAACCTTTGGTTATGGTGATTCGCGACGACATTGCCAAGGAAAATATAGGACACGGTAAGCATCATAAATATGTGCCATATCTCCTCACTATTTTTTTCTTTATTTGGATCAATAATTTATTGGGTCTGATTCCTATTTTTCCCGGAGGAGCAAATTTGACTGGAAACATAACCATTACTTTCTTTTTGGCTTTGTGTACTTTGATCATAACGCTTTTATCCTCCAATAAGAATTACTGGAAACATATCTTTGCTACCCCAGGCGTTCCCATAGCCTTGATGCCTATCATGATTCCAATAGAAATAGTAGGTATATTCACAAAACCATTTGCATTAATGATTCGTCTCTTTGCAAACATATCTGCAGGACACATTATTATACTAGCTTTAATTTCAATCATTTTCATCAACAAAAATATAGCGTGGGGCGCATTATCCGTGCCCATGGCGCTCTTTATTTCCTGTTTGGAAATGTTAGTAGCAGTTTTGCAGGCTTATTTATTTGCCTTGCTTTCTGCCTTGTTTATCGGTGCAGCAGTTGAAGAATCGCACCATTAGTAGTTGTAACTTTTAAATATACATAGTATGATTTACGGTAGTATCGCAGCAATCGGAGCAGGTCTCGCAGTTTTAGGAGCCGGCATTGGCATTGGCCAAATCGGTGGAAAAGCTGTAGAAGGGATTGCAAGAAATCCTGAAGCATCAGGAAAAATCACAACAACAATGATTATCGCCGCAGCACTTATTGAAGGTGTTGCCTTATTTGGTGTAGTAATCGGTTTGTTAGGAGCTGCAAAGTAAACATGTTTTCTACCCAAACGGTTGGTTTGGGTAGAAAACTTTTGTGTTAAAGTATTTTAAAAGCCGTTAAACATGGATTTAGTTACTCCAGATTTAGGATTATTATTTTGGACAGGTTTGGTATTCTGTCTATTGTTATTTGTTTTGACAAAATTTGCTTGGAAACCAATTTTAAATGCGGTCAATACCCGCGAGCAAAACATCACCGATGCCCTCGAACTCGCTGAAAAAACAAAGGCGGAAATGCAAGCGCTCAAGGCGGAGAACGATCAGATTTTAAAAGCTGCCCGTGCAGAGCGCGATCAGATTTTAAAGGAGGCAAAGGAAGCTGCAAATGGCATGATTGAAGATGCCAAAGGAAAAGCGAAAGATGAAGCGGCTAAAATTGTCGAATCTGCGCGTCAAAACATCAACAGTGAGAAAGCTGCAGCAATGGCTGAAATTAAAAGTCATGTTGCCAACCTATCGCTAGAAATTGCAGAAAAAGTAGTGCGTCATGAATTAAGTTCCGACGATAAACAAAAATCGCTTGCGACTCAACTTGCTGGCGAAATCAAAATGAACTAATACATGAAGTCCAATAAATCTGCTGTTCGTTATGCAAAAGCTCTTCTGGAGTTGGCCCTTGAGCACAATAAAGTAGAGCTCATTGAAGCAGATATCCTTCAGCTTTTGAAGGTTGCGCACGAAACACACGACTTTCAAGTTTTCTTGAATTCCCCACTCATCAACATCGATAAAAAGATTGCTGTCATTAAGCAAATCTTTCCTGAGTTCAATAAAACTACTTCAGATTTTTTGGCGTTGGTCACCAACAATGGCCGAGAGTCCGTCATGATCGACATTGCCAAACAATTCATTGCTCAACTGAAGGCACATCGCGGTATTGTACCCATCACCATCATTAGTGCTCAGCAATTAGAAGAAAGCACAAAACAATCCATTCTTTCCAAAATTTCAGGTTCTATTACAGGCACACCCGAAATCACAGAAGAAATTGATGCCACTCTTATCGGTGGTTTTATTGTTCGCATGGGCGATCACCAAATAGACGCGTCGGTTGCAAGTCAACTTCAGCGACTCAAACAACAATTCATATAATCGTCAATAGACAAAAAAATAAGTATACATGGCAGATATTAAACCAGCAGAAGTTTCCGCAATATTGAGAGAACAACTCTCAGGTTTCCGCTCAGAAGCTGAATTGCAAGAAGTAGGAACGGTACTTCAGGTAGGAGATGGTATTGCACGCATTTACGGCATGAACGGCGTTCAATACGGCGAACTCATCGAATTTGATGGTGGAATGCAAGGTATTGCACTTAACCTTGAAGAGGACAACGTCGGAGCCGTATTACTCGGTCGTTCTTCAAGTGTTAGGGAAGGTGATACCGTGCGTCGTTTAGGTAAAATTGCCTCCGTTCAAGTGGGTGACGGTATGGTGGGTCGCGTTGTAGACACACTCGGACAGCCCATCGACGGTAAAGGTCCAATCCAAGGCGAACTTTTCGAAATGCCAATCGAGCGTAAAGCGCCAGGAGTTATCTTTCGTCAGCCTGTAAATGAACCTCTTCAAACGGGTATCAAAGCAGTTGACGCCATGATTCCTATCGGTCGTGGTCAGCGCGAGCTCATTATTGGTGACCGCCAAACCGGTAAAACAACGGTTGCTATCGATGCGATAATTAATCAACGCGAATTTTATGATCGTGGCGAGCCTGTATATTGTATTTATGTTGCTATTGGCCAAAAAGGTTCTACCGTTGCAGGTATAGTTAAGAAATTAGAAGACGCAGGTGCAATGGCATATACAACTGTTGTAGCTGCTAACGCTTCTGACCCAGCTCCAATGCAGTTTTACGCTCCAATGACCGGTGCTGCTGTTGGAGAGTACTTCCGCGATTTAGGAAAGCCAGCACTTATTGTTTATGATGACCTTTCTAAGCAAGCAGTAGCTTACCGCGAGGTATCACTTCTTTTGCGTCGCCCACCAGGACGCGAGGCATACCCAGGTGATGTATTCTACCTTCACTCTCGTTTGCTCGAGCGTGCAGCTAAAGTGATCGCCGATGACAACATCGCCAAGCAAATGAACGACCTTCCTGCATCTTTGAAAGACAAAGTTCGCGGTGGTGGTTCACTCACAGCGCTTCCTATTATTGAAACGCAAGCCGGAGACGTCTCTGCCTACATTCCAACCAACGTAATTTCCATTACCGATGGTCAGATCTTTTTGGAGTCTGATTTATTCAATGCTGGTATACGCCCTGCGATCAACGTAGGTATTTCTGTATCGCGCGTTGGTGGATCAGCTCAAATTAAATCCATGAAGAAAGTTGCTGGTACTTTAAAGTTAGATCAAGCTCAGTATCGCGAGCTCGAAGCCTTTTCCAAATTTGGTTCTGACTTAGATGCAGCAACAAAAGCAGTACTAGACAAAGGCGCTCGCAACGTGGAAATCTTGAAACAACGCGAGGGTGACCCTTATCCGGTAGAGAAGCAAATTGCCATTATTTACGCAGGTGTAAAAGGCCTTATGCAGCCAGTGCCAATTGCAAAAATCAAGGAATTCGAAAAAGATTATTTAACTGTTCTAGAAGCAAACCATGCAGATACGCTTGTTGCGCTCAAAGCAGGAAAATATACAGACGAAATTGAGGCTGTTTTGACTAAAACAGCCAAAGAAGTAGCTGCTAAATTTGCATAATTAAAGCCTAATTTAGGATTATAATGGCGAATCTAAAAGAAATACGTAACCGCATCAGTTCAGTAGGCTCCACCATGCAGATTACTTCTGCCATGAAGATGGTATCTGCTGCCAAATTGAAACGCGCTCAAGATGCCGTAACGCAAATGCGTCCATATGCGGGCAAATTGCGCGAAATCCTCGAAAACTTAAGTGCTAGCCTCGATCTTTCTGAAAATGCATATGCCGAACAACGAGAAGAGACTAAAATTCTGATTATTGGTATTACTTCTAACAGAGGTTTGTGTGGTGGTTTTAACAACAATATCATCAAGAGGGTTGGTGTACTCATCTCCGACGATTACGCAGGTAAAGAGGTATCAGTTCTTTGTGTAGGTAAGAAAATCAAGGATTTTTACAAGCGCACGCCAAACTTCTATACCAATGAAAAATTAGAAAGCATGGAAGATGTCTATGCCGACTTACGTTTTGGTGTTGTTGCAGAAATAGCCGATGAAATCATGGCGCAATTCCTCAATAAGTCTTTCGATAAAGTTGTTTTGGTATATAATCGTTTCATCAATGCGGCTACGCAAAACATCGAAACCGAACAATTTTTACCAATTGTTCCTACCCTAAGCGATTCAGAAGCTGGCGACTACATCTTTGAACCTTCAAAAATGGACATCGTCGAAGATTTATTGCCAAAATCAATGAAGCTACAGCTTTACAAAGCAATTAGAGATTCATTTGCAGCTGAACACGGCGCGCGCATGACCGCCATGCACAAAGCCACAGACAACGCTAAAGAACTTCAGAAAAACCTCAAATTGAGCTACAATAAAGCGCGTCAAGCTGCTATTACCAACGAAATCCTCGAGATTGTTGGTGGTGCAGAAGCACTTAATGGCTAGAAAATATTTAGATAGTAGAATTAAAAAGAGCGCTGAAAAGCGCTCTTTTTTTGTTTAATAGTTCCAGTCAAAACGTTCTGCTATGCGCTGATGTACGTAAGCAAGTGCCTCGTCATGCTTCACATAAGTAAGGACATCTTCCATAAAAGCTTGTAAGAGCAATGTTTTGGCAGTTGCCGCACTCAGACCTCTCGCCCGCAGATAGAACAATGCGTTCTCGTCTAACTGGCCAGTTGTAGAACCATGCGAACACTTAACGTCGTCGGCGTAGATTTCTAATTCTGGCTTGGAGTTAACACTAGCACTATCAGAGAGCAACACATTGGCGTTGCTCTGATAAGCATTTGTTTTTTGGGCGTCTTTGCGCACAAATACTTTACCATTAAAAACGGCAGTCGCCTTATCTCCGGCTACCCCTTTGTAAGTTTCAAAAGATTCACAGTTGGCTACTTGGTGATCAATGGTGGTGTAGTTGGCAACGTGTTGCTCCTCTTTAAGCCAATAAGCGCCGTTGAGATATGTTTGGGCGTGCTCCCCTTGGACGGCGACCATTGTGTCATTGCGAACAAAACTACCGTCTAGCGTAAGTGTATTGATTTCAAAATGTGATGTTGCGTTTTGTTTGGCGCGGTCTTCATGGAAGTCAAAATGTCCAGCGCAACAATCTTGTATTTTGTATACTTTGATACGTGCAGACTGTGCGATATCGTACTGAAAATGGGTGTGCGCAAAACTATTTGAGTCTGTTGTACTTTTTGTAACGATGAATACGGCAGCCTCCGCGTTTTCTTCAAAGTTAAAATGGTGGCGATAAAAGTATTTTCCTCCGCTGTTTACTTGCACAATTTGAATGGGTTTGTCTAACGTGCAATTTTTGGCAACACGAATACTGATGCCGTTTTGGGCGTAAAGTATATTCAATGCCCCAAAGACGTCATAAAAACTTGCTTCTTGAAAAGTGTCAGGCTCTTCGGTATTTAATTTAATTTGAAGTCCGGAAGGTAAGTCTTTAGGGAGTATGATTTGCTTATTGTTAATATAAACGGTGTAAGCGTCAGTTAAGACCTGATGTTGTATTAGTTGCGCTTTTTCTAATAGAAGGGAGTTGCTCATTTGAGCATTTGCTAATTTAGCCAAGCGTGTATATTTGAAGCGTTCGGATTTAGTTGTAGGAAAATCTTGTGCAAGAAGATGGTTTTGGGCCGTAAGTTGTAGTGCATGGGGCATGGACATTTGTGTTGGATCGAGACCCACAACGAATTGCTGTAGTTTATTGCTCACTATTGTTCCCATCTTACAAACTTTCTTTGATCCAGTCGTAACCGCGTTCTTCTAATTCTAGCGCTAATTCTTTTGGCCCGGATTTGACAATTTTACCGTCGTAAAGCACATGTACTACATCAGGAATAATGTAGTCGAGCAGGCGCTGGTAGTGGGTAATCACAATACTTGCGTTTTCTGGACTTTTAAGTGCATTCACGCCTTGCGAAACAATGCGTAGCGCATCGATATCTAAGCCAGAATCTGTTTCGTCTAGCACAGCTAATTTGGGGTCTAGCATAGCCATCTGAAAAATCTCGTTGCGTTTCTTTTCTCCGCCTGAAAATCCTTCATTGACTGCTCTAGATGCTAATTTGGCATCGAGCTCAACAAGTGCTGATTTTTCTCGAACAAGCGCCATGAAATCTTTGGCTGAGATAGGTTCTTGGTTGTGATATGCGCGTTTTTCATTGAGCGCAGTTCTTAAGAAATTGACATTACTTACACCAGGGATTTCTACGGGATATTGAAATGCGAGAAAAAGGCCTTCACGGGCGCGGTCTTCGGTAGGTAGTTCAAGTAGGTCTTTTCCTAAAAATGTGACGCTACCCGCTGTAATTTCGTAGTCTTCTCTGCCTGCCAATACAGCTGCAAGCGTACTTTTGCCTGCACCGTTTGGCCCCATTATGGCATGTACTTCACCAGCTTTTACTTCGAGATTAAGGCCTTTAAGGATTTCCTTGCCGTTGATGCTGGCATGTAAATTTTCGATTTTTATCATTTCGTCTGTTCTGATCTGAATTCTATTTTGTAATTTTCTTAACCTACGCTACCTTCTAAACTAATAGCTAACAGTTTTTGGGCCTCTACGGCAAATTCCATCGGCAACTGATTGAGGACTTCTTTGCAGTAGCCATTGACGATTAAACTAATTGCTTTTTCTTCGCTGATACCACGCTGCATGCAATAAAAAAGTTGGTCTTCACCAATTTTAGAGGTCGTGGCTTCGTGTTCGATTTTCGCGCTCGGATTTTTGCATTCGATGTACGGAAAAGTATGTGCGCCACATTCGTCTGTCATTAAGAGGGAGTCGCACTGCGAAAAGTTACGCGCATTATGTGCGCCTTTATGGATTTGAACCAAGCCTCTGTAAGAGTTTTGAGATTTCCCGGCAGAAATGCCTTTAGAAATGATTGTAGATTTGGTGTTTTTGCCAAGATGAACCATTTTGGTTCCTGTGTCTGCCTGTTGGTGATTATTGGTGACAGCCACAGAGTAAAACTCGCCGACCGAATAATCTCCTTTTAGAATACAAGAAGGGTATTTCCAGGTAACCGCAGAACCAGTTTCTACTTGTGTCCAGGATATTTTGGCATTGTTTTCACAGATACCGCGCTTTGTTACAAAATTGAAGACCCCGCCTTTTCCTTCTTTGTCTCCAGGGTACCAATTTTGAACGGTTGAGTATTTAATTTCTGCATCTTGAAGCGCAATAAGCTCAACCACCGCAGCATGTAATTGGTTTTCATCGCGCTGAGGAGCGGTGCAGCCTTCTAAATACGAAACGTAAGCACCTTCATCGGCAACTACAAGGGTACGTTCAAATTGACCTGTGCCACCTGCGTTAATACGAAAGTAGGTAGAAAGTTCCATGGGGCAGCGGACGCCTTTTGGAATATAGCAAAAAGAGCCGTCTGTGAATACGGCGCCATTTAAAGCAGCATAAAAGTTGTCTGTGCTAGGCACAACAGTACCCATGTATTTTTGAACGAGTGCTGGATGTTCTTGAACAGCATCCGAAAAAGAGCAAAAAATAATACCAAGCTCACTGAGCTTTTCTTTGAAAGAGGTAGCAACTGAAACGGAGTCCATCACGAAGTCTACAGCAACTCCGGTAAGGCGTTGTTGTTCCTCCATTGAAATTCCCAGTTTTTTCATGGTTTCTTTCATTTCAGGATCGACGTCGTCCCAGGACTCGTATTTTTTAGTTTGCTTTGGTGCCGAATAGTATGAAATACCTTGAAAGTCTGGTTTTTGATACCGCACATGTGCCCATTCAGGCTCGGTCATTTCTTGCCAAATGGCATAGGCTTTCAGACGGTAGTCTAGCAACCACTGCGGTTCATTTTTTTTGGAGGATATCAGACGTATAATACCTTCGTCAAGCCCTACAGGTACGGTATCTGACTCGATATCGGTTACAAAACCAAATTTATATTCTTGGTTTTCGAGGTCTTTGGCAAGTTCGTTTTCGGTGTAGTTAGACATCGTTACACAGAAAAGGATTCACCACAACCACATGTTCTATCGGCATTGGGGTTTTGGAAAAGAAAACCCTTACCATTGAGACCACCTGAGAAATCTAGGGTGGTGCCCACTAAATAGAGGTAACTTTTTTTATCAACTACGACTTTGACATCGTTGTTTTCAAAGGTCATATCGCCTTCGTGTTCTTCGTTGTCAAAGGTAAGTTGGTACATAAGGCCCGAACAGCCTCCACCTTGAACCCCAACACGTATAAATAAGCCTTCTTTTGCTTCGTCTTCCATGAGGCGAAGCGCCTGTTTTTTGGCGGCATCTGTTACAGTTAACATTTTGTTTTTATTTAGATTAATTATAAATAAAACACTTTGTTTGGTGCAAATTTACCACTTTAATGGTATTGCATGCAAGGATTTAAACAAAGAAATTTCGAGCTTGTTTGTATTTTACCTTATTTACTGACCCTTCATATTTGAACTTTTAAATATATTAGCTTAATTTTAGGCTCAACCTACTCATAAACAAAGCTATGCGTCTATTTTACCTCGTCTTTAGTTTGCTTTCCATGTCGCTCGCAATGTCGCAACAAATTACCGTAGATTCCAAGGCCTATCAAGCACTTAAACAAAATAACGCGCTAGAAGGTAAGGAGTTAATTTTGCCCACGCCTTCGGTCACGCCTCAAAATTACCAGGGTAAACCAAGCGAAAAATCCGGCTTGTGCGATTGCTTGATCCCATTAGATTCAACGTTTCAATTGGCCATGCTGCCCAACGACGACCTCTATTCAAACAGTATTCTATTGCCATTTAACTTTAGCTTTTACGGCACTACCTACGACAGCTTGTACATCAATAACAACGGAAACATTTCGTTCTCTCAACCTTACTCTACTTTCACCGCTTACTCGTTTCCCGACCCTACTTTCAATATGATTGCTCCATTTTGGGCAGATGTAGATACCAGGTCCACAAATGGCGGCAATGTTTGGTATAAATTGAATCCGCATTCCTTAGTAATTGTTTGGGACCACGTGGGTTACTTTTCTATGATGGAAGACAAACTCAATACTTTTCAGCTCATTATTTCTGATGGTTTAGATACACTCATTCCGAACGCCAACAATGTATCGTTTTGCTATGGCGACATGCAATGGACAACAGGTTCTGCCTCTGGCGGCGCAAATGGTTTTGGCGGATCAGCTGCTACTGTTGGGGTCAATATTGGCAACGGCATCAATTATTTTCAAGTAGGACAATTTGATACAAGTGGAGTTGCCTTTGATGGCCCCTACAACAACAATGACCAAGTTGATTTTTTAGATGGTCAAGAAATTTATTTTGATTTGGCTAATACCAATTCAAATATCCCACCGCTCGTCATGAGTAGTGGCATTTGCGATACCATCGATGTGTATACCGGAGACACCTTAAAAAGTTTAAATGCCATAGATTTTACTATTGGCATCAGTACGCCTGAAATCGGCCAACTGCTTTCTACTTCCATTAGTTGCGATGAACCCACAGCACTGACATACCAAACAGCAGTAGTGAGCAATGAATTTACAAGTTTCGACCTTACTTTTGATGCTACAGGCGTACAGCCTGGCTTGTATCATATTCAAATTGAAACCACTGACAACGGCATCCCAGCTCAGACAGTAACAAAGAATATCCCAATTCGAGTAGTTTACGATGCAAATCTTGCAGGAATAAACGATGTGGGTGTTGCCCAAATAGAGGTTTATCCGAATCCTACTTTGGAAACCCTTCAAATTAAGGGATTACAAGCCAATGATAAGCTCGAATTATTCGATGGCTCTGGCCAATTGATACAATCTTTTATAGCCACAAAGACAACTGAACAATTGACTTTACCGCATGTAGGATTCTATATCTTGAAATGTTCTAGCCAAAATAAGCCACACACCGCACTCAAATTGCAGCGCATCTAAGTATTCAACTACTTTAGGGTTTTCTATGTAATTTTAGCCGATGGAAAGAATGTTTTTCTTGGTGCTACTTTGCTTGTCTGTAAATGGGCAACTGTTTGCCCAAAATTTACAAAGCAATTACAAGACTAAATACGTTTATATCTTAGTGATCGATGGCCCTCGCTATTCCGAAACTTACGGTGAACCTACTTGTAAATACAGTCCACTTCTTTGCGATTCACTCAAGAAAGAAGGAACATTTTATGCCAATTTCAGAAATAATGGCCCTACTTACACTGTTCCTGGTCATACTGCAATTGTAACAGGCACCTACCAACGCATTTCAAATTCGGGCACGGCCTTGCCGAAACAACCCAATATTTTTCAGTATTATCTAAAAGCAAGTGGTAAAGATTCTACTGCGGCTTATGTTGTAGCAAGTAAGGGCAAACTAGATGTATTGGTCAATACTTCGTACAAAAAATGGAACAACCAGTTTGTAGCACCAACCTATTGCGGCCCCAACGGTAACGGCTTGGGTTACGGCCGCGACGACAAAACATTTGCTAAAGTAACGGAGTTGGTTTCGGGTGTAAACCCGCCGCAGCTTATGCTCATTAATTTGTTAGCTGTAGATGTCTATGGCCATGCCAACAACTGGGACAAGTACCTTGAATCAATTACAAAATCGGATCAATATGCGGCCAAACTTTGGCAAATGATCCAGGAAAATCCTTTGCTCAAAGACCAAACTACACTTTTGATTACCAATGACCACGGACGTCATTTAGACGGCGTGCGCTCTGGGTTTGTGAATCATGGTTGCCGTTGTGAGGGCTGTCGCCACATTTCTTTATTGGTATTGGGACCTGATACGCCAAAAGGAAAGGAAGTAACAGAGGCTGCTGAATTGATAGACATTGCTCCAACAATCGCAGAAATATTTCATTTCGAGATGCCGACGAGTAAAGGGAAGTTCTTAAAAGGTGCCTTTACTCAAAATGACCAGAACTAGATTGATTCTTTCATTCGTAGAGATCTTCTAATAACTGCTCATCAACTAAATTTGGGAGTGTTACTTTTAAAAGTGGCTCTGCTTCCATGGCGCGTTTGATGGCAAAGATGGCGTTTTCATTGCGCGCCCAGTTGCGTCTGGCAATGCCATTATTGACGTCCCAATGCAACATGCTCGTGAGGTTGCGCTGTGCTTGTTCAGAGCCGTCTAAAAGCATTCCAAAGCCACCGTTGATGACTTCACCCCAACCTACGCCGCCGCCGTTATGGATACTCACCCAAGTGGCGCCTCTAAAGCTGTCGCCAATTACGTTTTGAATGGCCATGTCTGCGGTAAATCTTGAACCGTCGTAAATATTCGACGTTTCACGGTACGGCGAGTCGGTACCAGATACATCGTGGTGGTCTCGGCCTAAAATAACAGGTCCAATTTCCCCGCGCGCAATGGCTTGATTGAACGCTGCAGCAATGCGCATGCGTCCTTCTGCGTCGGCGTATAAAATTCTTGCTTGAGAGCCAACGACCATTTTATTTTCTTGCGCTCCTTTGATCCATTGAATGTTGTCAGCCATTTGTTGTTGGATCTCTTCTGGGCATTCTTGCATCATTTTTTCAAGTACAGCGCAGGCAATACCATCTGTTTTTTCGAGGTCTTGCGGATCGCCGCTGGCACAAACCCATCTAAATGGTCCAAAACCATAGTCAAAGCACATTGGCCCTAAGATATCTTGAATATAAGAAGGGTATTTGAAATCGATTTGGTTGGCAGCCATGACATCGCCACCCGCTCTTGAAGACTCGAGTAAAAAGGCGTTGCCGTAGTCGAAAAAATAGGTTCCGCGGTCGGTATGTTTGTTGACGGCTGCAGCGTGGCGCCTTAAACTTTCGCGAACATAGGTTTTAAATGATTCTGGATCATTAGCCATGAGGTCGTTGGCCTGATCAAAGTCAAGACCAGCAGGATAATACCCACCTGCCCATGGGTTGTGTAAAGAAGTTTGATCTGAGCCAAGGTCCACATATATTCCAGTTTGGTCGAACTTTTCCCAGACGTCGACAACATTTCCTAGGTAGGCAATAGATACCACCTCCTTGTTAGCTTGGGCTTTTTTAACTCTAATTACGAGTTCGTCTAGGTCGCTGATAATTTCATCTACCCAACCTTGCTCATGTCTGGTGTTTGCTGCCTTTGGATTTACTTCGGCCGTTACGGAAATAACACCGGCAATATTACCAGCTTTTGGTTGAGCTCCAGACATGCCGCCCAAGCCAGCGGTTAAGAATAATTTACCGTTGATATCGTCTCGTGTTTTGGCCATTCGACGCACTGCATTCAAAACGGTTATGGTGGTCCCGTGGACAATACCTTGAGGCCCTATATACATATAAGAGCCAGCTGTCATTTGGCCGTATTGGGTAACACCTAGCGCGTTGAATTTCTCCCAATCGTCGGGCTTGGAATAATTAGGAATCATCATGCCGTTGGTTACTACAACACGCGGTGCATTCGGATGCGATGGAAATAAGCCCATTGGGTGGCCTGAGTACATGACGAGTGTTTGTTCATCGGTCATTTCTGACAAATACTTCATGGTCAGGTTATATTGTACCCAATTCTGAAAAACAGCACCATTACCGCCATAGGTGATGAGTTCATGCGGGTGCTGAGCTACCCGATGATCAAGGTTATTTTGTATCATGAGCATGATGGCTTTTGCCTGCTCAGATTTACCTGGGTATTCGTGAATTGGCCGCGCAAAAATGGGATGCTCCGGCATAAAGCGGTACATGTAAATGCGGCCGTATTCGGTAAGTTCTTGTGCAAATTCTTTGGCGAGAATGGCATGCTGCTCTTTTGGGAAATAGCGCAAAGCATTGGCAATTGCCAATTTTTTCTCAGCAGGACTTAAAATATCTTTTCGCTTTGGCGCATGATTAACTTGGATATTCCAAGCTTTAAGTTGTGGAAGTTCTTTAGGAATTCCTTGCTTGATTTCATCGGCAAAACTGATCATTGGTAGCGTTTTGCTACAAAAATAAGCAATGTTAGTACTTCAGCACGATAAAACCGTGTTTTTGAATTTCAATGCCACCATCTAGGGTAGCGTCTATACGGTAGAAATAGGTGCCTTCTTCTACGGTATCGCCAGTCGCCGTTTTGCCAAACCATTTTTCGGCGGGGTTCGAATACTCAAAAATAACATTGCCCCAACGATTCAGTATGGTGCACTTAAAAGTTGCGATGCCTTCATAATTGACAAAAAACGCCTCGTTACCTGTTTGTGAGGAGAGCACCACAACATTTGGCGCCGTGATATCACAAGGTTTATAGGTAATATTTGCGGTGTCGCTGATGGTATTACATGAATTTTGTGCGGTGTAAATATAATTTCCAGCTTCGGTTGCCAGGCGCGGAACTTCAGTGCTGCCGTCCCACCATTGTCCGTTAAATGGCGGGCTATAACCACTTTGGAGTGGGGTTGAATTAATGACATATGGATTAAGCCAAAGGCTAGCCCCTTGACAAATAGCAGAATCGAGAATGGTGGTATACACATACGGCAAGAATTCAATACTTGCGGCTACGGTGTCTTGACAAGCGTTGTCGATAAAAAAGACGGGAAATACGCCACCCATATTGTAGGTCATAATTTCTGGATTATCGACCAAATTATTGGGTAAGAAGTGAACGGCAGTGTCTAAAGCATACCATTGTCCGCCGGCAAAGGAGGCTGTATTACCTACAAAATAACTGTAATGGCAAATTGCGGTATCTGAAAAAATCGCAGGACGAGGAAGGACTACAAAAGAGACGGTAGTGTCGTAGTTACAGCCAAAGTTATCTGTGATGCTGTATGTGTAATTCGTAATACCTGGTGTGCTCGGTTGAATCACAATAAGGGTGTCGTTCTGTCCGGAAATAATAGTCGGGTCAGCGGCCCATCCTTCGGTAACCACATAATTTTGATAACCTTCGCTTTCAGGATAGAGCGAGGCATTAAAGTAAATTCCCCACGAGAAGATATAGCCGTCATCTATGCCCTGGTTGTCTTGTACTGAGATGGTCCAGTTTCCGTTAATCGGACAACCTGCAAACTGGTTGAAATCGCCGTCTGGGAGGTATACCCCATTGGGGTTCATCGATGCAAACCCGTAGTCATTAATGATGGTGTTGCCTGCTGTGTTTTCTGCACAAATGGTATTGAATGTATTGTTGGTAGTAGAGAAACAGTAAGACCAAACTGGTGAGCCTGGGTTGCCTCCGTCGATATTGGTATCGTTCCCTAGGAAAGTACCGATGCCATTGCCGCAGCCACCAGGCACGAGTTCAGTCCAGCCAAAAGGAGTTTGGTTGTAAGCATTCATCAAGGAAACAGTTGTTCCATTCGGACAAGTTAGGGCAATTTCGATATCGCCGATGTAAGAGTGTTCGATATCCAAACAAATTTGTTCGATGTCGGCACCAGAAGTGATGACGGCTGTGGAATCAAAACCTGACATAGGGATGTTGGTTTGGTACATTTGCCCAGCGCCATCTGGCAGGAAGGTAAGCCCAGCGAAGGTACCACCAATTTGGAAGGTGCCCCCAGGAATTTCGATACCAACTGTGTCTTGTGGGGTTACTCCACCCACTAAATAAGAATTTTGACCCAAACACACGGTGTCTTCTAGCGGGCCTGTTCCTGCAAATATAGGTGGGATAGAAATACGTATTTTAAAGTTGGAGTGAATGGTTTGCGGAAATTGATCGGTGACAGCAAGGTCGACATAATAACCCGTATTTGCAGTTGGCACGAACCAAATTTGGTCTCCAGTAAATTGCCCGACTCCTCCAATTGTCCAGGTAAAGGTGCAGTTGTTATTGGTTTGAGAATAGCCAGTATTGGTGTTCTCTAAGGAGTGCGGAAAACCAGGCAAGGCTTTGAGTAAAACGCTATCGCCAGGGCAAAGATCTACAAAGCCGGTGTCTATTGGGTTCATGATATTTGAGCCGCCACCGTTTTTGAAGGCCTCTACATGAGCAATGATCGGTTGTGGCGGATTTCCGCAGGCTACATTAGCTACCCAACCCGTACCCTCATTGGCACCATTAGATTTGAAACGCAAAGTTAGACAGCCAGTGGGGTTGTTCCAAGAGGCTTGTGCAAACAAGCCAACGGGGTGCGTACCACTGTTGTAGGCGCCAAGTAGGGGCGCGGCAGTAGACGAACCATCGTAGATATAGAGTGTGTCTGTTGGGTGCACATCCCATTCAAAGCCAATGTTGGTTGCAAAAGAAATGGAGACCTTTGAACCTTGTGTGAGGTCTGGGCAGAGCACTAGTGTTTCGTTCATATTGGGAGTGTAGTTGCCCGTTCCGTCGATGAAGTTAGTACCGCCTGTCGGCACAATACCTGCGCAGTTCAGCGGGTTGCTAGGATTGTAGTCAGGGCCGGTTAATGTGAGGGTAACCTGCGCATGAACAGAGGAAATGAAAGCTAATAAAAAAAGGCAAGCGTGTAATATTCGTTTCATTTTTTCTGATTTTGCATTTCTAATGAGAGGATATTTCTGGATTTAACGACCAAAATCTTGTTGGTATTGGCCACTAAAAAGTACTGTGTTTTGTCCAAAATCTTTAAGCCTAAATCTGTAAAAACGATAGGTTCTTTGGAGATTTCCATAGGGATATTGGTGTTTTTGCTGAGTTGAATTGTTTGGAAATTAGAAACGTCTTTACCTTGAGGCGTATCGATGAGGTAGCAAGCGTGTGTGAGTGCAAATTCGAAGAGCGGAAGTGAATTGCTCTCTTTGATTTGTGTAATTTCTTCTTTGGAATAACTTTTGCTAAGTTGAGAATCAATGGTTTGTGACCAAGATGTTAGGCTCAAAAATGCAAAAAGGAAGGTGTAAAATAGTTTCATAATAGATAGGATTCGGTTGAAGACGTAATTTCTAGTTGAAAAGTTGCGTCAATTGTTTAAAGTTTTAAAGAAAAAGCAAAGTTAATAAAACGTAGCTTTGTGACTCGAAAAGTTCAATTATTTAGCATGGAAAACACAGCGTTGGCAGGCATTGCCTCACAGGTCAGAAGAGATATTGTCAGAATGGTTTCGGCCGTTAATTCTGGGCACCCCGGCGGGTCTTTAGGTTGTACTGACTTTTTAACTTATCTCTATTTTGAGCAAATGCAGCACAACGCAAATGACTTTCAAATGGACGGCAAAAACGAAGACCTCTTCTTTTTATCGAATGGCCATATTTCTCCAGTTTGGTACAGCGTACTTGCCAGAGCAGGTTATTTTCCATTAGCAGAATTAGGAACATTTCGCAAATTAGGGACCCGCCTTCAAGGCCACCCCTCCACTGATAAAAATTTACCAGGCATCCGAATGGCTTCAGGTTCACTGGGCCAAGGATTATCCGTCGGATTAGGCGCTGCTCAAATTAAAAAACTCAATCAAGACGCTACGCTAGTTTATACACTTCATGGCGATGGCGAATTGCAAGAAGGTCAAATTTGGGAAGCGGCAATGTATGCAGCTGCTAATAAAGTGGACAACATTATTGCGACCATAGATGCCAATGGACGCCAAATTGATGGCGACGTTGAAGAAGTGCTTTCTCTTGGCGATTTAAACCAAAAATGGCTCGCCTTTGGATGGGAGGTATTGCACATGGATGGCCATCATTTTGACAGTATTCGCCATACAATGCAAAAAGCCAAATCATTAACAGGAAAAGGAAAGCCTGTCTTGATCATCATGAAAACAGAAATGGGTCAAGGTGTTGATTACATGATGGGCTCACACAAATGGCATGGTGTAGCGCCAAATGCCGAACAACTTCAGGCAGCGCTCGATCAACTTCAAGAAACCCACGGCGATTACTAGTGAAAGCAGTTTGGAGCCTTTTTTTCATCACATTATTCAGTTTCGGCTGGGCCCAAACCACTACGCGTATCCTTTTTATCCTGGATGCCTCTAATTCCATGAACCTCGACTGGAATAACCAGACGAGAATGGCAGCGGCAAAAGAAGTCCTTACAAAAAGTCTGGAAAGTTTGCGCGGTGTGCCAGATCTAGAGCTCGCCTTGCGCGTTTATGGGCATCAATCAAATGTGACCAATACTTACCAAGACTGCCAAGACACCAAACTTGAGGTTGCTTTTGGCCCTTCGAACATAGCGCCTATTCAACTCAAAATTAAAGGCCTACAGGCCAAAGGCGCCACGCCTATTGCACGCTCTTTAGAGGCAGCTGCCGCTGATTTTCCGGATACGCTTGCGCGCAATTTTATTATTCTAATTACCGACGGCCTAGAATCTTGTGACAACGATCCTTGTATTATTGCCCGCAAGCTTCGAGATAAAGGCGTAAAGGTAACTCCCTTTGTCATTGGCCTTGGCATGGACCTCAGCTACCTCGATAAATTTGAGTGTATTGGTAGTTATACCGATGCAGAGAGCAAGGCTGCTTTTGAAAATGTGCTTTCTAATATACTTTCCAAGGCGCTGCTCAATACTACAGTTCAGATTAATCTCAATACTACCGAAGCAAAACCACTCGAAACAGATGTGAGTATGTTCCTATATGAAGCCGGAACCACCAATCTCAAATATACTTTCGTGCACACCCTCAACCGTAAAGGTTTACCTGACACCTTAGTCCTGGACCCAAGTCTTAAATACGACTTACAAGTAAACACTGTTCCACCCATCTTTAAATCGCAAATTTCAATAGCCCCACATACCCACAATGTCATTCAGGTACCTGCCGGGCAAGGTCAGCTCAAAGTCACCTCCGTAAGAAGTCCAGAGGGCACTTTTTTAGAGACCCGTATTTTAGAGACTACCTCCAGTAAAACACTTCACGTGCAGCAGCTTGGCGACATCCAAAAATATTTAGTTGGCACCTATCAGTTAGAAATACTGACACTCCCAAGAACCTATAAAGAAATTCAAATTGAACAGTCAAAACTTACAAGCATTGACGTAACCCCTGCTGGTGAGTTGGTATATCAGGCCACAAAAGGCATTGTTGGTCAAATATTTTACGAACGCAACCCCGGGCAATGGGAGTGGGTAATCGATTTAAAATACAACCAAAATTCAGGTAAAATCAAACTGCAGCCCGGCACTTATAAATTCATCTACAGAGAAAAAGAACAGCGCTCCAGCGCCTACACGAAAGAAAAGAAATTCACAATTACATCCTTAAAAATTACTAATCTAACCTTATAAAAATGGAATTTGAAGTACTCGGAAACAAAGATACCCGTTCGGGATTTGGCGAAGGTTTAGCTGTTCTAGGCGCACAAAACCCCAACGTAGTAGCACTTTGCGCTGACCTCACCGGATCTTTAAAAATGGATGCGTTTCAAATGGCGCACCCAGATCGTTTCTTTCAAGCAGGTATTGCCGAAGCCAACATGATTGGTTTGGCAGCCGGCATGACCATCGGCGGCAAAATTCCTTTTACTGGTACGTTTGCAAACTTTTCTACGGGTCGTGTTTACGATCAAATTAGACAGTCGGTTGCCTACTCCAAGAAAAACGTCAAAATTTGCGCATCGCATGCTGGTCTTACATTAGGAGAAGATGGCGCCACGCACCAAGTACTCGAAGATATCGGCATGATGCGCATGTTGCCCAACATGACGGTCATTGTTCCGGCTGACTTCAACCAAACCAAACAAGCAACTATTGCTATTGCCGCTCACGACGGCCCGGTTTATTTGCGATTTGGGCGCCCCGTTATGCCCATTTTTGTGAAGCCAGATGCCGAATTTATTATTGGTAAAGCAGACGTCTTAACAGAAGGGACAGACGTTACAATTATTGCTTGTGGCCACATGGTCTGGAAATCAATAGAAGCACTCAAAACATTGCATGAAATGGGAATTTCAGCTGAACTGATCAACATGCACACCATTAAACCGCTAGACGAAGCGGCAATTCTTAAATCTGTTGCCAAAACGTGTTGTGTAGTGACCGCCGAAGAGCACATGATGAACGGAGGTTTAGGTGAAGCGGTATCTCAAGTATTAAGTAGAAAGCATCCAGTGCCTCAAGAGTATGTTGCGGTCAACGATACCTTCGGAGAATCTGGCACACCAATGGAACTCATGACAAAATACCATATTGATACACCAGATGTTGTTGCGGCTGTTCAGCGCGCTATTGCGCGCAAAGTTTAAACGACAACTATAGGAGAAGTGCTTCTTCGATGCTTTGAACAGGCCTGTGACAAACACCAAACTCACACACTGATATCGCATTTGGGGTATAGATCTCTGACATCGGAATTTGCTGGTGATACGATAGCAGGCAGTTGCTTTGCGCGCTCTTTTTGAAAACCTCCATAGGTGCGCTTTCATTGAGCACGTGACATTGCTTCTCTGGATGGAGTTGCCTCATTAAAAGCAGGCCCCAATTGGAGTAACCTGAGCCATACGTTTCCATGCCGTCGTATAGATTTTGCAGCATTTGCTGAGCGCTTACGATCCATTCTTCCTTTTGAAAATAAGTGCCCATTGTCAAAAATGCATGGGCCATCACTGAATTGCTTGCAGGCAAAACGTTGTCGTGGAGTTCCATATTGCGACTGATTAATTCGGAGTCGTCTGCAGTGAAATAACACATTTTACTACCACTGTGCTGGAATTCATTGGCGACTTTTTCTGTGAGTGTTTTGGCAAATTCCAAATATTCAAGTTTTCCTGTGCTTTGATAAGCCAAGCTCAAGGCTTCTATTAAATGTGCGTAGTCTTCTAAAAAGGCTGCAACATGACGTTGTTCATTGGTATTGACGCGATACAGTTGCTGACCATCCCATTGCAGCTCTTGTATCCAATTGAGTATGCGAAGTGCACGTAGTAAAAAAGCCTCTTCTCCTAAAACCCGGTAGGCTTCCAATAGGCCTTTTGCGGCTATGGCATTCCAACTGACTATTATTTTATGGTCGAGTCCTGGACGAATTCTTGTCGATCGGTGACTTAATAGCGTATCGTTCATTTTGGTCTTGAAAGCAAGCCATTCTTGTAAATCGATGCCTTCTGATTTGGCAAACGAAGCATCTGTTGCTTTGCGCAGTGGAATGTATTTATCTTCTTCCCAAAATCCGACCTGATTGATGTGATAATATCTTTTTACACGCGCTGCGTTGCTCCCGAATAAGTCGTCAATTTCTTTTGGGTTCCAGCAATAGAATTTTCCTTCTTCACCCTCGCTATCTGCATCTAGAGCACTATAATAAGCGCCATTTTCTGCTAACATTTCGCGCTCTAAAAAGTCAAAAGTTTGAAAAACAATATCGCGGTAATGCGGCTCTTGGCCCCGTGCAAATGCCTGTGCATATAAACCAATCAGTTGTCCATTGTCATAGAGCATTTTTTCAAAGTGTGGTACTTTCCATAAAACGTCTACACTGTAGCGGGTAAAACCACCACCTATCTGATCATAAATACCTCCAAAAGCCATTTTATCTAGCGTGAGGCGCACTTGCTTTTCTATTTTGGCTTCGTCAAATTGTTGAGCATAGCGCATGAGGAAAAGCCAATTGTTAGGCAGTGGAAATTTTGGGGCCTTGTTGGGGCCTCCTTCAAAGGTGTCAAAACTACGTGCCCACCGAACCACCATTTCGTGTAGCCTTTCAGCACTAAAGCCTGAAATTTCTTTAGGGGCATCAATAAGTTCGGATTGCTGTATGCCTTCGTGAAGCTGGCGCGCATAGTCGATCGCTTTTGGGCGGTCATTTGCATAAGTGTGGGCCAAAGACTTGAGCACGTGCATCCATTGGTCTTTTGGAAAATAAGTGCCGCCGTATATCGGCCTTCCGTCGGGTAAAGTAAAACAATTGAGTGGCCACCCACCACGCTGGGTCATGAGTTGAACAGCGGTCATGTAAATTTGGTCAACGTCTGGTCTTTCTTCGCGGTCTACTTTAACATTGATAAAATGCGCATTCATGAGTTGAGCTACCTCCTGGTCTTCAAAGCATTCGTGCTCCATAACATGGCACCAATGGCAGGCCGAATAGCCTACGCTGATGAGCACCAACTTATCTTCTGCTTTTGCACGTTCAAAGACCTCGTTAGACCAAGCTTCCCAATGAACAGGATTTTGAGCATGTTGTAACAAATAAGGGGAACTTTCTTTGCCGAGTTGGTTGGCCATATATTTAAATTTTGACTGAAGAAGGACTATATTTGCCCAAGATAGTTAATCGTGCAACAAATACGCCCTTACAAAGTTCTACTTTTTTTAATTCTGGTCTTGTCACTTTTGTGCATTCCGAGTGCATTTATTCCGGCAGAGGGTGTCAAATGGATCGGAATAAATTGGCGTTTTTTGCCGCTCGAGCGCATTTGGGTTGCTAAAAAACAAAGCAAGAAAAATATCGAGAAAATAGTCAGTGCGGTCGATACAACCAACATTAATGATGGCCTCAAACATAATGGCCAAAGCACAGGCCAGACGGGTCTTCCTGAAGGTGGTAGTTTGGCAAGTGAGACAGGTAATCCATTGTATATCAGTAGCAGTGCTGCAGCTAAAATGAATCGATTTTTTGCTGCGCTACAGTCCGCGGCAAAAGGCAATAAAATCAGTATTTTTCACTACGGAGACTCCCAAATTGAAGGAGACCGCATGACAGGCTACATTCGCCAACGGATTCAACAACAATTTGGCGGCATTGGCCCCGGCTTTATACCGGCTCTCAATGTATACAGCACCATGAGTTTCAAGCAAAAAGTGTCTCCTAACATGAAACGCTACACCGCGTTTTGGCCACCAAAAATGGGTTCCCGCCGTTATGGAGCGCTACTTTCTGCTGCAACGTTTGCCATTGACAGCGCACGTTCACAACAACAGCTCCCTACCGAGGCGTGGGTCGAGATTGCCCCTTCAGCTGCTGCTTTTGGGCGAGCGCGTACCTATAGCCATGTAAAATGTTTCTACAATAGTTGTTACAAATCCTGTGCTGTAAAAGTCTATGAAAATGATAAGCTCATCCACGAAGACTCACTTGTGGATGACGGTGGAGCACATGTACTTCCTTTGAGTTTTGATCACACCCCAAACAAATTGCGTTTTGTGTTTTCGTCTACCAAAAGTCCGGTTTTTACGGGCTTTAGTTTAGAGGGCGACGTTGGTGTTCAAGTTCATAACGTCGCCATGCGCGGCTCTTCTGGCCACGACCTCAGTTCCTCTGACGCAGGGCTATTTGCCCAAATGCATCAAAATGCGAATACCAAACTTTTTGTTCTTCAGTTTGGTGGCAACTCAGTCCACACCTTTAAAGACAGCAGTAATGTTCGGGGGTATATCGGCGCCCTTAAAAACCGCATTTTATATATTCAAAAATTGGTTCCTGATGCTGCCATTATTCTTATTGGCCCTAGTGATATGTCTCGTCTCAACGATGGTATTTTTGAGACGTATCCGCTGCTGCCATATACGGTTGAACGCATGCAAAAAATGTGTACCGAAAATGGGGTAGCCTTTTGGAACTTATATGCTGCAATGGGAGGTTACAACTCAATGCCTGCTTGGGTTTCACAGGGTTTAGCAGGTAGTGATTATGTGCATTTTAGCCCACAAGGAGCAAGCATTGCCTCACAGTATTTCTATGAGGCCTTTGGTGCGGCCTATACGGATTGGCTTGCTAAGAAAGGAGGCAATGAATGAGGCGCCTTTTTCTGCTCTGTTTGGCCCCCTTATTTGCTTTAGGACAATATCTCCCGATATGCGACAATGATTCGTTGAGTAAGACTGAACGCGAGATGGTAGCAAAATATCCCTTTGTTCAAGTTCAATGCAATCAATTTCAATTCTTTGGTCCGGAAAGCCCGAATTGGATGCACCTCAACAAAGAATTATCCGAAATGATCCAAACGGGTAAAGGAAAACTTAACTTTTACCATATTGGGGGTTCGCATTTACAGGCAGATATCTATTCACACGACTTTCGAACGTTTTTACAGTCGAATTGGCCGGGTTTGAGCGGAGAAAGAGGTTTGGTTTTTCCTTTCAATTTGGCACATACCAATAACCCATCTAATTATGACTTTTCATCGCCAAATACATGGAAAGGCTACAGAAGTGTAAGCCAAAGACCTGAAGACTTTGATTACGGTCTAAGCGGAGCGGCAATTACTTGTACTGATTCATTAATTATGATCAATTTCAAGCATTTGCGGACACTTGTTAAACCGCCTTTTGACCGCTTGCGCATCTATCACAATACCGGTGAATTCCCATATGATCTCAATTTCGGAGATCAAGAACTTTTAGTAACGAATGTGGCGCATCACAGAGATTTGGGCTATACAGAGATTCACTTTTCTGATCACCTCGACTCTCTTGATCTATTATTTGCAAAGAATTGTAGTGAAGCCTTCTCTTTAGAGCTATTTGGCTTCGAGTTTCTCAACGACCTCCCAGGCATTACCTACACGGCTATAGGTATTAATGGCGCGAGTCTACCTACTTATTTGTCTAATGTCAATTTTAGCCGAGATCTTCAGCTCAGACAGCCTGATTTATTTATCTTTTCAGTCGGAACCAATGATGCGCATTGTAGTTATGAAGCTTTTGATCCATTGGTATACAAACGAAATTTGGAAAAAATGATCCAACAAGTTTTAAAAAGCAATCCCAACTGCGCTATTCTTCTCACTGTACCCAACGATGACTACTACATGCGCAAATACCCCAATCGCAATACGGAAAGGCAGCGTGAAGTCATTTATCAACTTGCAGCCCAGTATCAAATGGCTGTCTGGGATTTATATGGAATTATGGGTGAGTTAGGCTCTTCTAAAACCTGGAAGAATGAAGGATTAATGCAAGCTGATTACGTCCATTTTACAGGGGTGGGCTACCATTTAAAGGGCACTTTATTGATCGAAGCCTTCCAAAAAAATTTGAGTGGTTTACAAAACCTGCGCTACTAACTATGAATCGCTTACACGAAATATTCTCCTGGCAACAACAAGAGAGCCTGCTTTTTACCAGACTCGATTTTTGGTTGTTTTTTGTAGCTGTAATGGCTGTCTTTGTACTGATTCACAAGCGGTTTTTGCTCCGAAGTATTTTTTTGACGGGAGTCAGCCTCTTTTTTTACTTCAAGACTTCAGGCAATTTTGTATTGCTTTTGGGTTTTATGCTTTTGTTTAATTACCTGATTGGATTAGCTGTCCATGCCAAAAAAGGTTTAAAAACAGGTAAAATATGGCTCATTTTGGGCCTAGTCATCAACTTATTCGGTTTATTTTATTTCAAGTATGCTTATTTTTTTACCGATGCCTTTAATGCACAGTTTGGGACAGATTACAACGTAGTCAATCAGTTTGCTGTCCTTGGTAATGAGTGGTTTGGAAAGGGGAGTTTTGTGGATAAAATATTGGTTCCAATAGGCGTATCCTTCTTTACTTTTCATAATATATCCTATCTAATAGACATCTCTCGCAAGGAAATCGCGGCTGCCAAAAATTTCTTTGACTACGCATTCTATGTTACGTATTTCCCGCACCTTATTGCAGGCCCTATCGTACGTGCCAGAGACTTTATCCCTCAAATTCGCCAGCCGTATCAACTCAGTAAGTATGATTTTTCTTGGGCACTTTGGATGATAGGCAAGGGCTTATTAAAGAAACTTATTTTTGCGGACTACATTGCCGTTCATTTTATTGATAAAGTACTCGATGCGCCAGATGCATATCCTGGTTTTGTGGCACTCATTGCTATGTTTGCATATTCTTTACAGATTTACGCGGATTTTTCTGGATATACCGATATGGCAATTGGTGTATCAAAATTGATGGGCTTTAATTTGCTCGAGAACTTCAATTCACCTTATAAAGCGGTTTCTGTTGCAGATTTTTGGCGCCGCTGGCACAAATCATTAAGTTCTTGGCTTCGAGACTACCTTTATATTCCTCTTGGCGGCAATCAAAAAGGCTCATGGGGCACCGCCATCCTGACAGTCGTCATTCTGAGCTTCTTGTATTTCATTACTGGCTGGATCGAGTTGTGGTATACCTATGGAATTCTACTGCTTGTTTATTTATTGCTTTGGCAATTTTGGAAAGCCTTTCGCACTTTTGCGGTCCGAGATCTCAATTTGCTGATTACGATGATTGTTGGCGGCTTGTGGCATGGTGCGAGCCAAAATTTTGTGATTTGGGGTGCCATGAATGGTACTGCTTTGGTCTTGTATAATTACTGGAAACGCATCAGTCCTTATGAGAAAAGTACTTTTTGGTTCATTCGTGTTTGGCGCATCTTTTTGACCCTAACTTTTATCACCTTTACGCGCATTTGGTTCCGCTTGCCCGAGCCAGACCAACCGCTGCAGTTTCTGAGTGTTGTAACTACGCATTTTGATTGGACTTCCGCAATTTGGTGGAAAGTATGGACCAATTTCCAATGGGTATTCTGCCTGATTATGCTCGGCTTCATCAGCCATTGGTTGCCTCAAAAATGGAAAGACAATACGGTGTTATTTTTCTCTAAATGGCCAATGCCATTACAGGCACTTACATTTGCTTTTGCTGTTTTTGTCATGTACCAAGCGGTTTCGGATACCTTCAAAGCCTTTGTTTACTTCCAATTCTAGAAATAGTTGCTCAAATACTTGACATAGGGGGTCTTGTTGTTGTATCTTTGCGCTCCCTTTGTGTAGGGATTAAATGATGGTCCTATGAGTAAAATGAAACTTTCAGATTTTGACTTCAACCTCCCAGAAGAATTAATCGCTAATTATCCAGAAGAAAACCGCGACGAATGTCGCCTAATGGTCGTGCACCGTTCTACGGGTCTCATAGAACATAAAATGTTTCGCGACATCCTGGATTACTTCAATGAAGGCGATGTCATGATCAGAAACAACACGCGTGTATTTCCTGCGCGTATGTACGGCAATAAAGAAAAAACGGGGGCCAAAATCGAAGTCTTTCTATTGCGTGAGCTCAATCGTGAAAGCCTCCTTTGGGACGTTCTCGTAGATCCAGCCCGCAAAATCCGCATCGGTAACAAACTATACTTTGGCGAAGACGACTCTTTAGTTGCTGAGGTCATTGACAACACCACTTCAAGGGGTCGTACACTTCGTTTCTTATTCGATGGTCCTTACGAAGAATTCAAAGCAAAAATTACTGAGCTCGGTGAAACACCTCTTCCAAAATATATCAAAAGAGAAGTCGAACCTGAAGACGAAGAGCGTTATCAGACTGTATTTGCAAGCGTAGAAGGTGCAGTTGCAGCGCCAACTGCTGGCCTGCATTTTTCCAAGCAATTACTCAAACGTTTGGAGCTCAAAGGAATCAATTTTGCCGAGCTGACGCTTCATGTGGGTCTTGGAACCTTTCGTTCGGTTGAGGTAGAAGACCTCACCAAACACAAAATGGACTCTGAGCAAGCTATTATTCCTGAAGCAGCGGCAGATATGGTCAATGACGCCAAGCGCCACAAACGTAAAGTTTGTGCAATTGGCACCACTTCCATGCGCTCTATCGAAACTTCTGTATCAACAGACGGCATGCTTAAACCCTACGAAGGCTGGACCAACAAATTTATTTTTCCGCCATACGAGTTCAGTATTGCCGATAGCCTCATTACGAATTTTCATACGCCGCTTTCCACACTACTCATGATGATTTCCGCCTTTATGGGCCACGAACTCATGCACAAAGCTTATGATGAAGCGGTCCGAGAAAAGTACCGTTTCTATTCTTACGGAGACGCCATGCTCATTCTCTAATGGAGCTTCATACGCAATTATCAAGTTTCCCTATTCATCAGAAAACGGTCCTTACCATCGGGACCTTCGATGGCCTGCATTTAGGTCATCAAAAAATACTCAAAACGGTATGTGCCGAGGCCAAACAACGGGGTTTAGTTTCGGTACTTTTGACTTTTCATCCACACCCACGCCGCGTACTTTTTCCTGACGAGCCTTTGGGCCTGATTCAAACGCAAGAAGAAAAACTTACCCGGTTAAAAGCAATGGGCCTCGACCACCTAGTTGTACTCAATTTTAATGAAGCTTTTGCGCAGCAAACGGCAGCCAAATTTGTAGAGGAGATCCTGATCAAAGGTTTGAACGCGCAAAGTGTCATTATCGGCTACGACCACCAATTTGGTCATGATCGTCAAGGCAACTTAGCATTTTTGCGCAACTATGAAGCAGCAGGAGCTTTTGAAGTGAAAGAGATTCCTGTAGAGCAAATTGACGCCGTTTACATTAGCTCCTCAAAAATACGTAAGGCCATAGAACAAGGCCAAATTGCCACGGCAAACGCGTATTTAGGCCAACCTTATCAAGTTTCTGGGTTTGTCTCGCGCGGCTTGCAAAACGGTCGCAGCATTGGTTTTCCGACCGCTAACGTACAACTTACCGAATCTGAAAAAATGCTGCCCGCCGATGGCGTTTATGCAGTATCAAGCGAGTTCGAAGGTCAAACTTTATATGGCATGATGAATATTGGTTGGCGCCCAACCATCAAAGAAGCAAAAGTTGAACGAAAAATAGAAGTTCATTTCTTTGATTTTCAGTCAGACATCTACGAAGCTTATTTGGCACTCTGCTTACACGAACGCATGCGCTCAGAGCAAAGGTTCGAAAATTTAGAGGCCCTCAAGGATCAACTCAAAAAAGATGAGTTGGCGGCAAGAGCCTACTTTAAAAGACTTAGTTCTTCAGAATTTTAAACTGTTGGCTCTGACCATTTTGAGTCTTGATCTTTACCAAATAAATTCCGCTAGTCAGTTTTGTCGTAGGTATACTCAACTCGTTTTGACTGCAAGCTAACGCCATTAATTGTTGTCCAAGCGTGTTATAGATTTCAATTGAGCTGATCAGCTCTTTTCCTTTTATTTGGACAACATCGTCAAACGGATTCGGATAAATCAACAGTTCTTCAAGTGCTGTATTTTCCAAGCCGGTTTGGCTTTCATCAAAAAACAAGACGTTATCAATAAATACAACACCGGTGCCAACTGGTTCTCCCGACAAGATAAGTTGAGAAAAATGAGCCAAGCTATTCAAACTGTTAAATTGAGACAGGGGTATTTCTATGGTGTTCCAAACTTGTGAAACAGGCTGAAAACTAAGTTCACTTTCACTGTCGTCGCCACCCGCATATTGGCCATCATTGCCAAAATCAACCATCTTGACTTTAAAAGGATCCATGTTAGCGGTCCAGTAATCTAAACGAAAATGGGTCATGTCGGTAAGGTCAAGCTGATTGCCTCCAAGGGTTTCAATCCCTGTAAAATTCATGGAGCTGTAACGTTTGGTATCGTTACCTTGAATTTGTAGATCAGTCAATTGCGCACTCGACCAAGGAGCTTGCCAAGTGTCGACACTTACATCAACGTAAGGATTGCTAAACATAGAAATCACTGCTGCCGCTGGGTAGGTAGGTGTTGGTGCAGGCACCATTGGCGCTGCACTTTGAGAGCCATCTTGGTTGGAGAATTTGATATTGTCGATGTAACAAATATTATTGTCTGAACGTTGTCCGAAGTCAGGGAAGATGATAATTTGGTCGATGCCAATTGAAGTAGGATTACTGAGCACGTTTGTAAAGTCAAAAGTAAGTTCCTCCCATTGGTTAACGACCGTATTGCTCACGAGTATTTCTCCAGAAGAAGCGCCTGCAGGTGTTGCAAACTTGAGGCCAACATTGCTGATGACTGACTTATATACCATCATTTTGATCTGACAATTGGCAGTAGTGAGGTTGAATATACCGATCCCTTGCCCGTGTACGGATTCAAAGCCCGCCCATGGAGCACCATTAATGAGTGCAACGAACTTACTTACAGTGCTCGAAGGGTTGATGCCACTTGGGTTTGGATTGGCTATAATTTCTAAGGGTGCATTATTGCCGTTTTCAAAGGTTGTCCAGGCCCAATTAGCCCCAAAACCATTGGGTTCAAAGTCGATCGGACCTGCTTGTGAAAGCCCCAATTGAGCGATTAAAAGTAGGGGAAGGGTAAATAGGAATCTCATCATGAGGAGTGTTTAAGAGGTATAGATATTGTTAAAAGTACAATTATTAAACTTATTTGCTACTATTAATTTTTCCTACCTTCGTTCATATGTCTATGCGTACTATTGTTTTTTTGTGTTATTTATGGACTTTTAGCCTAGTTTTCTCCCAAGGAATGAAATGGGAGGAAGCACTCAAGCAAGACCCTAAAAACGTCATAAGTTTAGACTGCTCAGGCCAAAAGTGGGATAGCCTTCCTTTGGAAATATTTCGATTTACAAACTTGAAGGAATTAAATCTATCAAAGAATAAATTGAGTCAAATTCCAGCGCATTTTAATTCTTTTCAAGCAATTGAAAAGCTGGATCTTAGCCGAAATAAATTTGAAATTTTTCCTTTGTCTGTCTGTACATTAAGCAACCTAAAAATCTTACAGCTTGATCGCAATAAATTGACGCGTTTACCCGAACAAATTGCCTCCCTTCAAGCACTGGAATATTTAGACCTATATGCCAATACAATTGAACACTTTGGGGAAGGTATCTTTACACTTCCAAAGCTTCAAAAACTCAATATAGAAGGCACAATGTATGGAACTGTTTTTGCCAAGCAACTGCTGAGTAGATTGCCCAATACGAAAGTACTGATTGATCCGCCCTGTAAGTGTTTGGATTAGTATCTTTGCTCATGCTATTTGTGCGCTCAATTGTATTATGGTTGCTCAATCATCCGCAGTATGTACTGGGTTTATTTTTAGTCTTTGCATTGGCTTTGCTTTGGTCTAAAAAGAAATGGCGCAGAAAAAAACCTTTTCTACCTTGGTTGTTGGCACTCGGTTTTGTTGGCTATATATTTGTTTTTATCCGTTTCTATGACCGCATAGAGTTACTGCGGCCAGTGCTACGAAACAACACACTTGAATCACTCTCTGAAACCGCCCTTGCCGACGACCAAACCTTTTGTTTTGGAATCGATGTATCGCAATACCAAGGTCTGATCAATTGGGATGAGGTTTTACTGACCAAACATCCACTTCGATTTGTAATCGCAAGAGCTACAATGGGGCGTAACGGGCAAGACCTTCAATTTGTACAAAATTGGCAAAACTTAAAAAGAGTAGGCCTCCAACGTGGAGCTTATCATTATTACCGTCCATTTGAGAATTCAACCGAACAAGCGGCTAATTTTATAGCTCACGTAAGTTTAACAAAAGGCGATTTTCCTCCAGTATTGGATATAGAGCGCATGTCTCCGTTTGGTCCCGCTAACTTAAGAAAGGGTGTTCTGAATTGGCTTCATTTGGTAGAAAAACATTTCCGGTGCAAGCCGATTGTTTATACGGGCCGCTATTTTTATGAGCGTTATTTAAAAGGAAGTATAGACGGCTATCCAATATGGATTGCCTCTTATGGCCCCCATCAAAAAGTAGCACATTTGCCTTGGACCTTTTATCAATTTTCAGAGAAATTGGTGGTGCACGGAATTGATGCCTCAGTAGATGGCAATTTCTTTCAAGGTAGCTTAACGAAACTTCGTAACTTCGGCTTATGATTTTACTCACGCTCCTTTTCAAATTAGGTGTGCGTTTTGCCATCTTTAATTTCATTTGGTTTTTTTTAGAATTAGTGCATAAAGTGCTCACCGGAATGCGTCCGCCATTTTTGGCAGAACAATACATCCTAAAAGCAATAAAGTACGTCTTGTTGGTCTCCATCACATTTACCTACTGTCTCGACTTTGACCCTGCAAAGCCTACATATGCCTTAGATTGGCAAAAATTAGTGCCAGGCGGCCTTATTTTGATGCTTTATTTACTCGGTAAGTTTCAAAAACAACAAGAACAAATCAAATTTTTTGGTGGTTTTCAGCTGCCGCTGCAACAAAGGCCTTATGCTAAAAATCTAGAGATTGCGCTCCTGATACTATCGGCTATGACCTTTATCGGTTTGTATTTCTATCCGCAGCTCACCGAAATCGGCCTTTTACATTGGTTTGAGTCCAATATTCATAGCCTCGAAAACGCATTTTTATTGGGTTTTATCTTTCAAGTACTCGGTTTTTTATTTGTCATCAGCGTATTAATCCGTTTACTAAAAGCCTTTTTGCCTAAGCCGCCCAAAGCTGATCCTGAACAAATGCAAGATACAGACGACTTCACCGACTACGAAGAAATTTCAGATAAGCAACTTGACTAACACGCCTACTCATATCGATGAAAGTTTGCCAAAAGCATTCAAGCTGTGCAGCCTCAAAAAGATAGAAGAACTTTTTGCCAATGGTAGCCTAATCAAAGTTTTTCCACTTCGGGTTTTATTTTTACTTGAGAATTTGGATGGTGCGGCCTCAGATGCAGCGCCTTTTCAGGTGCTCTTTTCGGCGCCAAAGCGCAGATTCAAGAGAGCACATGATAGAAACTATATCAAGCGCTTGATGCGCGAAGTATTGCGCAAAAACAAAGGCGCTCTCATTGACCAGTTACAGGCTCAAAATAAAAAACTCGTTTTTTCGTTAACTTATGTTTCCGATGAGCGTCCGAGCTATCAACTTTTGGAACAAAAGTTGTGTAAGGCACTAGATCTACTTATTAAAGAAATGAACTTATGAAATTGATACAAATACCTTTCTTTTTATTGTGCTTTCTGTGCAGTGTACTTATTGGCCATGCCCAAACAAACGCATTTGAAACGCTGAAGAGTTTAGAGATCATGGATCAAATCTACGAGCACCTCGATCTCTACTTTGTAGACGAAACCAAAAACGGTCAGCTGGCCAAAACGGGCATAGATGCCATGCTTAAGGAGCTAGATCCTTATACCGTTTACTACCATGAGTCGAATATCGAAGACTACCGCCTCATGACAACCGGCCAATACGGTGGTATAGGCGCGCTCATTAGAAAAATTGGCGATTTCAGCTTTATTTCAGAACCTTACCAAGGCAAACCAGCTCAGGCGGCGGGCTTGAAGGCCGGAGACAAAATCATCAGCATCGACGGTAAAAGCATGGAAAAGAAAACGACCGAAGAGGTTTCAGATGCATTAAAAGGGCCCAAAGGCACTACTTTTGAATTGGTGGTAGAAAGAACCGGCGAAGGCAAGAAAAACTTCAAGATCACCCGAGATGAAATCAAATTACCCGATGTCCCTTATTTTGGCATGTTACAGGCAGAAGTAGGATACGTCAAACTCAATTCTTTTACGCAAACAGCAGCGGCCGATGTCAAAAGCGCCATCCAAAAATTACAAGCGCAAGGTATGCAAGAGTTAGTACTAGACCTCAGAGGCAATGGTGGGGGTTTGCTCATCGAGGCGGTCAAAATTGTCAATTTTTTTGTGCCTAAAAATCAAGTGGTCGTGACCACAAAGGGGCGGGTTGCGGAGGAAAACCGCACCTATAAAACGTTAGAAGACCCTTTTTTACCGACGATGCCGGTAGTCGTTTTAATTGACGGCGCATCTGCATCAGCCTCAGAAATATTAGCGGGGAGCTTACAAGATCTTGACCGTGCAGTAGTCATTGGTGAATCGAGCTTTGGCAAGGGTTTGGTACAGCGCACTTACGATCTTAAATACGGATCAAAAATCAAGATCACCATTGCAAAATATTACACGCCTTCTGGCCGCTGTGTGCAGCGCTTAGAATATTATGACAAAGAGAACGGGCAGAAACCCAAAGAGGTAGCTGATTCTTTGCTCAAAACGTTTTATACCAAAAATGGGCGGCCAGTTATAGACGGTCGGGGAATCGATCCTGACATAGAGGTAAGCTTAGCCGACCTTAGTCGACTGGCAGCTATGCTCTTAGTGAAGAATCATGTTTTTAATTATGCCACGCGCTACGCCTCTCAAAACGAAAGTATCAAAGAAGCCGGTAGCTTTACGCTGACCGATGACGAATATGCAGCTTTTAAAAGTTATGTGCTGGCACAAACAGATTTTGATTATACCACAGCATCAGAAGAAGCGTTGCGCAAAATGAAAGAAACCGCTGAAAAAGAGGGTTATTTTGAGGATGTTGCTGCTCAATACGACCAAATGTTAGAAAAAGTAACGCCATCCAAAGAACGCGACCTCGATAAATTCAGAAAAGAAATCAGCGAATTACTTGAAGACGAAATCATTTCTCGTTATTATTTTCAAGAGGGCCGCGTCAAACAACAATTGAAGGCCGACCCTGCCGTTCAAAAAAGTGTAGAAATTTTACAAACGCCGGCTCAGTACAATACTATTCTGAAGATTTAAGCGTTAGTAACTTATGCTGCAACGCTGGTTCGGGAACAAAGCCCATTCAAGACTACATTACCTTACACTGCTCTTTTTTGTAGTGGGAATGGTATGTAGTAAGTTCCTGATGTCTATGGGTTTGTTGTTGGGAGCGCTCAATTTAATCTTCGAGGCTGACTATAAAACGTATTACCGCCGCTTGGTCGAGAATCGACTTATTCATTTGATTTTATTATTTTATCTGCTTTTTTGGGTAAGTATGCTGTGGTCCCAGAATTGGACAGAGGGGCTCGATCAGCTCAGGCGGCTTACAAGTTTGCTATTGATACCCATCATTGTTGCTGCCCGACCTTTGCCTCGGGCGAGAAAAATAGAAGGCTTATGGAGTTTCTTTTTAGGCGCTTTGTTGCTGAGCTCCTTGGTCAATAGTATTTCGTATCATTTTTTTGCTGACCGCCTGAATCTAATCGATATCCGTGAAATGTCGTTGTTTGGATCTCACATTCGCTTCGGGATGCTCATCGGCTTTGGTTTATCCTATGCCATTTCTAGATTCAAGCACAACCGCTGGTATGGTCTGTTGGCCTTATGGTTTCTGTTCTATACATTTGATAGCCAAGCCTTGACGGGCGTACTTACGGTAGTCATCGTAATTCTTGGGCACACCATCTATTTTTTATTGAAAAAAAGAAAAATCATTTGGGTACTCGGCATAGGCTTTTTTACTTCTATTTTATTAGCATCATTGGTCTATTATTTAGCTCAACCAATTGAAAGCAGAGCCACTTGCCCGCCGAATCAAAGCTCAATGGCACTCGCATGGCAAAAGCGATCATCTTTGCCGTTCGAGGGTCAAGATTTGCGTGGTCAAGTACTTTCATCTACCATAGAAAGATACGTCATGAGCAAAAATGGTTGTGCAGCTGGTGCTGGAGTACAGCAATTAACTGCTGCTGACATCAGACTTATTGAGCTTGGTTTTGCAGATGTACGCGAAGCGCAAGGAGGCTTGCAAGCGCGTTTGTTTGGCTTGCGTTACCAGCTTCATCACAGCAATAATCCGAACCACCACTCTTTGCTAGAGCGTCTGGAATATTGGCAAAATGCCACCTCCCTGATTGCCGACAACTGGCTGCTAGGCGTAGGCGTAGGAGATGTCAGTGACCAAATGCAGCAACGCTACAACGAACGAGGCTCTCAATTGCGCCCTGACCGTCGCTTGCGCCCACACAATTACTATCTCACTACCTGGCTTAATCTCGGCATATTTGGTTTGATTCTATTTTTAGTAATCATGCTGCTTTTTATCAAACAACAAATGCACTATGGGCAATTACACGGATTACTAGTAGGCCTGAGTTTAGCCCTCACTCTTTTTATTGAAGATGGCCTTGAAACTCAAATGGGGCTCACTATTTTTGCATTCTTCATGGCGTTTTACTCCCGAAGGGTAGCACAATAAACGTTTCTTTGAAAAATTGAGTAACTTCGCATACCATGTCCATAGAAGTCAAAAATCTCTATAAATATTACGGCGAGCAAGCCGCAGTTCGCGACGTCAGTTTTTCGGTCAAAAAGGGTGAAATCGTTGCTTTTTTAGGGCCAAATGGTGCGGGTAAATCTACCACCATGAAAATTATGACGGGCTTTATGCCTGCCAGTGAAGGAGAGGTCTTTATCTGTGGTAAGAAGGTCGATATCGATAAGCTCGACACCCGTCAAATCATCGGTTATTTGCCAGAAAACAATCCGCTTTACACCGATATGTATGTGCGCGAATACCTCGAATTTGTTGGGCGCATTTACAAAATCAAAAATTTGAAAGCCCGCGTTTCAGAAATGATCAGTGCGGTTGGTTTAGAGGTGGAGCAATTTAAAAAAATCGGCGCGTTGTCCAAAGGCTACCGCCAACGCGTTGGTTTGGCACAAGCCATCATCCACGATCCAGAGGTGCTTATTTTAGACGAACCCACCACCGGCCTTGATCCCAACCAATTGGTAGAAATCCGAGAGCTTATCCGAAATATCGGAAAAGAAAAAACAGTTATCCTATCTACGCACATCATGCAAGAGGTCGAGGCTATCTGCGACCGCGTTATCATTATTTCTAAAGGTCAAATTGTAGCAGACGACACCGCCAAAACACTCCAACAAGAGCTCGAACACCAAACGGTTTACGTTGAGTTTGATGCCAAAGTCACTAAATCACAACTCTCTAAAATACCTGGTATCAGTAAGGTCGAAGCTCTAGACCACGGTTGGCTGATCGAATCGGTCACCATATCAGACCTCAGAAAGGCAATTGCGCAATACGCCCAAAAAGAAAATTGGCTGATCCTAACCTTAAAAGTAGATCAGAAATCGTTAGAAGAAGTATTCAAAGAATTAACAAAGTAAAATGCCCAGCAACTTTATCGCAGAACTCCAATGGCGCGGCATGATCCACGACATCATGCCCGGAACCGAAGAAGCACTCCTCAAAAAAGTATCCGCTGGCTATATCGGTTTTGACCCTACCGCAGATTCCCTGCATGTTGGGCATCTGGTCCAAATCATGACCCTTGTTCATTTTCAGCGCGCTGGTCACAAGCCTTATGCACTGGTTGGGGGCGCCACAGGCATGGTAGGAGACCCATCTGGCAAAAGCCAAGAGCGCAACCTGCTAGATGCCGACACGCTCAACCACAACGTGGCTTCTGTACGCAAACAGCTCGAGGCGTTTCTTGACTTCAATTGTGGTGAAACCTCAGCCGAAATGGTCAATAACTATGACTGGTTCCAAAATATGTCTTTCCTCGACTTTATACGCGACGTCGGTAAGCATATTTCTGTCAACTACATGATGGCCAAAGACTCTGTCAAAAAAAGGCTCGAAACGGGGATGTCTTTTACAGAGTTCTCCTATCAGTTGGTGCAGGGCTATGATTTTTACCACCTCAATAAACACCACAACTGTATTCTTCAACTAGGTGGCTCAGACCAATGGGGCAATATCGTTACGGGCACGGAGCTCATTCGCAGAAAAGCCGGCGGTGAGGCCTATGCGGTCACCACCCCCTTGATTAAAAAAGCGGACGGCACCAAATTTGGCAAAACAGAAAGTGGTTCGGTTTGGCTCGACCCAGAAAAGACGAGCCCTTATGCCTTTTATCAATTCTGGCTGAATGCGTCAGATGCCGATGCCGCTAACTATATTCGCATTTTTACGCTGCGTAGCAAAGAAGAAATTGCCACGCTTGAAGCTGAGCACACCCAAGCGCCACATTTGCGCGTCTTGCAAAAAGCAATAGCTGAAGACATCACTACCCGAGTGCACGGCGCTGCTGCCTTGCAAACCGCAATAGCTGCTAGTAATATCCTTTTTGGCAAATCTACTGCCGAAGATCTTCGTGCGCTCTCTGAAAAAGATTTCTTTGCTGTGTTTGAAGGCGTTCCACAGGCTTCAATTTCACTATCTGATTTTGGCACAGGGCTATCTATTGTAGATGCACTAGCTGCCAAAACAAACTTTTTAAGTTCGAATGGTGAGGCGCGCCGAGAGCTCAAAGCCAATGCCATTTCAGTCAATAAAGAAAAGGTCGGTGAAGACTTCATTTTACTTCCTGAGCACCTCATTAACGGCCGTTACGCCTTGTTAGGAAAGGGTAAAAAGAACAATTACATTTTATTGGTTGAGGCCTAGCTTTCTTTTACCTCAAAACCTCAAGCCTTTTACTTTTTGAACCTATCCTTATAGTGTAAGTTCCGCTATTTAACTCTTGAAGATCAATGCTGGTTTTTTCCTGGTGAAGGGTTTTTTCAAGTAGAATTCTGCCTAAAGCATCATAAATTACCAATAGAGAACCAATATTTGCTGGCTCAAATTCAATAAAGACCGATTCATTGGCCGGATTCGGATAAACGGAGAAATCCTTGTTGTTAAAATCTGAAAGTCCGGTAAAATCTAAGGTAAGGTTGAGGGTAAGCAAACTGTCGCAGCCAGCAGCATTGGTCAGTATTTGTGTGTAAGTACCCGATGAGGTATAGGTCTGCCCGTTCAAACTATAACTATCCAGAGCCGAGGCTGTAATGTTGTTGCTACTGGCGTCGTTCACACTTACATAAACAGTATCGGTACCGATACAGCCTTCATTACTTGCCCCTGTTAATACATAAGAACCGCTTATTTGGGGTACAAAAGGAATACTGTCTGCGATGTTATTACTCCAAAACATAAAGATTCCGCCTGTACCATATAAAATAACTTCTTCACCAAAACAGATCGATTGGTCAGGGCCGGCATTTATCTGTGGCAAACTGTTCACGATTACACTCACGGTATCTGAATCTGTGCAACCATTCGCATTGCTAGCACTTGCAATATATATTTGAGTTTGGTTTGGAAGAAATGGAACATTGTTACTAATGCCCCCCGACCATTGTATGCCGGGATACCCAGTTGCATTTAATTGTGCGGAATCACCTGAACACAAAAATAAATCTTGCCCTGCATTGACGTTGACATTTTGAGCTATTACCGCTACTTGATCCCAACTTGAACAACCATTGGCATCAAAGCCAGTAACGGTATAATTCTGACTAATAGTCGGGGAGAAAGTACTTCCATTTACAATATTTGGTGTCCAAATATAGGTTGTAGCTCCTGTTGCAGATAAGGTAATCTGACTGCCATTACAAGCGTATTGGTCAGGGCCTGCACTAAGTCCGGTTAAGGTTGTACTCGATGTATATAAGTCATTGATTTCACATTGGCTCAGTGCACGGTTCCAAATCCCAATATCATCTATTTGGCCGTAAAAATGACTTCCGCCAACGCCTTTACCTATCAATAAAGGAAGGGTGGTGCTACTGACTGCGGTATGATTGAAAGTACCTGTAGCTGCGGCAACATTGTCTTTATAAAGGGTCATTTGCCCAGCATTATAAACCATGACAATGTGGGTCCAAACATCTGTAGTTGTGGTACTCTGCGCCCAAATCCATGCCGACCCTTGTTTGTTGGTGCCAAATTGCATATTTAAACTCGCTAATTGGAATATCCAAACAAAATTTCCGCTTGCCGTAGTGGCATGCATGATTGGGATGCCTAAACTTGCAGTGTTCACGCGCTTATACCAAAAAGAGACCGTAAATGTAGAAGTTGAATTAAATGTATAGCTTGGGTTTGTTCGGGTTAAAAAAGAGCTGATGCCATCGAAATCATAGGCGGCATTCGCGTTCCCAAAACGATCCGCTGTTGGTGTAGCACCATTGTTGGTGAGGTGATTGTTAAATGGGCTGAGGTCATTGCCATTGCCGTTGAATGGATAATAAGACAACAAACCATTTACTGGTACATAGCTAGGTATTTGTGCTAAGACCGGAAGGTAAAAAAGAAATAGAAAAGGCAGCAGTAGTTTCATTTGACAAGTTTCATTTGTTCGAATTTAAAGATTATTCTATTAAGTTTATACAATGAAAAAAACTTTCACCCTTACCCAACTGGTTGAAAGCGTCAAAAGCGTGATCAATCGTACGTACGGTGAAAATGCTTACTGGGTAACGGCAGAACTCGTTAAGCTCAATATTAAAGGAGGACATTATTATTTAGAATTAGCCGATTCTGTAGAGGGTTTCAATACAGCCCAAATGAAAGCGGTAGTTTGGCGCACCCAAGTTTTGGCCTTACAAACGAATTTAGGTGAAGAATTCAAGCAACTCATGCAGCCAGGCAATCGATTATTATTCAAGGTTTCTGTTGCTTATCACGAAATTTATGGTCTCTCCTTAACGATCCACGACCTCGACCCTGCATTTACTTACGGAGAAATCGAGCTCAAAAAGAAACAAACCATAGAGCGGCTCAAGCAAGAAGGATTGTACGACTTACAAAAGCAGCTCAAGTTACCCATGATCATCAAACGCGTCGTATTGATTGGCTCACCAGACACCTCTGGGTATAGAGATTTTTTAACCGAAATAACCACCAATAATATTTACCGAAATTTTACAATACAGCAAATTGCGACAACGGTCCAAGGAGATAAAGCTGTTGCTGAAATTTGCCAGGCGCTGCAAGAGGCAGACACCTACGATGCTGATGCTATTATCCTTATAAGAGGAGGTGGCAGCAAAATGGACCTCAATGTATTTAACGATTATCAGATCTGTAGTGCAATTGCTGGCCTGCGACTGCCAGTTATAACAGGCATTGGTCATGAAACCGATGAGGTTGTTGCAGATCTCGTTGCGCATACCAGACAAATTACACCAACAGCTGTTGCCAAGTTTTTATACGTTCGGGTTGGAACCTTCAGAGCGGACCTCCAAACCAACCTAGACCGTGTCTTGACGCAAGCTCTTAGTCAAATGGCGAGGGCTACAGAGCAGTTTACCAATACCAACAAATTTTTGTCGCATTATTTTCAGCATATCATCACGGAATACCGAACAGATCTTCAGTCAAAATTGCACCTCATTCAGCTTTTCACTGCAGACACTTTGGCCGAAGAGCGTTCCATGCTGCAACTTGCCTTAAATAGGGGCGGTACAGCTTCCGTGAATTACTTAAAGGTTTTACATGAAATTGAGTTACCCGGCACACTCGATCGTATTTTGGTCAATGCGCAAAACCTAATCGATATTAGTCGCTTAGAAATGAACGCAATGCGTGATAAAATAGAATTACTCAATCCGTTGAAACTTTTAAAGGTTGGTTATACCATCAGTAGTATAGACCATACAGATCTTGCTCAATATACAGGTGATTATATCGGTAAAGAATTACAAACGCTTACTGATCAATTTACGATTTACAGTACCATTACCAAAATTCAAAAATAGCATGGAAGAAAAATTAAGTTACGAAGAGGCGCTTTCTCAGCTGCAAACCATCGTTAAAAAACTTGAAAATAAAGAAGTCAAGATCGATGAGTTAGCGGGCACAGTAGCCAGGGCAAATCAGCTTGTTGAATACTGTCAAACCAAGCTCCAACAGACCGAAGTTGAAATACAAAAAATTGTAAAGAAGGGTTGATTCAAGTACCCAGTTGTGATTTTCACAATTGTTTGGTTTGCAGTTGTGAAAACAAGTTAGGTAGAATGCAAAAGAGGCTTTAGTTTTACTCAAAATGATCAACATGAAAACGTTTTATGCACTACTCACTTTCTTTTTGGCTTTCCAAACGCACTTTGCTCAACAATTAGACCCTATTCACTACCCATCAGAATCAGAGTGGGAATTTCTCAAAACCAAACAAACCGATTCTCTGATTTACGTCATGAAGTTTTACTTTAACGCAGACGATACCTTGTTTTTTAGAGAGGCGCGTAGTCAACAAGTGGTGAAGGTAGCGCTGAGAGATGTAAAACCCCCAGATTTCTCTACAGGTATAAAATATTATTTTGCTGAGCGTTTTTATGGTCCGAATGGTTCAAAAGCTATACGCACTTCTAAAAATGAAAAGCTTGATCGGTTTTATTATTATTACCTGAATGTCCCGGAATTAAACTTTACCAAAGTTGCTTTGGTGAATGAAAAAGAGGATGCAACGACCTCAAAGGTAGATACACCTACACCATCCTCAGGCTTAGAGATAAAAAGTAACCCAACGCCGGAAGGGAATACCCAATCCTATTCACCACTTCGGCCTCAAATTTTATTAAAAAATGGTTGTGTAATATACCCTGAGCACTTTTATTTTTTATCCGAAGGTCAACTTTACTTTGGCAATGGAGTTCGAGATAATATTTACAAATTAGACACTGCTTTGGTACAAGCTGTTGTGGGTATAAACGTAGGTCAAAATTTATTCTTGAGAGATAAAGTTGGTTACGAATTTGGGGGTCGCTGTATGCGTTTTGTAGGCATATTTATTGGTGCAATTAATGTCGGAATTGTGGCTGCGTCGATTAGTTGGAATATTGGCTCAGGAATGGCCTTCATCGGGAGTATTCCAACCGGTATTGTATATGTCAAGTTGATAATGAAGGGGACCAAACGCATTCAGCATAAACGTAGGTATAGGTATGCGAAATATGCGCAATGCCAGTAAGTTTAAGCGCAAAAACATTTTAACACCCAAATGGTTATATTTATGACCTAAACCTACTATTTGTCAATCCAAATTCCATCTTTTGATTATGCCTTTATTGGTATGGGTTGCGCCAACTCTTTAATTTTAATGGAGTTGCAGCGAAATGGTTTGCTTGAGCAAAAGCGCATTGTTGTCTACGAACCAGAACACAAAAAATCCAACGACCGCACTTTTTGTTTTTGGCTAACGCCCGAGCAGCTGCTTGAGGCTGGCCTTGAACAGCTTGTAAGTCATAGTTGGTCAGCTGTTCAGGTGAATGACCTTTCCGCCCAATCATTGGAAGGTAAAAGATATTACTATTTGAGGGCAGATGCACTTTATGCCCATGCTTCACAAATTCTTTCCCAATATCAGGTTACCTTTCATGCTGAATTGCTCAAAGATTATCCAAGCGAATTGGCGCATTTTGTGTTCGACTCAAGGCCACCGCATTTCGAGTTGAACACTTCACTCGATGTACAGATTAGCCAAAGTTTTTACGGATGGTTGGTCAAGACCGAAGCACCCATATTCGATCCAGAAGTTTTTACCATGATGGATTTCTCCATTGCTCAACATGGCCAGACCCAATTTTTGTACGTTTTACCTTTTGATTCACGGCAAGCATTGATAGAGCCAACTCGCTTTGGCCAAGCACAAATTTCAGAGCAAGATGCCGCAGCAGTCATTACCAATTTCTTAAAGGAAAAGCATACAGCATTTGAGATTTTAGAAAAAGAACAGGGATGTATACCAATGTGTAGCGCCCCTTTAAAGAATGAAAAATTACCAGTAAATTGGTTTAGAACCGGAGCCGGAGGTGGTCAGCTGAAGCCGAGCACAGGTTATTCGTTTGTACGAAGCTTAACAGATGCCCAACATATAGTAGCATCCATACGTTTGAAAGTCTCTAAATTCAAGCGCCGCAAAAGTCCAGTACGTTTTGCGTATTACGACCGTTTGCTTCTTAAAATTCTCGCTTTAAAACCCCACAAGGGTAAAGAGATTTTTACAAAGCTTTTTCGGCATAACGAAGCTTCGAAAGTGCTCAATTTTTTGGACGAACAATCTACCCCGCTTCAAGAAATTCGTCTGATGTCTACATTACCAATCTTGTTATTTGTCAATGCGGCATTCACTGATTTATGGGCAAAGGTTGGTATTCTACTCAAAAAAAGAAGCTTAGCCTTATATGTTACCTTCGCCTGTCTTTTGCTGCAACAGTTTCATTTAGGAGTTTTTATGAATGCAATTCTCTTGGTAGGACTCCTGGCAATTGGCATACCACACGGCGCACTCGATCACTTGTACACGGTTTCGGACCAACTGCGTATCCCTTGGAAATTTATTTTTATTTACCTCGGGCTCGGACTGCTCATTTTACTGCTTTGGTGGCTTTTTCCAGCCGCCGCGCTACTTGTTTTTTTAACATACACTGCCTGGCATTTCGGCCAAGCTGATTTTGAAATCTGGAATTTAAGTAGTGGGCTAAAAAGTTTCTTTTGGGGCAGTATGGCGCTGGCCATAATATTAGGAAGTCATTGGACGGAAACAACCCTCATCCTAAAAGAAATGGGAATCACGATTCCACTCACTTATCGTTTAAAGATGGAAAATGACTATTTATGGCAAATTTCATTATCGCTCATACTTTTTCTTCCAAAGCAGGTCATGCAGTCCAGTAAAAAGGAAACCATTTTGATGTTAATCATCGGTGCTTGGCTTCCTTTGTTGCCTGCTTTTGGCTGTTACTTTATTTATCAGCACAGCTTACATGGTTGGCTGCATTTGAGACAAAAGCTGAACATGAACCACCAGAAAATGTGGTTTCAGGCACTACCTTTTACAGTAGGCGCCCTGCTGTTATTCAGTACCTATTTGTATTTAGTTCAAGAACCCAATTGGGGCCAAGTATTCATTTTCTTATCTGCACTGAGTTTTCCACATGTCTATTACATGCACAAAAGCTATCGGAAAGCGCTATAATTTTATAGTGCAATGAGAAGCGGTAAGGACTGTGCAGCAATTTTTAGAAAATAGGCGCCGCGTTCCAATTCTTTATTGAGCAAAATTTGGCCATTTGTTTGGCCAAATTGGACCACTTTGCCTTCTTGATTAATTATTTCATAAGTTAAGGTGGCTTCAAGTCCAATTATTTGCATGGCTTGACCAACTCCGATCGGATTCGGGCTTAATTTGAGTGTAGTTGGAATGTTATTATTTAAACCGCTGTCTTCAATGGTTACATTGTAAGTAACAGAACTGTCACAACCATGAATTGAGCTAAAAAATTGCGTGTAGGTTCCTGACGTTGCATATTCAATTCCATTCCAAACAAATAAGTCAAGTACGGTTGTATCGAAACTTTGAGACACGATTGGATGTACGGTAAGGTCTAAATTGATTATTGAATCGCAGCCGCTTGAAGTTTGTAAAGTATCGGAGTAAAATCCGCTATTGAAGTAACTTTGGCCATTCCAAGAATAACTACCACAAGCACTTTCCGTTTGAGTCATTGTAGAGGTATTGTGTATAGTTAAATTAAGCACAACAACGGAATCACAGCCCCAAATGGTTGTGCCTAGATAGCTGTAAGTCCCGCTTTGAGCGTATGTTTGTCCGTCGAAGGTGTATGGATTACACGTACTGATGTTTAATGTGGTATTGGATGGTAAATGTTGGGCTATTGTAATGCTTGCTGGACTACTTTGTCCGCAATTATTTTGCGTAGTAACAGAGAGTACGCCATTCTGAAAGCTCGGATTGAAAAGCAGACTGATATTGTTATTTGTACTAGAACCAGTTGAACCGGTAGGTGTAGTCCAGACATAAGATGTAGCTCCGGGCACACTCCCAATTGAATAGGACTGACCAAGTGAATTAGCACAAAAATGCAATGGGCCATTAATGGAACTTGGTGCATTTGGCGCAGTATTGATGGTCACCGTTACGGCTAATCGGTTAACAGATACTAAGCCATTTACGGTTTGAGTGGCGTAGTATGTAGATCCGTTTATTAATAAAGTGGTATTTGCCAATGGGCTACCACCTGTTGGGGTGGCGTACCATTGAACAGCAGTGCCCGTTGCATTCAATTGCGCGACTGTTGCCCCCGAACAAAAGGTCTGGCTAGCTGCACCTGTTGGCGCTGCAGGAGGTGCTGGTGGCGGAACAAACGTAAAACTTGCCGAAGTACTTCCACGATTAGAGCCTCCATGGTTGCTATAGCTAAAGCTAGTTGAACCCGAGCGCGCCCAAATTAAACTAATGAAATTAGGTGTGGACGGAAACACGTAGTCATTGGCATCGCCGGTATTGAGGGCTCTTGTTGCAATGATGGTTCTGGTGCCTGCACTAACGGCATCAGATGTGATTGTCCAGTTTTGCTGGGCATCTGTAACGGGTGCAGCAAAACCAATTAGCATACAATCAAATGCAGAAAGTGTACCTGCACTATGAACGCCCACGACGTCAGTATCGTTGGTCATAGAACTCGCATCGAAACCAAGTGCAAACCATCGACCAGCAGGCCCTGTTAAGGTGAGCGTTACCTGCGTGCCCACGTCAATTTTTGCAGTCATGGCTAGGCCACTGGTACTACTCAAATTAACAACGCCAGTTGTGTAGGTCTGTGCACGCAGCGTTGCAAATGAGAGCAACAAAAGTGTAAAAAGGATGAAACTATTTTTCATGTGTATAAATTAATTCGTTCAGTTTAGGATTATTGTAAAGCGCTAATAATTGCGCCACCGACCTTCCTTGTGGATCTTGAATAGAAAGGTCTAAATTGAACTGAAGCAGCAATTGAATGACCTCTATGCGTTGTAAAGATAGAGCAAAATGTAATGGGTAACCTAGTTGTTCAAACTGACAGGTGTCGTTTGGATTGACGCCTTTTTGAAGCAGCATATCCAAAAGTTCAAGATTATTTTTATAGATGAGCGCGTAAATAGCAGAACCTTCAGGGTAGCAATAATGGATATCTGCACCTTTTTGAAGCAATAATTTAGCGACCTCATTATTACCACGATAAGCCGCAAGTAGAAAGGGGCTGGCACCATGTTCTGAAATCAAATGGAGTTCTTCCGGATGCTTTTTGAGATGCGCCTGCATTTGTTTGACTGTTCCATTTCGTGCCAGGTCAAATATATTTTGTGCCAAAGTGCAGTTGGCTAAACACAGGAATATCAATAAGAAACGTAACATTGCGGGTATAAAAATAGCCAAAAACTAGATGCTATTGATGGCGGTCCACAACATGGCTCCCACGAGCATCATTTTGAGGCCGGTACCGAGCAAAAAACCCAAGAATGCACCTTTGGCAGATTGCCAGGCGTCCTGATTGCTTCGGCCCATGAATAGTTCACCTATATAAGCGCCAACAAGCGGGCCAAGTACAATTCCCCAGGGTCCGACGAAAAGCCCAACCAATACACCTATTGTGGCACCCCATTGACCAGCTTTACTGCCACCAAATTTTTTGGTTGTCCAGATGGGTAAGTAATAATCTAAAAAAAGCAATAACACGCATAGCAGTGCGTAGGTGATTAAAATGGTAGTTGAAAACGTTTGCCCACCAAAAAAATGAAGCAGGAGTAGACCCCCATATGAAATAGGTGGGCCAGGGATTACTGGTAAAAAGCTACCAATGAGCCCTGTTAAAATCAAAATAAAACCGAAAATTATCCAGAGTGTTTCCATTGATTAATTCATTGCATAAATTTTATACGCATATGGCGTTAACGAAAGGCTTGTGCCAACGGTTTCATTTTGGTTGGTGATTAAATTTAGAAAATTACC
>Ga0209550_10000017_pt1 | contig 111522 bp, 116 predicted proteins | sample LauGreSuBDMM15SN_2_FD_187567 | JGI IMG/M metagenome (GOLD analysis project Ga0209550, IMG submission 187567) | Freshwater lake microbial communities from Lake Michigan, USA - Su13.BD.MM15.SN (SPAdes) (version 5) | ecosystem: Environmental > Aquatic > Freshwater > Lake | place: Lake Michigan... | reverse complement strand
TGCTGCGGCCATGATGGGCGGCTTGGATTCGGATGGCCCGATGCACCTCATCGGGCAGGTTTCTTACATTCACGTTTGCCATTTGATATATCTCCATTATCAAATATCAATGCACCCATTGTATATAAATGATACCAAAACGTTAGCGTTTTCATGCAGCAGGGTCAATTTAGGTAGCCAAAAATTGGTGGACACGCATCAGCTCGAGCCGCTTCGCGGCGCTTGCAGCGTGCCGGACAGCGCCCTCCGTATTTCGACCAATGTTCTGGCGTCCAGGCTTGAACTTTCAACGTATCTCAAGTTGATCGCAAGAACAAGCCCGGAGGGCGTTTCTCGTCAAAAAGCTGACCACCTCATAGAAAGTGGTGAAGCACTGCGTCCCGTAGTGATGGCCTTGGGTTAATGGGTCGGAACAAATACGGCATGAGCGTCAGACTCTAGGCAGGTTGACTCAAGCCTTCAGTGCGGCCTTGACTTGCTCGATGCGGTCTTGGCCCCAGAACATTTCTTCCCCTACAAAAAAGCTAGGGGCGCCAAACACGCCGCGCTCCACGGCCTTCATCGTGACGGCCTTGAGTTGGTCTTTGGTGGCCTGGTCATTTGCCATGGCCAGCAAGGCCGCAGCGTCAAATCTGGCGGCGGTCAACATCTGACCGACGATGACCGGGTCGTTCAAATTGAGTGAGTCCACCCAAATCGCTTGGAACACCGCATCCATGAAGTTTTGCATGCGCGGGTCGTTGTGCATTTGCAATGCGGTCACCATCCGCATCAGCGTGGTCGTGATGATCGGGAAGTGGGGATTCGTGTTCAAGGGCACGCCATACCCATCGGCATAGCGTTTGAAGTCCACAAAGACATACCGACCCTTGGCGGGCACGGTCATGGGCGAGGAATTTCCCGTGGCCTGAAACACCCCACCCAGCAGCATGGGCAGCAAGTTGGCCGAGGCGCCGGTTTCGGTGCACATCTTGGGCAACTGGGTATGTGCCAAGTACGAGGCCAAACTGCCAAAGTCAAAGTAAAAATCAAAAGTCTTCATGTGTGTCTCCTGCGTTGTTAAAACTTTTCCATGTAGGGGCGCAAATCGAGTTCATGCGTCCAGGCGTCGCGTGGTTGCTGGTGGAGCATCCAGTAGGCGGCGGCGATGTGGTCGGGGTTCAAAATACCGCCTTCGTCCTTGAGTGCGTAGCGCTGCGGAAATTGCGTGCGGATGAACTCGGTGTCGATCGCGCCGTCGATGATGGTGTGCGCCACATGAACGCCCATGGGCCCCAGTTCGCGGGCCATGCTTTGCGCCAGGGAGCGCAAAGCCATCTTGCCGCCCGAAAAGCCTGCAAAATGCGCGCTGCCTCGCAGCGATGCGGATGCGCCTGTGAAGATGATCGTGCCTTTGTGGGCCTTGCCGCTCACAGCCCATTCTTCTCGACTCACCATGCGCTTGGCCACTTCACGACCGGTGAGAAAACCCGCCAAACAGGCCATCTCCCACATTTTGGTGTAGCGCCGCGCGGTCTCGGTCAATATGCTGTTGGGCGAGTTAGCGCCGATGTTGAACACCATCACCTCGATCGGACCGATGCTGGCTTCGATGTGCTCGACCAATGCGATCACATTGTCTTCATTGCGCGCATCGGACCCGAAGCCATGGGCCACCCCCCCGTCTTGTCGGATCTGCGCCAACAAGGGCTCTAATTTATCGAGCGTGCGGCGGGTGGCGCAGACGGTGTAACCCTCGCGTGCAAAACGCCTGGCCACCGCACCACCCGTGGCATCGCCTGCACCTATGACCAGACAGACTTTGGACATGGGAACGCCTTATTCCACGCGAAACGTCAAGCCTGCATGGGCCTGCAAGCGATCGATCAGTTTTTGCCCCATGCTGGAGGCTGGGGTCCAGATGCCGCCGGGTGTTTCGGGGGCGTCTTGGAGCAGGCAGATGGCCGCTTCGCTGATCATTTTGGAGGTGCTGCCGTAGCCGGGGTCGCGATCGCCTTGCACGCTCACGCTGCAGGTCTGACCGGCAGGGTTGTGGCCGATGAACAAAACGTCGTAAGAGCCGGCATCGCGCTCCGCACGCGAAGGGCCTTCGCCCGGTTGCAGAACATCGGCACCGCTCATGCTTTTATCCGCAGCAATCGCCTCGGCCACAGCCTGGCCTCTGTCGCCCGGGCCGGTGATGACCATTTCGTCGTAGACAAAGTCTGCCCCCCAGGCTTGATTGAGCAAAAAGTTGGAGCGGTGCACATTGCGGGTGTTGATGGTGGCCATCACAAAGGGGGCCACCCACACATCCAGCACCTCATCGACCATGGGTTTGTGCGCGGTTGGCTGCTTGGGGCCGGTAAATCCGGGTGTCAAAGAGAAAGGATTTTTCAGCAAGTCCAGCACACCGGGCTGGCTGGCCGCCGCCGCCATGGTGGCCTTGAAGCTGGCCGCTGTGCCTCCCGAAAAAGTACCCTTCATCTTGCGCACACGGCCCCGCACGCGCGAAGCGGGTGTGCCAAAACGCTGCCGCATCTCGCCTTGCAGCATCAACACCCCCAGATCAAAGGGAATGGAATCAAAACCACACGAGAACACAATTCGCGCCCCGCTGGCTTGCGCTGCGGCATGGTGCGCGTCAATCATCTGGCGCATCCAAGCCGGCTCACCGCACAGGTCCACGTAGTCCACACCGTCCTGCGCGCAGGCTTTGACCAAGCCGCTGCCATACAACTGGTAAGGTCCCACCGTGGTCAAGACCAAACGGGTGCGGGCCATCAGAGCCTGCAGGCTGGCCGGGTCTTCGCTGTCGATCACCACCAAAGGCGTGTCAGCGGGTGCGCCCACTTCGTCACGCACGGCAGCCAGTTTGCTGGCACTGCGCCCGCCCATGGCCCAGCGCAGGCCGGTTGATTGCTTGAGTAAATATTCAATCACCAAGCGGCCGGTGAAACCGGTGGCGCCATGGACCACGATGTCAAATTCTTTCATTCATGCTCTTTCATTGATGCACAAAGCAGGTCATGCCATCCCTGGTTCTTGTGACAACGCCAAAACAACAGCTGCGCTGTTGGCCTGGACCCTAAATTAATCCTATCACTTCATTTTGAAACGCAAGTCTCCTAAAGCAATTGCGGGGAGCCATTTCAATTTGACAATTTCATGGAGAAGGCGAAGGACCTTGCGGCCTGTGCGGCTTTGCGGTGAAAAAAAGCGGCCCAAAGGGGGCCATCTGTGCGGGAGACTCAAGAATGGTCGTGTTGGCGTCTGCCACTCATGCCGTGGATTTTCCTGTCCGTTTGAAAACCCGTGTATCGTTTAATGCGTCGTTTTAGCGCAGCTGATTGGCGTTTGCGACGCTCGATCAAGCCGCATGCGCTGATGCATTCGCTTCCCTTTTGTGGGTGGCGGTCACCAATAACTTTCTGGAGGCTTTTGAATGGCTGTTGTCTTACACCGCTTTAACGCATACAAAGTCCTTGCCGCTATGCTCTTCGTGACCACGGCGCATGCTCAATCCGATTGTCGGCCAGCGCCAGCGGGCGTGGCTCAGCTGCTTGAAATTCGAGCTGGATTTCATCGCGTCCAGGGCCCATTGGCTGAGTTTGATCCTTGCCATCGATCCGTCCAATTGTCGATGCCGGGTTTTTTGGCGGACAAACTGGCGGACAAGCCGCCCCTGATGATCATTGCGCATGGCGGCAATGGCCCTGGATCGGCCGAGCAGGAAATGGTGCGCCGTATGAACGCCCGAGGGGTGGCCACTTTGTTGTTCGATGCCTATGAGATGAACGGTTTTCAGTACCGCGGTACATCGCTGTTTCTAACCGGTACCACCAATGAATCGCGCCAGCGCATGATCTTCAAAACCACCCTTGGGGCCTATCACTGGATCCGTCAAAACAACCGCATTGACACCACGCGCCTTTTCATCCATGGACTGTCCAACGGGGGCAGTGTGGCCCTGAACATGGCCGCGGTGGTCGATCCCGCGCATGTCCGGGGCGTGTTCGCCGAGGGGGCGCCTTCGGCAGGCATCGGCATGCCTGATCAGATACGGGTCCCACTGAAAATGGTGTTCGGCAAATTAGACAACTATGGCGGCAGGACCGAAGACGACTTGATGCACCTGCGCACCGACCCGTGTGTGGTCAATCAGCCCGCCGAAGGCGCTGCTGCGGGCACAGCCCAGCGCTGCAGCCTTCGGGTCAATCCCGCGGCTCAGGGGCTGTCGCCGTACCAGTGGGCAGAACAGCTCAAGGCGGAAGGCCAGCCGGTTGAATTTTGGTTTTACGATGACGCGGCGCATGGTTTGCTGGCGGGCGCGATGGATCGCGGCAGGCGCACTTACGGATCCGGTCCCACAGCCTCCCAGCGTTATGGCTGGATTGGCGCGAGCTCGAAAGCGGCCAACCTCTTTGTTGCGGATCTCATGGCATCCATCAAGGGTAGCTATCCCTAGATCCGATGGGCGTCGAAGAGGCCGTGATTCTGACTCTGCACCTGAGTCGGCCGATCGGCGCATGTTTGATCGGTCGAGTCATGTCCCTGCGGTGACCATGGTCAATGGAGAGGGCCCGGAGCATGGCCAGCGCACAGAGTAAGGTGTGAGCACTTTTTTGGAGATCCCATGCTGAATCGTCGTCATTTTTTGGGTACTGGCATGGCTGGCATCAGCGCGCTGGCTTTTTCTTCTGTCTGGTCGCAAAACACCCCCCAATTTGGTCTTCCGGCCATGCCCGCTGTGGGTTTTAGGCGCATGAAACTGGGCGCCATGGAAATCATTGCGCTCAATGACGGTGCCGTGCGCCGCCCGCTGGGTCAGGAATTTGTGCCCGCTGTGCCGCTGGACCAGGTCAAGGCGCTGCTGGCCACGCAAAGCTTGCCCACCGACTACATTGATGTGCCCTACACCGCCTTTTTGCTGATCGATGGCAACCAGCGTTACTTGTTTGACACCGGCTTTGCCGACAATGGCCCACCGACCACCGGCAAGCTGCTCGGCAACCTGGCCGCTGCAGGTTACAAGCCGGAAGACATCAACAACGTGGTGCTGAGCCATTTCCATGGCGACCACATCAATGGTGTGCGATTTAAAAATGGCAATTTGGTTTACCCGAATGCCCGAGTGCATGTGCCTGCCCCTGAGCACGCTTTCTGGACCGATGAAGCCCGCATAGCGGCAGCACCTGCGCCCATGCAAGGTGCTTTTGGGGCCGTCAAACGCGCCTTGACGGGGCTGACGTCAGACCAGTTGGTCAAGTTTGAGCCGGGCAGCACACTGGCCCCGGGCCTGCAGTCAGTGGCAGCGTTTGGCCATACACCGGGCCACACCTTGTTCACGGTGCGCTCTGAAGGTCAGTCGTTTGCCTACGTGGCCGACATCACCAATGTGCCATCCTTGTTTGCGCGCAACCCCGATTGGGCCGTGCTGTTTGACATGAACCCCGAGATGGCCCGCCAAAGCCGCCGTCGCATTTTCGAGATGCTGGTCAAGGAAAAAATGATGGCCGGTGGCTTTCACTTCCCGTTCCCGGCATTCGGTACGATCGAGCCATCGGGCAATGGGTACCAATTTGTGCCTGTAGCCTGATCACTGCACCTATTCTTGACCATCTCACGCGGGCATTCGATGCGCAATATTAAGACAAGCGTGCCCCATTCGGGGCTCGGACAAGCGGACTCCTTGGCCATCTCGGGTCCTGAGAACAAGCACGAGCCGCTCGCCGATGCCCAAGGCCTGACACCTCCAGAGAGCGCGGATCAATCTCAGGCTCTTCGGTATGCATTGCCTGCAGGTTTGGTGGCATTCCTGAGCGCTTGTGGTGGTGGCGGCGGCAGTGCTGCCCCCACCCCGGAAGTGCTTCCCCCCAGCGGGATTTCTCAAAGCCAGGCGTCCCGATTTCTCCAGCATGCTCAGTTCAGCGCCCGCTACGATGACATCAAAGCGGTCCAGACGCTGGGTTATAGCCCTTGGTTGGCCCAAGCCATGTCAAGGCCCAACAGCCTAGGCGGCTGGGAATGGCTCAAGGCCAAAGGCTACGACGCCATCAACGCTGAAGAATATTTTTTCAAAGACAACTTGACCAACTACATGGTCTGGTACCAGGTCATGGCTTCGCCGGACCAGGTTAGACGACGGATCGCTCTGGCTTTGTCTGAATTTTTCGTGGTGTCGGGCAACGGTCTGCAGCTGAACTGGCCCGCCTTTCACATGGCCCGCTATTGGGACCTCTTGTGTGAACACGCTTTCGGCAACTTCCGAACGTTGCTCGAGCACATCACACTCAGCCATGCGATGGGTTCGTTTCTGAACACGCTGGGCAATCAGAAGGAGGACCCTCAATCGGGCCGAGTACCTGATGAGAATTTTGCCCGCGAGGTGATGCAGCTTTTTACCATCGGCTTGGTAGAACTGTCTCTGGACGGTACGCCTAAAACCGGAGCCAATGGCCAGCCGATTGAGACTTACACCCTCAAAGACGTCAGCGGATTGGCCAAAGTTTTCACAGGCTATGGTGAAGATGAAGGGGATGGTTTTTTCAACAGCCCTGCACCGCCTTACTTCCGGGTGCGCAATCTGGGCTTCACCCGCAAGCCCATGAAGTTCAATGCCAGAAGTCATTCGGACGCCGACAAGACTTTTTTGGGCGCGCGCATACCGGCTGGCACCGACGGCCCCAACAGCCTTCGCATGGCGCTCGACACGCTTTTTAACCATCCCAATGTGGGCCCCTTCTTTGCGCGACAAATGATCCAGCGTTTGGTCACCAGCCATCCGACCCCTGCATACGTGGCACGGGTTGCCAGTGCGTTCAACAACAACGGGCAAGGGGTTCGAGGGGATTTGGCGGCAGTCTTCACCGCCGTACTGCTCGACAAGGATGCTATTGGCCCTGAAAGTCTGGCTTCGAATGACTTTGGGAAGTTGCGGGAACCGGTGGTGCGCATTGCCCAGTGGGCTCAGACTTTCCGAGCCCAATCTCTCAAAGGGACCTGGAAAATCGGCTCGCCCACCTGGTCCGCCGAAGAGTCGCTGGCGCAAAGCCCGCTCATGGCCCCTTCGGTCTTCAACTTTTTTCGGCCGGGCTACGTTCCTCCCGGAACAGTGCTGGCCAGCCGGGGTGCGACGGCACCTGAATTCCAGCTCGTCAACGAAAGCACGGTGTCCTCTTACATCAACTATCTGCAGTCGTTCCTTAACCGGGGCATGTGGGTCAGGGCCCCAGAGCTGCCCAGCAACCCGATGGACCCGACCCCTACAGACGGCCCCGATATCGTGCCTGATTACAGCAGCGAAATGGGGTTCGCCCACGATGGCAATGCCTTGGTGCAACACTTGAATTTGCTGCTGTGTGCGGGCCAAATGTCCGATGCCACACGCCAAGCGATCAGCCTGGCCTTGGATCAGGTCAACCTTCAAGCCTACGCATCAGACGATGCCCGTCGCCAGCAGGTCGCGCGGGCCTTGTTGCTGGTCATGAGCAGCCCAGATTACCTCATCCAGCGCTGAGTGGAGAACACCATGAATTCTGAAAAAGCCAGCGCTCAATCTCGTCGAACATTTTTGAAAAAAAGCAGCCTGATGGCGGCCGCCGGTGCGGCCGCTCCTTGGGCGCTGCAACTGGCCGCCATGGGCGAAGCCGCCGCCTTCAGTGGCGACGATTACAAGGCCTTGGTTTGCGTTTTCCTCTACGGCGGCAACGACTATGCCAACACCGTGGTCACTTACGACGAAGCCAGTCACCGCCGCTATGCCGATATTCGGGCGGCCGGTGCTGGCTCGGCTGCCGGCGGCATCGTGCTCTCACGCGCAGCGCTGGCCAACACGTTGCTCAAACCCGCCCAAGCTTTGCCTGAAGGACGCCAATATGCCCTTCACCCTTCCATGCCCAACCTGGCGGGGCTGTTTAACAGTGGGCAGGCCGGTGTCCAGCTCAATGTGGGTCCGCTGGTGGTGCCTTTGACGCGCCAACAATTTGAAAGCCAAGCCTACCCCATGCCGCCCAAGCTGTTTTCGCACAATGATCAGCAATCGGTGTGGCAATCTTCTTCTCCGGAAGGCTCCACTATCGGCTGGGGTGGGCGGCTGGGTGACATCGCCATGCCCAGCAACAGCCAGTCCCTTTTTACGTGCATTTCAGTCACGGGCAACAGCGTATTCCTGTCTGGACAGGATGCCTTGCAGTACCAGTGCAGCACCAGTGGTGCCATCAAGGTGCGCGCCCTCCAGAATAATGACGGGTTTTTTGGCAACCATACGGAGATGCGCGCAACCTTGCTGAACATGATCCAGCAAAACAGGTCCCATGTTCTCCAAAATGAATACAACAATGTGATGCGACGAGCATTGGCTGCGGAAGGCAAGGTCTCTTCAGCGCTCTCCAGTGTCAACCTGGGTACGGCCTTTGCCGACAACAATCTTTCACGCCAAATGCGCATGGTGGCCCGGTTGATCGGGGCTCGTCAGCGCTTGGGTGTAAAGCGTCAGGTCTTTATGGTGTCATTGGGAGGCTTTGATCTGCATGACAACCTGGTCGCGCGTCAACCCGGTCTTTTGCAGGAAGTGGACCAAGCCATTTCGACTTTCTACAAGGCCACGGTTGAGCTCGGGGTTTCTGACAAGGTCACCACGTTCACAGCATCCGATTTTGGGCGAACCCTCACCTCCAACGGCAATGGATCGGACCATGGCTGGGGGTCGCACCATTTTCTGGTGGGCGGTGCAGTCAAAGGCGCTCGATTTTATGGCGAGGCGCCACCCGTCAGTGCTTCCGACAGCAAGGACCCACAAGACCAATGGCATGTCGGGCAGGGCCGATTGCTGCCCCGAACATCTACAGACCAGTTTGCCGCGACCCTTGGGCGTTGGTTTGGTGTGGAGGAGGGCGAACTTGCGCAGATCCTGCCCAATCTGCGAAATTTTGGAAAATCGGCTGGACGGCTGGACTACCCGACGGATCTTGGCTTCCTGTAATTGCAGCCAGCCATGTGATGCCGAGGCTCGTCGTCATGTGCTGAGACAAAGCAGGTTTTTGGGGCGCTGCAAATTTGAGAGGATCCCCACCAGGCGAGGCCTGTCAAAGATGGGCAGTCTTTGCACAGGTGACAGCCTGGGTTTTGAATTGGGTTTAGCCTTTATTGTCGAAACGCTCGTTCAAAGGACACCATGAAATTCACCACTTTGGGCAAAAGCCCCCTGAAAGTTTCCCGCCTGTGTTTGGGCACCATGATGTTTGGCGACCAAACCCCCTTGGAAGATGCGCGAACGATGGTGGCCGATGCGCAAGAAAAGGGCTGTAACTTCATTGACACCGCCGATGTGTACACCTTGGGTAAATCTGAAGAGATGGTGGGCCAAATCCTCAAGGGACATCGCCAGCATTGGGTATTGGCCAGCAAGGTCGGCAACCCGATGTCGAGCCGCCCCAACCATCAGGGCTACTCGCGCAGCTGGATGTTGCGGGCTTGCGAAGACAGTTTGCGCCGCTTGGACACCGACCACCTGGACATTTATTACCTGCACCGCGATTACAACGGCATGAACCTCGAAGAGCCCTTGCGGGGCATCGAAGCCTTGCTGCGTGACGGCAAGATCCGCTATTGGGGCGTGTCCAATTTCAGGGGCTGGCGCATTGCCGAGATGGTCAACATGGCCCGCCAGATGAACATGCCCGGCCCCGTGGTGTGCCAGCCTTATTACAACCTGCTCAACCGCTTGCCTGAGGTGGAAATCCTGGAAGCCTGCGGGCATTACGGTCTGGGCGTGGTGCCCTACAGCCCGATTGCACGCGGGGTGCTCACGGGCAAATATGCGCCCGGCCAGACGCCCGCAGAGGGCAGCCGTGCTGCCCGGGGTGACAAGCGCATTCTGGAGACCGAGTTCCGCGAAGAGTCGCTGCAGATTGCACAAACTTTGCGGCTGCATTGCGAACGCAAGGGCGTGTTGCTGGCGCACTTTGCCACCGCCTGGGTGCTTGCCAACCGCAATGTGAGCGCGGTCATTGCAGGCCCGCGGACGCTGGCGCAGTGGCAAGACTATGCGGGTGCACTGGATGTAGAGATCACCGCCGAAGACGAAGCCTTGGTCAACAGCTTGGTGGTCTCAGGCCACCCATCGTCGCCGGGTTACAACGACCCGTCTTATCCCGTGAATGGGCGCTGAAACCGACCTGTCTTTTTTCCTTTGACTGTCGCTGTATGCAGCAGGGCCCATTGACAAGCAGCTTGAAATTTCTGTACAGTCTGTACATAAATCAAGGAGTTGGCCATGACAGACACCCCGCAATACGGACTCGAACAAGCCCGGGCACAGCTGCCGCTCATCGCCTCGGAGGCGGTGGCGGGCTACAGCACTGTGATCACGCGCCACGGCAAACCGGTGGCGGTGGTGGTGCCGGTGGCGCAGTGGCGGGACCAACAGGTTAGCTCGCTGAGGCAAGTGGGTGTCCTGGCCTTGCGCGGCTCGGGGCGCGGCTTGTGGCTGGAGGGTGCGGCCCCTGCGGTGTCGCTGCTGCGCGATGAGTGGGCCTGAGCCTTGGCGACCCGTACCCGTGCAGCGGCGGCGCTTTGGGGCGGTCTGAGCGAAGGGGCCACCGTGCTGGTGGACACCGCGCCCTGGATTTACCTGCTCGAAGACCATGCCGAATTCGCACCCCGTTTTCTGGGCCTGTTTGAAGCCGCAGAGCGCGGTCAGATCCAACTGGCCTTGAGCACCGTGAGCTTGGCCGAAGTGCTGACCGGGCCTTTCAAGGCGGGCCAGACGGCCTTGGCCAAACGCTACGAGACGGCTTTGTGCGCCTACCAAGTGGTGCCTTTGTCTGAGGCGGTGGCCAGTCTGGCAGCGCAGTTGCGGGGGCAATACCGCCTGAAGCTGCCCGATGCAGTGCAGCTGGCCTCAGCGCTGCAGATTGGCGCTTCAGCCCTGGTCACGCATGACCGGGATTTTTCTGCGGTTCAGGGCTTGCCGGTGTTGATGGGCGCTTGAAGCACGCGCCTTCGATCAAGTGCTTGAGATTTGGAACTTGGGCTTACCGCACAATCCCAGCATGACAAACCAAGTGCACAAACAGGTGGTGATTGCAGGCGGCGGTATTGGCGGCCTGGCCGCTGCTGTGGCGTGTGCGCAGCGCGGGGTGCCGGTGCAGTTGCTCGAGCGCGCAGCGCAGCTGAGCGAGGTGGGCGCGGGCATTCAGATCGGGCCTAATGTGACGCGCATTTTGCAGGCCTGGGGCTTGGGTGCGACGCTGGCTCAGGTGGCGGCTTTTCCTGAACAGTTGCAAGCGCGTGATGCCCAAACCGGGCAGGTGCTGGGCACGCTGACTTTGGGCGCACGGGCGCAGGCACGGTATGGCGCGCCTTACGCCACCATCCACCGGGCTGATTTGCAGGGCTTGTTGCACCGGGCAGCCCAAATCGCCGGGGTGGACCTGCGGCTGGGGCAGACTGTGCAAGGCTGGCAGGGCAGCGAAGCGGCTTTACAAGTGAACACTGTGGAAGGTCTCAGCCTTCAGGCCAGCGCCCTGATCGGGGCCGACGGCGTGTGGAGTGCAGTGCGCCAGCAACTGCTGGGCGATGCCCCGGCGCGCTTTACCGGGCACCTGGCGTATCGGGCGCTCGTGGCGCAGGCCGATTTGCCCACGCATTTGCGCAGCGACCAAGTCACCGTGTGGATGGGGCCGCAACTGCATGTGGTGCATTACCCGGTGCGCAGCGGGCAATGGCTCAATTTGGTGGCCATCGTGCATGGCGACAAACCTGCGCAGGCCGACGCTTGGGACGCAGTCGGGCACGCTCAGGCGCTGATGCAGGCCATGGGCGCGGTGGGCCGTGATTTGCACGAGCGTTTGGCATCGGTGCCTGCTTGGCGGCAGTGGGCGCTGCATGACCTAGAGCCCTTGAGTGCACCCAGCCAAGTGGCCCAAGGACGCGTAGCGTTGCTGGGCGACGCGGCGCACCCCATGCGGCCGTATTTGGCGCAGGGCGCGGGCATGGCCATCGAAGACGCACAGGTGCTGGCCCAGTGCCTGAGCGAAGGCAGCGTGCCGGTCACCCAGCAGCTGCAGGCCTATGCCCAGCAACGCTGGGCGCGCAATGCGCGGGTGCAAGCACGCGCCATCCGCAACGGGCGCATTTTTCACGCCCAAGGCCTTGTGGCGCTGGGCCGCAACCTGTCGATGCGGCTCTTGGGGGAGAAGGTCATGGATGTGCCATGGTTGTATAGCGGTGGGCCGATTTCGGGCACTCAATAAACTTTCAGGGACTTTTCTTCATGACGCCATGTCCATCCAACCCATGCACCACCGCCCTTGTGCTGGCCAGTGCTTTGCTCGCACCTGCAGCTTGGGCACAAAGCACCGATTTGTCGGCCTGCATGGCCGAGTTGCGTCCGGCTGCGCGCACGGGCAAGGTGAGCGACGCCACCTGGGCGCGCCACACGGTGGGCCTGCAAGCCGACTTCAGCGTGATTGAGAAGCTGAACTTCCAGCCCGAATTTCGCACCGCGATTTGGGACTACATGTCGGCCCTGGTGGACGAGGAGCGTGTGGCCGATGGCGCGGTACGTTTGGCCCAGCACCGCCCAGCGCTGGCGCATGCCGAAGAGCGCTTTGGCTTAGACCCGGCCACGGTGGTCGCGGTGTGGGGCGTGGAAAGTAATTTCGGTCAGACTTTTGGCAAATACCCGTTGGTGCAGGCCTTGGGCACCTTGTCGTGCCACGGGCGTCGGCAAAGCTATTTCAGAGGCGAATTTTTTGCGGCGCTGCGCATTTTGCAAGCCGGGCACATTGCGCCCGAGCGCTTGGTGGGCTCGTGGGCGGGGGCCTTTGGCCACACCCAGTTCATGCCCAGCACCTTTGAGCGGCTGGCGGTGGACTTTGACGGCGACGGCCGCGCCGACCTGATGGACAGCACCGTGGACGCGCTGGGCTCGACCGCGAACTTTTTGGCCCGAGCAGGCTGGCAGCGCGGCTTGCCTTGGGGCATCGAGGTGAAGTTGCCTGCAGGCATCTCTTTGGCCGGAGAGGGCCGCCGCAGCAAACGCCCGGTGTCTGAATGGAGCGCCCGTGGCGTGCGCCGCATCGATGGCGCTGCCTTGCCAGAAAGTTTGGGCAACGTGGGCTTGCTGACGCTGGCCGGTGCCAACGGCCCGGCGTTTTTGGTGACGCGCAATTTTGACGCGCTGTACAGCTACAACGCCGCCGAAAGCTATGGCCTGGCGATTGCCCACCTGAGCGACCGCCTGCGCGGCGGTGGCCCATTTGCCACGCCTTGGCCCACCGACGATGCAGGCCTGTCACGCGCCGAGCGGCGCGAGCTGCAGGGCTTGCTGACGCTGCGCGGCCACGACATCGGCCCCATCGACGGCATGTTGGGCGAGAAATCGCGCGAGGCGATCCGCGCCGAACAAAAGCGTCTGGGCATGGAGGCCAATGGCCGTGGTGGCCAGAAAATCCTCAAGACGCTGCGTGGGGGCTGAGCGCCAGTCGAGCATCGCTGGGTCTCTTTATGCCTTGGGCCGCCCCGATACCCTGTGCTGTTGCGTGGACAGGCTAAATGTTGCTGCTTTAGATATCGACCGATAGCTGGCTGATTCTGGAAGGGTATTAGCGTGTGGGACTGAGTGAAACCTGCCAGGATGATATTTCCTGCGCCGCTTGTTCCACGGCAAGACTAAAGGCCGTGAGTTGTGCCGCAGTCTTCCCTGTGTGAATGTAGACCGCGACCAAAGCCCCCAGCAACCGGTCTTGAGACCCTCGGATCAGCGTTGCGGCAGCACCCACACCATCGCTGCCCTCGGATTGACCTTGCGCGGACTCGGCCCGGCGCAACGACTCTAGGCTGGCGCGAAGCACAGCTGGGTTTGTGATGGTGTGTGATGTGCGCTTTTCCAGCTTTGTGGCCAATATCTGACGGATCACGGGCGAGGGTTGATGGGCCAAAAGAAGGCGTTGTGACACGCCAATGTGCAACGGCACGCGCGTACCAAGTCTCGACATAACGCGCGCTTCCAGTCCGGTGTCCGCCACTGCCAATGTCAAGGCCTCTAGCCCGTCGACGACGACCAGCTTGACGGTCTCTCTGGTACTGAAGGCCAGTCGCTGCATGACTGGGCGTGCTAATTCCACCAAATCACGCGGCTGGGGTGCCATGCCTCCAAGCTGCACAAGTGCCGGGCCCAGTTGGTACAGGTTCGGCGGCTCGGCGGTTTGCTGCACGAATCCGTGCTGCTGCAAGACTTTGAGGATGCGGTACATCGTGGCGCGCGGCGTCGATGTTTGCTCACACAAGGCTTGCGCGCTCAGCCCAGGCGGATGACTGCCGATCGAACGCAGGATCTGGATCGTGCGTTCGACGGCGGGTGCGGATGAGTCTGAAGCCGGCTTGTCTTGACGAATCATATTGATCTGCTATATTGAATCACAGACGATAAACGTCTCATATATGATACTTTAACAGAGGAGCATGACCCATGGCAACTGCATCGACATCCCCAGCCACCGCGGTGGCGTCCAAACCCCCAGGAATGATGAACGTGGAAAAGCTCACCGCCTTGCGTGAGGCGAAGTCAGACGCTCCGTTGGGGATGGAAGTCGCTACCTTGCTGGCGCGTTACGAAAAAGTTCAGGCTGCAGTGGTCTGTGACGTGCTGCGTGAACGTTGCTTGATCAACCAGGCCTTTCCTGGGCATCTGCTGGCGTTGCGGCCACAGCGCACCGTTGCAGGTATTGCCTTCACCATCAAAAGCGCTCCGAACACCATCATCAGCGGTGAACTCGATTTTCGTGGCCGCATGCTCGATGACCTTCATGCTGACGCGTTCGTGGTCTGGGATACGTCGGACGATTCCCGTGCCACCCTGTGGGGCGGGGTCATGACCGCCACGGTGGCTCGCAAAGGCGTACGCGGTGCGCTGGTCGACGGGGGGATCAGGGATACACAGCAGATCGAAGACAAGCAGTTCCCCGTGTATTACCGGTTTCGAAGCCCGAATGGTGCGCTGGGTCGCACGATGATTACGCACTACCAGATCCCGGTACAGATCGGCGACGTGTTCGTGCGTCCGGGTGACTTGATTCTGGGTGACGCCGATGGTGCAGTTTGCGTGCCCCGCGACCTTGCGGTCGAAGTGCTGCTGCGTGCCGAGGAGGTGGTCGCCAACGAAAGAAAGATCTTCTCCTGGGTGGAGGAGGGGCAGACCATCGAGGAGATCACCCAAAAGGGCGGTTATTTCTAATTCGCCCGCCTTTAACTTTTCATTTTCTGACCATTGAAACAAGGAGCTGACATGTTCAACACATTCAAGCGTATTTGCCGCATTGCGGCCGTATCGGGTTTCGCCGCCCTGATGGGCATGTCAAGCGCCTGGAGCCAGACAGCAGCTTGGCCCAGTCGCCCGATCAAGATACTGGTGGGCTTTCCGCCCGGCGGCGCATCCGACGTGATGGCGCGCTTGATCGCAAATAAGCTGGGGCCTGCCTTGGGCGGATCGGTGGTCGTCGAGAATCGTCCGGGCGCGGCCGGGACACTGGCGGCATCGTTGACGGCGCGCTCGCCAGCCGATGGCTACACATTGTTGTTGGCTTCGCCGACGGCCATCACATTGGCGCCGTCCACGATGATGGGGAAAATCAACTACGACCCTGCCAAGGACCTCTTGCCGATCAGCATGGTCGCCAAATATCCGCTGTTCTTGGTTGCCCGGCCCGGACTGGGTGTGAAAAACATGGCTGAACTGGTCCAGAAAGCCCGAAAGGAGCCCGGCAAAATCAACTTTGCGTCGTTTGGCACGGTCACCAGCGGGGGCCTGGCTGTCGAGCAGCTCAAGTTAATGGCAGGCATTAACGTGCTGCATGTGCCATTCAATGGCAGTGCGCCAGCATTGCAGGCCCTCATGGGGGACAACGTTGATCTGATGTTTGACACCGCTGTGACTGCGATGCCTCTGATACGCTCCGGGCGATTGATTGGACTTGCAGTGTCCAGTCCAGGTCGCAGTCCGATGGCTCCAGAGCTGGCTCCCGTGGCTGATGTGGTCCCGGGCTTCGAGGCCGACAGCTGGAATGGACTGATGGCGCCGGCGGGGACGCCAGCGGCCATCATTGAGCAGATTCAAGCGGCGATTGCCAAGTTTGTGAATGACAAGGATCTGACCGAACGTTTCGCGACTTTGGGCGCAGATCCGGTGGGGAACAGTACCGCTGATTTCGCGAAGTTCCTTAAGACTGAAACGATCCAATATGGCCGAACCGTCAAAGAGGCAAATATCAAAGTGGAATGACGGTCGCAATGCGGCCCCGTGGCTAAGTTCCCAAGCCTCTGCGCGGAGGCTGAGTTTACATCCTTAGCGGCAAGGCCCTTTGCCGCTTGCCCGTGAGGGCAAACAACGCATTGCCCACCGCCGGAGCCAGCGGCGGCACCGCCGGTTCGCCCACGCCAGCGGGGTGTCGGGTGCTGGGCACGATGTGGGTTTCTACCGTAGGCGTCTGGCTGAGCGTGAGCATGGGGGCGTCAGCAAAGTTGCTTTGTTGCACCACGCTGCCCACGATGTCGATCTTGCCGAACAGCGCTGCGCTCAGGGCATAGACCACGCTGCTTTCCATTTGCTGGGCCACGGTGCCGGGGTTGACCACGGTGCCGCAGTCGATGGCACACACCACGTGGTGCACGCGGATCTGACCATTGGCAAGGGACACTTCGGCCACTTGCGCCACGATGGAGCCAAAGGATTTGTGCAGCGCGATGCCCCGCGCACGGCCTGCGGGCAGGGTCGTGCCCCAGCCCGCTTTGTCGGCCGCCAGCTGCAGCACAGCGGCGTAGCGCGGCGCGTCTTTCAACAGCTGCAAGCGGAAGGCGAGCGGGTCTTGTTTTGTGGCAGAGGCCAGTTCGTCGATGAAGCTTTCCGAGAAGAAGGCGTTGTGCGAATGGCCAACCGAGCGCCAAAAGCCCACGGGCACACCAGATTTGGTCGCCACATGGCTCATGTGCTGGCTGGCAAAACCGTAGGGCAAATCGAACAGGCCTTCGGATGTGGTTTTGTCGGGCATGTCGATGGGCCCCGACAGGTGGGGCGCTGCACGCGCCATCCAGCGTGGGGTGATGGCGTCACCGGCCGACTTGATGCGCAAGCTGGTGACCTCGCCTTTGTCGTCCAGCGAGGCTTGGAATTTGGCCAGATGCATGGGTCGGTAAAAGTCGTGCTTCATGTCTTCTTCGCGTGACCAGCTCAGCTGCACCGGCAGGCCCTCGCAGGCCATGGCCACTTGCACGGCTTGGCCGATAAAGTCGACGTCCAGGCGACGACCGAAACCCCCACCCAGTTGGGTGACGTGGACGGTGACATTGTCTTTGTCGACCTTGGCCACTTTGGCCGCCATGTCGCGGGCCATTTGCGGCACTTGCGTGGGCACCCAGATGTCCACCTTGCCATCTTTGACTTGCGCCGTGCAGTTCATCGGCTCCATCGTGACGTGGGCCAGGTAGGGCGCTTGGTACAGCGCATCGATGCGGGTGGCGGCGGCTTTTTCGGCTTGGGTGGGCACGCCTTGCTCGTGGAAGGTGAAGCCGCTCTCTTCGTTCAAGGCTTTGAGCAAGTCGGCCTGGATGCGCTGGGTGTCTAATGCGCCCGTGGCAGGGGGCTGCCACTGCACTTTGACGGCCTGCACGCCTTGGCGTGCGTGCCAGGTGGTTTGGCCCACCACGGCAAAACCCGCCGTACCGCCGCCCCAGGCATCGAACGGCACAACTTTGGAAACACCTTTCAACGCCAAAGCGTCTTTCGTGTCCATGGACACAGCGCTGCCGCCCAGCATGGGGCACATCTGCACCGCTGCAAACAGCATGCCGGGCAGACGCACGTCCAACCCGAAGGAGGCTTGTCCTGTGACTTTGGAGGGGATGTCGGTGCGTTGCGCGGGTTGGCCGATGAGCTGCCACTTCTCGCGCGATTTGGTTTGGATGCCCGAGGGCGTACTGCCTGAAGCAGCGGCCACCATCTGGCCGTAGTGCGCCGATTGGCCTGAGGCGTGCTTCATCACGCCAGCGGTCACGGTGATTTCGCTGGCAGGCACTTTCCAAGCCGCAGCAGCAGCCTGCAACAAGCTGGCGCGCGCGGTGGCAGCGGCCATGCGCAAAGGGTCCCACAGGTCGGTGATCGACGACGAGCCGCCGGTGGCGTTGAGGCCCAGTTCGCGGGCGACTTTGCCCACCAGCCATTCGCCCATCTTGATTGGGGTGGGCTTGTGCTCGCCTTCGCTGTCCAGTGGGTGAAAGGGCAGGCTGGCCACCAGCATGGCCACGTTGCCGTAAATGCTGTCGCTACCGGCTTGCTCCAGGCGCACGCGGTCCAGCGGCACATCGAGTTCCTCGGCCACCAACATGGCCAGCGCCGTGTGCACGCCTTGGCCCATTTCGCTGCGGGGCATGGCCAAGACCACAGCGCCGTCGGCGGCGATCTTGATCCAGCCGTTCAGGGCCACATCGCCTTGGGTTTTGAGCAAGAGTTCGGGTGAGCCCAAACGCGAGCGGGCGGGCATGACGCCCCAGCCGACGACCAATGCGCCGGTCGCGCCCAAGGCGCTGAGTAACCAGGTGCGGCGTTTCATGCGGCACCGCCTTTCTTCATTTGCGCTGCAGCGCGGTGGATGGCGGCGCGCACGCGCTGGTAAGTGCCGCAGCGGCACAGGTTGGTCATGGCGGCGTCAATCTCGGTGTCGCTGGGGTTGGGGTTTTTATCGAGCAATGCGGCCGCTGCCATCAACATACCGCTTTGGCAGTAGCCGCATTGCGGCACTTGCTCGGCGATCCACGCGGCTTGCAGTGGGTGGGGCTTTTCTGCGGTGCCCAAGGACTCGATGGTTTTGATCACTTGGTTGGCCACTGCCGACACGGGCATCACACACGAGCGCACAGGCTGGCCGCCCACATGCACCGTGCAGGCCCCGCAAGCGGCGATGCCGCAGCCGAATTTCGTGCCCGTCAGGTTCAGTTCGTCGCGCAGCACCCACAGCAGGGGCATGCTAGGGTCGGCGGTGGATGTGCGGCTTTGGCCGTTGATGTTCAGTTGCACGGTGTGTTCCGGGAGTGTGGTTCGAGCGAGATGTTAACGGTCTTGCGTCCATGACGCAGAGTTTGTCTTTCGTAGGAGACCACCTCGTGGGCGATGGGCGTTGCATACGTCCTTGAAAACCATCTCCCACAGGTTGGGCTCCCACAAAAAAAGATGGTTGCGGCATCTCCGCTGCACACAGGCGCTCACAGCTGCGTGCGCAGTGTCCAAATTTCGGGGAACAGCACGGTGTCCAGCATCTTGCGCAAATAACTCACACCGCCGGTGCCGCCCGTGCCGCGTTTGAAGCCGATCACGCGTTCCACTGTGGTCACATGCCGAAAGCGCCACAAGCGGAAGGCGTCTTCCAGATCGGTGAGTTCTTCGCCGAGTTGGTACAGGTCCCAATGTTCCTTCGGGTTGCGGTAGACCATGAGCCAGGCGTTCTCGACCGCAACGCTGGCCGGGTAGGGCTGACGCCAGTCGCGCTCGGTGTGGGTGCCCGGCACATCCAGGCCACGGCGCTTTAAAAGGCGCAAGCACTCGTCGTACAGCGACGGCGTTTCGTAAGCCGCTTGCACGATGGCCGAGAGGTCGGGGCGGTGCGCGTGGGGTTGCAGCATGGCCGCGTTCTTGTTGCCCATCGCAAATTCGATGCAGCGGTACTGCCAGCTCTGAAAGCCGCTCGATTGCGCCAGGTAAGGGCGGATGGCGCTGTACTCGGGGGGTGTCATGGTGGCCAGCACGTCCCAAGCATGGACCAGCTGCTCCATGATGCGGCTGACGCGGGCGAGCTTCTTGAACGCATCGGGCAGTTCGTCGGCTGCGATGTTGCGCATGGCCGCTTGCAGCTCGTGCAGCATCAGCTTCATCCACAACTCGCTGGTTTGGTGCTGCACGATGAACAGCATTTCGTTGTGGTCGGGCGAGAGCGGTTGTTGTGCATTCAGGATGGCGTCGAGCTGCAGGTAGTCGCCGTAGCTCATGCGACCGTCAAAGTCGAGCTGGGCTTTTTCTTCTTGCACGACGCGCTCGCCTGGCGCTTTGCTGGTGCTGGCCGAGTTGGAGGGGGAGAAAGGGCAGGAACTCATTGCGGGGCTTTCATGTCACGGCGTTCTTTTGGGCAAAGCGGGTGCCCAGCCATTCACCACTTTGCATGACCTGGCAAAGGTGTTCTGCCGCGTGCCACACATCGGCGTAGCCGATGTAAAGCGGCGTGAAACCAAAGCGCAAGATGTCGGCGTGCAAGCCGCCATCGCCCGCCCGGAAGTCACCAATCACGCCGCGCGCGATCAGGGCCTGCACGATGGCGTAAGCGCCCTCGGCCCGGGTCAGGCTCACTTGCGAGCCGCGCAGGGATTCTTCGGCCGGTGTGGCGATGCCAAAGCCGTGGCTGTAAAGGCGCGTGCGCACCAGTTGCATGAACAAGCCCGTGAGCGCCAGTGATTTTTGGCGCAGCGCAGCCATGCCGCCCAGTGCTTCGGCACTTAGAAAAGCGTCCAGACCGCAGTCCAGCGCGGTGAGGCTCAGGATAGGCTGGGTGCCGCATTGGTAACGGGTGATGCCTTGGGCGGGTTGGTAACCGGGCGTGAAGGCAAACGGCGCGGCGTGGCCCCACCATCCGGCCAGCGGTTGCCAAAAGCGATCGGTGTGTTGCGGGTGTACCCACACAAAGGCGGGTGCGCCGGGGCCACCGTTCAAGTATTTGTAGCCGCAGCCCACCGCAAAGTCGGCGCCTGAACCGTTCAGGTCGACCGGCACCGCGCCTGCGCTGTGCGCCAGGTCCCACACCGTGAGGATGCCTTGGGCGTGGGCCTGCGCGGTAATGGCTTGCATGTCGTGCATGGCACCGGTGCGGTAGTTCACATGGGTGAGCATGAGTACCGCCACATCGGCTTGCAGGGCGGCGGCGATTTCGTCGGCTTCGACCAGTTGTAGGGTGTGGCCGCGCTCTTTGCACAAGGCCTCGGCGATGTACAGATCCGTGGGGAAGTTGCTGCGCTCGCTGATGATTTTGGTTTTGTGCGGGTGGTCGGCTTTAGCGATGTGCAGCGCTGCGGCCAACACTTTGAACAGGTTGATCGAGGTGCTGTCGGCGGCCACCACCTCACCCGGCTGGGCGCCGATGACGCGTGCGATCTTGTCGCCCACGCGCTGGGGCAGAGTAAACCAACCTGCGGTGTTCCAACTTTTGATCAGGTCGGTGCCCCATTCGTGCGTCACGGCATGGGCCACGCGGGCCGGGGCGGTTTTGGGCAGCACGCCCAGCGAATTGCCGTCGAGGTAGATCACGCCTTGGGGCAGTTCAAATTGATCACGCAGCGCGCGCAGGGGGTCTTGCGCGTCCAGCAGTTCGCAGTCTGGCAAGGTGGGTGTGAGGTTCATCATGCTGTGGTGGGTCCCTGAATGGTTTTAAAGTTCGAGCAAGACCGCACGCACCGGGCTGGCGTCGGCGGTCATGAGTTTGAGGGGCAGGGCGATCAGCTCGTAATCGCCTTCGGGCACATCGTCGAGCAGCAGGTTTTCCAGCACGCGCAAGCCGCGCTGGCGGATGACTTGGTGGCTGGGCAGCAGCTTGCTGTCCGCCGGGTCGATGCTGGCGCTGTCGGTGCCGATCAGCAGCACGCCCAGATCGGCCAGGTGCTGCACGCAGGCGGGGTCAAAGCCGGTGAGCTGGGTGTCGAAATGCGTCAACGGAAACTGGCGGTAAGTGCGTACCAGCACGCGTGGGGGCAGATCGGCCAGCGCGTGTTGCAAGTGCGCAAAGGTGATCAGCGGGCTGGCGTTTAGCGCATGGATCACGCGGCAGTGGCCCAGAAAAGGCTGCAGGTCCAAAGCGCCAACGGCCACGCCTTGCGGGTCGTAGTGCAGCGGCGCATCGGCGTGTGCGCCCACATGGGGCGATAGGGTGATGGCGCTCACGTTCACCGGGCAGGTCTCTGACAGCGTGGCGGCCCATTGCTGGACGTAAGGTGTGTCGCCCGGAAAGACTGGGCTGTGCGCCTGCACGGGCGGAGAAATGTCCCAAAGTTTTTTCATCGTGCGTGAAGGTAGCACCGCGCTAAAAGCCGTGGTGTCGGTTATTTCCAACACCCGTGAAAATGAATTCAGACGTTCAGCGCTGGCAGGCCTTGGCGGCGGCGGGCTTGTTCACAGGCGGGGCTGCCTTCTTCAAACTCACGACAGGGCGATGGGCGCCATTCGTAAATGCCGCAAATGGCTTTTTCGCCCGTTTTGCCATACAGCGCGGCGCAGCGCGGTGGGCTGTGGTCGGTGCCGCGCATGCGGCAGGTGTCTTCAGTGATGGGCGAGGCCAGCCCGGCGGGCACATCGCCGCCGCCTTCTTCGTATTCGTAAACGGAAAAGTCCACCCGAAAACTCACGCAGCAAGCGCCGCAGGTGGTGCAGTTTGACATGTCAGACGTTCACGCGACCCAGCAGCAAAAATTCCATCAGCGCTTTTTGTGCATGCATGCGGTTTTCGGCTTCGTCCCACACGACCGATTGCGGGCCATCGATGACTTCGGCGCTGACTTCTTCGCCGCGGTGCGCGGGCAGGCAGTGCATGAACAGGGCGTCAGGCTTGGCCACTTCCATCATGGCTTCGTCCACGCGCCAGTCGGCAAAGGCTTTTTTGCGCGCTTCGTTTTCGGCCTCAAAGCCCATGCTGGTCCACACGTCGGTGGTGACCAGGTCTGCGCTTCGGCAGGCGTCTTCGGGGTCTTTGAAGATTTTGTAGCTGTCGGCGCTGCGCAAACCGGCCACGGCCTGATCGACTTCGTAGCCGCTGGGCGTGCTCATGTGCACCGTGAAGCCCAGCAATTCGGCCGCCTGCAGCCAGGTGTTGGCCATGTTGTTGCCGTCGCCCACCCAAGCCACAGTTTTCCCTTGAATGGAACCCCGGTGTTCGATGTAGGTAAAGATATCGGCCAGGATCTGGCAGGGATGGAACTCGTTGGTGAGGCCGTTGATGACCGGCACACGCGAGTGCGAGGCAAAGCGCTCGATCTTGTCCTGGCCATAGGTGCGGATCATCACGAGGTCGGTCATGCGGCTGATCACGCGGGCGCTGTCTTCGATGGGCTCAGACCGGCCCAGCTGGCTGTCGCCAGTGGTCAGGTGCACCACCGAGCCACCGAGTTGGTACATGCCCGCTTCAAAGCTCACGCGGGTGCGGGTGCTGGCTTTTTCAAAGATCATCGCCAGGGTGCGGTCGACCAGCGGGTGGTATTTTTCGTAGGCCTTGAATTTTCGCTTGATCTCGGCGGCGCGTGCAAACACATGCGCGTACTCGTCAGCCGAGAGATCGGTGAACTGCAGGTAGTGCCGCACGGGCGCTGGGGCATTGCTCATGGCGTTTCTGCCAAAAAAGTCTTGATCAAGGGCACCAAAATGGCGACCACTTCGTCGGCTTCGGCCTCGGTCATGACCAGCGGCGGGACCAGGCGGATCACGCTGTCGGCCGTCACGCTCAGCAGCAAACCTGCTTCGGCGGCGCGGGTCCAGATGGCACCGCAGGGTCGGTCGAGTTCAATGCCCAACATCAGGCCTTGTCCCCGGATTTCCTTGATGCCTTGCACCCCTGACAGAGTTTTTTCAAGGGCGCCGCGCAGATGGTCACCCACCCGTGCTGCATTGGCCATCAGGCCGTCTTTTTCCATGATGCGGATGGTTTCGACCCCAGCGCGCATGGCCAGCGGGTTGCCGCCAAAAGTGGTGCCGTGGTTGCCGGGCTGGAAAATGTGGGCGGCCTTGGGGCCCGCCACCACCGCACCAATCGGCACGCCCGAGCCCAGGCCCTTGGCCAGCGGCATGACGTCGGGCAAGATGCCCGCCCACTGGTGGGCAAACCATTTGCCCGTGCGGCCCATGCCGCACTGCACCTCGTCGATCATCATCAGCCAGTCTTTTTGGTCGCACAGGGCGCGCACTTGCTGCAGGTATTCGATGCGCATGGGGTTGATGCCGCCTTCGCCCTGAATGGTTTCCATGAACACGGCCACCACATTGGGATTGCCTTCGGTGGCTTTTTTCAGGGCTTCGATGTCGTTGACTGTCACGCGTACAAAACCTTCGAGCATGGGGCCAAAGCCAGTTTTGAGCTTTTCGTTGGCGGTGGCGCTCAGCGTGGCGATGCTGCGGCCATGGAAAGCTTTTTCGTAAACCACGATCTCGGGCCGCTCGATGCCTTTGTCGTGGCCGTATTTGCGCGCAAGCTTGATGGCCGCTTCGTTGGCTTCGAGGCCGGTGCAGCAGAAAAACACGTTGGTCATGCCTGACAACTCGACCAGCTTGGCCGCCAGCACTTCGGCGTTGGGCACATGGAAATAGTTGCAGCTGTGGATCATCTTGCCGATTTGGTCCTGTAGAGCAGGCACCAGATCCGGGTGGTTGTGGCCCAAGGTGTTCACGGCGATGCCAGCGAGGGCATCGAGGTACGGCTTGCCATTGACGTCCCAGACTCGGCAACCTTGACCATGGCTGAGCGCGATGGGCAGTCGGCCATAGGTGTTCATGGTGTGCGGTGAGGCGGCTTCAATGTGAGCGGTCATGCGTGAACTCCGAAAATAAAAAGCGGCTCAACATCATGAGCCGTTGGAGTGAGATTTTAGAGGCAGAAAGGGCGAGGGGCGGCCTGTCCTTTCCAGTCTTTCGCCAAGGGGTTTTGAATGGCTTCAAGTCTTATATAAGATAGAATACTTGGGTAAACCCGCGGGTGGCGATCCCGCCCTGCGGGGCCAACTGAATCACACCTCTATCCGATGGTTTCCAACAACGCCAAAGAAGTTTTCATCCAGGGCATCACCCAGGACGGCAAGCCTTTCAGGCCCAGCGACTGGGCCGAACGCCTGGCGGGCGTCATGAGCCCCTTTCGCCCCGGCGGCGCCTCGCCCGGCAGTCACCTGAGCTATTCCCCTTGGTGCATTCCCACCACATTGGCCGGGGTGAAGTGCGTCATCGTGAACCACGATCTGCGCGATCACAACGTCATGGCCTGGGATTTCGTGATGAACTTTGCGCGCGACAACGGCTTGCAAGTGGCTGAAGCCTGTTTGTTGCCTGACCCACCCTCCCAAAAATAACCCGCCTAAAAAAACCAAACCGCCTTCGGGCGGTTTTTCATTTTGAGCCCACAGAGCCGGGGGCAGGGCATTGGTGGGTGACGATTTTTGCGAGCGAAGCGAGTCATGAGGAACCCGCCAATGCCCTGCCCCCGGCGGGTTACGAGCGACCATGAAAAAACCGCCCGAAGGCGGTTTAGTTTTCGCGGACAGCGCACCCGTTTCAAACGGCAGCGAGGACAAAGCCTCGCCGGGCTGTTGATCTGGTGGAGCGGATCAGGCTGCAGCAGGCGCTGCGGCAAGGGCCAAAGTCTTGACTTTGGCGCTCAGGCGGCTCTTGTCACGAGCTGCCTTGTTTTTGTGGAAGATGCCTTTGTCGGCAATGATGTCCACCACGGTTTGCATCTTGGCAAACAACTCGGTGGCTTTGGACTTGTCCCCTGCTGCAACGGCTTTTTCGACGTTTTTTACAGCAGTGCGGTATTTGGAGCGCAGCGAAGAGTTCGCGGCATTGATTTTGACGTCTTGACGGACGCGTTTACGACCGGATGCAAGACGGGGGTTTTTCTTTTTGGGTTTAGCGGATGCCATGTATAAGTTCTTTCAATGTCTGAGGATGATGTCCAGCGAACCGAACATTCTAGCAGACCTTCAGCGAGTGTTCTGCTCTAAGTCGTGAGCGCCAGCCTTGGCCTGCGCGCCAATCCACGTCGTCGCCATGGCCTTGTGGGTCAGTCAGAAAGCGACCGCTACACTCGCCCTTTGTGAGCCTCCTTCGATCTGCCTCCGTTGTGTCAATTTTTACCCTGGCCTCCCGGGTCACTGGTTTGGTGCGCGAGTTGCTCATCGCCTCCATGTTTGGGGCCAGCGCCTTGACCGACGCCTTCAATGTGGCCTTTCGCATTCCCAACTTGTTTCGTCGGCTGTTTGCCGAAGGGGCGTTCAGCCAGGCCTTTGTGCCAGTGCTGGCCACCAGCCGTGCCCAGCATGGCGACGAAGCCACCAAGGAAGTGATCGACAGCGTGGCCACGGCCCTGGCATGGTCGGTGCTGGCTTTGTCGGTTTTGGGTGTGCTGGCCTCACCTTGGCTGGTGTGGGCGCTGGCCAGTGGTTTGCAGCAAGATGCCCGGGGTTACGGCGCGGCCATCCAGATGACGCGCTGGATGTTTCCCTATATCGCCTTCATGTCCATGGTGGCCTTGTCGGCGGGGATTTTGAATACCTGGAAGCGTTTTGCTGTCCCCGCAGCCACGCCCGTGTTGCTGAATGTGAGCGTGATCGCCGCCACTTGGTTTTTGTCGCCCTGGTTGGCCAAGCAAGGTGTGGAGGCCATTTATGCCTTGCCCGTGGGTGTGATGGTGGGCGGGGTGTTGCAGTTGGCGGTGCAGATTCCGGCCCTGGCCCGGTTGGGTTTGTTGCCCCGCCTGGGCGTGCGGCCCCGCGCTGTCAAGAAAGCCTGGACCAATCCCGCCACCTTGAACATCCTGCGCCTGATGGGGCCGGCTTTGCTGGGCGTGGGCGTGGCCCAAATTTCCCTGCTCATCAACACCCAGATCGCCTCTTACATGGCCCCGGGCAGCGTCAGTTGGTTGACTTATGCCGACCGTTTGATGGAGTTTCCAACGGCCATTTTGGGCGTGGCGCTGGGCGTGGTGCTGATGCCGCAATTGGCCGCAGCCAAAGCCACAGGAGACACGGAACGTTATGCGGCCATGCTCGATTGGGGTTTGCGTTTGGTGTTGCTGCTGGCCTTGCCTTGTGCGGCGGCTTTGCTGGTGTTTTCGCAGCCGCTGGTGTCGGTGCTCTACCACTATGGGGCCTTCACCGATCGCGATGTGCATCAAACCACTTTGGCCCTGACGGGCTACGGCGTGGGCTTGCTGGGCCTGGTGGCGATCAAGGTGCTGGCCCCGGGTTATTACGCCAGCCAGGACATCCGCACCCCGGTGCGCATCGCGGTGGTGGTGCTGGTGCTCACGCAGGTTTTCAACGTCATTCTGGTGCCTTATTTGGCCCACGCCGGGCTGGCGTTGTCCATTGGCTTGGGTGCTTTGGTCAATGCCATGTGGCTGCTGGTGGGATTGCTGCGTCGTGGGAGTTACAAACCGCAGCCCGGCTGGTGGCGCTTTGGCTTGCAGGTGCTGCTGGCAACCGCCTTGTTGACGACCTTGCTGTGGTTCGCTGCGAACCATTTGCCCTGGGTGGCCATGCGGCAAGAGGCTTGGCTGCGCATCGGCTGGATGGCGGCGGTTTTGGCGGGCTCTGCCTTGCTTTATTTTGGTGTATTGTGGGCCACGGGTTTGCGGCTTAAAGCCTTTCTCAAGCGTTGAACCATTCCAAATGTCTTTGAATTTATCCCCCCCAACCCCGCTCAGTTACTTTGCCAGCTTGGTGCAAAGCGACGATCAGTTCCCCTTGCTGGAGGCTGCGGCCAGTCTGGCGCAGGATGAAGAACCCACGCTGGATGTGCAGCAGGTGCTCGACGATGTGGCACGCTTGGTCAAAAGGGTGAAGGCCCGCATGCCTGAGGCGGCCGATGACCTGACCCGATTGGCCAACTTGACGCAGGTGTTTTACAAAGACCTGGGTTTTGGGATGAATGCCAACGACTATTACGCCCCTGAAAACAGCTATATCTTTGACGTGTTGCGCACGCGCCGGGGGATTCCAATTTCACTGGCAGTGATTTGGTTGGAGTTGGCCCAAGCCCTGGACTTGCAGGCGCAAGGCATTTCCTTTCCTGGACATTTTTTGGTCAAAGTGACGTTGGAGGGCGGCTTGGTGGTGCTGGATCCGCTCACGGGCGAGTCCTTGGGATTGGACAGTTTGTCAGATCGGCTGAGTCCTTACAGGGCCCCCGAAGACCAGTTCGCTGCCCCCGACTTGGACGAGGGTGAAACCCCTTTGGGCTTGTATTTGCAAGCCTGCCCGCCCCGCGACATGCTGGCCCGCATGTTGCGCAATCTAAAAGAGATTTTTCGCTCGCAAGAAGATTGGCCACGCATGCTGCAGGTGCTCGAGCGCTTGGTGGTTTTACTGCCCGAGGCTTGGGACGAGCGACGCGACCGGGGCTTGGTGCATGCCGAGTTGGGGCATGTGCACGAGGCCTTGCAGGATCTGAGGCAGTATTTGGCGGCCGTTCCGGCAGCGCCCGACACGGCGGCGTTGCGCAACCGGGTCAACGAGCTTTCAGCGCTTTGACCGGGCGCTGATTCGGCCTCAATTTTTTGTTTTCAAGCCCAATGGCTTGAGGCCCAAAAGCTCAGGACACCACCACCTGGGCCCCATCGCGTTGCGGCGCGATGCGCCCAATCGTGTAAACCGCTTCACCCAAGCCGCGCAGTGTGGCGGCGCAGGCCTCGGCTTCGGCCGCGTCCACCACCACCACCATGCCAATGCCGTTGTTGAAGGTGCGGTTCATCTCGAGGTCGTCGATGCCCGCCGTGTTTTGCAGCCAGGCAAACAGCTCGGTTTGAGGCCAGCTGCCTTTTTGCAGGTGGGCGGCCAGGCTATCGGGCAACACGCGGGGGATGTTTTCGAGCAAGCCGCCACCGGTGATGTGGGCCAAGGCCTTGATGCCAGAGGCCTCTTCCGTGTTCGGGTGCGCAGCCAATGCGGCCAAAACGTTCAGCACATACAGGCGGGTGGGCTCCATCAGGGCTTGCTTGAAGGGTTTGCCGTCGAGCGTGGCCGGGGTGTTGGCACCTGCGCGCTCGATGCATTTGCGCACCAGGGAAAAACCGTTGGAGTGCACGCCGCTGGACGCCAGGCCCAGCACCACATCGCCCGCTTGCACATTTTGTCCCGTGAGGATTTTGGATTTTTCGACCGCGCCGACCGCAAAACCGGCCAGGTCGTATTCGCCAGAGGGGTACATGCCGGGCATCTCCGCAGTTTCGCCGCCGATCAGGGCGCAGCCCGACAGCTCGCAACCTTTGGCAATGCCGCCCACCACCGCTGCTGCGGTGTCTATGTCCAGTTTGCCGCAGGCAAAGTAGTCCAGAAAGAACAAGGGCTCGGCCCCTTGCACCAGCACGTCGTTCACGCTCATGGCCACAAGGTCGATGCCCACGGTGTCGTGCATGTTCCATTCAAAGGCCAGCTTGAGCTTGGTGCCCACGCCGTCGGTGCCACTCACCAGCACGGGCTCTTTGTAGCGCTTGGGCACTTCAAACAGAGCGCCAAAGCCGCCGATGCCGGCCAGCACGCCTTCGCGCATGGTTTTCTTGGCCAGGGGCTTGATGCGTTCGACCAGCGCGTCGCCCGCAACGATGTCGACGCCAGCGTCTTTGTAGGAAAGAGGGGTTTGAGTCATGGATTTGGCCCAGTTGGGGCTTGTGAATGGGGAGAGGGCCAATAAAAGGGCTGGCAGACTAAAATCAAGGCTTATTTTAAGGGTTAGCCCTGAGCGAACAGGACTGACCCTGGCAAAACAAGAGACTGCATGCAAGCCCCCCTTCCTTTTTTGATGACCCGACTGGCCGCCTGGCTGGGCGTGGCCCTGCTGGCCGTGCTGGTTTTATGGTTGCTCGCGCCGGTGCTGGCCCCGTTTGTCATTGCAGCGGTCATGGCCTATGTTTTGCACCCCTTGGTGATCAGGCTGGAGGGTGTTTCCGGTGGGCGTTTGCCTCGTGCCCTGGCGGTGGTGTTGGTGGAGGCGCTGGCCTTGATGTCCCTTTTGGGTTTGTTTTTGTTGCTGGTGCCGATCCTGGTGCGCGAATGGCCCCTGTTGCAGCAGCAACTGCCTGTGCTGCTCGACCGCGTGGGCGATGCCATCAACCCTTTGTTGGCCCAGCTGGGTCTGAATGTCTCGCTGGATCTGGGCGAACTGAAAAAACAACTGGTGACTTACCTGAGCGCCAACCGCGAAGACTGGTGGGCCCCGCTCATGTCCTCGCTCAAACTCGGCGGCAGCGTGGCGCTGGCCTTGGTGGGTTATGCGGTGCTGGTGCCCGTGGCTTTGTTTTACATGTTGTACGACTGGACTCGGCTGGTCAACAGCGTGCTGGAGTTGGTGCCACCAGCCTGGCGCGAGCGATTTGATGGCTTCATGCACGACTGCGACGAGGTGCTGGGCGAGTACCTGCGCGGGCAGACGCTGGTGATGCTGGCACTGGCTGTGTTTTACGCATTGGGCCTGAGTTTGTTTGGTCTGGATCTGGCCCTGCCCATCGGCGTGTTCACCGGGCTGGCCGTGTTTGTGCCTTACCTGGGTTTTGGCCTGGGCCTGGTGCTGGCGCTGTTGGCGGGTTTGCTGCAGTTGGCACCCTCGCAAGCCGTGATGATGGTGGCCGTGGTCTACGGCCTGGGGCAGTTGCTTGAGAGCTTTGTGCTGACGCCTCGCCTTGTGGGGGAGCGCATCGGCTTGCACCCGCTGGCTGTGATATTGGCCTTGATGGCTTTTGGTCAGGTGCTGGGTTTTGTGGGTGTGCTGATCGCCTTGCCAGCCAGTGCCGTCTTGTTGGTGGGATTGCGCCGTTTGCGTCACCAATACCTGCAAAGCGATCTTTACCAAAAAAGCGGTTCTGACGATGCCAAGCAGGGACCAGACCGGGCATGAAGCAACTGGCTTTGGACATCGGCTTGGCTTCAACGCCCACGCTGGATAATTTTTTTGCAGGCCCCAACGCGGCGGCCTTGAGCCACTTGCGTTTGTGGACCGCATCGGGAAGCCGCTCCCCCGTGCCTACTTATTTGTGGGGCGAAAGCGGTTCAGGCAAAACCCATTTGCTGCACGCGGTGCACCATGCGCTGCAAGAGCAGGGCGCGCAGGTCGGCTGGCTCGATGCCCACAGCATGGATCCGCCCGAGTTCAACGACGGATGGGTCGCCGTACTGATGGACGATGTGCACCTGTACAACGTCGAGCAACAGCACACCGCCTTCAATTGGTTTGTCAACGCTTTGACGCCCCGCAGCGGCACGCCGCGCTGGGTCTTGGCCGCAGGGGCTTTGCCCCCGGCCGATCTGAAGCTGCGCGACGACTTGCGCAGCCGCTTGGGCTGGGGCCACATCGAGGCTCTGCAGGTCCTTGGAGAGCCCGAGCGCCGCGCCGTGTTGCAACAAGAGGCCGACGTCCGGGGCCTGTTTTTGAGCGACGAGGTCATGTCTTACATGCTCAAGCGCTTTTCGCGTGATTTGGGCAGCCTCATGCAGCTGCTCGACCACTTGGACCATTACGCCTTGCAAACGCAGCGCGCCCTGACCATCCCGTTGGTGCGTGCGATGCTGGAGAATGAATGAAACTCGCCCTGTTTGACCTGGACCACACCTTGCTGCCACTGGACTCTGACCACAGCTGGGGCGTGTTCACCACCGAAATGGGTTGGACCGAACCGGCGGTGTTCGTCCAGCGCAACGACGAGTTTTATGCCCACTATCAAGCGGGCACACTCGATATTCATGATTACGTACGCTTTGCCACCCGCGCCGCCCGCGAACGCGGCGCAGCCGAGGCGGCCCAAGCCCACGCCCGTTACATGGACGAAGTGATCCGCCCGCGTATCACGCCCGAGGCGCTGGCGCTGGTACGATCGCACCAGCATGCGGGTGATACGGTCATGATCGTGACCGCCACCAACGAGTTTGTGACCCGCCCGATCGCCCAAGCTTTTGGGATCAGCGAGTTGATCGCTGTCGACCTTGAACGCGATGCCAGCGGCTGGATCACGGGTGAAATCCGGGGCACCCCGTCGTTTCGCGAGGGTAAAGTCGCCCGGGTCGCGCATTGGTTGGACCAAAAAGGCCTGGGTTGGGGCGACGTGGAGATGACGTTCTACTCGGACTCCATGAACGACTTGCCGCTTTTGGAAAAAGCCCACCATCCGGTGGCAACGAACCCTGACGCTCGGTTGCGTCAACTGGCCACAGAGCGCGGCTGGCGCATCCTCGAACTATTTCAAGAATGATCAAACAATTCATCGACAAGCTGATGGGCAAAGCGCCCAAAAGCAACAAACCCAATTTTGGCCGCCGCACCGAGGTGCCCGCGTCTGTGCACGGCATCGACCCGAACCTGGTGGACGAGCGCGCCATCAACGTGACGCGCACCCTGCAGCAAGCTGGTTTTGAGGCCTACATCGTGGGCGGCGCGGTGCGCGACCTGCTGCTGGGCCTGCGTCCCAAAGACTTTGACGTGGCCACCAATGCCACGCCAGAGCAGGTCAAGGGCCTGTTTCGCCGCGCCTTCATCATCGGGCGGCGCTTTCGCATCGTGCATGTGGTCTACGGCCGGGGGCGCGACAACGAAGTGATCGAGGTCTCCACCTTCCGGGCGCACCTGGACAACGCGGCGGCTGAGCAGGTCAAAGGCAACGAACGCACCAGCAAGAGTGAGTTGGCGGGCATGAAGCACGCGGTGGACTCTTCAGGTCGTGTGCTGCGCGACAACGTTTGGGGTCCTCAAGACGAAGACGCCACGCGGCGCGATTTCACCGTGAACGCCATGTACTACGACCCCGAATCGCAGATCGTGGTGGACTACCACGGTGGCATTCAGGATTCGAAGAAGCGCGTCCTGCGCATGATTGGCGATCCTGTGGCGCGTTACCGCGAAGACCCGGTGCGCATCATTCGCGCCGTGCGTTTTGCCGCCAAACTTAGCCACTTAAGCTTCAAACTGGAGGCCAAGACCGCCAAGCCGCTGACCCAGTCGGCCACTTTGTTGGCCGATGTGCCGCAAAGCCGTTTGTTTGACGAGATGCTCAAGCTGCTGCAAACCGGACATGCGCTGGCCTCGATTGCTCAGTTGAACAAGCTGGGCCTGGCCACCGGCATTTATCCATTGCTGGATGTGGTGGTGCAGCGCTCTGACAGTGCTTTTGTGCAAGTGGCGCTGGCCGATACCGACCGCCGCGTGGGCGAGGGCAAGCCGGTCGCGCCCAGCTTCTTGCTGGCCTGTGTGCTATGGGCCGACGTGCGCGAAGGCTGGGCCAAGCGCCTGGCCCGCAAAGAGCACCCGCATCCGGCTTTGCAGGATGCCATTGACGAGGTGTTCGACGCTCGGATTGGCGATGTGTCAGGGCGTGGCAAGCTGGCCGCCGACATGCGCGAGATCTGGATGATGCAGCCGCGCTTTGAAAAGCGGGTGGGCAGCACGCCGTTTGGCCTGGTCGAACAGCCGCGCTTTCGCGCAGGCTTTGACTTTTTGCGGCTGCGTGCTGGCATCGAAGAAGTGGATATTCGCCTGGCCGACTGGTGGCAAGAGTTCAGCATGGCCAGTGATTCTGAGCGCGAAGATTTGGTGCAGGCGGCCAAGGCCGAGCAACAGGTCTCTCAGTCGGCCAAGCCGCGCGTGCGCCGCGCACCCCGACCAGAAGGCGCGCCAGCGCCTGCACCACTGGACACAAAGCCCGCCGCTCCAGATGCAGATAACGCTGGCGTTGGCGAGCCCAAAAAACGCCGCCGTCGCCGCCGCAAACCCGGTGAGGGGGGCGATTCGGCTGCCGATTCTGGCGCCACGGGCTGAGTCGGCCCTGAATGAACCCTGAACCTCGCCTATGGTCCTCTTGCCGCGTCAGAGCGTGACCGCTTATGTGGCCATTGGGGCCAATTTGGGCGACGCACGGCTGAGGGCGCGGGAAGCCTTCGATGCCTTGGCGCTGTTGCCCGACACGCAACTCACAAACTCTTCGCAAATTTACCGCACAGCGCCTCATGAGGCACAGGGGCCGGATTTTTTCAATGCCGTGGCCCGCATCGAGACGGGCTTGACGGCCCCCGATTTGCTGGATGCTTTGCAGGCCATCGAAAACCAAGCAGGCCGACTGCGTCCTTATTTGCATGCCCCAAGAACGTTGGATTTGGATTTGCTTTTCTACGGCGACGCCCAGGTGCTCAGCCCTCGACTGACTTTGCCCCATCCGCGCTGGCGAGAAAGAGCCTTTGTGCTCTTTCCCTTGGCCGATGTGTGGCCAGAGCGCGTCAGCCCTGAAGACTTGATGCGTGTGGCGGGGCAGGGCATTGAACGCGTGCCGGAGGATGCGCCAGGCGTTGCCTGATCCGGTGCAGGCTTTACTGGCTGATCAGGCGGGCGGCTTCGATCTGGTATTCGAAATAGCGCTGAAAGCTGAAGACCAGGCTGGCCATCAAGGCGGTGGTGCCCAGCAGCAATGCGGTGGCGATGCCAATGACCGTGCCCCAATGGGTGCGGCCTGCTGGGTTGAGTTCTTCGGCTTTGGGGTTGAATTTGGCATTCCATTTTTCAATGCCGCTCAGGCCGTAAACAATGGCGTTCAAAGCGCAGCCGGCGATCGTGAACCCCAATAAGGGGATCAGCAACCAACTGAGCGTGTCGTCTTGGCCCAACTGCTGCACACGCTCCAGCCCATAAAAACCCAGTGCCGTTGGAATGGGCAGCAACCAGGCCAGGGTGTCTGAAAACCCGTAGAGGTAAAAGCGGTGAAGGCCCAGAGGGCCCGTCCAAAAAGCCAACCAAGTTGCAATTGTTTTGTTTTTCATTTTGTTGATTATTGCGGAGTGCTGCTGTCACCTGCACCCAAAGGCTTTTTTTATGACCACATCGAGCCCGCATCGGCAGAATCGCCTATGACCGCCAAAAATATGCGCACCCCAACGCGCCTGGCGGCTTGCCCTATCGGCCTCGGTGGGGGCGATTTCGAAGGTGCCTGTGCCGGTAAGCACATGGTGGCCGTAAAAGGCGGTGAAGGCGACGACGTCTTCGTCGCGAATGGGTTGGATCAGAGACAAGGCTCCCGTTGTATAATAGTGGGCTTATCAGTGTGTCACTGGCCGGGTGGCCAGTTGCGTGTCTCAAACGCTGATAGAAAACGGGTTGACCGGCATTTGTTCCGGACAGACCCAACCACCCAAGGATAAATCATGGTTGTTATTCGTCTGAACCGCGGCGGCTCTAAAGCACGTCCTTTTTTCAACATCGTCGTCGCCGACAAGCGCGTGCGTCGCGATGGTCGTTTCCTCGAGCGCATCGGTTTCTACAACCCCACAGCCAAAGGTGGCGAAGAGGGTTTGCGCATTGCACAAGACCGTCTGACCTATTGGACAGGCGTTGGGGCCCAGGCTTCTCCCACTGTGGAACGCCTGATCCGTCAGGCCGGCAAAGCCGCAGTCTGATAGGCCGTTAAAGTCCATGCGCCCCGCCTTGGATACAGCCGCTTTGCCGGCTGACGCCATAGAAATCGGGCGCATCACCGATGCCTGGGGCATCAAAGGCTGGTTCAAAGTCTTGCCCCACAGCGCCTCCCCGGAGGCGCTTTTTTCTTCCAAGCAGTGGTTCTTGTTGCCGCCTGACAGGCCAATGAAGCCCAAACGCCCGAGAGAGGCTGCCCCAGTGGCTCCGGTTCAGGCAATTTGGGTTGAGCCCTTGTTGCTCCCCATCAAAGAAGTCAAAAATCATTCCGACACTGTGGTGGCCTTTGCTCAGGGCATAGACGACCGCAATGCGGCAGAGTCTTTGCGTGGCGCACGCATTTTTGTCCCCCGCTCCAGCTTCCCTGCAGCGGCCGATGGCGAGTATTACTGGGTTGATTTGTTGGGCTTGCAGGTGGTCAACCGAGAGGGACTCGACCTGGGTCTGGTGCGTGACCTCATGTCCACGGGCCCGCAAACGGTGCTTGTCATTGAGGCGCCTTCAGAAGTCGAAGGCGGAAAAGCCATTGAGCGCATGATTCCTTTTGTTGCGGCGTTCGTCGATGCTGTCGATCTGCCAGGCAAACGCATCACCGTTGACTGGCAGCCCGATTACTGAATCGCAGCCACAGCAGTGGGGGCCATCCATGCGCTATGACATCATCACCCTGTTTCCCGAGTTGTTTGCACCGCTGCTGACCAGTGGCATCACGCGCCGTGCCTACGAAAGTGGTTTGGTGGAGTTGCACTTCTGGAATCCACGCGACCACGCCGAAGGCAATTACCGCCGAATCGACGACCGCTCATTTGGCGGTGGTCCTGGCATGGTCATGTTGGCCGAGCCCTTGTTCAAATGCCTCGCGGCCATCCGTGCTGAGCGCCAGGAAACAAGCCCTGTACCTTTGGTGCTGTTTTCACCCATTGGTCAGACGCTGAACCACCGTGCCGTTGAGCAATGGTCGGCGAGCGTGGGCGCTGTGTTGTTGTGTGGACGTTATGAAGGCGTGGACCAACGCTTTATTGACCAGTATGTGGATCAGCAAATCAGTCTGGGCGACTTTGTGCTCTCGGGCGGTGAAATTGCTGCCATGGCTTTGCTGGATTCGGTGGCCCGATTGCAGCCGGGCGTGCTCAATGACGAGGGCAGCCACCAGTTGGACAGTTTCAACCCGGCGCTCGATGGTCTGCTGGACAGCCCGCATTACACCCGCCCCGAAGTCTGGCAGGGCCAGGCGGTGCCGCCTGAATTGATGTCGGGCCACCACGCACACATCGAACGCTGGCGGCGTGAACAAAGCCTGAGTTTGACGGCCATGCACCGCCCCGAGTTACTCGAAGAGGCCCGCCAGGCCGGAGGTCTCAGCCGCCAGGACGAGGCCTTTCTCAAGCAGGCCTGTGGCAGCGGGCCAACTGCGGATAAGCCCCACTCTGCAAAAAAGCTATAATGATGGGCTTTCCGATCCTCTACCCGCCGCGATCTGGTTCAGTCATGCACAAACATGGCCTCTACAACACAGATCGCCCCTTGTGTAGCGAGGCATGATCGGACGGAGTTCAAAAAATGAATTTGATTCAAACTCTTGAGCAGGAAGAAATTGCCCGTTTGGGTAAAGTGATTCCTGAATTTTCCCCCGGCGACACCGTGATCGTCAGCGTCAACGTGGTGGAAGGTGCGCGCAAGCGTGTCCAGGCCTACGAAGGTGTTGTGATCGCCAAGCGCAACCGTGGTCTGAACAGCGGCTTCACTGTTCGCAAGATCTCCAGTGGCGAAGGCGTGGAACGTACGTTCCAAACCTACAGCCCCGTGATCGCCAGCATCGAAGTCAAGCGCCGTGGTGATGTTCGCCGCGCCAAGCTGTATTACCTGCGCGACCGCAGCGGCAAGTCGGCACGTATCAAAGAAAAGTTGCCTCAGCGCAAAGCAGCACCTGCTGCCAAAGCGTAAAGCCTTTTCGGCCCTACGAAAAAACCGCCCGGGTTTGCGCCCAGGGCGGTTTTTTTATGAGCGTTTCAAAACACGCATCCATTCCGTCCATGAAAAAAGGCCTTGCCGGTGAGGGCAAGACCTTGGTGGGGGTCTTGAGGTCCTGGGTTGAACCCAGGAAAACAATCAACCGCGTGTGATTTTCAGCACGCGGGTGCCGCCACGCTTGCCTGCAGGGCCTTCGCCTGCGGCGTGGGGTTTGAAGTTGCCGGCACCAAACTGCTTGGGGCCGCGGGCGAACTTGTCACCTGCACCCGCCGCGCCGCGAGGGGCAGGGCGGGCAGCGTTGCGGTTGTCACCACCACGCTCTTCCCAGCGGCCACCTTGACGTGGGCCATCTTGGCGCGTGTCTTGACGTGGGGCGGGGCGGCTGTCGCCCTTGTCCCAAGGGTGTGCGGGTGCAGCACGCTGCTCAAAGCGGTCACCGCCACGGTTGTCACCACGGGGAGCGTCAAAACGGCCAGCTTCTTTGCGCTGGTCGAAGCGCGGTTCTGCGCGTTGTTCAAAGCGGGGCTGCTCGTCGCGGAAGTTGCCACGCGGGGCGCGGTTGTCAAAACCACCACCCGCATTGTCGCGGTCACGGTTGCCACCAAAGTCGCGGCCACCTGGGGCGGGACGGCCACCACGGAAACCACCGCCTGCGTTGGCGTAATTGCGTTCGCCGCCAAAGCGGTCACCGCCACGGCCCATCGGCTTGCGGGCTTCGGGCATGCGTACTTTGGGCTCCAGGCCTGGAATCACTTCGGCTTTAAAAGGCTGGCGTGTGTAGGACTCGATGTCACCGATCTTGCGGCGGTCGCGGATCTCGGCAAAGGTCACGGCCAGGCCATCGCGGCCAGCGCGGCCTGTGCGACCGATGCGGTGGGTATAGTCCTCGGCCTTCATCGGCAAGCCGAAGTTGAAGACGTGGGTGATGGTGGGCACGTCGATGCCGCGTGCGGCGACGTCGGTGGCGACCAGAATCTGGACTTGACCGTTGCGCAGCGCCATCAAACGGCGGTTGCGCATGCCTTGGCTCAGGGCGCCGTGCAGGGCCACAGCCGAGAAGCCGTCTTGCTGCAGGTCAGCCGCCAAACCATCGCACTCGATTTGGGTGCTGGAGAACACGATGGCTTGGTCGATCGTGGCGTCACGCAACCAGTGGTCGAGCATCTGGCGCTTGTGTTGGGCGTTGTCGGCCCAGAACAGCACCTGCTTGATGTTGTTGTGCTTTTCTTGGGGGTTGTCGATCTGGATTTTTTGCACCGAAGAACCGCCGTCGTGCATCACACGCATGGCCAGTTGCTGAATGCGTGGCGCAAAGGTGGCGCTGAACATCATGGTCTGGCGACGCTGGCTGGTCATGTCGTTGATGTCAGCCAAGTCGTCGGAGAAGCCCAAGTCGAGCATGCGGTCGGCTTCGTCTACCACCAAAAACTGCACTTGGTCCAACTTGATTTGCATGGAGCGCTGCAGGTCCAGCAAACGGCCAGGTGTGGCCACCACCAGGTTGGCGTTTTGCAGCTTGGCTATTTGCAGCTGGTAAGGCATGCCTCCGACCACGTTGGCCACGCGCAGACCGCGTGTGTGCTTGACCAACTCGATGGCGTCTTGCGCCACCTGCTGGGCCAATTCACGCGTGGGGCACACGATCAGTGCACCTGGGGCGGGGGCCTTGAAATTGCGTGGATTGGTGGGGTCTTTGCGCTTGGCGCGCTTGGGGGCGGGCTCGCCCTTGGCAGCAGCGTCGGCGCAGGCTTGCTCGAATTCGGCGCGTTCAGCAGCTTCTTGATCGGCCATTTGCTGAATCAGGGTGTGCAAAACGGGCAGCAAAAAGGCGGCGGTTTTGCCGCTGCCGGTCTGGCTGGAGACCATCATGTCGGTGTAGCCATTGGACTTGCCATCTTTGGAGCCGCCTGCAGTGGGCAAAGCCAAAGGAATGGTGCGCAATTGCACAGCGGTAGGCTGGGTATAGCCCAGATCGGCCACGGCTTGCACCAACTCAGGGGCCAGGCCCAACTCGACGAAACCGTTGGGCACATCGGCGATGGCTTCGACTTCTTCGGCCACTTCAGTCATGACTTCAGGTGCTGCGTCGGGGGTGATTTCGGCCGCCGCAGCGACCATGATTTCAGTGGCCAGGTTGGTCGGGGCGCTCTGTGCGGTGGACTCGTTGGCGATGGATGTGTTTTCGGCAGGCGACAAGTCGTCCTGCACTGCGTTCAAAGTGTCAGTCATGTGGTTCTATAAAGCTCGCACGGAACAACGGCCGCGAACAGAAGAGCTGTTGCATTGGGCCGCAGGCACCGCAAGGTTGAAAAAACATCAACCATCAAACGGTGCTCGCGAGTGGCGCTGGGCGTGGAGCCTGGCCGCTGTGAGTGACCCTATCGTTGGGTCAAGGCATGAAGGGAGATGTATGAAACGCTGCACCTTTGTGCAGCGAGCCCACTATTATGGCACGGATCAGAAAAAGCCGCTAGGGTTTTCCCTGAAAAAATCATAAACGGATGAAATGCGCGCGGTAATGTGCCAGCTCGTCGATCGATTCGTGCACGTCGGCCAGGGCGGTGTGCTTTTGCTGCTTTTTGAAACTGGCATACACCTCCGGCTTCCAGCGGCGAGACAACTCTTTGAGGGTGCTCACATCCAGATTGCGGTAGTGGAAAAACGCATCCAGCTTGGGCATGTATTTGACCAAGAAGCGTCGGTCCTGGCTGATGGTGTTGCCGCACAGCGGTGAACTGTTTTTGGGCAAGTACATTTTCAGAAAGGCCAGGATCTGGGCTTCGGCATCGGCTTCGCTGGTGGTCGAGGCCTTGACCTTGTCGATCAACCCGCTCTTGCCGTGGGTGCCTTTGTTCCACTTGTCCATCTGGTTCAGCAGTTCGTCACTTTGGTGAATCACCAGCACCGGGCCTTCGATGCGGGGCGTGAGGTGCGGGCCGGTCACGATGACGGCGATCTCCAGCAGGCGTTCTTTTTCAGGGTCCAGGCCCGTCATTTCGCAATCGATCCAGACCAGGTTCTGGTCGGATTTGGGCAGCTCTGCGGCTTCAGGGGCGGGGGTGTGGGTGTTCGCATCAGACATGCAAGGATTGTCGCCGATGCTATGAGCCCCTTGGTCATGGGCTTGAATCGCGGTGCCCCTCACGGCAGCCAAGGTGCGGCTTCTACAATGGCGGCATGAATGCATCTCTGACTTTGACCCTGACTCTGGTGGTGGCCTTGCTGGCCCATGTGGCGCTCAAGTTCTGGCTGAACGCCCGCCAGGTGCGGCATGTGGACCGCTACCGCGGTGCGGTACCTGTGGCTTACGCCGACACCATGGATTTGGCCGACCACCAAAAAGCGGCCGATTACACCTTGGCCAAAGCCAGGTTGTTGCAAATCGACATCGCCTTGGATGCCGCCGTGCTGTTGGGCTGGACTCTGCTGGGCGGGCTCGATGCGCTCAACCAGGTGCTGCTGGGCTGGATGGGGCCGGGCATGGCGCAGCAAATCGCGCTGGTCCTGAGCTTCATGCTGGTCGGCTCTCTCATCGGGTTGCCTTTGTCGCTCATGCAAACCTTTGGCGTGGAGCAGCGCTTCGGTTTCAACAAGATCACGCCTGCCCTGTGGTTGGGCGACATGGCCAAGGGCCTGGTGCTGGGTTTGGCGCTGGGCCTGCCGCTTCTGTGGGTGGTGCTGTGGCTCATGCAAGCCGGGGGCGCGTGGTGGTGGCTTTGGGCTTGGGGGGTGTTGGTGGGTTGGCAGTTGTTTTTGATGGCCATTGCGCCCAATGTGATCATGCCGCTGTTCAACAAATTCACGCCCCTGGAAGACGAGTCGCTCAAGGCCCGCGTGCAGGGCCTGATGCAACGCGCCGGCTTTACCGCCAAAGGTTTTTTTGTGATGGACGGCAGCCGCCGCTCGGCGCATTCCAATGCTTTTTTTACAGGCTTCGGAGCCAGCAAGCGCGTGGTGTTTTTTGACACCTTGCTCAAGCAACTGAGCCCAGCCGAAATGGAAGCGGTGCTGGCCCATGAGTTGGGCCACTTTAAGCACAAGCACATCGTCAAAATGATGGTCACCAGTTTTGCCATGACGCTGGCGGGGTTGGCGCTGCTCGGCTGGCTGGCGCAGCAGGTCTGGTTTTTCACCGGTTTGGGTGTCCTGCCCAATTTGTCGGGCAGCAACGATGCGCTGGCGCTGGTTTTGTTCATGTTGGTCACGCCTGTCTTCACCTTGTTCTTCGCGCCAGTGTCGTCCTGGCGATCGCGTCAGCAGGAGTTCGAGGCCGATGCCTATGCGGTGTCGCAAACGCCAAGCCAAGACTTGTCCTCGGCCTTGCTCAAGCTCTACCAAGACAATGCTTCGACTCTGACACCTGATCCGTTGTACGTGAAGTTTTACTATTCGCACCCGCCGGCCAGCGAACGTCTGTTGAGGATGAAAAACGCATGAGCACCTTGGAAGTTCGCGCCCTCAAACCCACCGAGGTGATCATGGCGCTGAGCCAGCTTTTCGGCTGGGGTCTGACGGGCGATGGTGAAAACGTCGCTATTGAAAAAACCTTCACTTTCGAGCAGCACGCCCACGCTTTGCTCTTCGTCAACAGCGTGGGCTGGTTGTCTGAAAAGCTCAACCACCACCCTGAAGTGGTGCTGACTTACAAACGTTGTGTGGTGCGCTGGAACACACACAACGTTCATGGTTTGAGCCGCTTGGACTTTGAAGCAGCCACGCAAACCGATGCCTTGTTACCGGCATGAAGCGGCATGAATAAACCCAAAGCTCGCCCGGCCTTGCCCTTGGCCAAGGATCTGGAGTCAGGCTTGGTGGTGGCTACATATGGCCGCCATTGTTTGGTGGAGACACCCGAAGGCCGCCGCCTGATTTGCCACCCGCGTGGCAAGAAAAACCAGGTGGTGGTGGGCGACCAGGTGCTGTGGCAAATCGCAGGCGACGAGGGCAGCATCGAAAAGCTGCAAGAACGCCGCAACCTGTTTTACAGGCAAGACGAAATCCGCACCAAGTCCTTTGCCGCCAATCTGGACCGCGTGCTGATCCTGATCGCAGCCGACCCGGAGTATTCAGAAAGCCAACTCTCGCGCGCCTTGGTGGCGGCCGAAGCTGAGCGCATCACGCCCATCATCGCGCTCAATAAAAGTGACTTGGCCCAGCCCTTTGCCCAAGCTTGGGAGCGCCTGGCCCCCTACCGCGCCATGGGCTACAGCGTGATGCCCATCAGCCTGAGTCCACGCAGCCCGGTGGCCGACGACGGCGTGGCCGCCTTGTGTGCGCATTTGCAAGGCCTGACCACCTTGGTGCTGGGCCCGTCGGGCAGTGGCAAAAGTACGCTGATCAACCGCTTGGTGCCAGATGCGCAGGTGGAAACCGGTGAAATTTCGCTGGCGCTCAACTCGGGCAAGCACACCACGACCAGCACGCGTTGGTACTGGGTGCCTGCGCTCGATGGGGTTGCTCGAGAGGGTGCTGAAACTGGCGCTGTGCGCACAGCCTTGATCGACTCACCCGGCTTTCAGGAGTTTGGCCTGCACCACATCGAGCCCACACGCCTAGCCGATTGCATGCCCGATTTGCGAAAGCACTTGGGCGGCTGCAAGTTCTACAACTGCACGCATTTGCACGAACCCGGTTGCGCCGTGTTGGCGCAAGTCGAAACCGCTGAGCACCTCGGCACCATCAGCGTGCGCCGTCACCGCATTTACGCGCAGCTTTTTGAGGAGTTGGGCCAGCAGCGCTGGTGAGGGACAGGGCGCCTTTAGCCCACCAGATTGGCCATGGTCAGCAAGGCCACCAGCACCAGCCACATGATGACCGTGCGCCAAACTAGGCCTACCACTTGGGCAAAGTGGGCCACGCTGGCCACACGCCCGGGGGTGCTGCTGCTGTCTTGGTTGTCGGGCGTGGTCATGCCCTCGGCCACGGGTTGCAAAGCCGCGCCACCCAAACGGATGTTGATAGCCCCAGCCGTGGCTGCCAGGATCACCCCATCATTGTCTTGCGGAAAATTCTGCGCGTGCTGCCGCCAGCCGTCCATGGCATCTTCAAAGCTGCCCACAATGGCAAAGCCCAAAGCCGTCATGTGCGAGGGCAGCCAGTCCACGGCCTGCCACGCCCTGGTCGAGACCGAGCGCAACACCTCGCTGGGCAAAGAGCCATCGGCTGAAGGTGTTTGCCAGCGGCGCTGGGTAAATTCTGTCAGGCGGTAAATCACCGGGCCCACGGGCCCCAGGCCGATGATGGACAGGGCGGCATACCAAAAAAACACCCCGAACACATGGCGGTGCGCAGCGATCACCGAGTACTCGATCACGTGCCGCACGATTTCGCTGCGTGGAATTTGCCCCACCTGCACCTGCTGCCATTGCGCCAGCAACTCGCGGGCCTTGTCTTCGTCGCCGTTTTCCAGGGCTTCGCGGATGCCGGTGAAGTGGTGGCTGAATTGCCGGAAACCCAGCGTCGCATACAGCAAGGCCACGTTCCACAGCACAGCCACCCACCAGCCCAGCGACCAATCGAGCAACCAATGCAAGAGCACGACCAGCAAGGCGGGGCACAAAACAGTGATACCCCACGTCACCCAAGCCTGTGGACGGGTGCCTGCGTCGAAGGTGCGCACCACCCAGGCCGTCCATTGCTCGACAGCGGCAAAGACCTGGTTGTCGGCCTTGAGGGGGCGGGCTTGTTCTAGCACAAGGGCCAGCAAGATGGCAAAAAAACTCATGGCATTCTCATGGTGACGGGTTGGCAGCCAGGAAGCGGTAGAAATTGCGCAGCATCCCGGCCGTGGCACCCCAGATGAAATGTTCCACCGTCTGGACTTCGCCATTGGGGGCGGTTCGGAACTCCTCGTACGGCATCGAAAACCATTGTCGCTGAGACCCTTGCCACTCGAAGGCATGTCGCCGGTGGTTGGCCGGGTTCATCAAAAAAGACAGGGGCACTTCAAACACATCGGCCACCTCGTCTGCATTCAGGCGCAGTTCGAAATCGGTCGAGACCAGTCCAATGACTGGCGTCACCCAAAACGAGGTACCCGTGATGTAAACCGGCAACTCGCCAATGACCTGCACATGGCGGGCCGCCAAACCGACTTCCTCTTCGGCCTCGCGCAAGGCCGTGGCCTGCATGTTGGCGTCCCCGGGGTCCACCTTGCCGCCGGGAAACGCAATTTGTCCCGAATGGGTCTTCATGTGTGCGGCGCGGCGCGTCAGGAGCACCGTGGGTGACGAAGCTTGCGGCCCTCGCATCACAATGGGCACCAGCACCGCCGCCTGCGCTGGGGGGCGCTCAGAGGTGAAGCTTTCGCGCACCACTTCCGGCTGCCACACAGGCGGCTGCTCAAACCGGGCCTTCAGGGCCTCGGGCTGCAAAAAAGCAGTCGGCACAGCGGGCATGTCGTGGTCGATTTGCCAAACCGGGACTTGTCGGGGATCAAACAGTGGATTTTTGGACACAGTCGGTCTTTATAACCGACAAGGGCATGCCTGCTGGCGCGGCACCGGCGGCGGCCTTGGCCCAAGCGCACAGAGGCCTGGCCGTAAAATGAGCGGGTTGCCCTATTTAGCAACGTTACTGGTTTTACACATATGGATACAGGTCATTTCATGAAACGCGATTATTTCTCTCCCGACGCCCGTTCCGAACGCCGCTTTGGCGAACACCGAGGGGGCACCTGCATGGCTTTGATCGACGGCCGATTCTTGATCTGGCTGGCCCAGCAAGGCGCGATGGGGGCCACCGGCGAATCGGTCAACCGTCAGGGCTTGATCAGCTTGCTGTCTCAGGCCCTTTCACACGCGGCGCTGGATTTAGATCTGCGCCGCATTTACTGGTACAGCGACCGATCGGATGGTCTGGTTGTCGACGACCAGATCGTGCGCCTGGTGCAGGCCCACGATGCCGATGGTGGTGCGTCTTTGTTGCGCTCACTGGGCCACGACCTCAAGCAACTGGCCGATCACCATGCGTGTGACCATGTGTTGGTGGCCAGCGACGATGAGCGTTTTTTGGCCACCATCGACGAAGCCCAGCTCAGCGGCCTGAGCGTGCACCTGTTGGCCGACGAATCGGCACGCAACATGCCGCAAATGGTGCGCACAGACCCGGGCTGGGCTCGTTTGTTGGCCCAGGCCGACCGCCGTGTGGTGGTCAACTCTCAAGCGCTGGCCGACATGCTGCAAGGCAAGCTGCCCACCGGCATGGGCTTGGCCGTGGAAGACGTGGAAGAGCTGCGCAAATCGATGCACGAGGTCATCACTGCCTGGTGGGCGGATGAGCCGGAAGACCTGCGTGAAGACCTGCGTGATGCCCTGCAGGTCAGCAGGGGCATTCCGCAAGAAGTGGACCGCCAGCTTTTGCTGCGCATGCGCCAGCGACTGGCCCGCGCCTTGAGCTTGCCTGAGAAAAAAATGCTGCGCGAAACCTTGCGTCAGGTGGTGACTGAGCCTGCGGTCCCTGCGCCAGTGGTGGGTGATGGTTTGCCGCCTGATCTGGACGACTGAGCAGGGCGACTGATTTCGGCGACTGAGCCTTGCGGGCGTAGGGCATGTTTTGGACCTCACCCAGATTTTTTGAGGCGCTCTTGTCCACCCTTTGCATGATGCAGCCACTCCTCGGGGTGGCTGTTTTTTTTGCCTCGTTCAAGTTTCTTTTTCTCGGCCTGGGCTGGCGTTGGTGGTCTTGACGTTGTGATTTCAGCATTGCAATTTTGCAATTTGTTGCAATTAAAGATTATAAAAGTATTAAATGTGACTCTAATGCTGATAAATTTAATCCATGCGATCCAGCATCCATCCTCAGGAGCATGAAACCATGACCACCGCAGCCCGCTTGACACCTCTGAACACACGCCACATCAGCGCCCCCGTGCACCAAGACCACTTTACCTTGGCCATGCACCAGGAAGCAGAAAATGCCTTGGCGATGGCGTTGCATTATTTGCGCTCCAGCGGCAGCAACGTGCCCGGTGCCACGCGCAAAGCCGTGCAGGCCCTCGGTGCCTTGAACCGACTCGAAATGTTGTCTTTGGGCTCGGGTGCACGCACCACAGGACGCGCTTAAAAAAACCCAGAGACCTCGGCCTCTGGGTTTGTTCAAGTGTTCCGGGGCAGTGCGGTCCAGCACTTGACCCACTCGACCCGCAAGACTGACGGCACCTGCCTGCCGTGGCCAGCAAAAATCAAGCTTTGACGTGGTACTGGGTGACGCGCTCGACTTCGTTTCTGGAGCCCAGCACCACGCTCACCCGCTCATGCAGCTGGTTCGGCTGCAGGTCCAAAATTCGCTCTTTGCCATTGGTGGCTGCGCCACCCGCTTGCTCAATCAGCCAACTCATGGGGTTGGCTTCGTAAAGCAGACGCAGCTTGCCGGGTTTGTGGGGTTCGCGCTTGTCCCAGGGGTACATGAAGACGCCGCCACGGGTCAGGATGCGGTGCACATCGGCCACCATGCTGGCGATCCAGCGCATGTTGAAGTCCTTGCCGCGCGGGCCTTCCTTGCCCTGCAGGCATTCATCAATGTAGCGGCGCACGGGTTCGTCCCAGTGGCGCATGTTGCTCATGTTGATGGCAAATTCTTTGGTGTCGGCGGGCACTTGCACATTTTCCTGTGTCAGCACGAACGAGCCTTGCTCGCGGTCTAGGGTGAACATGGCCACACCATCGCCCACAGTCAGCACCAGCGTGGTTTGCGGGCCGTACACGCAGTACCCTGCGGCCACCTGGTTCTTGCCGGGTTGTAAAAAGTCTTGTTCGGTGACGCCCTGCTCACCCTCCGTCTTTTTGAGTACGCTGAAGATGGTGCCGATGCTGACGTTGACGTCGATGTTGGACGAGCCGTCGAGTGGATCAAACAGCAGCAGGTATTCGCCCTGCGGGTAGCGGTTGGGCACCAGGTAAATGCTGTCCATCTCTTCAGAGGCCATGGCGGCCAGGTGTCCGCCCCATTCGTTGGCTTCGAGCAGCACCTCGTTGGCGATGATGTCGAGTTTTTTTTGCACTTCGCCTTGAACGTTCTCGCTTTCAGCGCTGCCCAGCACACCGCCCAAAGCGCCTTTGTTCACGGCGTGGCTGATGCTTTTGCAGGCGCGGGCCACCACTTCGAGCAGCAAACGCAGGTCAGCCGGAATGTGGCCTTTGTCGCGTTGCTGTTCCACAAGGTAACGGGACAGGGAAATTTTGCTGCTCATGTTCATTCCTTGGGTTCGTGCGTCGAAGTCAGGTTCTGCACTTCAAGCCGCACTCAGGGCACGGCTGATCACTTCGCGCACATCGTTCGACAGGTCGGCTTTGGCGGCCACGCGCTCGATGGCGACTTTGGCCGCGCTGCGGTAGGGCTCTGCCAGGCGGCTCCAGCGGTCCATGGCGCGGGCCAGGCGTGCGGCTACTTGCGGGTTGATGGCATCGAGCGCCAGCACCTGCTCGCTCCAATACACATAGCCTGCCGCATCGGCGCGGTGAAAACCTGCCGGGTTGGCGCTGCAGTAGCTGAAGATCAGGCTGCGGGCGCGGTTGGGGTTGCGCAGGCTGAAGTCGGCATGTTGCATGAGCTGGCGCACACGCGGCAACACGTCGCCTGCACGGTCGGGCGCACCGGCTTGCAGGGCAAACCATTTGTCGATCACCAGCGCTTCGTGCTTGAACATTTTGTGGAACAAGGCCAAAGCATCTTGCGCCAAGGCATGGCCGCTCACCACCAGTGCCGACAAGGCGTTGAAGCGGTCGGTCATGTTGCCCGCGTCCTTGAACTGCTGGTACACGCGGCCGGGCGTGACGGCGTCACCGCTGTGCACAGCGGCCACGCACAACATGGTCATGGACAGGCCTGCCAAGGCACGGCGGCCGCTGGATTGGGCGTCGGGTGTGTAGGCGCCGTTGTGCTTGTGCGCGTCCCAGGCCCATTGCCAGTCGGCCTGCAAGGCCGTGGCCAGTTTCAGGCGCATGCTCTCGCGCAGCGCATGCACGCGTTGCGGGTCCACCACGTCCAGCTGGTCGGCAATGTAGTTCTCGGACGGCAGCGTCAGCGCCAGGTCTTTGAAAGCCGCGTCAAGTTCGGGGTGGCGCAACATATTGCGCAAGGCCGCGAGCAAGGCGTCGGACAGCACAGGCTGGCCCGTCAGGTCCTTGTTTTGCTGAATGGCATCGAGCGCGCTTTGCAGCATCAGGCGCTGGCCAGCTTCCCACTGGTTGAAGGGGTCACTATCGTGGGCCAACAAGATGAGCAGGTCGGCCGCGGACAAACCGTCTTCCAGTACCACGGGGGCGCTGAAACCGCGCAGCAAGGAGGCCACGGGTTCGCTGTCGATGTTGGCAAAGGTGAAGCTGGCGCTTTCTTCTGTCAGCACCAGGGTTTGCTGCAGGACGCTGTCGTTGGCGCCAGCCAACTGCAAGGGCAGGGCAGCGCCGTCGCGGCTGAGCAAGCCCAGCGAGACTGGAACCACAAAAGGTTTTTTATCGGTTTGGTCAGGTGTCGCCGGGCAGCTTTGGCGCAGGGTCAGGGTGTAGCTGCGTTCGTCAGCGTTGTAGGCACCGCTCGCTTGCAGGCGGGGGGTGCCTGCCTGGCTGTACCAATGCTTGAACGCGCTCAGGTTCTGGGCCAGCGCCGAGCCGGGGTTGGCGTCGGCGATCGCTTGTGCAAAGTCATCGCAGGTCACGGCTTGGCCATCATGGCGCTCAAAGTAGAGCTTCATGCCTTTGGCAAATCCATCGCGGCCCAGGCTGTCAGTGGGGGTGGCCACCAGCGTTTGCATCATGCGAACGACTTCCGAGCCTTTTTCGTAGATGGTGACGGTGTAGAAATTGTTGATCTCGACATAGCTGTCTGGCCGCACCGGGTGGGCCATGGGGCCGGCGTCTTCGGCAAACTGCACCGTGCGCAAGACACGCACGTCTTCGATGCGCTTCACGGCACGGGCGCTGGCCATACCCGCCATGTCCTGGCTGAATTCCTGGTCGCGAAAGACCGTCAGGCCCTCTTTGAGCGAGAGCTGGAACCAGTCGCGGCAGGTGATGCGGTTACCCGTCCAGTTGTGGAAGTACTCGTGGCCGACCACACTTTCGATGTTACCGAAATCCATGTCAGTGGCGGTGTTCGGGTTGGCCAGCACGTACTTGGTGTTGAAGATGTTCAGGCCCTTGTTTTCCATCGCGCCCATGTTGAAATCGCTGGTGGCGACGATCATGAAGCGTTCCAGATCGAGCGGCAGGCCAAAGCGGGCTTCGTCCCAGGCCACACTGGCCATGAGGGAGTTCATCGCGTGTTCGGTCTTGTCCAGATCGCCGGGGCGCACTAAGACTTGCAGTAAGTGCTCTTTGCCGCTGCGGCTGACAATGCGCTGCTCTCGTGCGACCAACTGGCCGGCCACCAGGGCAAACAGGTAAGAGGGTTTTTTGTGCGGGTCGACCCACCTGGCAAAGTGACGCCCATCTTCCAGTGCGCCTTGCTCAACCAAGTTGCCGTTGCTCAGCAGCACCGGGTATTTGGTTTTGTCAGCTCGCAATGTCACGGTGTAGCTGGCCATCACGTCCGGGCGGTCCAGGAAGTAAGTGATGCGCCTAAAACCCTCGGCCTCACACTGGGTGAAAAAGGTGCCCTGACTGACGTACAAGCCCATCAGCTGGGTGTTTTTCTCGGGGTTGCAGGTGGTGAAGATTTCCAAGTCGAAGGGCTCGTGGCCTTCGGGCAAGTTCTCCAACACCAGTTGGTTGCCGTCCAGCTTGAAAGAGGTGCCACCGCCATTGACCAGCACGCGTGCCAGGTTCAGGTCTTCGCCATCCAGTCGCAGCGGTTGCGCCTCCACCTCAGGGTTGCGGCGCAGGCGCATTTTGTTCAGCACCCGGGTTTTTGCCGGGTCCAGATCAAAGGTCAGATCGACCGTGTCGATCCAGAACGCTGGGGCAGCATAAGCCTCCCGGTGAATCGCGGTGGGTTGTCCTTCACGCATCAAAAACTCCGTTTTCGTTGAGGTCTGAGCAGCTCAGAGGCCTTGTTTCAGTGAGGCTTCGATGAACGCATCGAGGTCGCCATCGAGCACCTTTTGGGTGGCCGAAATTTCGACGTTCGTGCGCAAATCCTTGATGCGGCTGTTGTCCAGCACATAACTGCGGATCTGGTGACCCCAGCCCACATCGGTCTTGGTGTCTTCCAGCTTTTGCTGTTCTTCCAAGCGTTTGCGCATTTCAAAGTCATACAGGCGCGAGCGCAGGCGTTGCCAGGCGACATCGCGGTTGCTGTGCTGGCTGCGTCCGTCTTGGCACTGCACCACAATGCCGGTGGGGATGTGCGTCAGGCGCACGGCCGAGTCGGTCTTGTTGATGTGTTGACCACCCGCGCCGCTGGCTCGGAAGGTGTCGGTGCGCACGTCAGACGGGTTGATGTTGATCTCGATCGAGTCATCGATATCAGGGTACACAAACAACGAGGCAAAAGACGTATGTCGGCCGCCCGACGAGTCGAAGGGGCTTTTACGCACCAAACGGTGCACGCCGGTTTCGGTGCGCAGCAGGCCAAACGCGTATTCGCCCTCAATCTTGATGGTCGCGCCCTTGATGCCCGCCGTGTCGCCCGGAGTTTCGTCCTCCACGGTGGCTTTGAAACCTTTGCGTTCAGCGTATTTGAGGTACTGGCGCAGCAGCATGCTGGCCCAGTCGCAGGCTTCTGTCCCACCGGCACCGGCCTGAATGTCGACAAAGCAGTTCAGCGGATCGGCCTCGTGGCGGAACATGCGGCGGAACTCAAGGTCTGCGACCAGCGAAGTCAGTTTGGCGGTTTCGGCTTCGATGGTCAGCAGGCCATCGTCATCGCCTTCTTCCTTGCTCATCTCAAAAAGTTCAAGGTTGTCGGCCAGTTCGCTGGTCAGGTTGGTGATGGTGACCACCACGCCGTCGAGGGCTTTTTTCTCTTTGCCCAGCTCTTGGGCTTTTTTCGGGTCATTCCAGACGGAGGGGTCTTCGAGCGATGCGTTGACGGTTCTCAGCCGTTCAGATTTGGCATCGTAGTCAAAGATACCCCCGTAACTCGTGGGTACGAGCGGTCAGGTCTGTGAGGGTTGCGCCGATTTGGTTGAGGTGTTCTGCGTCCATGGGGAAAGTGTCCGGTTCGGTAAACGGGACATTTTCTCATGAGTTGGTTCGACGAATGTCCTCGGCGAGGCTTAAAACTTCCGCCCGTAAGAGAACATCAGGCCGGCGCTGCCCAGAAATTTGATTTGAACCGAGTCGTGCTGCGTCAATTTGTAGCCCAAGACTGGGATGATGGCCGGATTGAACCCCTTGTAATTGAGGGGCACCTTGCCCTCGTAAGGGGCCACGTAGCCGTACATCAGGCCAGCCGTGACTTTGGCGAACAGTTCAGGCATGCCCAACAGGTTGTTGTACTGCAGACCCGCATAAACATACACCGAAGGCTGTCCAAAAGAGTTGCTGAAAAAGCTGACACCGCACAAACGGTCGCCGGGCAGTTGTTCGTCAATCGCCACCAAGACCACTGGTTTGTGCTCTGTGCTGTGGTTCCAGTGGTGGGTGTAAGGGGAAAAAGTGAACTCACCCCGATGCGTAGGCTCGGGGGCCCCTTTGACGGACAAAAAGTCTGGGCAATAGCGGTTGCTGGTTTGTGCTTGTGCCCAAGACAAGCCTGAACACAAAAACGCGACCAGAAAAAAACGGGAAATGTGCGCGATTGGCATATTGGATAACCATCAAAAAAAACAAATGGATTCTAGGGCTTTTCAGTGACTGAATTTTTCAATCAGACGGGCCAGAGTTTCGGGTTGGTCGTGTTGCAGCATGTGCCCCGCGTCCTGAATGACCGCTTTCTCCACGTGGCGAACCGCTTGCAGCCGCTCATGGTATTGGGCCAGGGTGTAACGGCCTTTCCACCACTGGCTGAGCGAGTCGCCTGCTGCCTCCACGGCCAGCACGGGAGCGCTGATGCGGCGGTACATTTCCAGCGCCTCGTCGACTTGGTACAGATAAGGGTTGATGACCTTGTGCGCCGAATCTCCGAGGATGCGCCATTGACCATCGGGGCCGGGGCTGGACCAGTGCAGGGCCAGCCAGTCGGCCTTGTCCTGGCTCAGACGGCGGTTGGTTTTCATCAGGCGCGCGGCAACGCCGGCTGCATTGGCATAGGGTTTGAGATCGTTGCTGCCTGCACGCTGCGCCTTGAGTTCGTCCAGCCACTGGGCCATGCGCGTGGGCGCTTGGCTCGTTTGGGAGGCAGCCATGCCAAAGCCTTCGAGGTTGACTAAGCGGCGGATGCGATCGGGCCGGGTCCCCGCGTACATCATGACCACGTTGCCGCCCATGCTGTGGCCCACCAGGTCGATGCTTTGACCGGGGTACAGCGTGTCCAGCAGCGCGTCCAGATCTGCGAGGTAGTCGGGGAACCAATAACAGTCGGTCGCGGGCGTCTCGGTCAGGCCGTAGCCGCGCCAGTCCATGGCGATGATGGGGCGCTGGCTAACAAAAGCCTCGCTGAACGCGTCCACCATGAACTGCCAGGAGGCAGCCACATCCATCCAGCCATGCGCCAGCACCAGCGGCGTGGTGCCGGGTGTGGGCGTGCCCCATTGGCGGACGTGGTAGCGACAGCCGCGCAGCAGCACCCAGAGACTTTGTGAGGGGCGTAAAACTTGGTACATACTTTCGATCATAAGGAGACACACCGTGAACATCAGTCGCCACCAGGACCGACCAGCCGTACCTCAGGAAGCCTTTGGCGCACGGCCCCCCCCAGCAACTAAGCACCCGACCCGAAGTCGTGCTGCCGACCGTTATGCGACCATCCATCAGGGTTTTGGCTGGAAAGTGCCCAAGCGCTTCAACATGGCGCAAGCTTGTTGCGGGCAATGGGCAGCGCAACCGGTCACCGCCAATCGCCACGCCGTGCGCGAGCATGTAGCTGGGCAGGGCCTGGGCCGCAGCTGGACCTTCGGGCAGCTGCAGCAAGACGCCAATCGGCTGAGCCGGGTCCTTCGTTTTCAAGGTGTGCAGCGTGGTGACCGCGTGGCCATCGTCATGCCCCAGCGCTATGAGACGGCGGTGGCCTACATGGCCGTGCTGCAGATGGGCGCGGTGGCCATGCCTTTGTCGATGCTGTTTGGCCCCGAGGCCTTGTCATTTCGCATCAACGACAGCCATGCGCGTTTGGCGGTGTGCGATGAATCCACTGTGCAGGCCTTGCTGCAGGCCAGAGTCGATTGTCCCGGTTTGCAAGCGCTGTTGGGGGTGGGTGAGGCGGGCGCCTTGGCCGACCTGGACCTGAACCAAGCCATGGCAGCCAGCGCGAGCAGGTTCAAACCTGTGTCCACTTTGGCTGAAGAACCGGCGGTGTTGATCTACACCAGCGGCACCACCGGCAACCCCAAGGGGGCCTTGATTCCGCACCGGGCGCTGATCGGTAACCTCACGGGCTTTGTGTGCAGCCAAAATTGGTTTGGCTTTGACCCTTTCAAGGCCGAAAAGCCCTCGAAAGCCGTGTTCTGGTCGCCTGCCGACTGGGCCTGGACGGGCGGGCTGATGGACGCCTTGCTGCCCAGCCTCTACTTTGGCCGGCCCATCGTGGCCTTCAATGGGCGGTTTTCCCCCGAAGCGGCCTTTGAGATCATGCAAAGCCACGGCGTGACACACACCTTTTTGTTTCCCACAGCGCTCAAAGCCATGATGAAGGCCGTGCCCGAGGTGAAGGGGCGTTACCGCCTGAAGCTGCAAGCCATGATGAGCGCGGGCGAGGCGGTGGGTGACGCGGTGTTTGGCTATTGCCAGCAACAGTTGGGCGTCACGGTGAACGAGATGTTCGGCCAGACCGAGATCAATTACGTGGTGGGCAACTGCGCCCGCCTGTGGCCTGCCAAGCCCGGCAGCATGGGCAAAGGGTATCCGGGTCACCAGGTCGCGGTCATCGACGATGCGGGACAGCTTTGCCCGCCCGGCACACCCGGTGAAGTGGCGGTGAACCGCTTCGATGTGCACGGCCAGCCTGACCCGGTGTTCTTTTTGGGCTACTGGAACAACGACAAGGCCACGAAGGCCAAATACACCGGCAACTGGTGCCGCACGGGCGACATGGCGGTGGCGGATGTGGACGGCTACCTTTGGTACCAGGGCCGCACCGACGACATGTTCAAGGCGGCGGGTTACCGCATTGGCCCTGGTGAAATTGAAAACTGCTTGGTCAAGCACCCCGCCGTGGCCAACGCCGCTGTGGTACCCAAGCCCGACAAGGACCGGGGGGCGCTGGTCAAAGCCTATGTGGTCATGTCGCCCGACTGGCAAAGCCGCAGGCCTGCAGGGCCAGAGCAGACGGCGTTTGACGACGAGGTGCGCCGCGAGCTGCAAGCCCATGTGCGCGGTTTGCTGGCCCCTTATGAATACCCCAAAGAGATCGAATTCATCGACCAGTTGCCCATGACCACCACCGGCAAGGTGCAGCGCCGCGTGCTGCGCCTGCAAGAGGAGGCGCGTGATGAGAAGAGCGGTGAGCCTTGAGCGTGTGGCCGAGCGAGTGCACGACCAACGCCCAAGCCCAAACACTCAACATGCCAAAATCAACCTTTTAAGACGCAGCCAAAGACAAGCCCATGAAAACAGTTCAACTTGGTCAATCCGACCTGCATGTCACGCCCATTTGCTTGGGAACCATGACCTTCGGCCAGCAGGTCAATGAGGCCGACGCACATGCCATTCTGGACCGCTCGCTCGAAGCGGGCATCAACTTTATCGACACCGCCGAGATGTACGCGGTGCCCGCCACGGCCGACACCTGTGGCCTGACCGAAACCTACATTGGCAACTGGTTTTCCAAAAATCCCGGCGCGCGCCAGAAGCTGGTGCTGGCCACCAAGGTGGCGGGCCCCTCGCGCAGCATGCCCTGGGTGCGCGAAGGTGCGGGCATGACGGCGCAAGACATCCTGAACTCGTGCGAAGGCAGTTTGCGCCGTCTGCAGACCGATGTGATCGACCTGTACCAGATCCATTGGCCCGAGCGCCATGTGATGGCCCTGGGTTTTCATTATTTCGACCCAAGCGAGGACAAGTCGGTCACCTCCATCCATGAACAACTCGAAGCCCTGGCCCAGTTGGTCAAGGCGGGTAAGGTGCGTCACATCGGCCTGTCCAACGAAACGCCCTACGGCGTGCATGAATTCGTGCGACTGGCCGAGCAACATGGCCTGCCCCGTGTGGCCACCGTGCAAAACCCCTATGCGCTGGTCAACCGGGTGGTTGACAACGGCCTGGACGAGACCTGTTACCGCCTGAATGTGTCCTTGCTGGCTTATTCGCCGCTGGGCTTTGGTTTGCTCACGGGCAAGTACGACGAAACCGGTTTTGAAGGCCCCGGTGCCCCTGATGGCCGCGTGTCCCGTTACGAGTCGGTGCGCAAGCAGCGCTGGTCCCGTCCGGAAGCTTTGGCCGCAGCGCGCCGCTACAACCAGCTGGCGCGTGACCACGGCATAACACCCACCGAAATGGCTCTGGCCTTTTGCTTCCACCGCTGGAACGTGACCAGCACCATCCTTGGCGTGACCTCGGTGGCGCAGTTGAACGAAGACCTGGCCGCTTGGTCGGTGCAGCTCTCGCCCGAGGTGCTCAAGGCGATTGACCAGATTCGCTGGGAAATCCGCGACCCGGCTTTGTGATGCAGGCCCATGGCCAAAAAAGACAAAGTCAGTGAAACCCCGGCCACGGCGCTCTTGCGCCAGCAGGGGGTGGCCTTCACGGAGCACCCTTACGAGTATCTGGAGCACGGTGGTGCTCAGCACAGCGCGCAGGTGCTGGGCATGGATCCGTTTGCCGTGGTCAAGACCCTGATCATGCAAGACCAGGACGCCAAGCCGTTGGTGGTGTTGATGCACGGTAACCGCAAGGTGTCTACCAAAAATCTGGCAAGGCAAGTGGGGCTCAAATCCATCGAGCCCTGTGCACCCGAAGTGGCCAACCGCCACAGCGGTTACCTGGTGGGTGGCACTTCACCTTTTGCCACGCGGCGGGTCATGCCGGTCTTCATCGAAGAGACCATCTTGGCCTTGCCGCGCATTTGCATCAATGGCGGCAGACGCGGTTACTTGGTGGGCATCGACCCGCAGGTGTGTGTGCAGTTGCTCGGTGCTCAGTCTGTGAACTGCGCACTGGCAGAATGACGCCGATACAAGAAAAAGGGAGCTTTCGATGGATGTGTTGATGCCAGTGGCGGTGTTGGTGGCCAGTTATTTGGTGGGTTCGCTCAGTTTTGCGGTGATTGTGAGTCGCCTGATGGGCCTGAACGACCCGCGCAGCTACGGCAGCAAAAACCCGGGGGCCACCAATGTGCTGCGTTCGGGCAGCAAAAAAGCGGCCATCCTGACCTTGCTGCTGGACGCCTTCAAAGGCTGGTTGCCGGTGGCGCTGGTGCTGGCCTATGGCCCCGAACACGGTGCTGGCGCTGGTTTGGCCGCGCTGGCCGGGTTGGCCGCCTTTTTGGGGCACCTGTACCCGGTATTTTTTGGATTTGCCGGTGGCAAGGGCGTGGCCTCGGCGGTGGGTGTGGTGGTGGGCGTCAACGGCAGCTTGGCGCTGGCGGTGGTGCTCAGCTTTGCCATCGTGCTGTTTTCCTCGCGCTACGTGTCGTTGGCCTCGATGGTGGCCGCGGTGTTCGCACCTGTTTTTTACCTGTTCGGCGATGGGGTGGCCTGGCAAGCGTCTCTGCCCGAAGTGTTGAGCTTGTCGGTCATGGCCTTGCTGCTGGTCTGGCGGCACCGAGAAAACATCCACCGCTTGATGGCGGGCAACGAGTCACAACTGGGAAAGAAAAAAACATGAGCCAAGACATTCAACGCATGCATGTGGGGGCTCGCTTAAGCGAGGCGGCTATTTTCAACGGCGTGGTGTACCTCGCGGGCATGGTGCCCGAGTGCGAGGCCACCGACATCCGCAGCCAAACAGCCGATGTGTTGCACCAGATCGAGCTGCGCCTGCGTGAGGCGGGCAGCGACAAAACCCGCATCTTGCGCACCCAGATTTACCTCAAAGACATCGCCGACATCGCCGCCATGAACGAGGTGTGGGATGCGTGGGTGGTGGCAGGCAATGCGCCACCGCGTGCCACGGTTCAGGCGGCACTGGCCAATCCAGCCTATTTGATCGAGGTGGTGGTCACGGCGGCGGTGGCGTAAAAGGGCGTTTGGTCATTTACCTCACCTTAGCCCTTTTCATGCCCGCGAATGCGGGTGTCCATGGACCTCGAAGGCATGGACCCCGGATCGAATCCGGGGTGACAAACGTCTAGGGTCACATGCGCTCAAAAATCGCCGCAATGCCCTGACCGCCGCCGATGCACATGGTCACCAGTGCGTAGCGGCCATTCACGCGTTGCAGTTCGTACAGGGCCTTCACAGTGATCAGTGCGCCGGTGGCGCCAATCGGGTGGCCCAGCGAAATGCCCGAGCCGTTGGGGTTGACTTTGGCCGGGTCCAGGCCCAGCTCGCGGGTCACGGCGCAGGCCTGCGCAGCAAAGGCTTCGTTGGCCTCGATCACGTCCAGGTCATTGACGCTGAGGCCAGTCTTTTTGAGCACGGCATGTGTGGCTGAGATCGGGCCCACGCCCATGATCTTGGGGTCCAGACCGGTGTGGGCATAACCGACCAAGCGGGCCATGGGCTTAGCATCACGGGCCTTGGCGGCACCGGCTTCCATCAGCACCAGGGCCGCAGCCGCGTCGTTGATGCCCGAGGCGTTGCCCGCGGTCACGGTGCCGTTTTCCTTCGCAAATACGGGCTTGAGTTTGGCCATGTCTTCGAGCTTGCAGCCAGGGCGGAAATGCTCGTCGGTGGCGTAGGGCACGTCGCCTTTTTTGCTTTTCAGCATGACCGGCATGATCTGGTCCTTGAAGCGGCCCTCCAAAGTGGCGCGCTCGGCGCGGTTGTGGCTTTCCAACGCCAGCGCGTCTTGCATTTCGCGGGTGATGCCGTATTTGGCCGCCACGTTTTCTGCCGTCACGCCCATGTGGATGTTGTGGAAGGGGTCGTGCAGGGCGCCGACCATCATGTCGATCATCTTGGTGTCGCCCATGCGTGCGCCAAAGCGGGTGGCCAAACTGGCGTAAGGCGCGCGGCTCATGTTTTCTGCGCCGCCCCCAATGGCGATGTCACAGTCACCCAACAAGATGGACTGGCTGGCGCTCACGATGGCTTGCAGGCCCGAGCCGCACAGGCGGTTCACGTTGTAAGCGGGGGTGGCTTCGCCGCAGCCGCCGTTGATGGCTGCCACGCGCGACAAATACATGTCTTTGGGTTCGGTGTTGACCACATGGCCAAACACCACATGGTCGACGTCTTGGCCTGAGGTGCCCGCACGTGACAGGGCCTCGCGCACGACTTGCGCGGCCAGCTCGGTGGGGGCAATGTCCTTCAGGCTGCCGCCAAAGGTACCAATGGCGGTGCGCACACCGCTGACAACAACAACTTCACGGCTCATGGGAATGTCTCCAGAATTGAAAAAACGTCAAAAAACAAAATGATTCAACTAGGGCAGTGTCAGGGGTCAGGGCTACAGCGAACTGACAAGCCCAAGCCCACCTAACCGGCAACGCCGAACGCTCAACGCTCAACGCTCAACGCTCAGTCCCGCACGTCAGCCACCGGTTCACGTCCGAAATCTGGCCGAGCCAAATAGCCCAGCACCTGGGAGGCGGCTTGGGCGGGCGAGCTGAGTTGGCCTTGCGCCTTGAGTTGCAAAAACTTGGACTGGTCTGGAAACGCTTCGCCAGATGCACCGCGCATTTGAACCTGCATGTCGGTATCGATCACGCCGGGGGCGAGCGAGCAGACTTTGGCGCCGTTGGCTTGCAGGGCTTCGTCCAGTGCCATGCAGCGGGTGAAATGGTCCATGCCTGCTTTGGCAGCGCAGTAGCCCGCTTGCGAGGCCATGGGGTAGCGTCCCAGGCCCGATGAAATGTTGAGCACTTTGCGCGGCACGGGCCAGGCCTGTGTGGCCCCCAAAAAGGCGGCGCACAGCTGCATGGGTGCTTCCAGGCCCACCCGCAGGGACTGGGCCAGGTCGGCAGGGTTGGACTGGCCCAGCGGCAGGATGGGGGGGATGACGCCGGCGTTGTTGATCAGGTTCACGCTGGCATGGTCGGCCGGGTTTTGGGTTTGCAGCCAAGTTTGCAGGCGTTCGCTGGCCGCTTGGCCATCGGCCAGGTCTTGTGTCCACTGGGTCAAGGTGGCCCCTGTTTGTGTGGCCAGGGTGCTCAGGGCCGGATTGGCGTGGCGCGAAATGCACAGCAGGGTGTGGCCCGCTTGCAGCAGCTGCTCGGCCATGGCTAGGCCCATGCCGCGCGATGCGCCGGTGAGGATGTACATGTGTTTTTTCATGTCGGGCATGTTAGGGGCTTTGGAGTCCCTTGGCAAAGGCGCTAGCTTGCCCAGAGTAGCGCAGATGACAGTGGTGTGATGGGTGCGCCCTGGGTGGGACATGGCGCTGCGGTCATGGGGCTCTGTTGTGTAAGCTTGTGGTTTCGTCAGATTTATTTGTGAGGTACTTTGGGCATGAAAAAAGCCAATCATCGCAAAGCGCCGCCCCAAACCGCCGTTCAGGTGCAGGCCCTGAACCAGCGTTTGACCGAGTTGGGCCAGCGCTTTGTGCAGTTGTCTGCGCAAGGGGACTTTGCCGCCGCACTGGCGGTGAACGAGCAGGCTCGCCGCATCGTGCCTCGGCATCCTCAAATTTTGGGCGATGCGGCGCTTTGCCATTTGCGCCTGGGGGACCGGGAAAAGGCGCGCGACATTTACCTGCAAGCCTGCGAGTTGGGACCGCAAGACGTGAACCTGTGGGACGGCCTGACCGAGACTTGCGGGCATCTTGGCCGCATGGCCGAGGTGCGTCAGCATGGGCTGTACAGCCTGACGCTCAAGGACCAAAAAACCCGGGCGCACGCGGCCCAACCTTTGCCCACCAGCCTGCCCGCACCCAGCCGCGATGCGCGACGCCAAGTGATTGCCTTCAGCCTGTATGGCGATTACCCGCGTTACTGTGAAACCGCCAAGCTGAACGTCATGGTGGCGCAGCAATTGTTGCCCCAATGGACTTGCCGCTTTTATGTGGACGACACGGTGCCGCTTGCGGTGTGTGAGTCATTGCGGTCTCTGGGTGCGCAGGTGCTGGATGTGGCGGCTGCTGATCGGCAGGCGTTGAGCGGTTTGATGTGGCGTTTTTTGGTGTTGGAAGACGACAGCGTGGACCGGTTCTTGATACGGGATGCCGATTCGCTGATTTCAAGGCGCGAGGTGGCGGCCATCGAGGCCTGGTTGCAAAGTGACCGGTTTTTCCATTTGATGCGCGATTATTTTTCGCACACCGAACTGCTCTTGGCGGGCATGTGGGGCGGCTGCGGCGGGGTGTTCAAAAATCTGCGTCAGCAGATGGTGGATTTTGTGGCGCAAGGCCAGTATCTGGGCCAGCGGGTGGTGGACCAGCATTTCTTGCGCATGCACATATGGCCCACGGTGCGCCAGAGCCTGCTTTCGCACGACCCGGTGTTTGGTTTCATGCAGGGGCAGGATTTTCCGCCGCACGAAGCGCAGGACATGGGGCAGGAATTTCATGTGGGCTGCAACCTGTCGAGCAGCAGCATTGGCGCCGAATCGGCCTTGCCCGAGGGTCAGCAAGTGGGCTGGAAAATCGTGGATGCGCAGCAGCAGACCATTTGTCAATACACCAGCATGGTGCGCCAGGGCCAATGGCGCGCCGACATTCCCGGGCCTTATGCCAAATTGATCGGCGAGGGCGTTTGGCGCGTGGAGGTGTTGCGTTAATCAGCGGCTCATTGCCCCTGCGCTGCCCGAATGCGGTTGACCTGCAAGGGCGTGACTTCGCTGGCTTGGTTGCCCCAGCGGCTGCGCAGGTGGGTGAGCACGGCCGCGATGTCGCGATCCTGGAGCTCCAGCAGGGCGGGCGGCATGCCAAAGGGGCGGGGGTGGCCAGCGGTGGCGGGGCCGTAGCCGCCGTACAGCACCAGTTGCACCAGGTTGGTGGGGTCCTGCATCAGCACGGCGCGGTTGCCCGCCAAGGCCGGGTAGGCCACCTCGCCCGTGGTGGTTTTGATGCCTTCGCCTTGTTCACCGTGGCATTGCAGGCATTGGCGTTCGTAGACTTTGGCACCCTGGGTGGCCACTTGCAGGCTGATGCGGCTGGGCTTGACCTCCGCTGGCGAGGGCTGGGGTGTGCTTTGGGCGCGTGACTGCAGGTACACCGCCATGGCTTGCAAGTCGGTTTCTTTCAGGTGCTGCAGGCTGTGCTGCACCACTTCGCCCATGGGGCCGCTGGTCTGCGCCGTGGCCGAGCCACCGGTGCGCAGCAGGCGCACGATCTCGGGCAAGGGGGTGCTGGCCAGGCCCGATTCGGCATCGCGCGTCAGGTCGGGGGCGTACCAGTTGACCACCGGCATCAGGCCGCCCGACAAGTCATTGACCGCGCCGCTGGCCCCCAGCGCGTTGCGTGGGCTGTGGCAAGCGGCGCAGTGGCCCAGGCCTTGCACCAGGTAAGCGCCCCGGTTCCATACAGCGGTTTGCGACTTGTCAGCCTGAAAAGGACTGGGTTCAAAAAACAGGCTGCGCCACACGGCCAATGCGGGCTGTGTGCCTACGGGCCAGACCAAGGTGTGGGCAGGCTGGGCCTGCACCACCGGGGGTAAGGTCTTGAGCCAAGCCAAGATGGCATGGCTGTCCTGGCGTGTGATGACGCTGGTGTGGTTGTAGGGGAAAGCCGGTGCCAGCAAGCGAGCATCTTTGGAGCGGCCACGGTGCATGGCTTGCCAGAAGTCTTGCGCAGTCCATTGCCCCAAGCCCGTGGCCGGGTCGGGTGTGAGGTTGCTGCTGTAAACGCCGCCAAAGGGCGTGTCGATGCGCCGCCCGCCCGCAAAAGGTGTGCCGCCCCGGGTGGTGTGGCAGGCCATGCAGTTGCCCGCCAGGGCCAGGTAGCGGCCTTGTTCGATTTGGGCTGCGCTGGCCTGTGGGGTTTGCGCTGTTTCAGTGGTCGTGATTTGGGTGGCCGTGGTTGGGGTGGGCAGCACCAGGTCGCCCCAGTTGTCCCACACCACCCCCAAGGCCAGCACCGCCAAGCTGATCAGTGTGACCCAGCCCAGGCGTTTGACCGGGTGCATGCCTTGCAGGGGGCGCTTCATGGCTTGCCCCCGTTCAGGGGTTTGGCGGCGGTGGCCGACAATTCGGGTGCACTGCCGCAGCGCAAGGATTCAGGCAGAGCAGGCCCAGCAGGGGCGCGTTCGGCAGGCCGGGTGTCGGCGGGCAGCGGCTGGCGGGCGAGCCAGCTGGACACAGCGATCAGGTCCTGTGCCGGCATGCGCTTAACGATCTCTGCCATGCAGTCAGGGGCGTGGGCGCGGCGCTGCGCGGTTTGCCAAGCGCCGAGCTGCGCGTTCAAATAGTCCAGCGGCAAGCCCAGCAGCCCCGGCACATGGGGCTGCACGCCGGTCAGGCGCACGCCGTGGCACTGGGTGCAGGCGGGCAGGCCGCGTGCGGCGTCGCCTTGCGTCACCAGTTGCTGGCCTTTGGCCAGGCGCTCGGGCGTGATGGCGTTGTTGGCGGTGGGGGCGGGGTAGGGCAGTTGCAAGTTGGCAAAGTACTGCGCCATCTCGCCCAAATAGGCGTCGGTCAAAGGGTCGACCAGGCGGGCCATGAGGTCGTAATGGCGACGGCCTTGCGCGAAATTGCGCAGCTGGTTGTGCAGGTAACCGGCCGGTTTGCCGGCCAGGCGCGGGTAATAACCGTCGGGACCGGCGCGGCCTTGCTCGCCATGGCAGGCGGTGCAGGCGCGGGTGCGCTCGGCCATGTCGTCAGCAAACCGCTTGGGGGCCGGGGCTTGGGCGCTCAAGGGGCCTGCACACAAGGCGGCTACAGCCCAAAATAGAGCTTTGACCAACCAGACGCTGGGTAGTCGCAAACGGGTTGGGGTCGGGTGATCCAGGTGGGCGGGTGACCTGGGTGCGGTGGAATTCTGACTGCTTGAAAACGTCCTCATCCATTGAAGATAACCGATGCGCGACAATGTTGGGCTTTGCGCTGAAAGCCCTGTGGCCCCAGTGCGTTGTTTTCCCCTCATTAGTTTTAGCCATGTCCGATATACAAGTCCGATTCGCCACCCTCCAAGACGCGCCTGCTGTGGCCGCATTGCATGTGAGCGCCTGCCGCGCCGCCTACGCGGGCCAAGTGCCCGACGCTCACTGGGACGCCACGCCCGTGCCCAAACGCGTGTCGTTTTGGAAGGAGGCCATTGAATACGGCGAGCCGCAAGTCATGGTGGCGGTGGATGGCCGTGAGATCGTGGGCTTTGTGGGCTTTGACCGCTCGCGTGACCCCAAGAGCAAAAACACCACGGGCGAGATCTGGGCCATTTATGCTGCGCCGGACCGCATTGGCCATGGCGTTGGTCTGGCCCTGTGGGACGCCGCCCGCGAAGGCCTGGAGGACGAAGACTGCATCGAAGTGACCGTCTGGCTGCCGCTGTTGCACGAGCGCACTTTGCGCTTTCACGATCTGGCCGGCTTCAAGCGCGAGATGAACACCGCCCGCACCGTGCCCTTGGGCGGGGTGAAGGTCGAAGAAGTTCGCCTCAAACGCAAGCTCGGCTGAACTGACTGCCTCGCTGTTCAGGCTCACCATGCACATCATGCTGGCCCCCATGGAGGGGCTGCTCGACCACACCCTGCGCGATGTACTCACGCGTGTGGGTGGGGTGCACGCGTGCGTCTCTGAATTCATACGCGTGACCAATACGGTCTTGCCGCGCCGCGCTTTCATTCGGGTCGCGCCCGAGTTGCTCAACCGCAGCCGCACGAAGGCTGGTGTGCCGGTCAAGGTGCAGCTGTTGGGCTCGGACCCGGTGTGCCTGGCCGACAACGCGGCGGCCTTGGCTGAGCTGCAGCCGCATGGCATTGACCTGAACTTTGGATGCCCCGCCAAAACCGTGAACCAGCACCGGGGCGGTGCCGTGCTGCTGGACGAGCCCGAGCTGGTGGGGCAGATCGTTTCGGCGGTGCGCCGGGCGGTGCCTTCGCACATCCCGGTCTCGGCCAAGATGCGGCTGGGCTTCAACGACGACAGCCGTGCCGAGGACTGCGCCCAGGCCATCGAGGCGGCCGGGGCCAGCGAGCTGGTGGTGCACGCGCGCACTAAGGCGCACGGTTACCGCCCGCCCGCTTACTGGGAACGCATTGCCGACTTGCGCCAGCATGTGCGCTTGCCCATCGTGGCCAATGGCGAAATCTGGACAGTGGCCGACGCGCTGCGTTGCCGCGAGGTGACGGGCTGCGACCGCCTGATGATCGGGCGCGGCATGGTCACCGACCCGGGCCTGGCGCTGGCCATTGCGCACCAGTTGGCCACAGGGCAAGGGCGCGCGCCGGGGCAGGGTGTGCCCTGGTCCACCTTGGTGGTATTGATGCAGGTGTTTTGGATGGGGGTGAGCGCCCGTGTAGCCACGCGGCACCGGGCCGGGCGGCTCAAGCAGTGGCTCAACTACATGCGCCGGGTCTATCCCGAAGCGCAGCATGCATTTGATGAGCTGCGCTTGGTGCACGACGCAGCGCACATCGAGCGCTGGCTGGCGCTGCACACAGCCCCAGCGCAAGACCTCGCCCCTGCGCTTTAGGTCTGCGCGGCGCTGGGGCTGGACAGCCGCAGGCGCGCTTTGTCGGCCCACATCTGCAGGTTTGCGAGCAAATCCTTTTGGCTGAACGAGCAACTTTCTTCGCTGAACAAGGCGCTGGCTTCGATGCGGTCGAGCAAGGGTTGCAACACCTCGTCAAAGCGCGCGGGCAGCGCCAACGTGGCCGCTTGGGTGCGCCACAGGCGAATCATCTCGCTTTGCGGCAGCTGGCCGTTTTGGCTTTGGGCTAGGGCGGTGTTCATGCGATCGAGCGTTTCAAGGGCAGCACTCATGGGCTGGGTCTCCTGCAAGCAAAAAGGATCTGTTTCGAGGCGACAATCATGCCCCATGAAAGCCAAACCTCTCAAACCCATGCGTCTGGAAGACATCTTGTTCAGCCAGGGCTTTGGCACCCGCCGCGTGTGCGCAGGCCTGGTCCAGCAAGGCCATGTTCAAGTGCAGGGCCAAACCGTCACCGATGCGGGCGAATTTTTCGATCTGGAGGGTCTGCAATTCACGGTGCAAGGCACCGTGTGGCCCTACCTGGACAAAGCCTACGTGCTGCTGCACAAGCCCGCAGGCACCGAGTGCTCGCAAAAGCCCTCCACCTGGCCGAGCATCTACACCTTGCTGCCCGCGCCTTTGCGCCAGCGCCCCCAAAAAGCGGCGGTGCAGGGCGTCCAAGCCGTGGGCCGACTCGACCAGGACACCACCGGCTTGCTGCTGCTGACCGACGACGGCCAGTTCATCCACAAGATGAGCTCGCCCAAGCACCATGTGCCCAAGGTCTACGAGGTCACCACCAAACACCCGATCACGTCAGATATGGTGGAAAAGCTGTTGACCGGCGTGGTGCTGGACGACGACCCTCAGCCGGTCAAGGCGGCGGCCTGTGAGGCGGTGAGCGAGCTGCACCTTAAACTCACCCTGACCGAGGGCAAATACCACCAAGTCAAGCGCATGGTGGCGGCGGTGGGCAACCGGGTGGAGGGTTTGCACCGCTCGCAAATCGGCGGTTTGGTGCTGGCCGACTTGGCTCCCGGGCAATGGCGCTTTTTGACGCCATCGGATTTGGCGGCGCTCAAGCCCTGAGTTGATCGCGTCGAACTGTGGATTCGGCCCATTGAAGTTGACAGGTCAGAGCCGCCTCTGTTTTTTCCATCCCGTGCAAAGAGCTTTTTGTCATCCCGGGCGAAGACCCGGGATCCAAGGTGCAGCGCTGCCCATTGCAAACGCCAGCTGCGCGTCATGGATCCCGGATCAAGTCCGGGAGGACACACAATGGATGTCCGGGAAGACACACAAGCGATGTCCGGGAAGACACACAAGCGATGTCCGGGATGGTAAAGGTTGCAGATTTGATCCGTCATTTTCAAACTTGACTGGGCCGGATTAACAAGTCTTCAAGGCCGCCGTGGAGCCAAACTGTCCATGAAATCTGCCACCGCATGTTCCACCGCTTGCGGCTGGTCGCGGTGGGGCGAATGGCCGCAGGCGGGCAGGGTGAGCAAACGGGTCTGCGGCGCGGCTTGGGCGATGTCCTCAATCTGGGCCAGGGTGCCGTAAGGGTCGCCCACGCCCTGGATGGCCAGCAGCGGGGCCTGGATGGTGGCCAAGTCGGCGCGGATGTCAAAACTGGCGAAAGCTGGACTCAACCACACCTCGTTCCATTGCCAAAAAGCGCAGTCCACATCGGCGTGGTAAGCGGCCAAGCGCTCGCGCAATGCGCCTTGCTCAAAGGCCTGGCGGGCTTGCTGGATGGCCTGCAGGGAGATGGGCTCCAACATGATGTGGGGGGCCATGACGATGCAGCCACGCACCTCAAAACGGCTGGCGTGCAGCAAGGCGATGGTGCCTCCGTCCGAGTGCCCAAGCAACACGGGCCGTTCGATGCCCAAGACCTGCAGCAAAGTGGGCAAGACCTCAAACGCTTCGAGGTGCATGTAGTCGGGCAGCAAGCGCCCATGCCGGCTTCCATCCGTCTGGCCAGAGGGGCCGCGCACATCGGGTACGGGGTCGGATTGGCCGTAACCCTGGCGCGAATACACCAGGCCAGCGCAACCGAGTTGCGCACAAAGGTGTGTCGGCCAGTCGCGCCACATGTGCACGCTGCCCAGACCTTCGTGTAAAAAAACCAGGGTCGGACCATCTGCGCCGGCGGGTGGGGCGATGCTCAGGGTTTCTAGCCCAATGCCGCAAATCTTAATTTTTTGAAAGCAGAGCGTCTGCATCTGAAATCCTGAGGGTGGGCCGTTTACACTGGAGTGCGATTAAGAAAGCCCCCAAGTGATCCGTTTTTGTGTATTTTCCAGAATTTTGGTATTTTTTTTTGGTGTAACCCTTGCCGGCACTGTGCTGGCCAAGCAACCCGCCCCCGTTTTTGTTCTCAATTCGCTCGACGGCAACGTGAGTGTGATCGATCCGGTCACCTGGACCGAAAAACAACGCATCCAGACGGGCAAAGAGCCTCATCATTTGTATTTGACCCCGGATGAAAAATCGCTCATTGTGGCCAATGCTATGAGCGATTCCCTGACCTTCATCGACCCGCGCACCGCGCAAGTGCAGCGCACGGTGACCGGCATTCTTGACCCTTACCACCTGCGTTTTTCGCCAGACATGAAGTGGTTCGTCACAGCCGCCAACCGTTTGAACCACGTGGACATTTACCGTTGGGATGGCCAAAACGCGCATTTGTCCAAACGCATTGCCACCGGCAAAACGCCCAGCCATCTGTGGATCGACAGCCGAAGCAAGACCGTTTGGGCCTCGATGCAGGATAGCAACGAGATCGTCTCGATTGACCTGAGCACCCAAACCCTCAGCACGCGCACCCCCGTCGGCGCGGTGCCCGCCGATGTGTACGGCACGCCCGACGACAAGTACCTTTTGGTGGGCCTGACCGGTGGCGATGGGGTAGAGGTCTACGACATCAGCGGGCCCAAGCCCAAATTGTTCAAGACGATCCCCACGGGCAAAGGGGCGCATGCCTTTCGCGCGCTGGGCGACAAACGCCATGTGTTTGTGAGTAACCGTGTGGCCAACTCCATCAGCCAGATTGATTTCATCGACTGGAAAGTGGTGGCGCAATTGCCCGGCCCTTCAGGCCCAGACTGCATGGACATCACCTCTGATGGCCAGCTGATTTTGGTGGCCTCGCGTTGGTCGCGCAAATTGAGCGTGATCGACATCGCCTCGCGCAAACTGGTCAGGCAAGTGCCGGTAGGCAAGTCGCCCCACGGGGTCTGGACCCTAGACCATGCCCCGCGCAACTGAGGCCTATCCATCCAAGAGTGGCCCATTCGCCTGGCTGGCCCTGTGCGTCCTGGCCACAGGCCCGGCACAGGTTCTGGCCCAAACTTCTGCTGAGCCTGCCGCCTGCACCCGCCCGGTCTACCTGACGTTTGACACCGGCCACATGGGCACAGCCCCGCTCATTGCCCAAGTGTTGCAGCGCCACAAAGTGCCGGTCACTTTTTTTGCCGCGCATGAAAAAACCCAGCAAGGCGATGGCTCATTGGGTGAGCACTGGGCCGACTGGTGGCGTGCACGGGGTGCCGAAGGTCATGCCTTTGCCTCGCACACTTGGGACCACGCCTATTGGCGCGCCGACCTGGATGGCCCAGGCGATGTGCGCTTTCGCATCCGCCCCAGTGCGGGGCCGCAGGCTGGGCAAAACTTGCTTTGGAGTGCCCCTCAGTATTGCGACAACCTGCACCAAGCCGCCAGCCGTTTGCAAGCCCTGACCGGGCAAACGCCTTTGCCGTTGTTTCGTGCACCCGGTGGCAAAACCTCGGCCCGGCTGCTGCAAGCGGCCCGGCAATGCGGCTATGCGCATGTGGGCTGGGCGGATGCCGGCTTTTTGGGCGACGAGCTGCCCAGCGAGCGCTACAGCAACGCCCATTTGCTGCAAAAAGCCCTGCAAAACATCCGGCCCGGCGACATCCTGATGGCCCACTTGGGCATCTGGTCGCGCCAAGACCCGTGGGCCCCGGCCGTGCTGGAGCCTTTGATCGTGGGCCTGAAGGCCCGCGGCCTGTGCTTTGCCACCTTGCGCGAGCACCCCCAATACCGCGACTGGGTGCGCCAGCAGCCCCTGCAGCTGACGCAGCCCAAGCCTCCCACCGTGACCCACCCCGCTTTGCGACCCTGACCCGCCATGGACACCCTGATCGACGCCTTTTCTTGGATGCAACAAAGTCTGTTCGAGGCTGTGGTGCAGCCCTTGGTGTTTGCCTTGGGCCTGGCCCAATTGTTGGAAAAAGCCTACGAAGGCACAGGCTGGCTGGTGGTGGGCCTGTTGCAAATAGCGGTCTTGCTCACTGTACTGGGCCCGATGCAGCGGCGCTGGCCAGCTGAGCCTGTGCAAGACCCCCGCGCCGTGCGGGTGGACGTGGTTTACACACTGATCCAACGCTTGGGCCTGTTCAAGTTGGCCATGTTCTTTTCCTTTGATGGGCTCTTTGAGCAAGCCTGGGGCAGCTTGCGCGGCTTGGGCGCACCCACTTGGCACCTCGACCAGTTCTGGCCCGGTGTCAGCGATGTGGCTTGGGTCAGCTTTTTGATTTACCTGGTGGTGTTTGATTTTGTGAACTACTGGATTCACAGGGGCCAACACCAACTGCCGCGTTGGTGGGCCCTGCACAGCCTGCACCATTCCCAGCGCCAGATGACCATGTGGTCGGACAACCGCAACCACCTTCTTGACGATGTGCTGACCAGTTTGGCCCTGTCGGTGGTGGCGGTGCTGATCGGGGTGGGGCCGGGGCAATTTGTGGCCTTGGTGGCGCTGGGCCAGTTGAGCGAAAACTTCCAGCACGCCAACTTGCGCATTTGGTTTGGCCGCATCGGTGAGCGGCTGTGGGTCAGCCCGCGATTTCACCGCCTGCACCACAGCATCGGCATTGGCCACGAGACGGAGCACCAAGGCCAGCGCCGGCTGGGCGGCTGCAACTACGGCGTGCTCCTGCCCTGGTGGGACATGCTGTTTGGCACTGCCGATTTCACCCTGCGCTACGACCCGACCGGCATCCGTGACCAGGTGGAAAAAGGCCGGGACTACGGGCAGGGTTTTTGGGCGCAGCAGTGGTTGGGCGTTCTGCGGCTGTTCGGGCGGGCTTGAAGGGTTGGCTTGGGTTAAGCTTTCCCCCATGAAACTCCTGATCAATTCCTTTTGGCGCGCGGCCCTGTATTGCCTGTACCCCCGGGTGATGGGTCTGTCGGTGTTGCCCTTGGTGCTGATCGTGGCCCTGTCGTGGTTGCTGGGGTATTTGTATTGGGACACGGCCGTCACCTTTGTGCGGGGCTGGCTCGATGCCAGCGCTTGGCTGGACACGGTCTGGCGCTGGTTTGAAGGCGTGGGCTTGGGCAACCTCAACACCGTGGTGGCCCCCTTGCTCGTGATCTTTGCTTTCACGCCCTTGGTGGTGGTGGCGTCCTTGCTGGCGGTGTCGTTCATGATGACCCCGTCCCTCACGCGCATGGTGGCCGAGCGGCGTTTTGCCAGTTTGCAGCGCAAGCACGGCGGTAGTTTGCTTCTAAGCTTATGGTGGACCTTCTTCTCTCTGGTGCTGGCGCTGGGGGCGCTGGTGCTGACCTTGCCCATGTGGCTGGTGCCGCCGCTGGCCCTGGTGTTGCCCGCCTTCATCTGGGGTTGGCTGACCTACCGTGTCATGGCGTTTGACGTGCTGTCCGAATTTGCCAGTGCCGACGAGCGCCACACCCTCATGGCACGCCATCGCATGAGCTTTTTGGGCATGGGGGTGGTGACTGGCCTCATGGGCGCTGCGCCCAGTCTGGTTTGGGCCTCGGGGGCCTTGTTTGCAGCGGCCTTTGTTTTTTTGGTGCCCGTGGCCATCTGGATTTACACCCTCGTATTCGCCTTTTCTTCGCTGTGGTTCGCACATTTCGGCCTGGCTGCTTTGCAGGCCTTGCGGGAGGAGCCCCGGCAAGCGGCCGTGGACGAGGTTTTGCCCGCTGCGCCTGCAGTGGTAGGCGTTTCGCCGCATGCCGCAGCCCGCTTGGGTGGCGACGAGCCGGGCCAGATTGATGGCATCACCGACGTTGTGCCGCGCCTCAAGCCCTGATGCCGGACGGTTCTTTTAAATTTAACCCATGAGTTTTTCCATGACCCCCACCTTTGGCCTGATCATCATTGGCGACGAAATCATGTCCGGTAAGCGCCAGGACAAGCACATGCCCAAAGTCATCGAGTTGATGAATGAGCGCGGCCTGAGCTTGGGTTGGGCCGAATACGTGGGCGACTCGCCTGAGCGCATCACGGCCACCTTGAAGCGCGCTTTGGAGTCGGCCGACGTGGTGTTCAGCTGCGGCGGCATCGGCGCCACGCCGGACGACCACACCCGCCAATGCGCGGGCAAAGCGATGGGTGTGCCGCTGGCCTTGCACACCGAGGCCAAGCGCTTGATTCAAGAGCGCATGCAAGACACAGCCAAAGAACAGGGCATGGCTTACGAGCCAGACCGGCCCGACAATATTCACCGTCTGAACATGGGCACCTTCCCAGCGGGCGCTGACATCATTCTCAACCCGTACAACAAGATTCCCGGCTTCAGTTGTCGTGGCCTGGGTGGCGGGGCAGTGCACTTTGTGCCGGGCTTTCCAGTCATGGCCTGGCCCATGATCGCGTCGGTGCTGGACGCTCAGTACAGCGCTTATTTCCGCCAACACGCTTATGTTGAGAAGTCGGTGATCGTTTTGGGCGCCATGGAAGCCACATTGACCCCACTCATGGAGACCATCGAGGCTGCGCACCCGGGCGTGAAGGTGTTCAGCCTGCCCAGTGTGGACCACCCGCAATGGGGCCGTCACATTGAACTGGGCGTTAAAGGCGAACCCGCCAACGCGGATGCGGCCTACCTCAGCTTGCGGGAAGGCCTGAAGGCTTTCACACTCGAATATGGCCCCGAATTGGTGCGATAAGCATGAATGCACCAAAATAATGCAAAATTGCACCATGGTGGTGCAATTTAAGGTGGCCAATAGTCCTGCAAGTCCAGTCCATCTCCCTCGGGTGTCAGCCAGTAGGCACTACATCTTCGGTGATGACCACGACAGCCTCTTTTTTTATGCAGAGCCAAGGCCCATTCAGGGCTGCTCAGGGCACAATCACGGGTTGTTCGGTGGCGTGGTCATGGCCTAGTTGGCACAGAAACTGCAAGACCCGAGAGCAAGCTTTTTAAACCCTTTCCATTCAGGAGAATTTGATGGCCAAGACCGTCGCAGACGTGATGAAGATGGTGAAAGAGAACGAAGTCAAGTTTGTTGACTTCCGTTTCACCGATACCCGTGGCAAATGGCAGCACATCACTGCGCCCGTGTCGCAGTTTGACGAAAGCAAGTTCGAAGACGGTCAAGCGTTTGACGGCTCTTCGATTGCGGGTTGGAAAGGCATCGAAGCTTCGGACATGTTGTTGATCCCCGATCCCAACAGCGCCATCATTGACCCCTTTTTCGAAGAAGTCACCTTGGTCATGATTTGCGACGTGATTGAGCCGACAGACGGCAAAGCCTACGAGCGTGACCCACGTTCGATCGCCAAGCGCGCTGAGACTTACCTCAAGCAATCGGGCCTGGGCGACACCGCCTATTTCGGTCCCGAGCCAGAATTCTTCTTGTTTGACGAAGTTCGTTGGAGCACTGAGCCGAACAACACCTTCTACGCCATCGACGAAGGCGAAGCCCCTTGGAACAGCGGTACCAAAATCGAAGGCGGCAATAGCGGTCACCGCAACCGCGTCAAAGGTGGCTACTTCCCAGTGCCTCCTGTCGACAGCACACACGACATGCGCAGTGAGATGTCGTTGATCCTCGAGTCCGTGGGCATCCCGGTCGAAGTGCATCACCACGAAGTGGCTGGCGCAGGTCAGTGCGAAATCGGCACACGTTTTTCGACCTTGGTCGAGCGCGCCGACTGGACATTGCTGCAAAAGTACGTGATCCACAACGTGGCCAATGCGTACGGCAAAACCGCCACCTTCATGCCCAAGCCCTACGCTGGCGACAACGGCTCTGGGATGCACGTGCACCAGTCCATCTGGAAAGACGGCAAGAACCTGTTCGCAGGCAATGGCTATGCTGGTTTGTCTGAATTCGCTTTGTTTTACATCGGCGGCATCATCAAGCACGCCCGTGCCCTGAACGCGATCACCAACCCAGGCACCAACAGCTACAAGCGTTTGGTTCCTCACTACGAAGCCCCGGTCAAATTGGCTTACTCAGCCAAGAACCGCTCGGCCTCGATCCGCATCCCCAACGTCGCCAGCGACAAGGGCCGCCGCGTGGAAGCCCGCTTCCCAGATCCATTGTGCAACCCATACCTCGGCTTCGCAGCCTTGTTGATGGCGGGCTTGGACGGTGTCGAAAACAAGATCCATCCCGGCGAAGCAGCGACCAAAGACCTGTACCACTTGCCGCCAGAAGAAGACAAGTTGGTCCCAACCGTTTGCTCCAGCCTCGACCAGGCTTTGGACTGCCTGAACGCTGACCGCGCTTTCTTGACCAAGGGTGGCGTGTTCACTGACTCGTGGATCGACGCTTACATCGAATTGAAGATGCAAGAAGTCAACCGCAGCCGCGTTGAAGTGTCGCCGGTTGAGTACGACATGTACTACTCGCTGTAAGCGAACATGTACGGCATTGCACCCACCCGTGCAATCCCTGAAAGGACGGCCTCGGCCGTCCTTTTTTTGCTTTTGCTCAGCGCAGGCATGGCCGCACAAGCCCAGCAAGCGGTTTACCGCTGCGGCCAGGAGTACACCAATGCCCCGCGTGAGCCTGGGTTGTGCGAACCCTTGGCCCAACAGGCCATCACCGTGATCAACGGCACCCGACCCGCACCTCCCCTTGCTGCGGCTCCTGCTGCCGTGCCAACCCGCAGCACCAAGCCCGATCCCGTTGCCGCTGAAACTTCCTCTGCTGGCCAGCCCCTGACGCCTGTAGTGCCTGCCCGCACCCCAGAAGTGCAGCAAAGCGAGCGCGATGCGCAAGCTCGCACCATCTTGACGCAGGAGATGGACAAGGCCCGTGCACAGCTGGCGCAATTGGTGCAAAGCTATAACCAAGGCGAGCCCGAGAAGTGGGCCACCGAAACCCGCAACCACCAGAAATACCTGGACCGTGTGGCCGAGATGAAGGCGGCCATCGAGCGGACCGAACGCGACATCGACAGCTTGCAACGAGAGCTGGTGCGCCGTACTGTGCAGGCCAGTCGCCGCGCACCATGAACAAACCCAATCGATTCCAGGCCTTTGACCTGCTGGCCACGCCCGTGGCCGTGATGCAGGGTCAAGGCCGTGTGCGCTTTGTCAACGCCGCGCTCGAAGATGCTTTGGGCTTGTCCCGGCGCACGCTCTACGGCACGCATTTGCCCGACTATTTTGTCGACCCGCAGCCGCTGATCATGGCTTTGTCCGGGGCGCAGTCCAATGAGTTTGCCGCGCTGCGCTACGAAGCTCAACTGCGCCGACTGCACCACGACGAGCCTTTGCCCGTGCATGTGATCGTGGCGCTGACCGATTTGCCAGACGAGGTGATCGTGGAGTTGCTGCCGTTGGAGCAGCAAACCCGGCAAGAGCGTGAGGAGCGCCTGCTCGACCAGGCCCAAGCCAACAAGGAGCTGATCCGCAACTTGGCCCATGAGATCAAGAACCCGCTGGGCGGCATCCGCGGCTCGGCCCAGTTGCTGGAGATGGAGCTCGACGACAAGGAGCTGACCGAATACACACAGGTCATCATCCGTGAGGCGGATCGCCTTCAAACCCTGGTAGATCGCCTGCTGGCCCCACACCGCAGGCCGCATGTGGTGGGCGATGTGAACATCCACGAGGTGTGCGAGCGGGTGCGTGCCCTGATCCTGGCCGAGTTCCCCCGGGGCCTAAAGGTGGTGCGTGACTATGACATCTCGATTCCCGAGTTTCGCGGCGACCGCGAGCAGCTCATCCAGGCGGTGCTCAACATCGCGCACAACGCGGCGCAAGCCCTGCAAGAGCGCGTGGCGCACGGCGATGCGCAGATCATGCTCAAGACCCGGATCTTGAGACAAGTCACGTTTGGCAAGCAGCGATATCGCCTGGCATTGGAATTGCATGTAATGGACAACGGGCCTGGTGTTCCAGATTCGATCAAGGACCGCATTTTCTTCCCGTTGATTTCGGGGCGCGAAGGTGGCTCAGGCCTGGGTCTGACATTGGCGCAAACCTTTGTGCAGCAACACCATGGCCTGATCGAGTGTGACAGCGAGCCGGGCCGTACGGACTTCAAGATCCTGATTCCTCTGCCTTGAAGCACACCAGTTTGACCACAGAAAGTGCCACTTTGATGAAGCCGATCTGGATCGTAGACGATGACCAATCCATTCGCTTTGTGCTCGAAAAAGCACTGCTGCGTGAAGGATTGCCCACGCGCAGCTTCACCAACCCACGCGAGGTGATGAAGGCGCTGGAGGCCGAGGGCGAGAGCGATGGCCCGCAGGTGCTGGTCAGCGACATCCGCATGCCCGGCGGTTCAGGGCTGGATTTGCTCACGGCCATCAAGCAACGCATGCCCGGTTTGCCGGTCATCATCATGACGGCGTTTTCCGATCTGGACAGCGCCGTGTCGGCCTTTCAAAGCGGGGCTTTCGAGTATCTGCCCAAGCCCTTTGATTTACCCAAGGCCGTGGAGCTGATCCGTCGCGCGGTGGGTGAGAGCCAGCGCGAAGATGTGGCCGAAGAAAAAATGGCCGATGCGCCCGAAATGCTGGGTCAGGCCCCGGCCATGCAAGACGTGTTTCGCGGCATTGGCCGCCTGGCGCAAAGCCATGTCACGGTGCTGATCACGGGCGAGTCGGGTTCGGGCAAAGAGCTGGTGGCGCACGCGTTGCACAAACACTCGCCACGCGCCAACCAGCCTTTTGTGGCCATCAACACGGCGGCCATTCCGAAAGACCTGCTCGAGAGCGAACTCTTTGGCCATGAGCGCGGGGCCTTCACGGGCGCACAAGCGTCGCGCCGGGGCCGCTTTGAGCAGGCCGATGGCGGCACCTTGTTTCTGGACGAAATTGGCGACATGCCTTTTGATCTGCAAACCCGTTTGCTGCGCGTGCTGTCGGATGGCAACTTTTACCGCGTGGGCGGTCACAGCGCCGTCAAGGCCAATGTGCGCGTGATCGCCGCCACCCACCAGGACTTGGAGCAGCGCGTCAAGGAAGGCGTGTTCCGCGAAGACTTGTACCACCGCCTGAACGTGATTCGCCTGCGCTTGCCCGCACTGCGTGAGCGGCGTGAAGACGTGCCTGTGCTGGCGCGTTACTTCTTGCAGCGCAGTGCTCAGCAGTTGGGCGTTGAGCCCAAACGCATGGACGATGCTGCGCTCGAGCGTCTGGGCCAGTTCCAGTTTCCGGGCAATGTGCGCCAACTGGAAAATATTTGCCACTGGCTCACGGTGATGGCACCGACGCAGGTGATTGAAGTCAAGGACCTGCCGCCCGAAGTCTTGGGTCCAGCAGGATCTGCATCGGCTGCGCCTGCCGCTTTCGTGGCCTTGTCTTCCGGCGTGGGGGGCGGCTTGGCCGACACCCCACTAGGGCAGTCAGAGCCAGGGCAATTTGCCAGCCATGACCGCCCGTTGGACGCGCACGACTTGGTCATGCCTTTTGACGCCACCGTGTTCAACCCTGGTGTCATGGGCTGGGAACCTGGCCTGGAGCAAGAGGCCCTGGCGTTGCTCAAATCAGGCCGCACCGATGTGTGGGACGCGCTCACCCGACGTTTTGAAACCAGCCTGATTCAGGCGGCGCTGGCCACCACTCGGGGCCGTCGCATAGAGGCGGCGCAAAAACTCGGCATTGGCCGCAACACCATCACCCGAAAAATCCAGGAATTGGGGCTGGACGAGGCCTGAGTGTTCAGCGGTCCTGCTATCGACGATGTGAAGCCTGCCAATCCTGTTGGGCTAGCGCTCCAGGACCCCAGTCGGTCACCTCGGACGTGACAGCGCACCAGAACCTCAGACTGTCATCCCGGACGCGATCTGGGATCCATGACCGCCTCAAGTGCGTCATGAAGGCAAAAACCTGGACCCCGGGTCAAGCCCGGGGTGACAAATAGAGTCAAGTCCGGTTGGAGAAAGAGACAAGCTTGGGTGCATGACTTAGCGCAATTCCTTGGACTAGGCAAAGGGATCTTGTAGCACCACATCGCTCAGGGGGCGCGCCACGCAAGGTAGCACGCAGCCCTCGGCTTTTTCTTCGGATGTGAGGCCAGGCCACGCCATGTCGTAATGCACTTGGCCCGAGACCAGTTGCCCGATGCAGGTGCGGCAAGTGCCCGATCGGCAGGAGCTAGGCCACTGCAGGCCACCTTGCTCCAGCGAGTCGAGCAAGCTCTGCGTTTTCCAGGCGTCAAAGCTGCCCCCTTCAGGGGCGATGCGCGCATTGAAAAACGGGATGTCGGTATTCATGCGGGTTTGGCTGCGTGACGTTCGGGGTCAAGTTGGGCGCGATCAGGTGGGTCCCTGAAACACCAGCCGCCATTGACCATTTTCCTTTTGCCAATAAGTACGCAAATAGGCAGAACCTTGCAGATGGGTCTGATTGGGGTCTTTCATCGTCACCACCATGGTGTTGTCCTGGTCTTTCCAGTTCAAAACAGACACCAACTCCAGCGGCTGTGTTTGGCGGTAACCCAGGGTGGTTTGGGCCAGGCGCGGCCACACTTGCGCCAGAGCCATGCCGTCCTGTTCATAGCGCGGGCTGTAGTGGATTTTCAGGGCCTCGGGGTCACGGCCATTGCGCGCTTGCAGCCACTTGTCCAGCGCGGGTTTGAATCCAGCCCATGTTTGCCCGGACTGGTCTGCGTTCACCCATTCGAGTTGCTCGGCAAGGATCACCGGGGTCATGCGCAGCTCGGGCATTTGCAGCAAGCGCTCCATCTCTGGGTTGGAGAGCACGACGCACCCATCGGTGGACTCCGGGGCTCTGGCGTATTGGGCGCTGGGCGTGCCGTGCAGCCAGATGCCCGAACCTGTTTTTTTCCGCATCACGTCCACTGCATTGGGGTAATTCAGTGTCAAGGCCCCCGCGCCAAACAAATCGGGCAGGCCCTCGCCAGGTAAATTGCGCTGAATAAAGTAAACGCCCACGGGCGTTTTGCCATCACCTTCCTTGTTCTTGCCCACCCCATTGATGCCCACCGAGATGTAGCTCTCCTTGACCAGGTGCAGCTGCAAACGCCCATCGCCGTCACTGCGGTTTTCAAACCAGTAAAGACGCGATTTGGAGGCGTCTACGGCCGCCACATAGGCCTGCTGTGGGCTGAGAAAGGCCAAGGCTGACGGGATTTTGCCCTGCAGGCTTTGTGCGCTGTCACGCTGAAGACGGCGTTTGGATTCCAAAATCAGTTCGTCTAGGCGCTTGCGCAAAGAGGGCGCATTGTCGTCATCCGGAGCAGGCCAAACCACGGGCTTGGCCGAGCTGATGTTGAGCAAATCGGCGTAAAGCAGCTGGCCAAGTTGGAAGTTGGGAAAGCGCTCAACCAGCATGCTGGCTGTAGCCAGGGCCTGGGCCCGTTCGCCCTCGCCCAATTGGGCGTAAATTTGCCGCACCGATTGCTCGGGGTCTGGCGCATGGGGTGCGTGTGAGTCGTCGGTCAGGGGGTTGAAGGACAGACGCCATTGCAAGGCTGACGGGGAAGACAAGCCCGTGTTGAGGCTGACTTGGTTCCAAGCATTTTTCAGGCGTGGTCCTTCGCTACCAGGCCACCACCAGAGCCAGGCCACTAAAATCATCATCACACTCAGCCAGCCTAGCCATTTCAGTCGCCAAGGCTGGAGTTTTGGCAGTGAGGCGACAAAGGGCGGGAAGGAGCGCCGGTCCTGGGGAGCATCGGAAGGCGGCAAGCCGCGTCTGGAACTCAATTGACCGACTCGCGCACAATCAGCCAGCGGTTACCGAGCCGCACCATGTCCAGGGTCTTGCGGCTGCTGCCCTTCAAATTATCCGAGGTGTACAGCTGCTGGAAGCGGGCCGATGCCGTCTCGCCATTGCTGCTGATTTTCATCTCCCGCACCTGCACTGAGATCGATTTCTTGGACACGATGCGGATACGGCGGTCACTCTCCCACTGGGCACGGGTGACCCGGTTGGCGGGTGTGAAGTTGTTCGCATAAGCGGCGTAATAACGCGCCATGTCTTTGTCGCCCCAGGCTTTGGCCCAGTCCTGCACCGCTTTTTCGATGGCAGCGTGATCAGCTTGTCGGGCGTCGGCTGAAGGGCTAGCTGCAGGGGGTGCGGCTGGCGCAGCGGCTGGCACAGCAGATGGAGCAGCCACCGCAACAGGCGGGATGGTCTTGGCGGGTGCCACTGTGGCCGCACGCGCTGCCGAAGCACTTGCAGTGGGCGTGATGGCTGGCACGCTGGAGGCCTCTTTGGATGCTGCGGGCGATGGCGAAGCAGGAGTCGCTGCGTTGACAGGTGCGGGGACTTGGCTGGCGGCTTGGCCCGGGGGCAGAGCCGGAGCCGGTGTCAGAGTCGGAGGAGCAGGCCGCGTGATCGAAGCCAAATTCTGGGCGGGGGGCTGACCACGCAGATCGTTGCCCATGCTGCCCAGCAAAGTCAATTGAGGGGCAGTGTCCTTGGCTTTGGGGTCGACCTGAAGGGCCTTGGCATAACTTTGTTTGGCCAGTTGGCTGTGCACATCCGACAGGTTGCGGTGGGCTGCTGCGTAGCTGGGGTGGGTTTGCAGGGCTTTTTCCAAAAAGACTTTGGAGGCGTCAAGCTGGCCTTTGGAGGCGTAAAGCACCCCCAGGTTGTTGTAGGCTTCAGATTGATCGGGATGCGTTTGGCTGATTTGCTTGAAGGTGTCGATGGCCTTGTCAATTTGACCTTGTTGGGCTTGAATCACGCCCTCCATGAAGCGCCATTGCACGGACTGGGGAGCGTTCTTGCGTTCCTTTTGAACCATTTGGCGAGCTTGCTCGAGCTGCCCGCTCTGAATGGCTTTTTTGATGGCTTCTTCGGCGGCTGCAGGGCTTTGCGCCCACGCGGCCGAAGTCCACCCGAGCAGGCCAAGGGACAGGGCCAGCATGGACAGGCAGCAGTCATAGCGCAAGAGAGCCAAGCGCCTTGGCTCAGAGGGGAAAAGCAACATGGAAAAATATGACCTAAAGCAAAGCAGGCTATTTTATCGGGCGAATGCCTTAGAGGCCCAGTTGCCATGAACGTTTCGGTGAACAAGCTTTAAAAACCCCTTTGCGCAGGTGACTGCCTCAGTGGACATGGCATGCAAAAATAAGTCCAGTCATTTATGGGATAGATCTTGCACACCCCACCGAACGCCATCCACTCGCCGGACCAAACCGCCTGGGCAGGGCCCGGCATCCTTTTTGCCGTGCTGGCGATGGCCAGCCTGAGCTTCAGTGACGCCACCAGCAAATGGGTCATGCTCAGCGTCACGCCCGTGATGGTGCTGTGGTTTCGCTACGCGGTGCAGGCCCTGGGCACCGCGCTGGTGTTGGCCCCAGTGCGGGGGCGCGCCATGTGGCGCACGCACAGTCTGCGCTGGCAGTTGCTGCGTGGCCTGCTCATGGTCTCTTGTAGCTTGCTGGCCTTTTACTGCTTGCAGCGCATGCCGGTGGCCGAGTTCACCGCCACCGTCATGCTCACACCCCTGGTGCTCACAGCGCTGGCCCGCATTGTCATGAAGGAGCAGGTCTCGCCGCTGCGCTGGCTCATGGTGGTGGGCGGCCTGCTGGGGGCTATGCTGGTCATCCGTCCCGGTGGGCAGGTAGACAGCTCGGTCGGCTGGATGGCGCTCACGGTGGTGCTGACTTACGCCGTGCTCCAGGCCGTGACCAGCCACATGACGCGTACCGAAGACTCGGCCGTGATGCAGCTTTATACGGGTTGGGTGGGCTGGGCGGTGAGCACGCTGCTGGTGTTCAATGCTTGGGTTACACCGCAAAGTCTGAACGATTGGGCGTTGCTGCTCTTGTTGGGCCTGGCCGCCACGCTGGGCCAATACTTGCTAATCGTGGCCTTTTCCAAAGCCCCGGCCTCGGTGGTCTCGCCTTTTCTCTACACCGGGGTGGGCTTTTCAACGCTGATGGGCTGGTGGTTGTTTGACCACATCCCTGACGCGCTGGCCTTCACGGGCATGGGCCTGGTGGTGCTGTGCGGCGTGGTGTCGGGCCGTATCAAGGGCGCAGGCAAGGCCTGATCGCTCAGGTCAAGGGGGTGATAAACGGCGATGTGGCCGACCAATGCACCGGGGCCTTGAATGCCAGAGCTTGTTCGCTGAAGGGGTGCACAAAGGCCAATTCTTTTGCGTGCAGCAGCAAGCGGGGACTCTGCGCCTTGATCTCTGGCGGTGCGTACAGCGAGTCGCCCAGCATCGGGTGGCCAATGCTTTGCAGGTGCACGCGCAACTGGTGGGTGCGGCCCGTGACGGGTTCGAGCTCTATCAGGCTGGCGCTGTCGCTGGTTTGCAGGGCACGCCAGCGGCTGCGGCTGGCTTTGCCGTCAGGATGAATGATGTGCAGCGGGCGACGTTCCCAGTCGAGCAAGATCGGGCCGTCGATGGTGCGCCAACCTTCTTCGTCAATCTCTACAGCAGATTGGGTTTGCTCCGGCTGGCCAGCCACCACCGCCACGTAGCGTTTTTTAACCTGGCGGGTTTCAAACAACTTGCTCAGGCGTCGCTGGGCTTCAATGCCCCGGGCCATGAGCAACAGGCCCGAGGTGTCCTGGTCCAGGCGGTGCACGATGAGGGCTTCGGGGTAGCGGCCCTGCACCCGTTTGGACAGGCAGTCTTGCTTGTCTGGGCCGCGACCGGGCACTGACAACAAGCCGCTGGGTTTTTCCAGCACCAGCAGGTGCTCGTCTTCGTGGATCGGGATCATGCAGGCAGAACTGCGCCAGCCAAGTGCTTGGCAGGAAAGATCACTTGTCTTTGACTTTGCCGCGTGGGGCCACAAAGGTGGCCGGGGCCATCGGGCGGTCAGATGTGAACGTCTTGGGGGGCGCGGTGTCCTTCTTTGGCTTCTTAACCATTTTGTTGCTGCGTTGTTCGCCTTTGGCCATGGTGTTTCCTTGGGTTGCATCCCGACTTGGGAAGGCTTGATGTTAAAGCACAAAGCCGCAGAATCTGCGGCTTTGTGGGGGCTTGAAGTGGGTGCGATTCAAGCAGGCTGGGTCATCACTTGACTTCGGTCACAAATTGCGCGGTCGGGCGGCGCACTTTTTTCAGGTTCTCCAACCAGTCGCCAACGGCTGCGCGGTAACCCAGGGGCACGAGGACCACGCTGCGCAGGCCACGAGCGCTCAGGGCCAAAATTTCGTCCACCGCTTTGGGGTCAAAGCCTTCCATGGGCGTGGCGTCCACTTCTTCAAAAGCCGCAGCGATCAAGGCCGCGCCCAAGCCAATGTAAGCTTGGCGAGCGGCGTGCTCGTAGTTCACTTCGGGCGTGCGTGAGGGGTAATTTTTGAGCAACATCTGGCGGTAGTTTTCCCAGCCTTCGTTGGTGCCGCCGCGCTCGGCATTGGTCAGGTCAAACATCATGTTGATGCGCTCGGCGGTGTAGTTGTCCCAGGCGGCAAACACCAGCAGGTGCGAACCGTCGGTGACTTGGGCTTGGCCCCGTGCTGCGGACTTGAGTTGTTCGCGAACAGCAGGGTTGGTCACGACCATGATTTCGAAGGGCTGTAGACCGCTCGACGTGGGGGCCAGACGTGCCGCTTCGACGATGCGATCGACCTTGTCTTGAGGCACAGACTTGGTCGGGTCCATTTTTTTGCAGGCGTAGCGCCATTCGAGTTTGTTCAGCAATTCAGACATGGGAGGTTCACTTTGGGGTTGAAGGATGCGCGATTGTGCAGGAAGACGCGGGGCACCCTTGTTGCGTAGGCGCAAGCCAATGCCCCGGGCTCAGATTTTTTGCCAAGTGCCTGTGGGCAGGCCATTGAGGGTGTAGGGCCCCACGGCGATGCGGATCAGCCGCAGTGTGGGCAAGCCCACGGCGGCGGTCATGCGGCGCACTTGGCGGTTGCGGCCCTCGCGGATCACCATCTCCAGCCAAGAAGTCGGAATGTTCTTGCGCTCGCGAATCGGCGGGTTGCGCGGCCACAGCTCAGCGGGCGGCTGAACCGCGCTGGCACGGGCGGGCAGGGTGGGGCCGTCGTTGAGCTTCACGCCACGGCACAAGGCGGTCAGGGCTTTGTCGTCCACCCAGCCTTCAACCTGGACCAAATAGGTTTTTTCCATCTTGAAGCGCGGGTCGGCAATGCGGGCCTGGAGCTGTCCATCGTCAGTGAGCAGCAGCAAGCCTTCGCTGTCGGCGTCGAGGCGCCCCGCCACATACACGCCGGGCAGGTCGATGTGGTCGATCAGCCCGGTCCAGCGCCCCTCGGGGGTGAACTGGCTGAGCACGCCATAGGGCTTGTTGAAGCGGATCAGCATGGGCAGGCAAATCTTGTCATTGAAGGCTGAGCGTATCAGGCCGTGGGCTTGGTTTCTGTAGGTCGGCACCTTCAGGTCCGACAGGCGGTGGACGCCCCACACCTGTCGGTTAGCATCGACCGCATGAGCACCCAGTACGAATGCCTGAAAAGCCCCGACCTTTACGCCGAGGCCTTTGGCATCGCCCCGCCCGATGCCCTGCTGGGCAAAGAAGTCTGGCCGCGCCAGCCGGGTTTTTTCATCCGCAAGGCGATGGTGGCGGCTGAACAAACCCAAGCGCCCACCCCTGAATCCCATGCTGAGGATCAAGTTGACATCGCCCCCGTTCAAGCCCCCGCCAGCCCGCTGGTGATGGAACTGGCCCAAGGCCAATTCGGTCTGGTGCCCACTTGGGTCAAGTCGGCGTCAGATGCCAAACTGCGTTCCACCAAGTTGGCCGTGACCCGTTATGAAACCATGAGCACCGCCACAGCCACGCGCGAGACTTGGCTGAAAGGCCAGCGCTGCATCATCCCCATGCAGGCGTTTCTGGAAGACGACTGGCGCAGCCGCAAAGCCGTGCCCACTCGCATCGCTCGGGTGGACGGCCAGCCCATGGGGGTGGCCGGATTGTGGGAGTGCTGGGTGCAAGGCGAAGAAGAGATCATCAGCTTCACCCTGCTCACAGTGAACGCCAACAGCCACGCACTGATGAACCGCTATGGCCAAAACGGCAACGAAAAACGCATGCCCGCCATCCTGAACGAAGGCGGGTACGGCGCTTGGCTCAACGCCCCCATCGACAAAGCACGCGAGTTCATGCGGACCTACCCGGCCCACTTGCTGCTGGCCAATCCGGTTCAGAGAAAATAAAAGGCAGACCTAGCACGTCAGCCCGAGCTTTACCCGGGAGCCATGTTGTCCAGTTTTTCTGGACAGAAGTCAGAAGATGGATGCCGGATCAAGTCCGGCATGACAGTGTTTTTTGTCATCCCGGGCTTGACCCGGGAGCCATGTTGTCCAGTTTTTCTGGAAAGGAGTCTGAAGATGGATGCCGGATCAAGTCCGGCATGACAGTGTTTTTTCGTCATCCCGGGCTCGACCCGGGATCCATTCTTGCTTCAGCCCAAACGCGCGCGGTGGCGGCCGATTTGCAAGCGAACCTGAGCAGGTGCCGTGCCGCCCAAGGTGTTGCGGGCGTTCAGCGAGCCTTGCAGGCTGAGCGGGCCAAACACATCGGCTTCGATGCGGCTGTCGAACTTTTGCAGGGTCTCCAGCGGCAACTCTGAAAGGTCCACGCCCAGACCCTGGGCGGTTTTGACGGCGTGGGCCACAACTTCGTGGGCGTCGCGGAATGGCAGGCCTTTTTTCACCAAATAGTCGGCCAAGTCCGTGGCGGTGGCGTAGCCTTTTTTGACAGCGGCTTCCATCGCTGCGGCATTGACGGTGATGCCGCCCTCTTTCTGGCCGGTGGCGGGGTTGAGCTGGCCGCCGACCATTTCGCTGAAGATGCGCAGCGTGTCTTTGAGCGTGTCGACGGAGTCAAACAGAGGCTCTTTGTCTTCTTGGTTGTCCTTGTTGTAGGCCAGGGGCTGGCCCTTCATCAGGGTGATCAGGCCCATCAGGTGGCCAACCACGCGGCCGGTCTTGCCGCGTGCCAGCTCCGGCACGTCGGGGTTTTTCTTCTGCGGCATGATCGACGAGCCCGTGGTGAAGCGGTCGGCAATGCGCACAAAACCGAAGTTCTGGCTCATCCACAAAATCAATTCTTCTGAGAAGCGGCTGATGTGCACCATGCACAGCGAAGCTGCGGCGGTGAATTCGATGGCAAAGTCGCGGTCGCTCACGCCGTCCAGGCTGTTCTGGCAAACCTGTGCGTGGCCGTGCTCGTCGACCATACCCAATGTGTGCGCCACGCGTTCGCGGTCCAGCGGGTAGGTCGTGCCGGCCAAAGCGGCAGACCCCAGCGGCAGGCGGTTGGTTCGGCGGCGCACGTCGCTCATGCGCTCGGCATCCCGGCTGAACATTTCCACATAGGCCAGCAAGTGGTGCGCAAAGCTCACGGGCTGGGCCACTTGCAGGTGGGTGAAGCCCGGCATGATGACTTCAACGTTCTGATCAGCCACATCGACCAGCGACTTTTGCAGGTCGGCCAGCAAATCAATGATCAGGTCCATTTCGCCGCGCAACCACAGGCGCACGTCGGTGGCCACCTGGTCGTTGCGGCTGCGACCGGTGTGCAGGCGCTTGCCTGCATCGCCCACCAGCTGGGTCAGGCGCGCTTCGATGTTCAGGTGCACGTCTTCCAGATCGAGCTTCCACTCAAACGCGCCGGATTCGATCTCTTGGGTGATCTGCGCCATGCCGCGCTGGATGTCGGCCAGGTCGCTGGCGCCGATGATGCTTTGCGTGGCCAGCATTTCAGCGTGGGCCAGGCTGCCGGTGATGTCGGCTTGCCACAGGCGCTTGTCAAAGAACACGCTGGCGGTGTAGCGCTTGACCAACTCGCTCATGGGTTCAGAAAAGAGCGCAGACCAGGCTTGGGATTTTTTGTCGAGTTGGTTTGTCATAAGTGGGGGATTTTATCGGGCGGAGGCACCTTCGTCTGTCTTACTCATTCGGCCCGATGAAGTTTGAATGACCCTTGTGGGTGCCGAGCATGCCGATATTGTTGTCTTTGTAAAAGCCCACTCCGTGGGCGATGGTTTGCAGGGCGTGTTCCACGCCCATCGCCCACAGGGGTGGGCTCCTACAAAAAAACGATCCCTTACCTCTTGTTCAAGACTTCAAGGGGCCGGATCAATAGGCGTCTGATTCGCGCTTTGCGGACGATGGTTGATTCAAAAAGATCAACGTTGCGCCGCGGTCCACTGAGGACATGTTTCGGGCTATAATCCACCTGTTTTGCGATTTGCAGAGCGCACGCCTACCGCTTTTCCGGCAGTTGGCGCAAGTCATTAACCCGCTGAAATTCTTCATTGAATGCCAGCGAAACAACAAGGAAAAAACCATGATTGCATCTTCAATCAAGGCCGAGGTCGTCAAGGCCAATGCCCGTGCTGCAAACGACACTGGGTCCCCAGAAGTCCAGGTTGCTTTGCTCACAGCCCGTATCAACGAGCTGACACCCCACTTCAAAACTCACGCCAAAGACCATCACGGTCGCCGCGGTCTGCTGCGCATGGTGAGCCGTCGCCGCAAATTGCTCGACTACCTCAAGTCCCGTGATGCTGACCGTTACGTTGCATTGATCGCCAAACTTGGCCTGCGCAAGTAATCGTCACGCCAGATGAAAAGCGCCTGAGTTAGTTCACTAGCTCAGGCGCTTTATTCTTTTTTTCTTCGGAATTTGCCACAAAGAACCCGCGCTGTGTCATTCCACAAGGCTTTTGAATCAAGGTTTTGTGGAATGGCATCGAGTTCAGAGCGTCATATTCCGGGCCCACAGTGCAGCCTCATGCGCTTTTGTTTTCAGGAGTTCTGAACATGTCTATTTTCAATAAAGTCACCAAAACATTCCAGTGGGGCCAGCACACGGTCAAGATGGAAACCGGCGAAGTCGCCCGCCAAGCAGGCGGCGCTGTGCTGCTCGACATGGAAGGCACCGTCGTGCTCGCCACCGTCGTGGGTTCCAAGATCGCCAAAGCCGGTCAAGATTTCTTCCCGCTCACCGTCGATTACATCGAGAAGACTTACGCTGCAGGCAAGATCCCCGGCAGCTTCTTCAAGCGTGAAGCCAAGCCCAGCGAGCACGAAACCCTGACCAGCCGCCTGATCGACCGCCCGATCCGTCCTCTGTTCCCCGAAGGTTTCTACAACGACGTGCATGTGGTCATCCACACCGTGTCTTTGAACCCCGAAGTTGACGCCGACATCGCAGCGATGATCGCTGTGTCTGCCGCCTTGTCCATCTCGGGCATCCCGTTCAACGGCCCCATCGGCGCCGCTCGCGTGGGTTACATCAACGGCGAATACGTCCTGAACCCCGGCCAGACCCAGCGCAAAGACAGCGTGATGGACCTGGTGGTTGCCGGTACACAAGCCGCTGTGCTGATGGTCGAATCCGAAGCCCAGCAACTGTCCGAAGAAATCATGTTGGGCGGTGTGGTGTACGGTCACGAGCAATCGGCCATTGCCATCAATGCCATCCACGAGCTGGTGCGCGAAGCCGGCAAGCCCGTGTGGGACTGGCAAGCGCCTGCCCGCGACTTGGCTTTCGAAGCCAAGCTGGCCGCCCTCGCAGAAGAAAAGCTGCGCGCTGCTTACCAAATCCGCAACAAGCAAGCCCGCACACACGCTTGCCGCGAAGCCTACGCTTCGGTCAAAGTGGCTTTGGCTGCAGAGGGTGTGGCCTTTGACGGCGTCAAGCTCGACGGCCTGATGTTCGAAATCGAAGCGCGCATTGTGCGCAGCCAGATTTTGGCGGGTGAACCCCGCATCGACGGCCGCGACACACGCACGGTGCGCCCCATCGAAATCCGCAACAGCGTGCTGCCCCGCACCCACGGCTCGGCCTTGTTCACACGTGGCGAAACCCAAGCTTTGGTGATCACCACGTTGGGCACCGAACGCGATGCTCAGCGCATCGACGCGCTGGCTGGCGAGTATGAAGACCGCTTCATGTTCCACTACAACATGCCTCCCTTTGCCACTGGCGAAGTAGGCCGCATGGGCAGCACCAAGCGCCGCGAAATCGGCCACGGCCGTTTGGCCAAGCGTGCTTTGGCTGCTGTGTTGCCTACCAAAGAAGAGTTCCCCTACACCATGCGAGTGGTGTCCGAGATCACCGAATCGAACGGTTCTTCGTCCATGGCTTCGGTCTGCGGCGGCTGCTTGTCGATGATGGACGCTGGCGTGCCGATGAAAGCCCACGTGGCCGGTATCGCCATGGGCCTGATCAAGGAAGACAACCGCTTTGCGGTGTTGACCGATATCTTGGGTGACGAAGACCACCTGGGTGACATGGACTTTAAGGTCGCGGGTACCACCAACGGCATTACTGCTTTGCAGATGGACATCAAGATCCAAGGCATCACCAAAGAGATCATGCAAGTCGCTTTGGCCCAAGCCAAAGAAGCCCGCATGCACATTCTGGGCAAGATGCAAGAAGCGATGAGCACGGCCAACACCGAAGTGTCGGATTTCGCGCCCAAGCTCTTCACCATGAAGATCAACCCCGAAAAAATCCGTGACGTGATCGGCAAGGGCGGCGCCACCATCCGTGCCCTGACCGAAGAAACCGGTTGCCAAATCAACATCTCCGAAGACGGCACGATCACCATCGCGGCCACAGACGGCGAAAAGGCCGACATTGCCAAGAAGCGCATCGAGCAGATCACCGCCGAAGTTGAAATCGGCAAGGTCTACGAAGGCCCTGTGACCAAGATCCTGGACTTCGGAGCCCTGATCAACTTGTTGCCCGGCAAAGACGGTCTGCTGCACATCAGCCAGATCGCCCACGAGCGCGTTGAGAAGGTCACCGACTACTTGAGCGAAGGCCAGATCGTCAAGGTCAAGGTCATGGAAACCGACGAAAAAGGCCGCATCAAGTTGTCGATGAAGGCTTTGTTGGACCGTCCGGCTCAAGGCTGATGAGGTGTTTTGCGTTGAGCGTTGAGGGTTGAGCGAGAAGCTTCTAACCCGCGATGCTCAACCTGCCAATCACGCAAAACGCTGAACGCCAAACGCTGAACGGACAAACCATGAATGTGATTGAAATTCAAAGCTTCGGCGCCCCTGAAGTGCTGGTGCCCGGCACCCGTCCTGAGCCTGTGGCCGGGGCAGGGGAGTTGCTCATTCGCGTCTCGGCCAGCGGCATCAACCGCCCCGATGTGCTGCAACGCACCGGCAATTACCCCGTGCCACCGGGTGCCTCGGACATTCCGGGTCTGGAGGTTGCAGGCGTGGTGGTTTCGGGTGATGCAGCGGCCATGGCCGAGGCGGGTTTTGCAGTGGGCGACCGTGTCTGCGCTTTGGTAGCGGGTGGTGGTTATGCGCAAATGTGCGTGGCCCCGGTGGCCCAGTGTTTGCCAGTCCCCAAGGGCCTGACGGACACCGAAGCTGCTTCGCTGCCCGAGACATTTTTTACCGTGTGGAGCAATGTGTTTGACCGCGGGCGTTTGCAGGCCGGTGAGACCCTGTTGATTCAGGGCGGCACCAGCGGCATCGGCGTCACAGCCATCCAGATGGCCAAAGCGGCAGGCGCTAAAGTGATCGCCACGGCAGGTTCTGATGCCAAATGCCAGGCTTGCCTGGACTTGGGCGCAGACCATGCCATCAACTACAAAACCACAGATTTCGTCGCCGAGGCAATGCGCATCACCGGTGGCGTAGGTGTGAATGTGATCTTGGACATGGTCGCTGGCGGCTATGTGGCGCGTGAAATTGAGGCCTTGGCCGAAGACGGCCGCTTGGTCATCATCGCCGTGCAAGGCGGTGTCAAGAGCGAGTTCAATGCCGGCATGGTGTTGCGTCGCCGCTTGACGATCACCGGTTCGACATTGCGTCCGCGTCCCGTGTCCTTCAAGGCAGCGATTGCCCAGTCTTTGCGCCAGACGGTGTGGCCCTGGATCGAGTCAGGTCACATCAAGCCGGTCATCCACAGCGTTTTTGGCGCGGTGGAGGCAGGCGGTGGTTTGCCTTCGGGCGCGGCGCAAGCCCATGCCTTGATGGAAACGAACCAGCATGTGGGCAAAATTGTGGTGACTTGGTGATGGTCATGTCCGGCAAATTGATGGTGGGCAATTGGAAGATGAATGGCAGCCTCGCAGCCAATGCTGCTTTGTTGTCCGACATCTTGAGCGGCATGGTGGATGTGAGTTGCCGAGCAGCTGTTTGCTTGCCCGCACCCTATCTGGCGCAAGCTCAAAGTTTATTGGCCCGATCGGCCTTGGCAGTGGGTGCGCAGGATGTGTCGGCCCATGAATCAGGTGCCTACACCGGCGAGGTGTCTTGCGACATGTTGCGTGATTTTGCGGTGCGTTTCGCCATCGTGGGCCACTCGGAGCGGCGTCAATACCACGGTGAGACTGATGCCGTGGTGTCCAACAAAGCCCAGCGGGCCTTGGCTGCAGGCATCACCCCGATCGTGTGCGTGGGCGAGAGTCTGGCCGAACACGAGGCGGGGCAGACCGAGGCGGTGGTCAAGCGTCAGTTGGCGGCGGTGATCCACACCAACGGCCAGTGCATCAGCGAAATCGTGGTGGCCTATGAGCCTGTTTGGGCCATTGGCACTGGTTTGACGGCCACGCCTGAGCAAGTCCAAAGTGTGCACGCTGTTTTGCGTGCACAGTTGCAGGCCGCCACAGCGCATGCTGAGCGGGTGTCGATCTTGTACGGTGGCAGCATGAATGCCGCCAATGCCGCCGACTTGCTGGCCCAGCCCGATGTGGACGGCGGTCTGATCGGGGGTGCGTCACTCAAGGCCCCAGACTTTTTATCCATGTTGAAAGCCGCTTCACGCTGAGCTTTTCAACCCAGTTTTGATTTTTTTCGGAGTATTTAAATGAGCGTGATGTTGACCTTGATTTTGGTGGTGCAGATGTTGTCGGCTCTGGCCATGATTGGCCTGATCCTGATCCAGCACGGCAAAGGCGCTGACATGGGGGCGGCTTTTGGAAGCGGTGGTTCGGGGAGCTTGTTTGGCGCTACAGGCAGTGCGAACTTCATGTCGCGCACCACGGCGGTGTTGGCGGCCGTGTTTTTCGTCTGTACTTTGTTGCTGGCTTACTTTGGCAAGCTCGCACCCACCTCTTCGGGCAGCGTGCTCGAAGGCGCGGCTGTGACGGCGCCTGCCCCTGTGAACACCAGCCCTGCTGCGCAGATTCCGGGCAACACACCCGCTGCCCAACCAGACAACAGCGTTCCTCCTGTACCCGCCAAATAATTAGCTTGGCAGTCAGCTGAGATTCAGCTTTGCTGCTGTGCACAATTTTCCGGGTTTGAGTCGGGAAATAGCCATTTTTCCGGAGTAGAATGAGAGACTGTACAGCAAGCAACACGCACTCTAGGTGCACCTCATGCAAGCTGTTCATGAGCATCCAGCCGTCGTGGTGAAATTGGTAGACACGCTATCTTGAGGGGGTAGTGGCGAAAGCTGTGCGAGTTCGAGTCTCGCCGACGGCACCAGACAAACAGAATCGCTCGGGCTGAAGGCTTGGGCCTTTCATTCGGTCATTAACCGGCAGTCACCCAATGAACCTCGAACAGTACCTCCCCATTCTCTTGTTCATTTTGGTCGGTGTTGCTGTCGGCATCATTCCCCAGGTTTTAGGCTACATCCTCGGTCCCAACCGGCCTGACGCGGAAAAAAATTCCCCTTACGAATGCGGCTTCGAAGCCTTCGAAGACGCTCGCATGAAGTTCGATGTGCGCTACTACCTGGTGGCCATTTTGTTCATCTTGTTTGACTTGGAAATCGCCTTCCTGTTCCCTTGGGCTGTGGCCCTCAAGGAGGTGGGCATGGCCGGCTTTGTGGCCGTGATCATTTTTCTGGCCATTCTGGTCGTGGGCTTTGTCTACGAGTGGAAAAAAGGCGCCCTGGACTGGGAATGACCGTTTTACGCACCACAGCAAACAGCCTGTTTGAGGAATCCAAATGATTGAAGGCGTGATGAAAGAAGGCTTCATCACCACGAGTTACGACTCGGTGGTGAATTGGGCCAAAACCGGCTCGCTCTGGCCCATGACCTTTGGTCTGGCTTGCTGCGCAGTCGAGATGATGCACTCTGCTGCTGCTCGTTATGACTTGGGCCGCTTCGGTGCCGAAGTTTTCCGTGCCAGCCCCCGTCAGGCCGATTTGATGATCGTGGCGGGCACCTTGTGCAACAAAATGGCCCCGGCGCTGCGCAAGGTCTATGACCAGATGTCTGAGCCGCGCTGGGTGATCTCCATGGGTTCTTGCGCCAATGGCGGTGGTTATTACCACTACAGCTATTCGGTGGTGCGCGGTTGCGACCGCATCGTGCCGGTGGATGTGTATGTGCCGGGTTGCCCGCCCACGGCCGAAGCGCTGATCTACGGCATCATCCAGCTGCAGCAAAAAATCCGCCGCACGAACACCATCGCGCGCGCTTGAAGGGAATGACGATGACCGATTTCGCCATTCGCCCCGAAGACTTGCAAGAGACCCTGACTGCGGCGCTGGGTGATCGTGTGCAGAAAATCACCCTGGCCTTGGGTGAGGTGACTGTGCATGTGAGCGCGGCCCATTACCTAGGCGTCATGCAAACCCTGCGCGATGCGCCGGACTGCCAATTTGAGCAGCTTGTAGACTTGGCCGGCCTGGATTACTCGGCTTACCGCGAAGTGGGCACCGATGGTCCGCGTTTTGGTGTCACGGTGCATTTGTTGTCCGTGAGCCTGAACCAGCGCGTGCGCGTCAAAGTGCTCTGCCCCGAAGACGATCTGCCTTTGGTGGATTCGGTCAACGACATCTGGAACTCGGCCAACTGGTACGAGCGCGAAGCGTTCGACCTCTATGGCATCGTGTTCGAAGGCCACAACGATTTGCGCCGCATCTTGACCGACTACGGTTTCATTGGTCACCCCTTCCGCAAAGACTTCCCGCTGTCGGGTCACGTCGAAATGCGTTACGACGCCGAGCGCAAGCGCGTGATTTACGAACCCGTGAGCATTGAGCCACGCGAAATCACGCCACGCATCATCCGCGAAGACAACTATGGAGGCCTGAACTGACATGGCCGAAATCAAGAATTACACGCTGAACTTCGGTCCTCAGCACCCGGCCGCGCACGGTGTGCTGCGTTTGGTGCTCGAGTTGGATGGCGAGGTCGTGCAACGTGCCGATCCGCACATTGGCTTGCTGCACCGTGCCACCGAAAAACTGGCGGAGAGCAAAACCTACATTCAATCTCTGCCCTACATGGACCGCCTGGATTACGTGTCGATGATGTGCAACGAGCATGCGTATTGCTTGGCCATCGAAAAGATGCTGGGTCTGGAAGTGCCCATGCGCGCCCAGTACATCCGCGTGATGTTCTCCGAGATCACCCGCGTACTGAACCACCTCATGTGGCTCGGCTCGCACGGCAACGATTGCGGCAGCTCGACCATCCTGATCTACACCTTCCGTGAACGTGAAGACCTGTTTGACATGTACGAGGCTGTGTCGGGCGCCCGCATGCACGCAGCCTACTTTCGCCCCGGTGGCGTGTACCGCGACCTGCCAGACAGCATGCCGCAGTACAAGGTCAGCAAGATCAAGAACGCCAAGGCGATTGAGCAGCTGAACAAAAACCGCAATGGCTCCTTGCTGGACTTCATCGACGACTTCACGCAGCGCTTCCCCAAGTGCGTAGACGAATACGAAACCCTGCTGACCGACAACCGCATCTGGAAGCAGCGCACCGTGGGCATCGGCGTGGTGGCGCCCGAGCGCGCCCTGAATTTGGGCATGACTGGGCCCATGCTGCGCGGCTCTGGCTTCGCCTGGGACTTGCGCAAAAAGCAACCGTACGACGCGTACGACCAGGTTGAGTTCGACGTGCCTGTGGGCAAGACCGGTGACAGCTATGACCGCTATTTGGTGCGCGTGCAAGAGATGCGCGAATCCAACCTCATCATCCAGCAATGCGTGAAGTGGCTGCGCGCCAACCCCGGCCCGGTCATCACCAACAATCACAAGGTGGCACCGCCTGCGCGTGAAGGCATGAAATCCAACATGGAAGACTTGATCCACCATTTCAAGCTCTTCACCGAAGGTTTTCATGTGCCCGAAGGCGAGGCTTACGCCGCTGTCGAGCACCCCAAAGGTGAGTTCGGCATTTACATGGTGAGCGACGGGGCCAACAAACCCTATCGCCTCAAAATTCGCGCCCCGGGCTTTGCCCATTTGGCCACTCTCGATGAAATGGCCCGTGGCCACATGCTGGCCGATGCGGTCGCGATCATCGGGACCATGGACATCGTTTTTGGAGAGATTGACCGATGATCTCTGATTCAACCAGAGCACGCTTTGCGCGTGAAGTTGCCAAGTTCCCTGCAGACCAAAAGCAGTCGGCCGTCATGGCTTGCTTGGCTATCGTGCAGCAAGAACAAGGCTGGGTCAGCCCCGACAGTGAGCAAGTCGTGGCTGAGGTGTTGGGCATGCCTGTGATGGCCGTGCACGAAGTCACCACCTTTTACAACATGTACAACCAAAAGCCGGTGGGCAAGTTCAAGCTGAACGTGTGCACCAACCTGCCTTGCCAGTTGCGTGGCGGTGCTCAGGCACTGGCCCATTTGGAGCACAAGTTGGGTGTGCACGTGGGCGAGACCACAGCCGACGGCATGTTCACCTTGCAGCCCAGCGAGTGCCAAGGCGCTTGCGCCGACGCGCCCGTGTTGTTGGTCAATGACCGCCACATGTGCAGTTTCATGAGCCATGAAAAATTGGACCAACTCGTCGACAGCCTGATGAAAGCCGAGGCCGCCTGATGAAAGTCGAACAAATCCTGAGCCAATTCCAAGCCACGGGCGTGGAAAGCTGCTTCCATGATCGCCACATCAACCCGCAAATTTATGCCGGCTTGAATGGCACGAATTGGGGCATCAAAGACTACGAAGCACGCGGCGGCTATGCGGCTTTGCGCAAAATTTTGGGCAAAGACGGCAGCGAGCCCAATGCCGAAACCGGCATCGCGGGCATGACCCAAGACCAGGTGATCGCCACCGTCAAAGAATCTGGCCTGCGCGGTCGCGGTGGTGCGGGCTTCCCCACGGGCCTGAAGTGGAGTTTCATGCCCCGCCAGTTCCCCGGTCAAAAGTATTTGGTGTGCAACTCGGACGAGGGCGAGCCGGGCACTTGCAAAGACCGCGACATCATGGAGTACAACCCCCACACAATGATCGAAGGCATGATCATCGCGGCTTATGCCATGGGCATCAGCGTGGGCTACAACTACATCCACGGTGAAATTTTCCACACCTACGAGCGCTTTGAAGCGGCCCTCGAAGAGGCTCGTGCCGCAGGTTATTTGGGTGACAACATCATGGGCAGCACGTTCAGCTTTCAGTTGCACGCTGCGCACGGTTTTGGTGCTTATATCTGCGGCGAAGAAACCGCTTTGCTTGAATCACTTGAAGGCAAAAAAGGCCAGCCTCGCTTCAAGCCACCGTTCCCGGCCAGCTTTGGCCTCTACGGCAAGCCCACCACCATCAACAACACCGAAACATTTGCAGCAGTGCCCTGGATCATCCGCAATGGAGGGCTGGCGTATCTGGAATGCGGTAAGCCCAACAACGGCGGCACCAAGATCTTCTCGGTCAGCGGTGACGTGGAGCGCCCCGGCAACTACGAAGTGCCCATGGGCACGCCCTTTGCCAAGCTGCTCGAGCTCGCCGGTGGTATGCGTGGTGGTCGCCAACTCAAGGCCGTGATCCCAGGTGGATCGTCGTCGCCGGTCGTTCCTGCCGAGTTGATGATGAAGCTGACCATGGACTACGACAGCATCGCCAAAGAAGGCGGCTCGATGCTCGGGTCGGGCGCGGTGATTGTCATGGACGAGACCCGTTGCATGGTCAAGGCCTTGGCCCGCTTGTCTTACTTTTACTCGCACGAGTCCTGCGGCCAATGCACCCCTTGCCGCGAAGGCACAGGCTGGCTGTGGCGCATGGTGGACCGCATTGAACACGGCCAGGGCCGTGCCAGCGACATCGACATGCTCGACAGCGTGGCCGGCAACATCATGGGCCGCACGATTTGCGCCTTGGGCGATGCAGCGGCCATGCCAGTGCGCGGCATGCTCAAGCATTTCCGTCACGAATTTGTACACCTCATCGAGCACAAGACCTCCATGGTCGATGCCGATGCAACAGCGGTGAAGACCCATGGTTGAAATAGAACTCGACGGTCAGAAAGTGGAAGTTGCCGAAGGCAGCATGGTGATGCATGCCGCTGAAAAAGCCGGCACCTATATTCCGCATTTCTGTTATCACAAAAAATTGAGCATCGCGGCCAACTGCCGCATGTGCCTGGTCGATGTGGAGAAGGCTCCCAAGCCCATGCCCGCCTGCGCCACGCCCGTGACGCAAGGCATGATCGTGCGCACCAAGAGCGACAAGGCGATTGCGGCCCAAAAGTCGGTCATGGAGTTCTTGCTCATCAACCACCCGCTCGACTGCCCCATCTGCGACCAGGGCGGTGAGTGCCAGTTGCAAGACTTGGCCGTGGGTTATGGCGGCAGCAGCTCGCGCTATGAAGAAGAAAAGCGTGTGGTCTTCCACAAAGAAGTTGGCCCGCTGATCTCGATGGAAGAGATGAGCCGCTGCATCCACTGCACACGCTGCGTGCGCTTCGGCCAAGAAGTGGCCGGAGCCATGGAGCTGGGCATGTCCCACCGGGGTGAGCACGCCGAGATCGAGACCTTCTTGGGCCAGACGATTGACTCCGAGTTGTCGGGCAACATGATCGACATCTGCCCTGTGGGCGCTTTGACCAGCAAGCCGTTCCGCTACCACGCCCGCACTTGGGAGCTGTCGCGCCGCAAGTCGGTGGCCGCACACGACTCCTCGGGTGCCAACCTGATCGTGCAGGTCAAAAACAACCAGGTCATGCGCGTCGTGCCCTTGGAAAACGAAGACGTCAACGAGTGCTGGATCGCTGACCGTGAGCGTTTCTCTTATGAAGCTTTTAATGGAGCTGACCGCCTGACCCATCCCATGCTCAAGCAGGGTGGTGAGTGGAAGACCGTTGACTGGCAGACCGCCCTCGAATACGTGGCCAACGGTCTGCGCAATATCCAGCGTGACCACGGTGCGGGCAGCATTGGCGCATTGGTCAGCCCGCACAGCACCGTCGAAGAGTTGTACCTGGCTGGTGCTTTGATGCGCGGCCTGGGCTCTGACAACATCGACCACCGCCTGCGCCACGCCGAATTTGGCGCAGCGGAAGGTGTGCGCACTTTGGGCATGTCGATTGCATCTCTGTCCACTTTGCAACGTGTTTTGGTGGTGGGCGCCAATCTGCGCAAAGACCATCCGCTGTTTGCCCTGCGTGTGCGCCACGCCGTGCGCCATGGCGCTGCCGTGAACCTGATCGCTGATAAAGGCGCGTTCAGCCATGCCGACGCCTGGGCCATGCCTGTGGCCAATGCCGTGGTGACCGATGCGTTTGCTTGGGCGCAAACCCTGGCCGATGTCGCGACCGCCATTGCAGCCGAGAAGGGCGTAACAGCCCCTTGTGCGGGCACGGCTTCTGTACAAGCCCAAGCCATCGCCAAGTCTCTGCTGGGCGGCGAGCGCAAGGCGGTGTTGCTGGGCAATTCCGCAGCACACCATGCCAACGCTTCGACCTTGCTGGTCCTGGCCAACTGGATTGCCGAACAAACGGGTGCGACTGTCGGTTACCTGACCGAAGCGGCCAACACAGTAGGTGCACAGTGGGTTGGCGCACAGCCCCAAACTGGCGGCAAGCATGCGGGCCAGATGCTCGCCGGTGGCCTGAAAGCCGCGATCTTGCTGAACACCGAGCCCGAGTTTGACAGCGCCGCAGGTGGCGCTGCTGCCCAAGCGCTGGCGCAGGCCGAGATGGTGGTGACCCTCAGCCCGTTCAAGGCCAACATGGCCTTCAGCGATGTGCTGCTGCCGATTGCCCCGTTCACCGAAACCTCGGGCTCTTTTGTCAACGCCGAAGGCCGCCTGCAAAGCTTCCATGCGGTAGTCAAGCCTCTGGGCGATACCCGTCCTGCCTGGAAAGTGCTGCGCGTTCTGGCCAACTTGCTCGATATTCCGGGTGTGGCTTTTGAAACCTCTCAAGACGTGTTGGTGCGCGCCACAGCTCAGCCGCTGTCGGCATCGAACATCACACGGACCGCCATCAACCTGACGGGGACCACCACGCCCGCTCCGGCGGTCGCTTCCATTTACCAGCTGGATGGCACCGTGCGCCGCGCGCCGTCTTTGCAATTGACCGCAGACGCCCGTCTGGAGGTGATCCATGATTGACGCGCTTTACAACGGCGGCCTGAATTTGGTGGCTGCCAGCTGGTGGGCGACGATGGTTTGGCCTGTTTTGTGGATCTTGCTCAAGATCGTCGCCATCCTCGCGCCGCTGATGGGCGCTGTGGCCTACCTGACGCTGTGGGAGCGCAAACTCTTGGGTTTCATACAAGTGCGTCATGGCCCCAACCGCGTGGGGCCGTTTGGTTTGCTGCAGCCGATTGCAGATGCCGTGAAGTTGCTGACCAAGGAACTGATCAACCCCACAGCGGCCAGCCTTGGCTTGTTCCGCTTGGGCCCGATCATGGCCATCATGCCGGCGCTGGCTGCCTGGGTCGCTATTCCGTTCGGCCCCGAGCAGGCCCTGACCAACATCAATGCCGGCTTGCTGCTGGTCATGGCCATCACCTCGATCGAGGTGTATGGCGTGATCATTGCGGGTTGGGCCTCGAATTCCAAGTACGCTTTCTTGGGTGCCCTGCGTGCATCGGCGCAAATGGTGAGCTACGAGATCGCCATGGGCTTTTGCTTCCTGGTGGTTTTGATGGTCTCGGGCAGCATGAACCTGACCGAGATCGTGCTGGCGCAAGGCAAAGGCGAAATGGCCCACATGGGCTTGGGCTTCTTGTCTTGGAATTGGCTGCCGTTACTGCCCATCTTCTTCGTCTACCTGATCTCGGGTGTGGCCGAAACCAACCGTCACCCTTTTGACGTGGTCGAAGGCGAAGCCGAGATCGTGGCCGGTCACATGGTCGAGTATTCGGGCATGGGCTTCGCGATCTTCTTCTTGGCCGAATACGCCAGCATGTGGCTGGTGTCCATCCTGGCCGTGATCATGTTCCTGGGTGGCTGGTTGTCGCCCATCGACAGCGCCTTGTTCAACTGGATACCCGGCTGGATCTGGTTAGGCCTCAAGACTTTCTTGGTGGTGTCCATGTTCATCTGGATCCGCGCCACCTTCCCGCGCTTCCGTTATGACCAGATCATGCGTCTGGGCTGGAAGATCTTCATCCCTGTCACTTTGGTGTGGCTGCTGGTCGTTGGCGTGTGGTTGCACTCGCCCTGGAACATCTGGCTTTGATCGGTGAATGACCATGACCACAATGACTGCTTCCTCTTTCTCGTTCAAGGACTTCCTCAAGAGCTTCATGCTCGTTGAGTTGCTCAAGGGCATGGCCCTGACTGGACGCTACGCTTTTGCCCGCAAGGTGACGGTGCAGTTTCCGGAAGAAAAAACACCACAGTCGCCGCGCTTTCGTGGCCTGCATGCCCTGCGCCGTTATGACAACGGTGAAGAGCGCTGCATTGCCTGCAAGCTTTGCGAGGCGGTGTGCCCCGCGATGGCCATCACCATCGAAGCCGGCCAGCGCGAAGACGGTTCGCGCCGCACCACACGCTACGACATCGACCTCACCAAGTGCATCTTCTGTGGCTTTTGTGAAGAAAGCTGCCCGGTGGACTCGATCGTCGAGACGCACATTTTTGAATACCACGGCGAAAAACGCGGTGACCTGTACTTCACCAAGGACATGTTGCTGGCCGTGGGCGACCGTTACGAAAAAGAGATCGCTGCCGCCCGTGCCGCCGATGCTCCTTACCGTTGAACGCCGCCCAGTCCTGAACACTTAAAAAGACAGACTTATGGACGTCAAGACCGGTTTCTTCTACCTCTTTTCGGTGGTGCTGCTGTTTGCAGCCTTCCGGGTGGTGACCGCACGCAACCCCGTGCATGCGGTGCTGTACCTCATGCTGGCTTTCTCGCAAGCTTCTGCTGTGTGGTTCCTGCTCAACGCCGAATTCCTGGCCATCTTGCTGGTGCTGGTGTACCTGGGCGCGGTGATGGTGCTTTTTTTGTTCGTGGTGATGATGCTGGACATCGGCATCGACACTGTGCGCAAAGGCTTCTGGAAAAACTTTCCTTTGGCGGCCACTTTGGGGGCCGTCGTCGCCCTGGAGATGGCCGCTGTGTTGTTGTCCGGTTTTCGCGTGTCCGAAGCACCGGTCATGGGCAACGGCGCTTTGCCGGTGGACAATGCCAAGGCCTTGGGCATCTTGCTGTACACCGAATACCTGATGCCGATCCAGATCGCGGCAGCCATTTTGCTGGTGGCCATGATCGCGGCCATTGCTTTGACCCTGCGTGAGCGCAAGGACAGCAAGGCGATTGACCCGTCCATCCAAGTCAAGGTGCGTGCTTCCGACCGCATGCAAGTGGTCAAAATGGACCCGACCCAAGCAGCGCCTGCCCCCGTTGCTCCAACTGATGCAGCACCTGTGGAGGTGAAAAAATGATGACACTGACCCTTGGACACTACTTGTCGCTCGGCGCCATGCTGTTCGCATTGGCCGTGATCGGCATCTTTCTGAACCGCAAGAACCTGATCGTTTTGCTCATGGCCATCGAGTTGATGCTGCTGGCCGTCAACATGAACTTTGTGGCGTTTTCGCACTACCTGGGTGACATGCACGGCCAAGTGTTCGTCTTTTTCATCCTCACGGTGGCCGCGGCCGAATCGGCCATTGGCCTGGCCATTTTGGTGCTGCTGTTCCGCAACCAGAACAACATCAACGTGGACGAACTCAATTCGCTCAAGGGTTAACAAGAATATGAGTCAGACCCTCAACGCCAGCACACTGCTGGCCATCCCCTTGGCCCCGCTGGTGGGCTCTTTGTTGGCCGGTATTTGGGGCACCCAATTCGGTGGCAACTGGATTGGCCGTCGCCTGTCGCACAGCTTCACCATTTTGGGCGTGCTCTTGGCGTTCATCTTGTCGGCCATGACGCTCAACAGCGTCTTGGGCGGGGCCAGTTTCAACGACAGCATCTATACCTGGATGGTGGTGGGTGGCCTGAAGATGGAAGTCGGCTTCATGATCGACAGCCTCACGGCCATGATGATGTGCGTCGTGACTTTTGTGTCGCTTATGGTGCACATCTACACCATCGGTTACATGGACGAAGACGAAGGCTACAACCGCTTTTTTGCCTACATCTCGCTGTTCACATTCTCGATGTTGATGCTGGTGATGAGCAACAACTTGCTGCAGCTGTTCTTCGGCTGGGAAGCGGTGGGCTTGGTGTCGTATTTGTTGATCGGCTTTTGGTACAACAAACCGACCGCCATCTTCGCCAACATGAAGGCATTTTTGGTCAACCGAGTCGGTGACTTTGGCTTCATCATCGGCATCGGCCTGATTGTGGCCTACACCGGCACACTCAACTACACCGAGCTGTTTGCCAAAGCGGAAGAACTGGCCGCCATCGATTTCCCTTGGTACATCTTTGGCATGGACGCCATGCTGATCACCGTGATCTGCATTTGTTTGTTCATCGGCGCCATGGGCAAGTCGGCGCAGTTCCCGCTGCATGTGTGGCTGCCCGACTCCATGGAAGGCCCCACGCCCATCTCGGCGTTGATTCACGCCGCGACCATGGTAACGGCGGGCATCTTTATGGTGGCGCGCATGTCGCCGCTGTTCGAGCTGTCTGACTCGGCGCTCAACTTCATGATGGTCATCGGCTCGATCACGGCGCTGTTCATGGGCTTTTTGGGCATCATCCAAAACGACATCAAGCGCGTGGTGGCTTATTCCACTTTGTCGCAGCTGGGTTACATGACGGTGGCCTTGGGCGCATCGGCTTACTCGGTCGCGGTGTTCCACCTGATGACACACGCGTTCTTCAAAGCGCTGCTGTTTTTGGGTGCAGGTTCCGTCATCATGGGCATGCACCACAACCAGGACATCCGCTACATGGGCGGTCTGCGCAAGTACATGCCGATCACCTGGATCACGTCTTTGCTGGGTTCTCTGGCCTTGATCGGTACGCCTCTGTTCTCGGGTTTTTACTCCAAGGACAGCATCATCGAAGCCGTGCACCTGAGCACCTTGCCTGCTGCTGGCTTTGCCAACTTCGCGGTGCTGGCGGGGGTGTTTGTCACGGCTTTCTATTCGTTCCGCATGTATTTCCTGGTCTTCCATGGCCCGGAGCGCTACGACCAGAACCCGGACGCGCACCATGGCCACGATGACCACCAAGGTCACGACGACCATGGTCACGATAAACCGCACGAGTCGCCTTGGGTGGTGACGGTGCCGCTGGTCTTGCTGGCGATTCCTTCGGTGCTGATTGGTTTCATGACCATCCAGCCCATGCTGTATGGCGATTTCTTCAAGGACGTCATCTTCATCGATGCAGCCAAGCACCCCGCAATGCAACAACTGGGTGAGCTGTTCCACGGCCCGGTCGCCATGGCGCTGCACGGCCTGAGCACGGCACCGTTCTGGCTGGCTTTGGCCGGTGTGGTGACCGCTTGGTACATGTACCTGGTCAACCCCAAGGTGCCGGCTTTCTTCGCCCGCGTACTGCGTCCACTGATCGTGGTCATGGAGAACAAGTACTACATGGACTGGATCAACGAAAACATCTTGGCCAAAGGTGCGCGTGGTTTGGGCATGGGTCTGTGGAAGGTGGGCGACCGCGCCATCATCGACGGCTTCTTTGTCAACGGATCTTGGAAAGTCGTGGGTTGGGTCTCTGGCGTGGTGCGCGGGTTCCAGTCGGGTTTCCTGTACCACTATGCCCTGGTCATGATTTTGGGTGTGTTTGTGCTGATGACGTATTTCGTCTGGCTCGCTTAACGGTTTTGAGGACAAAATAAAAATGGGATTGTTAAGCCTTGCCATCTGGATGCCGATCGCTTTCGGCGTCGTCTTGCTGGCCTTCGGTCGCGACAGCCAAGCGGGCGCTGTGCGCTGGTTGGCTCTTGTCGGCGCGATCGCCAGTTTGCTGGTCACACTGCCCTTGATTTCGGGCTTTCAGCTCGGCACATCCGAGATGCAGTTTGTCGAAAAAGCCACGTGGATTGAGCGCTTCAATGTGTACTACCACCTGGGTGTGGATGGCATCTCGCTGTGGCTGATTCCACTGACGGCCTTCATCAACGTGGTGGTGGTCATTGCGGGCTGGGAAGTCATTACCCGCAAGGTCAACCAGTACATGGCCGCATTCCTGATTTTGTCGGGCCTGATGATCGGCGTATTCTGTGCGTTGGACGGCATCTTGTTTTACGTCTTCTTTGAGGCGACCTTGATCCCGATGTACCTGATCATCGGCATCTGGGGTGGCCCGAACAAGATTTACGCCGCGTTCAAGTTCTTCTTGTACACCTTGCTCGGCTCTTTGCTGATGCTGATCGCCTTGATCTATCTGTACGTCACATCCGGCGGCAGCTTTGACATCCTGGCATGGCACAAGCTCCCCTTGGCTGGCGGTGTGCAGACCTTGCTGTTCTTTGCCTTCTTTGCGGCTTTTGCCGTGAAGGTGCCCATGTGGCCGGTGCACACCTGGTTGCCCGATGTGCACGTTGAAGCGCCTACAGGCGGCTCCGCTGTGCTGGCCGCCATCATGCTCAAACTGGGCGCTTATGGCTTCTTGCGCTTTTCCATGCCCATCGCTCCCGATGCGGCCCGTGAATGGGGCATGCTGATCCTGGTTTTGTCGTTGGTGGCCGTGATCTATGTGGGCCTGGTGGCCATGGTGCAGCAAGACATGAAAAAGCTGGTGGCGTATTCGTCTGTGGCGCACATGGGTTTTGTGACGCTTGGCTTTTTCATCTTCAACCCCCTCGGTGTGTCCGGTGGCATTGTGCAGATGATCGCGCACGGCTTTGTCTCGGCCGCGATGTTCTTGTGCATTGGCGTGTTGTACGACCGTGTGCATTCGCGTGAGATTGCCAGCTACGGCGGCGTGGTCAACACCATGCCCAAGTTCGCCGCCTTTGCTTTGCTGTTTGCCATGGCCAATGCCGGCTTGCCAGGCACTGCGGGCTTTGTGGGCGAGTGGATGGTCATTTTGGGTGCCGTCAAGTTCAACTTCTGGATCGGATTGCTGGCCTCCTCGGCCCTGATCTTTGGCGCGGCTTACACCTTGTGGATGTTCAAGCGCGTGTACCTGGGCCCTGTGACCAATGACGATGTCAAAGGTCTGGCCGACATCAACGCGCGTGAATTTCTGATGCTCAGTTTGCTGGCCGTGGCCGTGCTCTGGATGGGCATTTACCCCAAACCGTTCACCGATGTGATGGATGCCTCGGTGATGGACTTGCTCAAGCACGTGGCCATGTCCAAGCTGCCTTGAGCGGCCAGGACCTGAACGTTTCGCCTGAATAGAACAATTGAGAGAACACAGATGATGGACAACTCCAGCTGGATGACGATGTATCCGGAGATCGTGTTGCTGGTCATGGCCTGCGTCGTGACGCTGGCCGACCTCTTCGTGAAAAGCCCCAAACGCACAGGCACGTATGTGCTGACGCTGGCGTCTCTGGGCGGCGTGGCCTTGTTGCACGCCTTCTACGCCGATGCCGGGCAAACGCTTTACGGCTTTGGCCGCATGGTGGTCAGTGACCCGATGGGCCACTGGCTCAAGTGCTTTGCCACCATCGCCGTGATGGTGACCCTGGTGTATTCGCGCCCTTATGCTGCCGACCGCGAGATGCTGCGCGGCGGGGAGATTTTCAGCCTCAGCCTGTTTGCCTTGCTGGGCATGAGCATGATGATCTCGGGCCAGAACTTCATCGTGATCTATTTGGGCTTGGAACTGCTGACCCTGTCGAGCTATGCGCTCGTGGCCTTGCGCCGCGACCACGCGCAAGCGAGTGAAGCGGCCATGAAGTACTTCGTGCTGGGGGCCATGGCCTCGGGCTTCTTGCTGTACGGCATGTCCATGATGTATGGCGCCACCGGCAGCCTGGAGCTGTCTGCGGTGCTCAAAGCCATTGCCTCGGGTCAGGTGAACCACCAGGTGCTGGTGTTTGGCCTGGTCTTCATTGTGGCGGGTCTGGCTTTCAAGATTGGCGCTGTGCCTTTCCACATGTGGATTCCTGACGTGTACCAGGGCTCCCCAACCGCGGCGACCTTGATGATCGGTGGCGCGCCCAAGCTGGCCGCGTTTGCCATTCTGGTGCGCTTGCTGGTGGAAGGCATGCTGCCGCTGGCGTTTGACTGGCAGCAAATGCTGTCGGTGCTGGCCATTGGCTCCTTGCTCATTGGTAACTTGGCGGCGATTGCCCAGACCAACCTCAAACGCATGCTGGCCTATTCGACCATCTCGCAAATGGGTTTTGTGCTGCTGGGCTTTGTGGCGGGCGTGATCAACGGCGAGACCACCTTGGCCGCCAACGCCTACAGCTCAGCCATGTTCTACATGGTCTCTTATGTGTTGACCACCTTGGCCGCTTTCGGTGTGATCATGTTGTTGGCCCGCCAGGGCTTCGAGAGCGAAGAGATCATCGACCTGGCAGGCCTGAACCAGCGCAGCCCCTTGTACGCGGGCGTGATGGCGATCTGCTTGTTTTCGATGGCCGGCATTCCGCCGATGGTGGGCTTTTACGCCAAGCTGTCGGTGCTGCAATCTTTGCTCGCATCAGGGCAGGGCTTTTATCTGGGCTTGGCGATTTTCGCGGTCATCATGTCGCTGATCGGCGCTTTCTATTACCTGCGCGTGGTCAAGGTCATGTACTTTGACGAGCCGGTCACGGCCACCACTGTGTCGGCTTCGCTCGATGTGCGCCTGGTCTTGTCGACCAACGGCTTGCTGGTCTTGTTGCTGGGCATTTTCCCCGGCGCACTCATGGCTTTGTGCGCCGACTCGATTGTGCGTATGCTCGCGGTCTGATCGTTTGAACACCCCACCATGAGCACCTCCACCCAAATCGGTTTGTTGATCTTGCTGGCCTTGGTGGCCGCCAACATGCCGTTTTTCAACCAGCGCATCATGTTGCTGGGGCCTCAGCGCTTGTCCAAGCCTTTGTTTTGGCGCTTGATGGAGCTGGTGGTGTTGTACTTTGTGGTCGGTGGTGTGGGCCTGGCTCTGGAAAACCATGGCGGTCAGGTGGCACCGCAGGGCTGGGAGTTTTATGCGGTCACGGGCACCATGTTCGTCACGCTGGCCTTTCCGGGTTTTGTTTACCGCTACCTGATGCACCGCAAACACTGAGCGCAGTGCCGCCCTCAAACTGGTTTGCATGTCTGACGATCACCTGATCGAACACCGGGTCCACCAAGAAGAGATCTTGCGCGGTCGCTTCCTGCACGCATTTCGCGACACCGTTCGCTTGCCCAACCAAAACCTGGCGACCCGCGAGTATGTGGTGCACCCCGGTGCCGTGATGGTCATCCCCATGCTCGAGACGCCACAAGGCCTGCGCTTGGTGATGGAGCGTCAGTTCCGCTACCCCGTGGGGCAAGTGATGACCGAGTTCCCGGCTGGCAAGCTCGACCCAGGTGAAGACCCGTGGCTCTGCGCCCAACGCGAGCTGCTCGAAGAAACCGGGTACACCGCCCGTCAATGGGCCCGCGCTGGGGTGTTGCACCCGGTCATTGCTTATTCGACCGAGGTGATCGAGATCTGGTTTGCCAAAGACCTGACTTTGGGCGAGCGTCAACTGGACACCGATGAGTTTTTGGATGTGTTCACCGCCAGCCCAGCCGAGTTGATGGCCGCTTGCCAGCAAGGGCTGCTGACCGATGCCAAGACCCTGACGGGCCTGCTTTGGTTGCAAAATGTGCAGTCGGGCCAGTGGCCCCTGCACTGGCAAACCATCGCCTGATGCTTTGCAGTCAAAGACCGCACCAAGCTGACCACCACCCCATGAAAGTCCTCGACTTGCAATGCCGCCAGGGCCACCGATTTGAAGGTTGGTTTGGCTCTCAAGCTGACTACGACGCGCAGCGCGATCGGGGACTGGTCACGTGCCCGGTGTGCAACGACAGCGAGATCACCAAAATGCTCTCGGCACCACGCCTGAACCTGGGCCACGGCGCAGCCCCCGAGCCCACGCCAGTGCCAGGAGCTCCAGCAGCAGACGCTGGCAGCGCCGCAGGCAGCCCGCCTGGCCGTGCGGCTGACGAAGCTTCCGCAGCACCGACTCTGCCTGATGTTGCGCCCGAAACCTTGCAGCAGATGCAAGCGGCCATGATGAAGATGGTGCGCCATGTCATGGCCAACACCGAAGATGTGGGAACGCAATTTGCCGAAGAGGCCCGCAAAATCCATTACGGAGAGCGCGAAGCACGCCACATCCGTGGCCAGGCCACGCGCGATGAAACCGAAGCCTTGATCGACGAAGGCATCGATGTCATGGCCTTGCCTGTGCCGGAAAACCTCAAAGGCACGCTGCAGTAAGGGACTGTGTGGCGTGCGTTGGGTTGAGGCACCATCTGGGTTCGTACAAGGCATGGTTTTGGATTGTTTATGATCCACTAAAGATTATTTGACTCGTTAATGAGTCAAATTGATCTTGACTTCGCAAGGTGCACTTGAAACAATGCTACCTTTAACCGCTCTAAAACGGTTCTTCACGACACCCCGCCATGGCCAAGCCCACCACCCGCCCTTGTTCGCAGTACAGCCTGGATGCCCTGTCGCTGTTGGGGCAACTTGTGCGCGAAGCGCGTTTGAGCAGGGCCCTCACCACCACCGATTTGGCGGCACGCGCAGGTATTTCCCGCAGCTTGCTGCAACGCATTGAGCGTGGTGACCCGGGCTGCTCCATCGGTGCCGTGTTTGAAGTGGCGGCGATCTGTGGTGTGCCTTTGTTCGAGTCGGATGCCCGTTTGCTGACCCAGCAATTGGGCAGGCAACAGGAAAAAATGGCCTTGATGCCCAAGGCCATCCGGTCTGGCAAGCAGGTGGTGAACGATGACTTCTGAGCCCACCTTGTCCACCGAGGCCTATGTCTGGGTCTGGTTGCCCGAGGCCAGCGAGCCGGTGGTGGCAGGTGTGTTGACGCGTCAAGGCGCGCGCTTTGTTTTCAATTACGGCCGCAGCTATCTGGACCGCCCAAATGCCATGCCAGTGTATGCGCCCGAGTTGCCCTTACGTGCCGGGCCATTGCCCTTGCTGCCGGGCTTGACCATGCCCAGCTGCATCCGTGATGCCTCACCCGATGCCTGGGGCCGCCGTGTATTGATCAACCAGCATTTGGGCATCAAAGGGGCAGTGGCAGACGGATTTGAGTTGGATGAGTTGACGTATTTGCTCGCATCTGGCTCTGACAGGGTCGGGGCCATGGATTTTCAGCCTTCTCCGCTGCGCTATTTGGCGCGGCATGCCCAAGAGGCTTCTTTGGCGGCCTTGCAAACTGCGGCAGAAAAAGTCGACCGTGGCCTGCCGCTGACACCTGGTTTGGACCAAGACTTGCTGCACGCCACTTCCCTCGGTGGCGCTCGGCCCAAGGTGCTGATGGATGATGGGGAGCGCAAATTCATCGCCAAATTTTCGGCCAGCAACGACCTCTACAGCGTGGTCAAGGCCGAGTTCATCGCGATGCGATTGGCCCAAAAGGTGGGTTTGAACGTGGCTCCGGTACAGCTGCGCCAAGCGCTGGGCAAAGATGTGCTTTTGATTGAGCGCTTTGACCGCATTCGGCTCCAGGGGCAATGGCGTCGCCGTGCCATGGTCTCTGCGCTCACGTTGTTTGAGCTGGATGAAATGATGGCCGCTTATGCCAGCTACGAAAAACTGGCTGAGATCATTCGCCACCGATTCACCCATGCCAAAGCCACTTTGCGCGAACTGTTTTCGCGCATCGTCTTCAATGTCTTGTGTGGCAATACCGACGACCACGCTCGCAATCACGCGGCCTTTTGGGACGGACACCAACTGGCGCTGACGCCCGCCTACGACATCTGCCCCCAATCGCGTTCGGGCCAGCAAGCCTCACAAGCCATGTTGATCCAAGGTGCGGACCGCGCCAGCCAAGTGGCCAGCTGCATCGCAGCAGCGCCTGTTTTTTTGCTCGGGCGCGAAGACGCCATCGCCATCGTCAACCAACAGGTGACGGTCATCGAGCGTGAATGGCAAGCCACTTGCGATGAGGCAGGCCTGAGCGAAGTGGATCGCCAACTGTTCTGGCGTCGCCAATTCCTCAACCCCTTTGCCTTCCAACAGGCGCCTGTCGGGGTGCGTGTGCCATGAAACACGCCCTGCACATTGACGACGCCGAAGTCGAGCTGAGCGCCATTCGGGCGCAAGGCCCGGGTGGGCAAAACGTCAACAAGGTTTCCAGCGCCATCCAGCTGCGTTTTGACGTGGCGAACTCTGGCTTGCCCGACGACGTCAAACAGCGCTGGCTGCAGTCTGGCGACAGCCGCCTGACCTTGGAGGGCGTCTTCATTCTGAAAGCCCAAAAACACCGCACACAAGAGGCCAACCGGGTGGACGCTTGGGCGCGGCTCTATGAAACGCTGGACCTCTACGCCAAGCCGCCCAAAGCCCGCAAGGCCACCAAGCCGACTTACGGCTCGGTGCAAAGGCGGCTGGAGGGCAAGGCGATGCAGGCCAAGATCAAGGCCTCACGGCGGGGCCAGGACTGAAGTTTTTCTTTCCTGCTCGTCTTATTTATTCGGCACGGTGAAGTTTGATTTTTTTTGTCATCCCGGCCTTGAGCCGGGAACCAGAATGCGCAGCAGGTCTTTGCAAAAGGCAGTGCTCAACGTTGGATCCCGGGTCTTCGCCCGGGATGACAAAGAGGGTACAAGAACACAAGCCACTCATACTTTATCGGGCCGGATCAATATTGTGCTAATCGGCCCTTTGGTCCCGAATACATCGGTGCACTCAAGCTTGATCAGTGAGTAGTCAGGCGCCCTGCAGACTATCCATCACTGGCGCAATGCCAGCCAGCAAGGCGAGCAAAAGGGGGGGCTGCCGAGATGGCTTCATTCAGATGGGAGCCGATAAAACTGACTTCGGCGGTGATGGGTCACAGCAAAATGCCCTCTTGAAGCGCCACCTGAAAAATCGGTGGATGCGAACGGCGTCCTGGATAGTCGATCAGCACGTCTACTTTTTGTTCACCCAAACGGTTATAGATTTGGCTCAAAAACCGCTTTTAAGCCGTCAGCGCCTGCATGGCCGTCTGTTTGACCTGATGCACCGCATCGCCCGCCTGGGCATCGACCACCATCCGCCCTGGCATGCTGCGCAGCCATGTGATTTGGCGTTTGGCCAGTTGGCGGGTGGCGAAGATGCCGCGCTCGCAGATCTCGGTTTCGGTCCAGCTTGCGTCCAGCCCTTCCCAGGCTTGGCGGTAACCCACGCAACGCATCGAGGGCAGGTCGGGGTGCAGGTCGCCGCGTGCCCGCAGGGCCTTCACCTCGTCCAAAAAGCCTGCTGCCATCATTTGTTCAAAGCGCAAAGCGATGCGGTGGTGCAGCCAAGCGCGGTCGGTGGGCTCCAGGCTGACGATGGGGATGTGCCAGTCGGGGACGTTGGCCTTGGCGCTTTGGTGAAAAGAGCTCAGGGTTTGGCCCGTGGCGGTCCAGACTTCCAAGGCGCGGCCAATGCGCTGGCTGTCGCCCGGGGCCAGGCGGGCGGCCGTCTGTGGGTCCACTTGCGCCAGCCGTTCGTGCAGCGCGGGCCAGCCCAGTTGCTCGGCTTGTTCGTGAATTTGTGCGCGCACCTGCGGGTCGGCCGCAGGGATGTCGTTCAGGCCTTCGAGCAGCGCCTTCAAATACAGCATGGTGCCACCCACCAGCAGCGGTGTTTTGCCGCGTGCACGGATGTCGCGGATCAGTCGGGAGGCGTCTTTGGCGAACTCGGCCGCGCTGTAGCTGTGCAGCGGGTCCAGTGTGTCGATCAGGTGGTGCGGCACGGCGGCCAGTTCTTCGCGGCTGGGTTTGGCGGTGCCGATGTCCATGCCCCGGTAAACCAGGGCCGAGTCGATGCTGATGATTTCTGCGCCGCCTTGAGGCTGCAGGGCTTGGGCCAAGCCCAGTGCCGCTGCGGTTTTGCCGCTGGCCGTGGGGCCCACGATGGCGATGGCGTCGGGGCTGCTCATGCCGCTGCTGTTGCGATGAGCACCGGGCGGCCGTGGCGCTGAACGGCGGTCCAGGCCACCAGCGTGATGACGATGGCCCAGAGCAAGACGCCGTGTGCCAGCGCAAACACCGGGCGGTCCATGTGGGTGCTGAGCCAGGCGCCCATGAAGAATGCGCCCAGCATCATCAAAAACCCATTCAATGCCGAAGCTGTGCCTGCCCGTTGCGGAAAGGGCGCCACGGCGCCGCTTTGACCGCAAGGCTGATGGACGCCGTGGCCCAGCATGAAGATGTACATGGGCACCATGACGGCCCAGGCACCGTACCAGTCCTGGCCTTCTCCGGCATGGGCCAGCGCTGCCATGCTCACACCGCCGGTGACGGTCAACACCGCTGCAATTCCCACGGTGCGGTGCACGCTGGCGCGGCGCAGCAACCAGCGGCACAAGAAGGTGCCCACGATGTAGGACAGCGACATGCTGAGCATCAGAAAACCATAGGCCGTTTTGCTGTAACCCATGAA
>Ga0209550_10000016_pt1 | contig 112312 bp, 85 predicted proteins | sample LauGreSuBDMM15SN_2_FD_187567 | JGI IMG/M metagenome (GOLD analysis project Ga0209550, IMG submission 187567) | Freshwater lake microbial communities from Lake Michigan, USA - Su13.BD.MM15.SN (SPAdes) (version 5) | ecosystem: Environmental > Aquatic > Freshwater > Lake | place: Lake Michigan... | reverse complement strand
ATTACCAAAATAACACCCATCTTCCATTGAATGGAACGTCACTCTTTAGTAGCGTGGTCGCTGAGCCTGTCGAAGCGTGGTCGCTGAGCCTGTCGAAGCGTTGTTCTAGTGAGCAGAAATTTTGTTTATTGGCATTTCTATAAATTGGAGGCAGGATTCAATTTTTGCCAATTTTTACTTAGCTTGCCCACTGTTTAATATTTTTATCATGAGATCGAGCAACAAATACGAAACCATACCCCAAAAACTATTCATTGAAAACCGCAAAAAATTTGTGGCTAAAATGAAATCTCAAAGTATTGCTATTTTTCATTCCAATGAAGAACATCCTTGGAACGGAGATGCCACCCATGCCTTTAAACAAAACTCAGATTTGTTTTGGCTCACTGGCGTGGATCAAGAAGAAACCATCTTGGTATTGTCGCCTGATTGCCCAGTTGTAGAATACCGCGAAGCCTTATTTATAAAGCGCACCAGCGACATGATGGTGGTATGGAATGGCTATAAATTAACCATAGAAGAAGCCACCCAAGTGAGTGGTATTGCCAATGTATTTTGGTACGATGAGTTTAATATTAAAATGCATTCGGCTATTAATTATGCGCAAAATATCTATTTGAACCTAAACGAAAACGACCGGGCAGTTATCAGTACACCCTACAAAGATTTGCGTTTTGCGAGAGAGTTAAAGGAGCGTTACCCATTGCACGAATATGAAAGAGCCGCACCTATTTTACAACGTTTGCGTTCAATCAAATCTGGTATTGAATTAGATTTAATGCAAGTGGCGGTGAGCATCAGTGAAAAGATGATTCGTAGGGTGGCCAAGTTTGTAAAACCTGGTGTTTGGGAATATGAAATTGAAGCTGAAGTAATTCATGAATACTTACGCAATAGGGCGCGCGGACATTCATTTAATCCTATTGTGGCCAGTGGTGCTAACTCTTGTATTTTGCATTATGTTGACAATAACCAACAATGCAAAGATGGCGATTTATTGCTATTGGATAGTGGGGCAGATTATGCCAATTATGCCAGCGACATGACCCGTACTTTACCTATAAACGGTAAATTTACAGACAGGCAAAAGGCTGTTTACAACGCGGTTTTGCGTGTGATGAAAGCTGCCAAGCAATTGTTAAAACCAGGAACTTTGTTAATGGAATACCATGTACAAGTAGGTGAATTAATGGAAAAAGAATTGGTAGATTTGGGCTTGATAACTTTAACAGATATTAAAAATCAAAATCCGAAATGGCCTGCCTACAAAAAATATTTCATGCATGGCACTAGTCACTTTTTAGGCATAGATGTGCATGATGTAGGAATGCGGTATGAACCTATGCAAGCTGGCATGACTTTTAGTTGCGAACCAGGAATTTACATTGCAGAAGAAGCTATAGGTATTAGGTTAGAGAATGAAATTTTAATTACCGAAAATGGTTGTGCAGATTTAATGGCACATATTCCTATTGAGGCGGATGAAATTGAGGCCTTAATGCGCGCTTAGGTGATAGGAACTTTATTGTTTGACATGGATGGGCTTCTGGTAGATTCGGAGCCCTATTGGAAGCTTGCAGAGAAATCAGTATTTGGTGCCTTGGGTTTGCAATTAGATGATGAACTTTTGCGACAGGTGATGGGCTTTAGGCTCAATGAAGTGGTGCAACATTGGTATAGGTACCAAGCATGGCCGAACCCAAATTTTACGCAAACAGAAAACGACATCATGGATTGCATGGAAGCCTATATGCGCAAAGAGGCTGTGGCTTTGCCGGGCGTAATGGACTCTCTGGAATATGTGAAGCAAAAAGGTTATGCCTGTGCATTAGCATCTTCGTCAAGTATGCGATTGATAGAGGCGGTTGTAGACAAATTGAACATTCGTTCTTATTTTGATTTATTGTACTCTGCCGAATATGAAATGTATGGCAAACCACATCCAGGAATCTTTATAACAGCCGCAACAAAGCTTGGATCAGCCCCACAACATTGCTTGGTTTTGGAAGATTCTGTAAACGGCGTAATTGCAGCAAAAGCCGCAAGGATGCTATGCGTGGCAGTACCAGAGCAAGAAAAGCAAAACGACCCCAGGTTTTCTATTGCCGATTATCAACTAAAAACATTGGAAGAATTTCCTGAATTGTTGAAGGGGTTGTAGAAGAGTTTTCTTTGATAATCAGGTATTTTTTATATCAAAAATCAGGTCATAAAAAAAGAGGTTAACAGTTAAGTTAACCTCTTTTTTTTTTAATAATAATTAGTGATTATTTTGCGGCAGGAGTTTCTCCAGCAGAGTTCTTTATTTCACCTTGTTTGTATATTTCTGGGTTCAAAAACGCATCATACTTGGTGCGCATTTCTTCAGTTTCTACTTTCATTTCCTCCTTCATTTCATCAATAATAGCCTGTTGAGCCAAGGCATAACTATAAGCCAATTTTACTTGGATTTCTGTTTGCTTACCTTTTTTCCTCATCAATTTGCTAATAGGAATAACACGCTTAAGTTTTTTACTAACCTTATTGGTTGCAACCTGCAAAGTTTTAGATAAAGAAGCTGCTGTTTTGGCATCTAAACGATTGTTTCCTTGTTCAGTTTCAATAACCGAACGCATTTGGGTTTCAAGCAAGCCAACTAGGTTCAATTTTGCCAATTCAATAGCTTGCATTTCTGCAGCAGATTGAAACTCGCCGCCAGATTCACCGTTTGCAACAATGTATTTAGGAAATCCTTCGCCATCCAATTCAGCTTCTTTAGCCCATGCGTTGTTTAATTGTTGACCAACTGGCATATCTCCAGGTATGTTAGTCCAACCCTCTTTTTCGAGCTTCTTAACTTCTTTTTTTGTGTCGCGGGCAACCTTTACGAACTTGAATTTTTTGGCCTGAATAGTTTTTGAATCTTGAGCCGTTAGCATAAATGCCCCAAACATGAGTGCAATTGCAATTAAATGTTTACCGTTTTTCATTCTTTTTTTGTTTTAATGGTTAATGGAAATTTTATATGTTTTTGTTGTTTGTTTTGATTCAATTGATAATAGGTAAATTCCAGCAATCATCTCTGAACTTGTAAAATTGATTTCCTTTGTTTGTCCGCTAGCAATGCTACCTATGCTGTTCACACTAATTGCTTTTCCTAACATATCTGTGATGCGTAATTGTACCTCATCCAAATTTGCTAACGGCATAAATGAAAGCGTAAATTGGTCGTTTGCAGGTTGTGGAAATATCTTTAAGTTGCTTAATAAAAGCTCAGTATCCATACCAGCTGCAACGCCTGTATAAACATTCTTACTATACGATGCTCCCGTACCACAGCCATTTGTTCCCCTAACGGTAATTACACCGCTACTTTGACCTATTAAAACGGTTATTTCATTTTGGGTTGAACCCGATATGATTGTCCAATCTGATGGCACAGTCCATACATAACTTGTGTTTGCTAACGATGGTGCTTTATATTTTCTGATGGTAAATGATTTTACATACTGCTCTCCTTCCCATGAAATAATATTTGGCAATTGGGATGCGTCTATAGTTAAAGTTGCAGCAATACCTTTACAATAGCCATTATTCGCACTTACATTAATTACCCCTGTTTGACCTGCAATAAAAATGCTGGTACCTTGCCCGGTAGGTGCACTAATGGTCCAACCAATAGGAGAAGTCCACAAATAAGAAATTGCACCAGGCACTGCTGCAACAGTGAAAGTAGCATTTGAATTGATACAAGGATTTGCATTTCCAGAAATAACTGGTTGTGCTGGAGGTGGAACAACAGTACTAATAGCTAAAACTCTTTCTGCACTTACACATGCGCCGTTTATTGCCTTAACCGTTATTTGCCCGTTGGTATTATTTGGAACAACCTTAATACTAGTGGTATTTTGTCCACTTGTAAATGTCCAAGCTGTTGGGATGGTCCAAGTATAATTTAATGCGTTCGTAACAGAGCTGATACTAAAATCATTAACCACACCATCACAAACAATACTGCTACCTATAATTGCTCCAGGGGTTGCAGGTAAATTGGTATTTACGCTTGTTGCAATAGTTCTTGGTATACTTGCACAACCATTATTATTTGCGATAACAACAATATCCCCGCTTACACCTGTAGCGTTAGGAGTTGCCCTAATAAAAGTATCGTTACCCCCAGCAACTACAGACCAAGCAGTTGGAACTGTCCAGGTATAACTTGATGCAGTTGAGATTCTTGGAATATAAAAAGGGTAACTTGTATTGATACAAACCAAATTATTCCCTGTGATTGTTGCAGGCTGTGCAGGAGTTTGATTGACTATGAATCCTTGCTTTCTGGGAACCGAGTTACAAGAACCATTACTTGCCACCACTATTAAAGTATCAGAATTATTGTTTGGCGTAACATTGATTGATGTGGTGGTAGAAGTTCCAGTCCATCCAGAAGGAAGCGTCCAAATATAAGAGGTAGCTCCACTTACTGCTGCGATGGTGAAAGCAGTTTGTTTGCCTCCGCATATTGCTCCTGAATAACCAATTGAACCTGGTTGTGGGGGTGAAGGAGTTACCGTGGTAATAGGTAATGTTCTTGCACTGCTTGCACATGAGCCATTATTTGCCACCACACTAATGGTTCCTGTTGAACTACCCGCTACAACATTTATTGAATTGCCTGTGCTATTTCCATTAAAAGCCCAACCAGCAGGAAGTGACCAAGCATAAGAACTGGCATTGGCAACGGCAGCAATAGAATAAGTTTGAGTACTATTGGCACATATACTTTGATTACCCGAAATGGCTAAAGGTTGAGCAGGCACAATAGTATTTCCGGTAATGTTATAAACAAAATCAACACTACTACAACTTCCATTGTTGGCTTTAACTTTCAATTCCAATGTACTTCCTAAAGAACCTGAAGTATTAACATTAATGGTATTGTTTGTAGTTCCACCAACTGGTGAAAAACCCGTTGGCAATGTCCAAGTATAACTTTGGGTGCCAGGAATTGCTGGTGTGGTAAAACTATAAGAGCTGTTTATACAAACCTGAGTGGCCCCAGTAACTTGTGTTGGTGCAACTGGTGTTGCAACTACAGTTACTGGCAAAGTACTTGGTGTGCCTTCACATGAGGTACTTGTAGCATTTGAGGGATAAACGGAGATTGACCCAGAAGTTGTACCAACCTTTACCGTAATTGAGTTTGTATTTTGTCCACTGTTAATCGTCCAACTAAGTGGTAAAACCCAGCGGTAATTAATACCAGAAACGAGGGTAACTGAATAGGTAAGTGTCGAGCCAGAACATGGGGCTGCGCTGCCAGTAATAGTTGAAGGAGTAGCAGGTGGGGTAACAGGTACGTTCATAGGAATTGATAATGCGGTTCCTGTACCACAAGAATTCGTGCCTTTAACAGTTAGGTTTCCCGATACAGCAGATGCAGATGGGGTAACATTTACAATCCTAGTGCTTGACCCAGAATTAACGTTATAACCAGTGGGAAATGTCCAAATATAAGTTGCTTCATATAGAAAAGTATCAACCATAAAGTTGGTAGGAACTAACCTACAAGCGGGGTTGTTTCCTATAAAATTAACTGGGATCAATGGGATTCTAGTTGTGCTAACAACTAATTTGGAAGCCGTACTTTGGCAACCACTTATACTTGCTGTAACTCTAATGGTATCAGAGTTTGTGATTGCATTAGGTGTGACTGAAATACTATTTGTCGTTGAACTGCCAGTCCAATTGTTTGGCAATGTCCATATATAGGTTCTTCCACTCACTAATGCAACAGAATAGGGAGATGCTACACCCAAGCAATTTAAAGAAGAGCCAGTAATGGCACTTGGTTGTGCAACAGAGATTACAGTAACAAGCAAAGTTACTGCAGTTGTGCTATCACCGCAAGTATTGTATCCCTTTACAGAAACGTTGCCATTGGAGCCTGGTAATACTGTAATGGACGTTGTGCCTTGGCCAGATTGAATAACCCAACCAGCTGGTACGCTCCATTGATGACCGGCTGCATTTGTTACCGCGGAAATGGTATATTGTTTTGCTGTTCCATTGCAGGTTGAAGCTCCTCCGGTAGGTGTAATAGCGCCAATTGTTCCTAAAACACCAGAGGTACAAATTTGGAATTTTTGCAAAAATCCATCAACACCGCCTCCCATAGATATTTGATGTCCACCGGTTGTTGAAATATTTGTTGAGCTATTCGAATAACCTACTAAATAAACATTATTGTAGTCATCCCCCACACACAATCCAAAACCTTCATCTGAAGTACCGCCAAAATAAGAACTCCATTGCCTGGTTCCACTTGTATTGAATTCAGCAAAAAAAACATCGGACAAGCCCGAAAGACTGACTTGAAAAGCTCCAGTGGTAGAAATATTATTACTACTTCGAGTCTCACCTGATAAAAATAATTTTCCTGATTGATAATAATTAAGGCGAACAAGACTTTCTGCTCCATTACCACCCAAATAAGTTCCAAAATATCTAACCCCTGTACTTGTAAATCCAGCCAAAAATGCGTCGTATGTTCCACCTCCAAATACCGCCTGACTTGAACCTGTGGTTGCAATCCCTGAGGTACTATTAGAAGTTCCCGCTAAATAAACATTTCCTATATTATCTATTGCACAAGAATTACCCGTTTCATCTCCACTCCCACCATAATATGTACCCCAAAGTCTTGAGCCATTAAAATCGAATTTCACTAAAAAAGCATCTGCACTACCAGAAAGTACAGATTGATGTGTAGTGGCTGTTGCAATATTATTTGTGCTATTGGTATTTCCTGATAAATACAAACCATTCACAGTTGAAATACAAAAAATATTACTTTCATTACTCGAACCGCCATAATAAGTTCCCCATTGCCTAACTCCACCTGTGGTAAACCTCACAAGAAAACCATCTGTTATACCAGTTAAGGCAATCTGATGAGAACCAGTAGTTGAAATATTGTTAGCACTAGCTGTACTTCCAGATAAATAAATATTTCCATTGGGATCAACACTAACCGCTGCTTCAGTCTCAGAATTATTTCCTCCGTAATAGGTGCCCCATTGTCTTACACCCAAACCACTAAATTTCACTAAAAATGCATCATTACCGCCACCTGGTGTAGTTTGGTGAGATGAACTTGAAGAAATATTTGCACTGCTAGTAGTTATGCCTGAAATAACAATATTACTTGTACCATCAATTGCACACCTCGGAATGGTTTCGTTACCTGTCCCTCCATAATAGGAACTCCATTCTAAAACTCCTAATGAAGTGAATTTAGAAACAAAAACATCAAAACCAGATGAAATACTAGATTGATGAGCTCCAGCTGTTGCTATAGAATTTGAACTAGTAGTCATTCCGCAAACAACGATGCTAGTCCCTATTGTCTTACAATCGTATAAATAATCAGTCCCATTTCCACCATAATAGCTTCCCCAAATCCTTAAAGGAGATGGATCAATTACTAATGTTTTATTGTTTAAGATTTTTATATTTGACCCAAACCCAAAAACACCCTTTTCTATTAGTTTATAATCTACTTGAACAGGAGAGTTTGCATCATCCTCTATCCAACTCATCGGAATATCCTCTTGCAATTTTCCGGCAGCAACACTTAACTCAATTTTGTTTTGAACCAAGTTACTTTCCGCCCCCAAATATTTCATTTGAATCATTTGATAATCGGCACCAGGATGAACAATAAAATTATATTTAAATCCCTTTTCTTTATCAATTAAATATTCAACATCAATGCCAGGATAAATGTCCTTCACCAAAACACTTTTGTAATTATGTACATTTAAGATTCCATCGGGTGAAGTAGGCACATTGTAGTAATTGATAAAATCTGTTGATACTTGATTGGCCAATACTTTAGGTTGTTTATTGGCATTTACAAATTCAATGTCCACCCTATGGTAATGGTAGGTAAAATTAAAGCTATCAGCTACCGATTTTCTAATAAAATTATTTTCAATCCTTTCCCTGGCTGGCTTTAATTTTCTTTCAATGGTATAAGTATCATAACTAAATCCTGTATTCCTTATCTGTACATTCAATCCGCTACCATTTAGCAAGTATTTTACTGCCACATTGGGTATGCCGTTTTGATCCAAAATCTGTCCCTTGTTTTCAATAAAACCTTCCCCATTTTTATGCGTCAAGTTTTTAGGTATTTCAATTGAAAAAACTGTATTCGATATGAATACAAATAGTAAGAGCTTAATTATTTTCTTCATTGCTATTTGTTATTTTGAAATCCAGAAATCGTTTAAATCTGCAGCATTGTTGCCACAACCCACATAAGCCCTGCCCTTTTGAGTGAAAGCTACAGCGCCATACCTACCAGTGCTTTGAATACTTGGTGCGGCCTTCCATTTACCTGTGGTAGGGTTGTATTCATAGAAGTCGGAAAGAATACCAGTAAAATTATTCCATCCAGTTCCAATATAACCTCTTTTTTCGAAGGCAAAGGCAACTGCATCATCTCTTTCAACTCCAGGTATATTGCTAATTTGCATCCAAGTGTTTGTTGTTGGCGTATATTCCCAAAAGTCATTTAAGTAATTTACCCCATTATATCCAGTGCCCACATAAGCTCTGCCATTCAGCACAAATGCACAAGCATCTGTTCTTCCTGAGCCAGGCAAATCAGCTATTTTTCTCCATACAAGGGTAATCGCATCCAATTCATAAAAGTCGCGCAAGTAACTAGTGCCATTTGTTCCTAAACCAATGTAAGCTTTGTTACCAATAACAAAAGAAACTGCATTAGACCTTGCTGCTCCGGTGAATCCTACATTGGTCCATGATGAACCAGCATTGCGGGAATACAGAAAATTGAAAAAACCAGAGGTGCCAATACCTAAGCCATAAAAAAGTTTTGACCCAACAACAAATGAAACAGCCCCTGTTCTATAGTCTGGCAATTGGTAATTTTGTAATTGAAAATTATTCTTTTGGGCTTCAAACTTCCAAATCTGTAAGTTTTCTGGGGCATTATAATTTCCTGAACCAACCACAAAAGCCAAAGTATCTCCGTAAGCCGCAAGTGCATTGCTTCTTTTTGTAAAAATATTAGAGCCAGAAAAAGTGTTAGTGCTTGTAAAGTTAAGTTGACTCCACGACGCAACCCGGTTCATATTAGAAGTACCAACAGGTTGAACAACTTCATCCTGGCATGACAAAGCCAACACAACTAAAAATAACAAACTCAAACCAAGTGTAAAATATTTTTTCATCATACCCTAAAATTTATACCCCAAACCAGTTGAAATTGTCCAATACCCAAAATTAATATTTTGTACCCCAAATGATACTGGATATTTATTTTTAATAAAATAAATCAATCCAAACTCTGTTGCTAACCCTATATAACTATTATCGGTAACCAATGCATAACCACTCTTATCTGGTGCATCATCGGCAGAAAAACTTTTATAATCCCAGTAACGTCTGTTCATGCCAAATCCTAATCCTGCATAACAAAAAATACTTGGTTTAATTTTGTGCAAATAGCCACCTGTTACAAATAAACTAGACTTCTTATCTTTTTCACCGATTACCCAATAGCCATCTCCGCTATAGTTAGTTAATCCCCTTCCATCGGCTGTATAATCTGCCTGGTGAAAGCCTAAATTTGTTTGAATTTTTCCATAGCCACCTCTGTATTTACGAACGCCATACATAAAACCCAAGGGCGCAGAAGGGGTAAATTGATACATCCAAAATCGAGTTGGCTCAACTGGGATTTTTTGCGTTTCAATCCTAACTTGAAAAGCAACTTTTCCAACCAATTCATCCACATCTTTATAGATATCCCAACTGATATTTAACTTACCAGTAGGCAACAGCTTTAATTGATTAACATCTCCAGTAACATACTTCAATGGACCAATAAATGTAGCTCCACCATCAAGGCTCAACCAAAGTGAGGATGAATAATTTAGCTCATCACTTACCGACGAAATATGATAGCTAACATCAATCTTGGTTTGATCAGCAGACAAAGTAAATTTAACATCGATGGGTCTTTGCGCAGCTAATGGATTTAGGCAACAAATAGCAAAAAACAAAAATAAATATAAGGGAGCAAATGAAATATAATGTAAATTTTTCTTCATTTTTATTAGTCTAATTTTTAATTAATATTCGGTAAGTACCATACCCGGAGCTCCAAAAAACAGAGGTGTTTGGGTCTTCCCAGAAGATAATTTTTTAGCCAAATCATTTACATTGAGTACTAAATAATTTTGAAGCTCTTCCACAGTAATTTTTCTATCTTTATTAGTATCAGCCTCCCCTTGCAACCCAACGCATAAAAAATAAGTGTACAATCCAGATTGAGATGCATCATAGCCTAAAGAAGTTTCATCATTAGAGGATGAGGAAAATACCCTAAAATTAGGATTGGTTTCCCATGGCCTTACGTTTGCATCTTTAACCTTAATGCCCAATGCTTTGGTACCGGTTAAATTTTCGTTGGCTCTTGTTGAACCACTAAAACATGCATCCATTATTACCGTTACACTTTTGGCATTTAATTTATTCAACGATTCATAAAAATTATTGATGCTATACCCACCTTCTTTTAATAAATTTATTGATCCATCAGATGGGAAGAGGTAAACCTCATCTCCATTCCTATCAGGCACTCCATGACCAGAATAATAAACAAACAAATCAGTTTTGCCAGGGTCAATCATATTGGTTAGCTTACCAATACTTGGGTCAAAAGTACTTTTAAAAAACAAGCCACTTACTTGTTGATTTGTATAAGTAATTACCTGTTCAACCCCAAGCGTTAGTTTAAAATACTTTTCAATAATTTCGGCATCATGCGAGGCAAATGGGGCTTTGGGTAGATTGGTGTAATTTTCAACGCCAATTACAATGCCAATAGATTTATTCCTTTTAATTTTCCCTAATGCAGGTGATTCAATGTTTTTTACATTGCTATTGTTGAAAGAAAATTTATCGGATTTATACTCAATTCTTGCAACCTGCTTTTGAATTTGAGCCATATCAGCCTTTACAGATAAAACTGCAGGTTTTGGTGCTCTTTTTTCTAACTCAAGTGGTATTTGAAATTCTTTTATATTCCCGTAATTCTTTTTCTCAGTTACTGTTAAAAATAAAGGCAATTTTCCAATAACCTTTACTCGTTTATTGGGGCTAATGGTTACCCAAATTTCTTTAGTTTCACCTACCTTAAAATCGCCAAGATCCCCAATTGCACTATGAAAATCATTCACATAAATATTGCTATCATTTGATACAAATTTGTAGGAGACTCCTAAAGCTAAATTCTGACCAATATTTTGAACAACCAACTTGGCTCTAATTTGCTCTCCAGCTTGTAAATTACCATCTTTTATTACAGAACCGGTTCCCTCTCCTTGATCATAAATATCCATACCAATGAAAACTAACTTTGAAGGTATATACTGATAAGTATTTAAATTTAACGTGGCTTGATCCATATCAAAACCAAAATGTTCGGTTATATTTATATCAATTTTATGTTGGTTCGTCTTAATAAAAAACCCAGCTTTAATCTTCATTTCAACTACTTTGGTCTCACCGGGCTTAATTAACCTCACCAATTTACTAGGTTCAATCTGTAATTCTGGATCAGAAACATTTGACTTTAGGCTTATTTGTAAACCTTGAGCAGGACCGCTTCCCTCATTTTTAATTTTCAATATCAGTCTTGCGTTTTCTTCTGCCTCCAACAAACCGTTGGCATTGTCGTCAACGAATTGTAGTTCCACAAAAATATTAGGAGGCAATCCTCTAATATAGGGCTTACTCAAATTTAAATCTACTGATTTGCTTGTTCCGCTGAATTGGGCGCTGCTAATTGAATGGCTCAATATCAATACCAATAGAAACCAAAATACTTTTTTCATGATAAATTACTTTATGGATTTATACTTACTAAAGTACTTTCAACTTGAATATCAGATTCGGCTCTTCTTACCTTCTGCAACCATCTTTGAAAATCCTCGCTAGGCAGGTTCAAGGGTATTTCAATATTACTCATTGAAACATTACCAATTCCACTTAATATTGGTTTTGCAATTTCTGTCTTAGGCCTAAACAATACAAAAACCTTACTCACCTCTGGGGTATTAGGTTTACTGAGGTAGAATACTAACTCATCCACTTTTCCTAAAGGAATATTTTTTGCCATTTGAGGATTAAAAAATAAATAGGTTTCATCTGCTTTAACGGGGTAAGAAGAAACGTTTTGATCCGCCTTATAAGGCAACATTCGATAAGTTATTTTTTCCTCTGGCACATCGCAATAAACAGAAATATAGCCATCTTCGGGAGCAGTAAATTCTAAATACACAGATTGTTTGTTGTTAAAGCTTGTTGTTTTACATTCAGTTTTTGGGCAAGCCAACAAAGCACTTTTAAATGTAATGGACGTTTCCTTAATTTCTCTAATCTTTCCAAAAACCTCAACGTTCATATAGGTAACCCCATTATCATAAATTTTGCTAATAGTTGGTGGTTTAATATCCTCTACCCACTCACCATTCACCATGGTTTCAGCCATCATATTAAAAACAACCTTGCTTTCGGCACTAGCACCCGTTCTTTCGTTTTTTATATAGGTAGAATTTCCTTGAATAATGGTTTGTCCAAAGGCATTTTCTATCGCATTGATCCTTGCTCGTTCAATACAAATGCGCTCTGCTTCCTGCTCCGACATACTTTTCTCGATAGGCATTTTATACTCACCACGCTCGGAAACTACTTTTTGAGAAATAGCATTAAAAGGCACAAGTATTAATAACAGTAGAACTCCTTTACAAAAAAAAGTTTTTGGTTCAAATCGAAAAATAAATAAATGAGTTAGCATCAGTAGGACTTTTTTTAATTATTAATCAAGACAATAATAATTGATTTAAAACAAAATACAAGCAAAAAATGGTTGTGATTTACCAAGTTATATCATTTCATTAACCCAAATTATCCAACATCACTTGGGTCATGGCGTCTAAATCGTATTCCAATTTCCAACCCCAATCTTGTGTGGCATGTTCGTCGTTTATGCTCTGTGGCCAACTATCTGCAATGGCTTGCCTAAAATCTGGCTTGTAAGTAATGGTAAATTCTGGAATGTGCTTTCTAATACTAGCTGCTATTTGCTCAGGATTAAAACTAATACCAGCCACATTGTAACTGCTTCTAATTTTCACCTTTTCTGCAGGCGATTCCATGAGCTCAATGGTTGCCCTAATGGCATCAGGCATATACATCATTGGCAATGCTGTTTCTGCACTCAAGAAACATTCATAGGTTTTATTTTTTAATGCTTCGTGATAAATATGAACAGCATAATCTGTTGTGCCTCCGCCTGGTGCACTCTTCCAACCTATTAAACCTGGGTACCTGATACTGCGCGCATCAACCCCATATTTTTGGTGATAATATTCGCAATAACGCTCACCTGCTTGTTTGCTTATTCCATAAATGGTATTAGGCTCCATTACAGTATATTGAGGCGTAAGTATCCTTGGTGTTGTTGGTCCGAATACGGCAATTGAACTCGGCCAATATATTTTTTTAATAATGCCCTCTTTGGCTAAATCCAACACATGAAACAAGCCATTCATGTTTAAGTCCCAAGCAAATTTAGGGTTCTTTTCTGCCGTAGCGCTCAATAAGGCTGCTAGTAAATATACTTGGGTGATTTTGTATTTATTTACAATTTCCAATAATTTTTTCTGATCCAATATATCCAGAATTTCAAATGGTTCTATTTGTTGATCCATTTTTCGGACATCGCTACAAATTACATTTTCTGAACCATAATTTATCCTTAAAGATTCTGCTAACTCTAAGCCAATTTGGCCGTTTGAACCTATGATTAATATCCTTTCTGTTGACATAACTGATTTGAAAGGTTCGAAATTAAATAATTCTATGATTAATTTTCAACTATGGGAATCTTTTGCCAAATAAAGGAACTATGCCTGCTGTAATAGGTTTTGCAGTAGCACCTTTTGCCAAAATAATGTTATATTTATAAGTAGTAAAATCCATTTCTACCAATTCATAATGAGTAGATTTTGCTCCACAAGGATAAGATTCGAAGGTTAAATTCTACATTTAAGTAACAATTAATCAGAGAGAATTCACAACAATTCCTTAAAATTGCACTTGTTAAACATTCATGAGCAAAAATATTTTAATTACTGGAGGAGCTGGTTTTGTGGGCTCTACCTTATCTATCGGTCTAAAATTGCGGTATCCAAACTATCGGATAATTGCTTTGGATAATTTGCGCAGAAGAGGTTCGGAACTTAATTTAAGTAGGTTGCGCGAAGCAGGCGTGGAGTTTGTGCATGGTGATATTCGTAACCAAGAGGACCTCACAGAGTTCACCCAATTGGATTTTATTTTGGATGCCTCGGCAGATCCTAGCGTATTGTCGGGCATCAATTCTCCTGTAATGCCGCTTATCAATGCCAATTTAGGCGGAACAGTTAATTGCCTTGAATTGGCTCAAAAAACAGGAGCAGCATTTATCTTTTTGTCGACTAGCAGAATATACCCAATAAGAAATTTAGAGATTGCCGCCTTTGAAGAATTGGATACCCGTTTTATATGGAAAGATGAACAAACCATGCGAGGCATCTCCTCAAAAGGGGTTACAGAAGATTTTCCTTTAGAGGGAAGTAGGAGTTTTTATGGTACTACCAAATTGGCTTCTGAGTTGTTGATTACTGAATATAATGAACTCAAAGGCCTAAAATCTACTATTAACAGGTGCGGCGTTATAAGTGGACCATGGCAAATGGGGAAAGTTGACCAAGGTGTTTTGGTATTGTGGTTGGCTCGTCATTATTTTAAAGGTGAATTAGGCTATATAGGTTATGGTGGAACAGGCAAGCAAATGCGTGATGTATTGCATGCTGATGATTTGCTTCATTTAATAGATCACCAAATTCATCATTTTAATGTTTATAATAACCAAACCATCAATGTTGGCGGAGGATTAGAAAACAGTTTTAGTTTGCAAGAACTAACAATACTTTGCGAAGAAATTACTGGAAACAAAATTAGGATCAAACCGGTAATGGAAAATAGAACTGCCGATGTAAGAATTTATGTGAGTGATTGCAGCAAGTTAAACCAAATAAATGGTGGCGCTTGGAAACCAAAGAAAAGCATGAAGGATCTTGTGGCTGATACCTTTGCTTGGATGCAAGCCAATGAAAACAATTTAAAAAATATTTTAAACTAGATAGAATGAATATTGCTGTTATAACTGGAAGTAGCGGATTAATTGGAGGTGAATCCGTAGAGTTTTTTACAAAGAAATTTGATTTAGTAATTGGCATTGACAACAACCTAAGATCGTACTTTTTTGGTGCAGATGGTTCAACCCTTTGGAACAAAAGTAGGTTGGAAGAAAAATACCCAAACTTTAAATCTTACGATATTGATATTAGAAATTATGATGGCTTAGAAAAAGTGTTTCAAGAGTTTGGCAAAGACATCAAACTTATTGTTCATGCAGCTGCACAACCTAGTCATGATTGGGCTGCCAAAGAACCGCTCACAGATTTTGGCGTAAATGCAACAGGCACTTTAAATATGTTGGAATTAACCCGGTTAAATTGCCCAGAAGCCGTGTTTATATTTACTTCTACCAACAAAGTTTATGGTGATACTCCTAACTTTTTACCGCTGGTAGAATTGGAAAAACGTTGGGAGATAGATGAAACGCATGCCTATTTTAAAGATGGTATTGATGAACAAATGAGCATAGACCAAACCAAACACAGTGTATTTGGTGCAAGCAAAGTAGCTGCAGATATCATGGTTCAAGAATATGGCAAATATTTTGGGATGAAAACAGGTGTATTTAGAGGGGGGTGTTTAACTGGGCCTAACCACAGCGGCGCTCAATTACACGGTTTCTTGGCTTACTTGATGAAATGTGCCATTAGCGGAAATCACTACACCATATTTGGCTACCAAGGCAAGCAGGTTCGTGATAATATTCACAGTGCAGATTTGGTGAATATGTTTTGGCATTTTTATCAAAACCCCCGCATGGGTGAAGTCTACAATGCTGGTGGTGGCAGATTTGCCAATTGTAGTATGCTTGAGGCGATTGATTGGTGCGAAAAAATTAGTGGCAACAAAATGAGTTATAGCTACAGTGAAACCAATCGCATTGGCGACCATATTTGGTATATCAGTGATGTCAATAAATTTAAACTACACTACCCTACTTGGAATTGGAAGTATAATTTGGAAGATACTTTGGTTGAAATGCACGACAGGATGAACGATAGAATGATGCTTAAAGATTGCTAAAAAATATGAATTACGATAGGATATACGAATACCGCTTTAAGGGTGTAGATAGAAACAAAAAACTTTCTACTTGGAAAATAATTGCAGAATTTATTCATACCAAATTGGGCAAACCTACTACTATGATTGACCCTGCAGCTGGCGATTGTGAGTTTATTAACCAAGTTCCGGCCAAAGAAAGATGGGCGGTAGATATGGGCGAACATACCCAACGTGCAGCACAAGCGGGTATAAAAGTTGTGATTGGAAACAACCTAGAAGTTGACCTTCCTAAAAATTATTTTGAAGGGGTATATGTTTCCAATTTCCTGGAACATTTGCATAGCCAAGAAGATGTTGCCAATTTCTTGGAACGCATGTTCAGTATCTTAAAACCTGGTGGTAAAATTGCCATAATGGGCCCAAATTTTAAGTATTGCTCAGCCAATTATTTCGACTTTGCAGACCACACGGTAATACTAACCGAATTAGGAGTTGCAGAACATTTATATGGTGCAGGTTTTGAGGTAACAGAAATACATGATCGCTTTTTACCCTTGAGCTTTAGAGGCAAAATTCCAGTTACAGATTTTCTTGTAAAGCTATATTTCCAAATGCCATTTGCTTGGCGTTTTATGGGTAAGCAATTTTTATTGGTAGCACAAAAACCCCACTAGTTAAACATGAAATTAAGTGTTGTTATACCAGCCTATAATGAGGCTTTGAGCATAGGTGAAACTTTAGAAAATTTATATGCCAAATTAACCAAAGCAGGAATAACACATGAGATTGTTGTGGTAAATGACAACTCAAAAGACGATACATTAGAGGTTTTGCAAAAGCTTCAATTAGGTATTCCTTCATTGGTAATTTACACCAATACAGGTCGCAACGGCTTTGGTTATGCTGTGCGTTTTGGACTAGAAAAATTTACTGGAGATTGTGTGGCCATTATGATGGCAGATTTAAGTGACTCGCCTGATGATTTGATTTTATTCTACCACAAACTACAAGAAGGGCATGATTGCGTGTTTGGAACAAGATGGAGCAAAGGAGGCAAAGTATATGATTATCCATTCCATAAATTGTACCTCAATCGCTTGTTCAATAATATTGTGCGTATGCTGTTTGGCATTAGGTACAACGATGTAACCAATGCATTTAAATTATATAAAAAAGAAACCATTGAAGGCGTAAAACCTTTCATATCTCCTCACTTCAATTTAACGGTTGAAATTCCATTAAAAGCAATTATTAGAGGCTATACCTATACCGTTTTACCAAACAGTTGGACCAATAGAAAACACGGTGTATCCAACTTAAAAATTAAAGAAATGGGTAGCAGGTATTTCTTTATTTTGATGTATTGCCTCATTGAAAAGTTTTTTGCCAGAGGAGATTTTAATAAAAAGTGGTAGCACTTTAATAGTCAAGAAATATTTATTGTTTCACCCTAAAACCGCTTTCAATAGTGGATCCTCGCAATTCTACCCTTTCAATAAAGTAATAAGAACTTGGAAACTGATCCCAACAAACACCATTTTTTTTTGCAATCATTGCTTCAAATCCATTGATATTTATGGGCTCCAAATTTTCCTGTGGGTAAGGTTTCGGTTTGAACCAATTTGCTGTTAAATTTTGATCAATCCTGTTACCTAAGATTAAAAACAACAACAGTAAAACTCCCAAATACAACAGTGCTTTTTTAGATAAATTTAAAGGCATATAGTCTGCGATTAAATAGGCAAAAAAGGCAATAGAGCTTACCATATATCCAAACAAAAAACGAGGGTGTGGCCCATTTACGAATATGAGTACAAAACCAAGTTGAACAAACAATACAGGCCATATAACCTCTTTTTTCTTCCATAAAAAAATCCATGATAAAGGTGCGCTAACTACAAAACCAATTGCCAATAATTTATTCAAGATATCTAATCGCATAAACCACATAGGTAACCACTCATTAATGGGCATCATTTTTGTAACATACACATCTTGATTAGGTACTTTAGCCCAACTATTGAGTACAATTTTATCGTATTCAAAAAAGGATGCAGGTACTTTCCAGTCTACTGCAAAAAAATCGAGTTGGTTAAAAGGATATAACAGGTAACCACAAATAATTACGTTTCCAATTAACCAAGGAATAATAAACACCAAACCCAATATTACACATCGGGTCAAAAAGGAATATTGCTTTTTAATGAATAGTTGAATAAGACCTAAAAGAGGCAACATAAAAAACACAATAGCAGTAGTTTTTACAGTTACAATCCAACAAATAAATAAAACCATCAGCAATAAGTATTCCTTGCCGTTTTCCTTTCGGTTCAAACCTAAAACAGACAAATCAAGTAACAGGTAAATCATTAAAGTTACAATAAAATCGGAGGTTACAGCACCTATAAAGGCTGTTTTTAGAGATAGTATTACAAATGAAGCAAAAATAAATCGCATCCAAGCGTGAGCCTTTGAAATGGTTTCGGAAAGGTAGAGCCAGGCAAAAACCGTTATAAAAAATAAGGCATTGCCAACATAAACAGAATTTACCCCTAACCAATAAAAGCCAAAAAATGCTTGCAAGTTAAACCACCAATTGTTATTGGCCAATGGCCTATTAAAATTGCCCAAACCAATGATATTAGGGTAATTTTCGGCCCACTTAATAGCCTGCAGATGGTAATCAGCAATATCACCAGTTCCAGGCCTAATCATTATTGAAAATACAGCTCCAATGATGAGTATGGTATACACAATCCAATTTCGCTTGATCTCACTTAAGCCGGCTTTGAACCAAGCAATTTGATAAGTAACAGAAACAACAAGCAAAAAGAAAACATGCAATACAAAATCAATTTTAAAAAAGAAATGATAGAGTCCAATTACAGGACTCATAGTTGCCATGCCAATAATGGGAAAAATAGCTTGATGTAGCGCAATTGAATTGGTTAAGCCAAACCACTTTTGTAAAATAGTCCAACTATAATTTCCCAAGCAAAAGCTTAGGATCAAACCGTAAATGATTAATAGTAAACTAAGTAGCATTGAAGCTTAAAAACTAAAATTTCTACCTATTTAAAAGTGATTCCCAAGGCACGTAATTGACGCTTGATAAAATTCTTTGCACCTTCTTTTACAGGAGTAAGCGCCTTTTTAACAACACTATCTGTAGGCCTAGCTTTAAATACTGTATCATGGTATTTTGCAGCGCCTTCTCGCAATTCGGTATAATAGTAGGCATAAAACGATTTACGCGTAACATCTTGAGGTACTTTGATAGCGGCATAACCATGGTAGCTGATTTCATTGGTTTCAAAAATCAGGCAACGATTAAACTCTGGAAATACCTTTTTATCTAAATGAGTCATATCTGCATTCCAAAGCTCTGTATGACCACCATATTCTTCTTTCCAATTTTTGTTAAAGAAAATAAGTAAGTTAACCCTGCGGTGAATGCCTCTATCTGCATGGATATTAAAATCGATATGGATATCTAAAAAGCTTCCATTTTGTCCTTGGTGTAGACCACCACCCAATGCATCTGGCACAGAAAAAAGCTCATCAATTCCGGTAATGGCGCTTATTACGCTACACCATTTTTCGCCTTGCAACTCTTCTTTTAGTTGTGTAAATAAAGCTGGGAAATCTTCAAAATTTGAGCCTTCTGCTTTGAATTCATTTACCCCTTTATACTTTTTATTGAATAGCTCTTCATTTGGAAAATTATCATACAATTCTTCCGCAACTCCTGGCTTTAAAATACCATCAATAATCAAATGCTTGTAGGGTGCAGCCTCAGCAAATGATTTACGCATTTGCTCAATACTTACTTCGTTGAATAAACTCGAATTAATTAGTTCCATAAATACCTTATTATAAATCGTTGCAATTTAGAATATAAAACTCAAAGGAAGGCATAAAAAAGCCACAAGAAACATTTCAAAGTTTCTTGTGGCATAAAAAATATTTATAACTAAAATTAAGCTACTACTTGCAGTGCTTTTAACATGGCTGAACCAATTTCAGCTGGAGATTCAACTACTATTAAGCCACATTCACGCATGATAGCCATTTTTGCAGCAGCAGTATCATCTGCGCCACCAATAATTGCGCCTGCATGGCCCATTCTACGGCCTGGAGGGGCAGTTTGACCAGCAATAAAGCCTACCACAGGTTTCTTGTTACCATTGGCTTGGATCCAACGAGCCGCATCAGCTTCGTAGCTGCCGCCAATTTCGCCAATCATAATAATAGCATCCGTTTCTGGATCATTCATCAACATTTCTACTGCATTTTTAGTAGGTGTACCTATAATAGGATCTCCACCAATACCAATTGCTGTGCTAATACCTAAACCAGCTTTAACCACTTGGTCTGCCGCCTCGTATGTTAGCGTACCAGATTTAGATACAATACCAACCCTTCCTGCTTTAAAAACAAAGCCTGGCATGATACCAACTTTAGCTTGACCAGGTGTAATAACACCCGGACAATTAGGCCCAATTAATATACAATCACGAGACTTGATATATTCTTTAACCGCAATCATATCACTAATAGGAATGCCTTCTGTAATACAAACTATTACTTTGATACCTGCCTCTGCAGCTTCCATAATGGCATCTGCAGCAAATGCTGGAGGCACAAAAATAATTGAAACATTGGCTCCAGCGTTTGTAACTGCATCTATTACGGTATTGAAAACCGGTTTTTCAAGATGCGTTTGACCACCTTTTCCGGGTGTAACACCTCCAACTACGTTGGTTCCATATTCAATCATTTGTTGTGCGTGAAAAGAACCTTCACTACCGGTGAAACCTTGAACAATCACCTTGGAATTTTTATCTACTAATACTGACATAAACTCTTAATTAAGATGGGCAAATATGAACTATTTTTTAAAAATTATTGCCAGAGCAACAAGAATATTTTAGCAGTTTGATTTGCAATTCTCAAATAATTGATTTGCAATAGATTAATTAATATTAATGAGCGAAAAGGTTAATAAATAAAATTAAAGTGCCTACTTAAGCGACTCTGCCCCTAAAAGTTCCTCAATTTTTTTGATTAACAACAATGTATTAAATGGTTTTGTCATGTAATCATTGATACCCACTTCAAAACATTTTCTTATTTCTTCTGAATCATCATTTGCAGTTATTGCTAATATTGGAATATGCCTATCCAAGGCAAACTCCTGACTGTTTCTTATTTGGTGGGCTGTTTCAATGCCATCCATTTCTGGCAAACGAATATTCATCAAAATCAAATCAAAAGTTTTTTCTTTTAACAAGCTAAGTGCTTTTTTGCCATTATTTGCCAACATATATTGATAGCCCTGACGCTCCAAAACTTTTTCAATTACTTTCTGATTCAATATATTGTCCTCCACAACTAAAATCATTGTGGAACTCGGATCAATTGGTTTTTGGGTATTAGCACTAATAAAGAACTTATCGGTTTCCAAATCAATATTCTCCAACTCTACTTCTAGAACAAAACTACTACCTACTCCTTTTTCGGAAACCACTTCTATACGACCTTTCATTAAATCGCAAAGTTCTTTCACATTTTTCAAGCCAATTCCAAAGCCATTTTGCTTTTCGCTTCTCTTTGGGATGCCTTTAAAAATTTGCTTCATTTCCTTTTCATTTAATCCAGGACCTTCATCTATTATTGAAAACTGAATGGTACTTAAATTTGCTTGATCCTTTACTCTGGTAGCAGTTTCTTTTACCTCTATTTTAACTACTCCTTTATTGGAAAATTTTACTGCGTTGCTAAGCAAGTTTTGAAGCATATTCATTAGCTTCTGCTTATCGGCATTTACCATTCTTGGCAAGCCTGGAAATACCATTTGATTGAACAACAATCCCTTTTGTTTGCATTGGAAACCATAAATCTTAAACAATTCTTCTAATGATTCTAGTAGATCAAAAGGACTTGCAATTGGCGCTGCTTCTTTGCGATCTATTTGTAAATAAGTAATTAAATTATTGAGCACAAACATGAGCTCATCACTACTCAATTTAATATATGTTAGGTATTCTTTTAACTCGGTAAATGTTTTACTTTCTATGGCCAAATGACTCATACCAACAATGCCATTTAGGGGCGTTCTAATTTCGTGGTTTATTTGTTGCAGCACATTGCTTTTTGCCTTATTGCTTAATTCAAATAGCTTATTTTTTTTATTTAAGCTCAAAGTATAAAACACCAAACCAGTAATCAATAAAAGAAAGAAAATTACCATAAAAGTGGCTACCAATAATATATTTCTTCTATCAATAGCAGATTGTTGTTCTTCAATTTTTAAGTGATTGATCTCATTCTCTTTATCCATTAACTTTAGCTTGTGATCTTTACGTTCACTTTCATATTCTGCCGCAATAGCACTTATATCTGAACGTTGTTCCTTATTTAAAATATTGTTTTCAGCTGCTAACTTTAACTTGGTATAATATTCGGCCTTTCCTTTATTGTGCATTTTGGCATATAATTCAGCATTGGCAGCATATATATTAACTAAGTATGATAAACCTGGATTTTTAGCAACAAATGCCAATCCTGCATTTGCGAAATATTGGGCTGAGTCCTTTTTGTTTTGATAGAGGTATGAAAGCGATAAATTAGACATGATTAAAATCAATGCATTGGCATCGGGATATTTGAGGTCAATTTCATAAGACTCACGAAAAAATGGCAAGGCTTTTTTATATTGTTTCCTTGAATAATAAATTAAGCCAATATTATTTAAAGCAGTTGAAACATCCACTGCACTGCTCAATCTCCTGAATACTTCTAACGTATTTGAATAGTGGTACAACGCCTTTAATTCATATCCTTTTTTTTGGTAAATATTTGCCAAGTTGTTTTCTATTTCAGCAATCAAAAGCTCATCCGCACCAATCTGAAATAAACTTAAAGACCTTAAATAATATTTCTCGGCTTGATCTAGATTATTTAAATCAATGTACAATGAACCGATATTATTGTAGGTTCTAGCTGCCCTATCATAATCACCCAATTGTTCAGATATTTTAACCGAACCAATGTAATACCTCATGGATTTATTGTAGTTGCTTTCATTGTAGGCAAGGTTACCTAAACTGTGGTAAGCCAAAGCAACTGAATAAGGCTCCTTACAAGATTTTGCATGTATGAGGGCTGACAAATAATACTGCTTTGCTTTCAATACATTGCCATGGGATTTTTGTAAAATACCCAACATGATTTCTGCGTTGGCTTTGCCTTTACAGTAATTTAATTTATTAGAAATTGCATAGGCTTGTCGGGCATAATTACCAGCTTTGAGGGTATCATATTTTCGAACGCAATTTGATAAGCCGTTTAAAATATCAGCTCTTTGCATATCATTTGCAAATGGCAATAATCCTTCTAAACTATCCTTTTCTGATTCTGATTGAGCAAATATTTCTCCAAAAGCGAATAAAATTGCCAATACCACAAAAACCAACTTATTAATTTTTAGCATCAAAAATGTTTGTTTACGCATCTAAAATACAAGCACAAATTTCAAATCCCTAATTTTAAGCAATATTTTGCAAAGATTCCCAGTATTCAACGGCTCTGCGGGTGTGAGGAATTACAATTGTTCCCCCTACAATATTAGCCACGGAAAATATTTCAAACATTTGAGCAGTGCTCACACCTAATTCTTGACATTTTCCAAGATGGTATTTGATACAATCATCGCAGCGCAAAACCATACTCGCAACTAATCCTAGCATTTCTTTAGTAACTGCAGGTAAGGCTCCATCTTCATAAGTTTTGGTATCTAAATTGAATAACCTTTTTAATACTAAATTGTCTGCATCCAAGATTTTTGCATTCATTTTTTCTCTGTATTCGTTGAACGAATCAACTTCTTTCCGGTTTTCCATATTTTATTTTGTTTCTCTTACAAATTTAACTCTTTATTTGGATCCCAAAAATACAAATTGAAATCCACAAGCTGCTCATTATTAACAATTAAACCTTCACTTTCTAATAGCTCTTGCATTTCATTTTGGTGAGCAAAATGATGCTTTCCCGTTAACAATCCTGCTCTATTCAAAACCCTGTGGGCTGGCACAGCCGGAACCTGCTGATGGGCAGCATTCATAGCATATCCAACCATTCTTGCACCACGTTTATCCCCTAAATAATTGGCTATGGCGCCATAAGAAGTAACTCTACCCTTAGGTATTAGCCTTACCACGTCATACACATCCTTAAAAAAATCTTTTTGAATGACCATTCGTAAAAATTATCAAATTTTAGGTAATGCAAATCAAATGTTATGTTTGACAAATGCAAGCCACAATTAACCCACAAATCACCCTTAAGAAGCATTTCGGCTTCGATCATTTTAGAGCACTTCAAGAAGAAATAATTGAAGGTGTATTGAACCAAAAAGATTCACTGGTTCTAATGCCAACTGGTGGTGGTAAATCTGTATGCTTTCAATTACCTGCCCTTTTATTGCCAAATATTACCCTTGTTGTTTCACCGCTTATTGCCCTCATGAAGGACCAAGTAGGTGCCTTGAAGGCAAATGGCATAACAGCAGAATTCATCAATAGTAGCATGGATGAAAACGAGCAAAATGAAATATTACAATTGGCCATAAAAGGAGAAATAAAGTTATTATACCTATCGCCAGAAAAACTGCTCGGTCTCCTCAATTACCTTATAAACAACGTCAAGGTTTCATTAATAGCAATAGACGAGGCTCACTGTATTAGTCAGTGGGGACATGATTTTAGGCCAGAATATACTAAACTAGCGTTGTTAAGAGAGAAATGGCCAAGCGTTCCAATCATTGCCCTAACAGCAACTGCCGATAAAATTACCAGAAGGGATATTGTAAAGCAACTCACCCTCAATGATCCAAACATTTTTGTGGCGAGTTTCGACCGTCCAAATTTGAGTTTAGCAGTAAGATTTGGGATCAAAAAGAAAAAAAAGATAGAAGAAATTGCCTCGTTTATACATGCGAGAAAAAATGAAAGTGGAATAATTTATTGCCTTAGTAGGAAAGCCACCGAAGAAATGGCCGAAGAAATGCTCGCCTATGGAATTTCGGCAGGATTCTATCATGCAGGAATGAGCAATGAGCAAAGAAGCAAAACACAAGATGATTTTATCAATGACCGCGTAAAGGTAATTTGTGCCACCATAGCTTTTGGAATGGGAATTGATAAAAGCAATGTTCGATTTGTAATCCATAATAGCTTGCCAAAAAATATGGAAGGTTATTACCAAGAAATTGGCAGAGCGGGTAGAGATGGACTTCCAAGTGATACCCTTTTGTATTACAGCCTAGGGGATGTGATCATGCTAAGAAACTTTATCGAAGAAAGTGGGCAAAAGGAGCTCAACCATGAAAAGCTAAATCGCATGCAACAATATGCCGAAACGCCCATCTGTAGAAGAAAAATATTGCTTGCCTATTTTGGAGAAACCCTGGAAAAACCTTGCAATAATTGTGATGTGTGCAAAAATCCGCGCCAAACATTTGATGGTACCCTACTTGCACAAAAAGCATTGTCAGCTTTGGTTCGAACCGAAGAAAAAATAAGTGCAAGTGTATTAATAGATATTCTCAGGGGATCACACAGGAAAGAAATCATTGAAAATAATTATGATAGGATAAAAACATTTGGCGCTGGAAAAGATTTAAGCGTGCACGACTGGCAACAAAACATCATACAATTGCTCAATTTAGGATTAGTGGAGATTGCTTATGATGAGAGTTACATGATGAAAGTTACTGAGTTTGGAAAATCAGTTTTGTATGGTAAAAAAACCATTGAATTGGTAAAAATTGAAAAACTTGAAAGCTTTGAACCCAAGAAAAAAAGAAGCTTGGAAATAGATGATACCAATGATTTAAATACAGATTTATTCGACTATTTAAGAGGCATTAGAAGGCACCTTGCAGAAAAAGAAAATGTACCCGCCTATGTTATTTTTAGTGATGCAACTTTAAAAGAATTGGTTGATAAAAAACCTACACAGATAAGCGAACTACTGCTAATTAGTGGTATGGGAGAATTTAAAATAAAGAAATATGGCAATACTTTTGTTAAAGAAATAAAACAATGGCTAAAAAGTAATGATGTGAAGGCGCCTAAAACAGATACTTTTATGGAAACCTTCAGACTCCTCAATGAAAATTATTCTGTGGAGGAAATTGCCGAAACAAGGCAATTACATGCCACAACAATCTATTCTCATATTGCACATTTATTTAGTAAAAATATTGTTTCATCTATTGATAATTATATAAACCAAACTGAATACAATATTGTAAAGGAGGCAACTATTGAACTGGGTGAAACAAAACAATTGAGTCCAATTTTTCAATACCTAAAAGAAGAAATACCCTACCATATTATCCGCCTATGTTTGGCAAAATTAGAAAAAGAAAAAAACGAATAACTGTATACCTAAAAATCTAAACTGAGTGAGAAATAATAGATAGGCTTTTGGGCTACTTCACCATCTTGAACGCCCCATGCAGCATCAAACCTTAAGAAATATCCAAAAACTTTAGACCTCAAGCCACCTCCAAATCCAGCAACTATAGGATCGCGCACATTGATTACTTTAGCCTTAATAGGCCCGTTTACATAAGTTTTCTGGTTAAATGTATTTTCATCACTATATGGGCTCGAACCAATCCAAGCTGTGCCCATATCAAAAAATGGTACTACTTGGAAATTATTCAAAAAATCACTTCGCAATGGTCGGTTCAAGGCATATTGAAAGAGAGGCATTCTAATTTCTGTATTAATCAAAGCAAAAGAATTTCCATTTCTAATGTTTTGTTGAAATCCTCTCATATTACAAGCAAGAGCCTGAAAAACATAATTTCTATCTGAGGCGGTTGCAATTTCATTGTTGAATCTTGGCGCAAGCCAATTCTCTACCCCACCCAAGTAATAAACAACTTTTCCTGGACCAAAAGAAGTATTTGCAGTTGCCCTTGTAGCCCATATAATTTGTCTATGAACTTTTTGGTAATGCCTAAAATCAAATCCCAAAGTATTTAGTTGTAAGTCCCGGTTTTTAATATTGCTGTAGTGTTCATAAAAAATCTTGAACCTAGTACCATTCCATAGGTTCAAACCTTTAGGTACGGTATTGTCAAAAACATACTCAATCTTTCCGCCTACCCAATTGGTAATTCGAGTATTGGAATCAAGGGTTGCTACATCTGTGGTTCTAATAATGTCTTTATCTTGCCTGAAAAAGGTAGCTACTCTAAAGCTACTAACAGGGCTCAAAGGCAGCTTAATAATATACCGAAACTCATGTGATAAATTTTTATAACTCAATGATTCGGAACTTCCGCCATTTCTGCTTTGACGGTAAAAAACAAATTTTTGATCCAGCTTCTTCTTTAAGGTTTCAAAGCTCGCGAAATAATCAAACCCAGAAAGATCAAAAGCCACACGCATACCTCCTGTTATCCTATAATCCTCAAACAAGTCCATCATACCCAATTTAAACATACCGTTTAAACCAGGATTAAATAATTGGGCTCCAGCAGGTGTAATGGGTTGGTAATAGGTATTAATAATACTGTTATCAATTTGTGTAACTACTTTATCTGTAAAAAAAGTTACATCATAAAACCTTGGGGCATTGATTTTAATGTTCTTTGAATTGGGAGTACTTTCAGGCGATTTTGTTACTAAAATATATTGTGGACGCTTATAATCTGCTTGAGTAAATTCATTCACAAAAAAGTAGGCATTGGTGTCAACCGGAATTTTTATTTCTGTGGCCACAGGCGTTTCAGTATTTTGATAAAATTGAGAACTAAAAACTTTAGGACCTGATTCAAATGGCTGTGTAGCATAACCTGTTTTTAATCTAAACATATTTGGGTAAGATTCTACATTGGCGGATTCCTCCTCCACATTTTTTACCATAGGTGAATACTTGATATAGTATTTGCCATTGTCCATCACCAAATCATAAACCTGTTTTCCTTGAGCAGAAACATCATGCGCTAAAATGCTTTTCTTGTAGTTTGTTAAGGGATAGGTATAAACTATATCTTTATGATGAATAATGGTATCAATTCTTTCAACCTTGGCATCTAAAACAATTTCTTTTCCCTGGTAAGTAAAACTATTGCCCTTCCAAGATGGGCTATCAGTATAAATCAAGGTATCCACCTCTCTTTCCAAACTATCATGGTATTTTACATTGATTTCAGTAAAATCATAAACATCTTCAATCCTTGCTGCATAGCGATTTCTCACACCATTATAATCTGATAAATAGGCAAAATAATTTTTATTATAATCAATGGGCTGTCTCTCATTTATAAAAGAAGTATTGGTTAATCTTTTCAACTTTCTGCTATTTGTTTCCAGATCATATTGAAAAATATCAAAATTATTATCGTCGTCGATACTAGATTTTAACCCAACCCCTAATGAGTCTTTTGTTCTATTAGAACTAAATAAAATCTTAGTTGAAAAATCTACAAACCTTGGATCCAAATCATCATAAAAATCGGAAGTTATTTGCCTTTCTTTTCTAGTTGGAACATCATAAGTATAAATATCACTTTGACCTTTCCTGATAGCTGATAATACAATGGTTCTGCCATTATCACTGTAATCTATTCCAGTTATTTTATCAAATTTAAGAAACCTAATAGTCTCCTCTTTTTTATTCACCAAATCAACTGTTCTTAAAAAAACCTGCGCCTTTTTTTCATAAACATAAGCCAACTTATCTCCCCCTGCTTGCCAAGCTAATAAAGGAAAAGATTGGTCAATTATCAGTTGGTTATATTTTAGTCCTCCCTTAAATATTTTCTTTGATTTACCATTTTTCAGATCCATCAAATAAACTTTATATTTTCCGTTTTTATTGGTGGTGAAAGCCAAATAATTCCCTTTAGGGCTAGCTTTCATTTGTGTTTGAATATAAGGTGCTATTCTCTTTTTAACTTTAAACTCACCAACTGGAAAATCTTGCAGCAATGACGATTCCTTGGCATAAAGGCCTTTATAATAATCTATATAATCTTTTTGAATTTCAACAAACTCAATATTGGTTACATATAAAAACGCGCTTTCATAATTGCGTGTTAATTTTGTTATATAAACCATATTGGCAATGATATCAGCATCGTATTTATCAACCAAATATTTCCACAGAGAATGACCAGCAAACACAGCATCTTTTTGGCTCAAACGGTTAAACTTGAGCCTTTTTTTATTTTGCATGGCATCCTTCATTTTATTGTCCATGTCAACGTCCCAGTTCTTAGATAAATATGACGTTAAGCCTTGCACGTACCATTGAGGCAAATTTAACAATGCAGCATTTTGAATTCTCTCTTGTAAGGATCCGCCATACAAAAGTTCATTGAGCAAGACCAATGATAATCCTTCTTTCAGTTGTTTAACCAAATCTGCATGATCGCCATTAAAATATACCAACAATCTATTATTTACAACATTTGTATAACCACCAGTATTGAGGTTAACTTCCTCTAGCCCAAAATTACTTTGCTTGTGATCACTTAGGGTATTGTAACAAATAATTTCAATCCTGCCTCCCAATCGATGATCTAATATTTTTTCAATGGCAGGCATATTATTTTCAGCATATTTGATACAAAAGGTAGCCAACTCCCTTCCTCCAGAATAATAAAAGGCATCGTAATTATCACTGCGTAAAAAGCTCCATTCAAATTTACCATATTGCACCCTATTTTGACCAAAAGGCGTATTGATTCCTTGCGACCACAACTGGGATATTGGCAGCAAAATCAAAACAAACAATGGATGAAAATATTTAAACCTTTTTGGCATCATTTAACAATGTATCAAATTTGCAGTAAAAACGTGATATGTAGAAATAAAATTTGTGTAAAAATGCCTATATTTTAAAATAAGTTTTCTTTCAAGCTACAAAAAGCCAAATTTGCACCATGTTAAACATGCATTTTTTTACATTCAATGAGTTTCAGGAAAACACCTATATTCTTTGGGATGAGACACTTCAATGTGTTATAATTGACCCTGGTTGTGTTAATGCGACTGAGCAAAAATTATTGAGCCACTTTATCCAACAAAACAATCTTAAAGTAAGTCTTCTTCTCAATACCCATTGCCATATCGACCATATTTTAGGTAACCAATATGTGGCAAATAAATACAATTTACCATTGCATTTGCATGAGAAAGAATTGTTTACCTATAAAGATACAGATAGGTGGGCTGCCATGTTTGGTTTACCAAAGTTTGAAATTCCAGAAAGATTAGTCTTTTTAACAGAGGGGGATGAATTATTTTTTGGCAATACCATGTTAAAAGTTTTGTTCACTCCCGGTCATTCAATAGCATCTGTTAGTTTTTATGAAAAAAACGCGCAAATCTTGATATCTGGCGATGTGTTGTTTTATGAAAGTATTGGTAGAACCGATTTGCCAGGCGGTAATTTTGAAATACTTGCTAATAGCATTAGAAATGTTTTATATACACTACCCGATGAAACTAAAGTATTTTCTGGTCATGGGCCAAAAACTACCATAGGGCATGAGAAAAAAAACAACCAACATGTTGGGGTTTAGCTTAAAATTATACCGTAACCCAAAAAGAATTTATCTTTGTAAAAAAAATCATGAAATTAGTTAAAATCATACTTCTCTCCATCACCGGCATACTATTATTGCTTCTATTAATTTCATTTGTATTGCCAGGAAAATTAAAAGTTGAAAGAACTCTTGAAATAAAAACCAAGCGCAAACAAGCATTTAATTTGGTGAATAATTTGAAAGAATGGAAACAATGGAGTCCATGGCAAAAATTAGATTCCAATACCATTTGGACATTCAATGCCGTTGAATCTGGTGTGGGCGCTAAATATTCTTGGAAAAGCCAAAATCCAGAAGTTGGCGAGGGCGATTTAAGTATCACAAAATCATTTCCAGACTCTCTCTTAAAAACCGAAATTCACTCTGGAAATATGGGTTTATCAACAGGGCAATTTCTTTTTACCCAAACTGCAAATGGAACTCAAGTTACTTGGATCATGGAAAGCGAGGTAAGCACTCTGCCATTTTACTTGCAGCCATTAACCAAATATTTTTATCTTTTATTAGATGATATGCTAGGTTCAGATTTTGAAAAAGGCCTCAATAACATAAAGGTAATTTTAGAGTCGCAAAAAACGATTATGGTAGGAGATTTTGAAGCTGAGATAAGGGATTTTGAAGGACTAAACTATATTGGTATTCGCGAAAAAATTAATGGGGCTGATATTGGCCTAAAATTAGCGCAACATTATGGGACTTTGCAAACATATCTTCAATCCGAAAAAGTAAATATGAAAGAAGCACCTTTCACAATCAATTACTCTGCAAATAACAATGTTTTCGACATGATGACAGCCTTAGCCACAGGTGATTTGCTTTATCCACAATTGCCAATTCTATCAGGCACCTTAAAACCGGGTAAATGGTTGGTTGTAAAATATTACGGAAGCTACGATAAAATGAGCCCGGTTTACCAAAAAGGGTTTGAGCACCTAGCTGAAAATAATTTGAAGCCATCAGGCGCTCCCTTGGAATTTTACCTCACCGATCCAATGACTGAAAAAGACACTGCTCTTTGGTTAACAGAACTGGTTTTTCCATTTATTGAGTAGTTAAATTAGCAGGTAAGTTCAGCTGCAGTCCACTGATTGCGGGTAACATGCTTCAGTAATTTAAAACCATACCTGTTGGCTTCAAGCATTAAATCTGGCAAATCAGTTTCATAAAATCCAGAGATAAACATTGTTCCACTTTTTTTCAACAATGGCCTCAACTCATTGAAGCTAGCCAATAAAATATTCTTATTGATATTGGCTAAAATAATATCAAATTCTTGAGCAGGCACAATGCTTAAATCACCGTTAACAAATTCAATTCCTTGGGCTTGGTTCAAGTCTATGTTTTCAAATATATTTTCGGCTGCCCAAGTATCAATATCATTTGCAAAAATTCGGTTTGAACCTAACTTTGAAGCAAGAATTGCAAGGATACCAGTACCACTGCCATAATCAAACACTTGCTTACCTTTCATATCCATATTCAACATGAGCTCCATGATGGTAAAGGTTGTTTCATGATGTCCGGTGCCAAATGATGTTTTAGGTTGAATGAGTAATTCAATTGGAAATGAAGCATCTGTTGTGTGAAACGGCGCTCGAATTCTTAATTCTGAGCCAATGCAAACGGGTTCGAAGCTACTCTCCCATGCAGCATTCCAATTTTGTTGCAACACTGTTTTGATTAGAATATTGCCTTCAGGCAAATGATAACTTTTAAGCAACAAGAGCAATTCTTCCTTTTTAAAAACTTCTTCAGGTAAATAAGCCTCAAAACCAGCATCGGTTTCAATAAATCCCTCAAAATTCAATTCACCCAATTCTGCCATTAAGATGTTTGATAAATCTTGCTCACAATTGATTTCACATAAAATATAATTTTGCATTGAAGATTAAAATGTTAATTTGGTTCTAAATAATTAAATGAACCTTCGCGCAAAAATACTGATTTATATCCTATTTGCTTTTACATTCCAAATTGTTGTAGGCCAAAACTTGCATTTTGAGCACATCAATGAAAAAAATGGTTTGCCAAACATGAATATCAATGCTATTCATGTAGGACCAAACGGCTATTTGTGGGTTGCTGCTGGTTATGGCCTATATAGATATGATGGCCATATTTTTGAGACCTATTATGAATCGGAACCAAGTAACGGAAAAGCTGATGTTATTTCTGCCATTCATAGCAATATCAATAGGATAGTAGCCCTATCAAAAGACAGATTATTAATTATTAATACAAGTAACCAAAAACTAGATAAAATTTATGCTATTCATCCAAAAATTATTAAGCCTAATCACGTTTTATCCTTAGGCAGTGAAATACTTATTGGGTCCGAAAATGGATTGTGGCGCTTTGACTTTATCCAAAAAACTTTCAATAATTTAGGAATAAATGAACCTATTTCTGGCCTAGAAACAGATGGAAATGGTAAGGTTGTAATTGCAGGTATTGATGGATTTTATGTTTATTACCCATTCAATAAAAAATTAAATAAAACTAGCTACCAACCTAGTTCATTTATACAATCATTTATTTTAGAGACTAATCATGTAATAACTTGGCTAGAAGCAGACAATGTTATACACTTTGGACAGTTAAAAACGAATCAACTATTTGAGGAAAAAAATTGGCAATTAACAACTTCAATTGCAGAAGCAAATTGTTTGCGTAAATTTCAAAATAGCTATTTAATTGCAACTAATAATGGACTTTTAAGTATTGACTCAAATGGAAAGGAAGCACTTTTACAGCATCATGAGAATGAGTATTTCTCCATTTCTTCAAATCAAATAAGCTGCATATTGCCAGATAAACTAAATAATTTATGGGTAGCAACAAAAACAACTGGCCTAAATTTATACAATGGATATAGGCATAAGTTTGAAATTGTTTCACCCTATGTCTCTGCCAGATTTTCGGAATGTAAAGGAGTTTACGATTTTGCTGAAACCAAAGATGAAAATGTGCTATTTTTAATCAAATCTGGTGGGATAGGGGAATATTCTCCCAAGGAAAAATCTATTAAAAAATGGGTTGCCCTTACCTTTGTCGGAAATTGTATCGTTAATGAAAAAGGGGTTGAAAATTCCTTTTTAATTGGCAGCAAATTAGGCCTTCATCAATTCAATCATCAAACAGGTAAAGTGGAGTTTATTAGCACCATTAGCAACATTAAAAACTTTGAAAGCGACATAAAATGTATATTATCAGAAAATGACCATACCTATTGGATGGCTGGAAAAGATGGATTTTTTCTTTTTGATGTAAATAAAAAAACCACCATTGCAAATTATGGTATAAGCAATTCAACATTAGGATCAGAGAATATCAGAAGTATTGTAAGAAAATCGCACAATGAATTATTCATTTGCACTGCAATTGGGCTGTATTTATTTAATACAAATACCGCTACTTTCAAATTAATTAAAGTAGGCGAAAATATCAGACAGCCCTTTATTTCAAATGTACTCCGCGACAAAAAAGGAAGGCTATGGATTGGCACTTCAGGAGAAGGTGTTTACCTTATCAAAGATGAAAAAGAAACTGAAATTTTTTCTAAAAAAAATGGTTTAACAAATAACCGAATTTATGCTATTCAATTTGATCAAAATGAATCTCATTGTTGGATTAGCACCAATAGTGGTTTATCATCCATTAATATGAATTCGTTTGAAATAGAAAATCATAAGGCAATTGATGGTTTACAAGGAAATGAATTCAATGAATCCTCCTCATTGGCAACTCGTAATGGCGTATTATATTTTGGTGGTTTAAATGGCTTCAACTACTTTAACCCAAGCCAAATTATAAATAGTTCAACTGATTGCATCACAAAAATAAAGAGCCTTTCTATATTTAATAATAATGAGGGTTTAAAGTCTTATTACCAAATACCACAAGAAAAGAATTATATCTCAATTGATTTTGTAGCCTTAAATTATTCACTGAATGAAGACAATTCTTATTACTACCAACTTGAGGGTATGGAGAATAAATGGATAGACAATGGTAGCAGACAATTTGCTAGTTTTGGGGAACTAAATCCCGGAGATTATGTTTTTAAGGTAAAAGCCAGAAACAATGATGGAAAAATGAGTAGCCTCACTGATGAAATTTCCTTTACTGTAAAGCCCTTTCTTTATCAAAGACTTTGGTTCAAAATTTTAGCAGCAGTTCTATTTTCTAGCATCATTGCGTTAGTGATTTATTTTAGAATAAAAAATGCAATTTCCGAGGAAATCGAAAGGAGTAAACAAAACCTCTTAATCGGCGAACTTGAATTAAAAGCTCTTCGCGCACAAATGAATCCACACTTTATTTTTAACTCATTAAATTCCATTCAAGATTTTGTATTGAACAATGAAGTACAATTGGCAGCAAAATACCTAAGCAAATTTGCTAAACTAATTCGCATGATTCTGGATATTTCTGAACAAACTTTTACCACCATAAATTCAAAAATTACCTTTTTAAATATATACATAGATTTAGAATGTTTAAGGTTAAATAATTCCTTTAAATATATAATAAATACAGATCCGAATATTGATAAAGAAGCACTCATTCCTACCCTCATTATTCAACCTTATATAGAAAATGCAATATGGCATGGCCTACAGTATAAAACAGGAGAACGAACCCTAAAAATTACCCTGCTAAAATTGAGTGAGTCCTCTATTCAAGCCACCATAGAAGATAATGGAATAGGCAGATCTGCTTCTATGAAAATTAATAAGGACAAAAACAAGCAGCACCAATCTCAAGGATTAAAAAAGACCGAGGAAAGATTTGAGGTGCTTAAAAAACACTTCGGGAGCACCCCAAAAATCGAAATTATTGATTTATTTGATGAAAATAATTTAGCTTGCGGTACAAAGGTTATTTTACAAATTCCTATCAAATATGGATAAAGGTTTAAAAATATTAATTGTAGAAGACGAAACCAGAGGAAGGAGTGTGCTGAAAGCTATGTTAATCTTAATTTCGCCCAATTTTATTGTTGAGGAGGCTGCAAATGTAGACGATGCTGTTAAGATTATTGAACGGTTTAACCCAGATTTGGTACTTTTGGATATTGAAATGCCCTATAAAAACGGATTCGACCTACTTGCAGAGCTGCCAAGCCGTACTTTTGATGTGATATTTACCACCGCTTATAATTCTTATGCCATCAGGGCAATTAAATTTAGTGCAATGGATTATCTTTTAAAACCAATTGACGCTGAGGAACTTGAATTAGCAATTGACAAAACCACCCAAAAAAGAAAGCTAAATGAAAATTTCGCTAATTCTCAAATCAATAATTTACTTGAAAATCTAAAAATAATAAACAAACAAAAGTTTAAATTATCTTTACCTACATTCCAAGGAAATTTGTTTATTTCTGTTGACGAAATAATTAGGTGTGAAAGTGATGCTAATTACACTCGGTTCTTTTTAAACAATGACAATAAATCCGTTTTGGTCTCAAAAACACTGAAAGACTATGAAGATTTGCTAACTGAATATGGATTTTGTAGGGTTCATAATTCTTTTATGATTAACCTCAAATTCATCAAGAAATATATTAAAGGAGAGGGAGGAATAGCGGTGATGATGGATGGGGCGGAAGTTGAAATATCTCGAAGAAGAAAAGAAATCTTTCTAAAATCTATTGAGAAATATACCGGATTAATCTAAAAGCATACCACTTAAACATTCAAACCTACCAAATACTAATTTGAGGGTTTTGTTATTAGACTTTTTTGCATCTTTGATTCGCTAATGAAAGCCAAGAAAATTGCCCTCATGTCATTTATTTTGATTACTACATTGCTGGTATTAATTCAGCTTTGGAGATAATTAAAACCTCGCTGAAGCCTATTGTCCCCTACCCCAATGAGCTTGCTATGGGTTTTCTGCAGCTTGAGTGATGGTTGGAACGGGGCCGCGCAAGCGGCCTTTGGTTCGTTATAACCCCAAAGAAATAAAAAAAGATCACTTTGAAATAACTCAAAGTGATCTTTTTTTATTAAGTTATTTCAAAAATTAATTAGCTACAGCAACGCCATGATATAGTTTTGCTCTTAGCTCCTTAACTCTCTCATCTTCTAAGTATTCATCGTATGCCATGCGCTTATCAATGATACCATTTGGTGTAATTTCTATTACCCTATTGGCAATACTTTGTACAAAAGTATGGTCATGAGAGGTAAAGATAGCATTGTGCTTCCAATCTGTAAGCGCATTATTAAAGGCAGTAATAGATTCCAAATCCAAGTGGTTAGTTGGTTCATCTAAAACAAGGCAATTGGCGTTGGTGAGCATCATCCTAGAAATCATACACCTCACTTTTTCGCCACCAGAAAGTACATTACTCATTTTAAAAACCTCCTCGCCACTGAATAACATCTTGCCCAAAAAACCTCGAATATAGGTTTCATCTTTATCTGCAGAATACTGCCTGAGCCAATCAATTAGGTTATAATCTGCCGAAAAGTATTTGGCATTGTCGTTTGGTAAATAGGAAGTTGTAATGGTTTGACCCCAAACAAATTCACCCTCATCGGCTTTTTCATTGCCCATGAGTACCTCAAAAAATGTAGAAATAGCATTGTGGTCACTAGAAAGAATTGCCACCTTATCGCCTTTATCCAATGCAAAAGTTACATCCTTAAATAAATACTTCCCATCCTCATTCTTTTTACCCAAACCTTCCATTCTAATTATCTGATCGCCACATTCTCTATCTGGCCTGAAAATAATACCAGGATATTTACGTGTGGAAGGCTTGATGTCTTCTACAACTAATTTTTCTAGAAGTTTCTTTCTACTTGTTGCCTGCCTAGATTTAGAAGCATTTGCACTAAACCTTTCAATAAAGTCTTGTAACTCCTTTCTCTTGTCTTCAACTTTCTTATTTTGATCACCCTTTTGACGCAAAGCCAATTGACTGCTCTCATACCAAAAGGTATAGTTACCAGTAAATTGTTGAATTTTACCAAAGTCAATATCCGAAATATGCGTACAAACAGCGTCTAAAAAGTGACGGTCGTGAGAAACCACAATTACCGTATTTTGGAAATCGGCCAAGAAATTTTCGAGCCATGATATGGTTTCTACATCCAAATCATTGGTTGGTTCATCTAATAATAGCACATCAGGATTGCCAAAAAGTGCTTGAGCCAGCAATACCCTAACTTTTTCTTTGCCATTCAAATCTTTTAGCAATATTTGGTGTTGGTGTTCTTTGATGCCCAAATCACTCAATAAATTGGCAGCATCGCAATCAGCATTCCAACCTTCCATATCTGCAAACTGCCCCTCTAAATCGGCAGCCCTATGCCCATCGGCATCACTAAAATCTGGCTTAAGGTAAATGGCATCTTTCTCCTGCATGATATCCCACAATTTCCGGTTACCCATAATTACAGTTTGAAGAACAGGCAATTCATCAAATTCGTAATGGTTCTGCTTGAGCACACTCATGCGTTCGCCTGGCGACATGGAAACATGGCCCGTTGTAGGGTCAATCTCACCTGATAGGATTTTTAGAAATGTAGTTTTACCAGCGCCATTAGCACCAATTACACCATAACAATTTCCTGGAGAGAATTTTACATTCACTTCCTCGAACAAAACGCGTTTGCCATAACGCAAACTTAAATTAGCAACAGAAATCATGAGAAATATTAAAGGGATACAAAAGTAATTGAAATTGTTGGTAATCTCTTGAAACCTGATTATAAATTAAACTAGCGAATTTTGCGAATTTTTAAACTATTGTTTGGAATCAAAACCAATTAATAAAAAAACGGGGCCAGTTACCTGGACCCCGCTTTAGCCTATGAAACAAATTGCGCCTCTACCCCTAGGACGCAATTATCTTTATAATTAACCGAACTGGAATAAACCAAACAGCAATTATTTATTTTCTGGGTGCAAGATAACTCTTTTTTATAATAAATCAAGAAAAAAATTATTTTTTGAAAAAAACGGGGTCAGTTACCTGAACCCCGCTTTAGCCTATGAAACAAATTACGCCCTACCCCTAGGACGCAATTATCTTTATTTTTTGTACTCTGCTGATTTAACAACTGGCACGCCAAATTTCACTTTCAAATTGTTTGACAAAAGTAACATAACAGGAACTAATATCAAAGTTAAAAATGTTGCAAAACTCAAACCAAAAATCATTGTCCAACTTAAAGGACCCCAAAAGGCCACATTATCGCCCCCAAAATGTATGTGTGGGTTCAACTCACTGAATAAGGCAACGAAATCAATATTTAAACCAACCGCTAGTGGGATCAAACCTAAAATTGTAGCAGAAGCTGTGAGGATTACTGGCGTCATCCTTGTTTTTCCTGCTTCAATAATGGCCTCTCTATAAGGCATTCCTTGCTCCATCAGGAGGTCTGTAAATTCAACCAAGAGAATACCATTTCTCACCACAATACCGGCTAGGGCAATTACACCCACCCCGGTCATAACGATTGAAACCGACATATTAAATATAGACAGACCCAAAAGTACGCCAATGATACTAAAGAAGATTTCAACAAAAATGATCAGAGGTTTAGAAACGGAATTAAACTGGGTGACCAAAATTAAGAAAATCAATCCAAAAGAAATTAGCATCGCTTTTCCAAGGAAAGCACCTGTTTCGGCTTGTTTTTCTTGCTCACCTGTTAGGTTAACATTCACAGAACGCGGGAGCGGATATCTTTTAACCGCTTTCTTAATTTTATCAACTATTTCATTCGCATTGTAACCACTCAAAACATTTGAAGAAATGGTAACTAGCCTTTTTTGGTTCTTTCTTTTAATTCCTCCAAAGGTATTGCCATAGCTAACTTTAGCAACTGATGATAAAGGAACCTGCCTAATTAAACCACCCATATTCATATCTCGGAAAGTGATTTTTAAATTCATCAAAGCATTAACATTGTTTCTTTGGTCAAAAGCATATCTCAATTGAATTGGGTAGTCATCTTTGGCATCTTTGAACTTAGAAACCTCAGCACCAAAAATGGCATCGCGCAATTCTTTGCCAATTACTGCCGTAGAAATACCCTCTCGGTTTGCTCTTTCGCGGTCAATTTCAATCACAATTTCTGGCTTATTGGTTTGCAAATCGGATTTTAATTCTTCTATTCCTGGAATCTGTAAAGAATCTAAATAGCGCTTCACATCTTTTGATACAACTGTTAATTGCTCAAATTCATCTCCTGTAATTTCAATATTAATAGGTTTACCAGTAGGCGGCCCACCTTGTTCTTGTTCAACGGTAATCTCTGCTCCAGGCATGCCTTTTACAGCTTCTCTAATCTTATCTAAGTATGCAACTGTGCTTTCACCATCTCTTCTTCCAAATGGAACAAAAGCTACCGTAACTTTACCTAAATGCGGACTTACACTAAAATCAAAGCTCTGGGGATTATTAGCTCCAACCGCAACATTTGAAATAACAGATTCAACTATTGGATTGCTATCACCAACTACGGCAAATATTTTATCTTCAATAATATGTGTAATGGAATCAGTATATACTTGATCGGTACCAATTGGTAATGAAATATAAGTAAACACAAAATTAGGCTCACTTTGAGGGAAGAATTCAACTTTCGGACTCCTAATGGCAGTCAAGGCAATTGAAAAGAAAAACAAAACAACCGTTCCAATTAAAATCCATCTGGGCTTGTTGCCCTCCAAAATTACCAATAAAATTTTCTTGTATTTTTCTTGAACCGATGGCCATGTTTTGTTCTGAAATTTTTCAATTACCTGATGTAATACAAATCGGTTCAAACAGTATAAACCATACAAGGTTAGTACGAAGTTTCCTAAACCCCAATTTTTGGCTAAATAAGATAGTAAGATGATTACACCAAAAACAATTGAGGTAATTTTAAATCCTTTAGTAACTTTTCTTTTCTCTTCACCTTCATGGTGTGGTTTCATGAAATCAACTGCAAATACCGGGTTAATGATATAAGCAACTAATAAGGAAGCCAATAAAGTTACGATGAGTGTGATTGGCAGGTAAAACATAAATTTACCAATAACACCTTGCCAAAATGCCAATGGGATAAATGGTGCCAATGTTGTTAATGTACCAGATAAAACTGGTAAAAATACTTCTCCTGCAGCCATCTTAGCGGCCTTTACAATTGGCACCTTGCCATGGTCAAATATTCGATGGGTATTTTCAATTACCACAATGGCATCATCTACAACAATACCCAATGCAAGTAGGAATGCAAATAGTACAATCATGTTTAAGGTAAAGCCAATTACTGGCATAAACATAAAAGCAATAAACATGGAAAGTGGAACAGACATTGCCACAAAAATGGCATTGGTAGTACCCATGAAAAACATTAAAATTATGGTTACCAAAATAAAACCAATGATAATCGTATTAATCAAATCATCCAAGGTAACTTTAGTTTTATCTGATTGGTCACCTGTGATGGTAAGCTTCAATCCTTTGGGGAAATGCTCCTCTTGCATCTCCTTAGAAATTTCTTTAATTTTATCTGAAGCGTCTATTAGGTTCATACCGCTTTTTTTGATTACGTTTAAAGTAACCACGTTGTCATGGTCTAAGCGAGAGTAGCTCTCCTTTTCCTTAAAACCATCTGTAATAACAGCAATATCTTTTAAGTAAATGGTAGCACCACTTCCAGAACGAATAATGATATCTCCAATTTTGCTTGATTCTGTATATTGTCCAACAACATTGATAGAACGCTTTAATCCATCCATTTTCACCTGACCACCAGAAATAGTCATGTTTTCATATTTGATGGCACTTTCAATATCGCGCATGGTAATATCAGCAGCCTGCATTTTATACATATCTACATCTACCTGAATTTCTTTGTCTAGTGCCCCAACAATATCGCAACGAGTTATTTCTTTTAAACCTTCAATTCTATCCTTTAAATCATCTGCATAGTCTTTTAGTTTGTCTAAAGGATAATCACCAGAAAGGTGCACATTCATAATTGGAATTTGAGATACATCAATATCAATAACCTCTGGTTCGCGGGTAAGATCATTTGGCAGATCTTTACGTGCTTTGTCCACTGCATCTTTTACCCTTTGCTTGGCAACAGGTACATCTACATCGGTATTGAATTCAATATTAATCATTGAAAAATCTTGAATAGAGCTGCTATTTACTTGCTTAACTCCATTGATAGATTTTACTTGTTTTTCAATATGCTTGGTCACTAAATTCTCCATGTCTTTTGGAGCGGTACCAGCATAAATAGTATTCACTAAAATTTGAGGAAATACTACTTCGGGAAATTGTTCTTTAGGTAAGTTCATATAACTCATTATACCAGCAAGGGTGATAATGATGGTCATTATATAAACACTCGTTTTATTATTTATAGCCCAACTGGAAGGCTTAAATTCTTTGATTTTATCAAGCATGTGTAGTTGATTATTACTAATTTATTGAATTAAAACTTGATCAAATCATTGTCGTTCAAATCTTGGTACCCAGTTGTAATCAGCATATCACCTGCAGTTAATCCAGAAATTATTTCTGCCTTATCTTGATAAATTTTACCAATTTTTACTTCTTTTTTCAAAGCCGCCTGTTTACCATTTATTATTTTAGCAACTACCACATAACTATTGTTTTCAGTTTTTTGAATGGTATTTACTGGAACTACTATAGCATTCTTTGATTGGTAATCCATTACTTTGAATACACAAATCATGTTTGGAATAAAATCTTTTCCAGCGGGTAAATTTGCCTCTATGGTAAAAGTACGGTTCATCTGGTTAATAACTCTAGAAGTAAAAGAGATTGAAGAAATAACCTCTTTATTTTCTAAATCAGGGAACATCAATTTAACCAAATTACCTTCACGAATCTGACTAGCATAAGTTTCGGCAACATCTGCTTTGGCTTTTAAGTTATTGAAATTTACTACCCTAAAGCAAGGCATACCAGGGGCTATGTTTTGACCAATCTTAGCAAACACCTCATCAATGGCTCCATTAATTGGCGATTTAATGCTATACATATCTAGGTTCTCCTTGAGCGTATTTAACTTTTGCTCTAAGGACTCTTTGTTGTTTTTTGCTGTTAGGTATTGAATTTCTGTACCAACCTCTTTTTCCCAAAGTGCTTTTTGTTTGTTGTAAACATCGGTTGCAAATTTTAGGCTCACTTTTAAATCATCCATTTGCCTTTTAACAATTTCAGCATCTAATTCGGCCAACACTTGACCGGTCCTTACCATGTCGCCTGTTTTCACCAATACACGAATTACTGGGCCCATTGCTCTGGCACTAATGGTGGTATTTTCGTCGCCATCTACCCTACCTTGAACGTCAATGTAATGATCAAAACTGGTATTTGCGATGGGTGTCACCATCACATACTTTACCTTATCGGTATTGGCACCAGAAGTATCACCCAATGCTACAATCTCTTCCTCTAAAGTTCTAATCTGAGAGGTTAATTCAGATTGTTTAGCCTTCAATTTTTCAATTTGTTCCTTCTTTTTTTCTAAAGTATTTGAACCTCCGCAAGAAGCCATAATACCAATACTCAATACGAGTAATAAACCATTTACCAATCTTTTCATCTTTATATATTTTATTATTTTTAATTATTTAATTAAACCCAATGCTTTTTTCAACTCCATTTCAGCAGAAAAATATTCATAAATGGTGGTCAACAAATTGGTTCTAGAATTTTCTAAATCGGTTTGCACAGTAGTAAGCTCAAGGCTTGAACCGACTCCATTTTTATATTTCAAATTCATTCTATCATAAATGTCTTGAGCCAATTTTAGATTCTCTCTTTGAATCTCCAATTGCTGACTAGATCTTAAAAAATTGGCTTTAGCTTGGTAAACTTGTTGGTTAATTACATTCTCAAAATTTTTGATGTCATTTTCTGTTTTAGTAATACCAATTTTTGCTTGTTGGGTTTGGGCATTTTTTCTTAACCCATCAAAAATTGGAAGTGTTGCACTTAAACCAATACTTGTACCAGGATATAACTTATTGTACAAACCGCCTAGGTCGTCGCCAAAAGCATTTTGTTGGTGGTTGGCAAATGCAAATAAAGAAGGAAAATAGCCTGCGGTATATCTTTTCTTATCTAAGTTGTTTAACGACAATTGTTGTTGTAGCATTTTATATTCAATTCGGTTCAAGTAGTTTACTTTATCTTCAATAGCAGAAATTTTTGAGGCATCATATAATTTTTCTAACTCATCGGTTAGCACTATACTATCTGCAACCGACATTCCCATTTGAAGCTTTAAAATCATCTTCGAAACTTCCTTTTGATCATGGATTTTCTCCTTTTGCAACGTAAGATTAGAAAGTTGAAGTGTTAAACGATCCACGTCAATCTTTTCAGAAAATCCGTTCTTATAAAATTGAGTGATATCTGATTTGGTTTTCTGCAAACTTTCAATATTCTTCTGCATCATTTTTTCATTTGCCTCTAGCAGTAAAACCAAATAATATGCCTTCGACACATTGACCTCAGTTTCAATTTCATTTCTTGAAACATTAAGCTGTGCCAAATTCACAAATTCCTTCGAAGCTTTTACTCCTAAAATAAAAGTACCATCAAACAATAATTGATTTGCACTAATAGTTACGTTGCTGGTAAAAGGTCGCCCAAACTTTAGTTCTAAGAACTCTGGTCCTTGACCAGTAAAATTTGGAATAACCTGAACAGGAATTTGCACATTACTAATGATATTACCACTTGCATTGATTTGTGGCAAACCGCTCGCTAAAATTTCGTTTACTTTCTTCTGACTAGCAGCTACCTCCAATTTGTTGTTTTGAAGTGAATAATTGTACTTCTTGGCAAAATCAATTGCTTCGCGCAATGAAAAACTTTGTGTTTGAGCCTGCTGTGCTTCACTACTAGCAAAAAACAGGTTAAACACAGTTAAAAAAACAATGGACTGAATTCTCATTTTTATGATCTTATTAAATTTTCGTTGTATAAATTGCTTTGCTTCAATATCTCCATACCCTTTTCGGTGCAAATAGACCTCAAATGGTAACGCATCATTTCTGAATGCACCGTTTTAAAATCAAAATTATCAGAAAGGTAATAATCTGGGTTCATCATAAAATCTACCAAATGAATGTAGAACTTTGCAGTTAATGCATCATCCATATCTTGGTGATAATAGCCCTTTAATTTGCCATCAGAAATATTTTCCAATACTTGGTTGTATATAAACTCTATGCGAAAATGGTTCAATTTTTCCCAAGTTGTTTTAAAGTACTTCTTTAAATCAAATAAAATACTTTGGTTAATTTGCTTTTTAAGGTCACTAAATGTATCAGTGATCATGAGCATAAATTCAACAGGATTTTCAATTTGTTGGCAAATCTTTAAACACTCTCTTTCCTCAGCACAAATATGCCTCACCACAGTTTGGTCAACCAAACTAGTTTTGTCCTCAAAAAATTGATACAAGGTTTTTTTTGAAATACCCAATTCTCGGGCAATGTCATCCATTGTTATGCTCTTAAAGCCATACTTCAAAAATAATCCTTCTGCACCATTGAGTATTTTATTTTTCACTTCTTCGGGCATGCTTTAAACTTTTTTAACACCACAAAGATAGAAACAAAAAAAACATTGGAAACTTTTGTTATTTTAAAAGTTTCCAATGTTTACCAAAGGGCTGATTATGAGTTTAATTATTTTCAGTAATGAATTTGGTTCGAGCCGAATGAAAGACTAATTTTACAAACTAAATGGAAAACAGACCTTATTTAGTGGGGATTTCTGGAGGAAGTGCCAGCGGTAAAACCTCGTTTTTAAATGCGCTAAAAAAACGATTCCCTGAAAATCAACTATGTATTATCTCGCAAGACAATTATTATAAATTGGCCTTTGAGCACCAATTGGACGAAAATGGCCATATCAATTTTGATTTACCAGAATGTGTAGATTTAGATGCCTTTGCTGAAGATATTTATAAACTGCATAGAGGAGAAAGCATACAAAGACATGAATACAGATTTCAACATGAAGACCAAAAAGGAGATTTACTCACTTTTGATCCAGCACCGGTTATTGTATGTGAAGGTTTATTTATTTTTTACTATGAGAGAATATTTAAGCAATTTGATTTGAAAATCTTCATTAGCGCAGAGGAAGAAATTGCTTTTCAGAGAAGGATAAAAAGGGATGTAGCAGAAAGAAATATCAGTGAAGATTTTGTTTTATACCAATGGAAAAATCATGTATTGCCCTCCTATAGAAAATATTTGCTACCCTTTATGGCGCAGGCGGATATGATTATCAATAACAATACCCATTTTGATAATAGCTTAATGGTTATTGCCGATTACCTTTACAACAAACAACAATTAAACAACACTAACCGCTAATGGCTTGAGTAGCCATTACTATTCTAATTTTTAGCTTGGTTCCTGTTGCCAAAACATCTACTAAATCTTGAATGGTTAAAGTCGCATCCATGCGCAAAACAACGCTTAAATCTGGTTCGTTTTGAACCAAATTTTTGATGGCATTTTCTAAATCGGCTGGAACAATTAGTTTGTCGTTTAAATAATATTCTTTGTCTTTTGTGATGGTAAGGTTTACCTGCTTTTTAATTACGCCTTGCGATGGCACCGATTTAGGTAACAATACCTTTATCACACTTGGATTTGCCAGAGTAGAGATAATCAAGAAAAACAAGAGCAAAAAGAACATAATATCGTTTAAAGAAGATGTTGCCACCTCTGCCTCAAAACGCTTCTTTCTTCTAAAATTCATAGTTTTTTGTTTTGACTAACTCTCTAAAACATCAATAAAATCAACAGCTGTAGCCTGCATTTTGTGGTTGAACCTATCTATGCGTGAATTTAATAAATGATAACCTGTATAAGCTAATACTCCAACAATTAAACCAGCTCCTGAAGTAATCATCTTTACATATAATCCACCAGCAATAACATCAATGGATATATTGTTACTCTGAGCGATGTCGTAAAATATTTTGATGATACCAGCAATGGTTCCAATAAAGCCCAACATAGGGGCTATACCTGCGGTTAAACCTAAAAAGCTTAAGTTCTTTTCTACCTTATCCATTTCTAAACCAGCAGCGCTTTCCATGGCACTTTCAATGTCTTTAATAGGCTTGCCAATTCTTGTAACACCTTTCTCAATAACCCTGCTTATAGGTGTATTTATTCTCTGGCAATAAGCCTTTGCAGCCTTAATATCTCCTTTACCAAGCAAGTCTTTTATGTTATTCATAAAATTACTTTCCAACTTAAAAGCCGCTTGTATGTATATAATCCTTTCAATAATAAAATATATGCTGAGCATTGAAAGTAGAACTATAGGAATCATAATAATTCCACCTTTGATAATTAAATCGAATAAACTTAAACCCTGATTTTCCATATTTACTACTTTATGAGTGAACGAAACTAGATTTCTATCTAGTATTTCTCGTTTTCACTTACCCACAGATTGTCTAAACATGAGCCATAAATTCAAAAAAAATGGGCAAAAAATTGCAAACAGCCTGATTATCAGTCAAATTTTTGTTTTTTGCTTTTAGAACTTACTCCCCTTATATTTGCCAGCCTTAGAAAATTTAATTTGAATCAAATAAAATGGGTTCAAACAGATAATTTTAGACAGGCAAAAATTGAATTTTTAAATAGAATCAGAAATATACAATGAAAAGTAAAGGAGCAGTTAAGTTTTTTGCTATCGCTTTGGTACTGGTGAGCATTTTCCAGTTATCATTCACTTGGAAAACCAACCAGATTGAAAACGATGCAAAAGAATTTGCCAATGGCAACGAACAATTAGAACGTGGGTACCTCGATTCAATCTCAAGAATGCAGGTATACAATTTCTTAGGATTTAAGAAGTTTACCTACCTACAATGTAAAGAAAGAGAGTTAAATTTAGGTCTCGATTTACAAGGTGGTATGAACGTAACCCTAGAGGTTTCGCTATCAGATTTAGTGAGAGGATTGTCGAACAATAATCCTGACCCTAAATTCAATGAAGCAATAAATATCTCTGCAGAGCGATTGAAAACTAGTCAGAAAGACTACGTAACCCTATTTGCGGAAGCATTCAAGGAAGTAGCTCCAGAGGCAAAACTATCGGCCATATTTGTTAATCCAAGCAACAGAGAAAGAATCAAACTTTCTTCAACCAACGAAGAAGTGATTACTTATATTCGTGATGAGGCCAACCAAGCAATTGATCGTTCATTCCAAATCTTACGTGCTCGTATTGATAAATTTGGTGTAACACAACCTAATATTCAAAAATTAGAAGGCAGCGGTCGTATCTTGGTTGAATTACCTGGTGTAGATAACCCTGCTCGTGTGCGTAAATTATTGCAAGGATCTGCCAAATTGGAGTTCTTTGAAACTTTTGATAACCCAGAAGCATTTAAATACATTAGTGCAGCCAATGATATTTTGAAAAAATCTTTGTTGTTGAGCAAAAACACAGTAGTGGATACAACAAAAACCGATACTGCAGCTGCTGCAGCCTCTAGCTCATTGGCTGGATTAGCTTCTACAACCACTAAGCCAGATTCAACTAGAAAGGATACAGCTAAAACTGCTGAAAAATCTTTCGAAGATTTTGCCAAAGAAAATCCATTATTTGCCTATTTACGTCCTTATGCAGATGACAAAGGAATGTTGGTAGCAAAAGGTTCTTCATGCGGAACTGCCATGGTAAAAGATACTGCTAAAATCAATGCATTGTTAAATCGCCCTGAAGTTAAGTTAGCTTTGCCTGGCAATATCAGATTTGCTTGGGAATACAAAGGAATTGGCGAAAACCAAGAAGGTGTTATTTTACATGCTTTGAAAACATCTAGAGATGGTTCTGCAGCTTTAACTGGAGATAAAGTTACAGATGCAAAAAGAGACATTTCTCAAACAGGTGAAGTGGAAGTATCCATGACCATGAATGGTGAAGGTGCCAAAATCTGGAAAAACTTAACCCGCAACAATATTGGTCACAGCGTTGCAATTGTGTTAGATGATGTAGTTTATTCGGCACCAAATGTACAAAGCGAAATTCCAAATGGACGTTCAAATATTACAGGTAGCTTTAGCAATGAAGAAGCTGGTGACTTAGCTAACATTTTAAAGAGTGGTAAATTACCAGCCCCTACTCGTATTGTAGAAGAAGCAGTGGTAGGTCCAACTTTGGGAGCTGAAGCTATTCAAAGTGGCTTATGGAGTATGATTATTGCAACTGTGGTTATTTTAATTTTCATGGTTGTTTATTATAACAACTCTGGATATGTGGCAGATTTCGCAGTATTGATCAACGTATTCTTTATTATTGGTGTATTGGCCAGTTTAGGTGCAGCACTAACCCTTCCTGGTATTGCAGGTATTGTATTAACCATTGGTATGGCGGTAGATGCCAACGTACTAATCAACGAGCGAATAAAAGATGAATTAGCAAGTGCTAGAAGTCTTAAAAATGCTGTAACCGATGGCTACCAAAATGCCGCTTCTTCTATTATTGATTCAAACTTAACAACCTTATTAGCTGGTTTTGTTCTTTACATTTTTGGAACAGGTCCAGTTCAAGGTTTTGCAATTACCTTAATCATTGGTATTATCTCATCTATGTTTACTGCAGTATTACTTACCCGTGTAATTACAGAATGGCAATTAGAAAAAGGAACTGTGGTTAAATATTCACGCTCATTTTCTGAAAAAGCATTCCAAAACTTAAATTTCGACTTTGTAAAGAACAGGTTTAAATTCTATGCTTTCTCTGGTATTATCATTGGATTTGGTATAGTTTCAATGTTCACTAAAGGATTTACTTTAGGGGTAGATTTTAAAGGCGGTTGGACATACACAGTTCAATTAGTGCAAGATCAAACATTAAACAATGATCAAATACGTGAAGGATTAAGCAAATCATTTGGAAGTGCTCCTGAGGTAAAATCAATTGGATCAAACAACAAATTTAAAATTACCACAACCTATTTAATAGACGACCAAAGTTCAGAAGCATCAGAAAAGGTAGAAAGTAAATTAAAAGAAGGCTTTACTGGAATGAATGTAAAATATGAAGTTTTAAGTTCAAATAAAGTAGGACCAACCATTGCAAACGATATTAAAATGGCATCTATTTGGGCTACCCTCATCGCCTTATTAGGTATAGGTTTATATGTATTAGTTCGTTTCAAAAAATGGCAATATGCTTTAGGTGCAACCTTAGCATTGGCTCATGACGTATTAATGATGATGGGCTTCTACTCTATTTTTGATGGAATTATGCCATTTACAATGGAGGTAGATCAGAATTTTATTGCAGCTGTGTTAACTATTATTGGTTTCTCAATCAATGATACGGTGGTTGTATTCGACCGTATTCGTGAGTTCTTAGGAACCCATCACCACGAAACCAACAAGCCTAAAATTATTAATGATGCACTAAATAATACCTTAAATAGAACAGTTATTACCTCATTAACTGTATTTATGGTAACATTGGTATTGTTCTTATTTGGTGGTGAAGTAATTAAAGGTTTCACTTTTGCCTTATTGGTAGGAATAGTATTTGGTACATATTCTTCTATCGCAATTGCAACTCCAATTGTAATCGACTTTGATAAGAAGAACAAAGATTTTAAATAAGATTTTGCGATAAAAAAAAGGCGCTATCTCAATAGAGGTAGCGCCTTTTTTTGTGCGGAATTTTGAACAAAGCAATTTGAGGTGAGAATAACTACTAGGTTCAATAATTGGTGATGAGCCAATTGCATTGCAACTTCGTGGAAATTCTAAATACATGAAATTTAAACTATTGATCATTGCCTTGTTTGCAACCGTATACTTGCAAGCACAAGACCTTGAACCTAAGGGAAAGGTTAAAACTCCTAAAACATTTGGAGAGAAAATGCACAATGCTTTCTTATCAAAGCGAATGAAAGAGGCAACTTACCAAAGGGATTCGATACTCCAATTAAACATCGCATTCAATAAAGATACCACCGAAAGAGGTATTCGCTACCGTGAGTTAGATTCGAGCTATCGCGCCTTGAACCAAAAATACAATGATTTGGCAGAAAAGCACCGTGGTTTGCAAAATAACTACAATGAAATGAATGATAAATACACCGAACTCATTCGTTCTAGCTTAAACCGCACAGAGCAACTTAATTTAGCCCTCAAAGAAAAAGGAGAGCAATTGTTAGCTCGCGAAAAAAGATTAGCTGAATTGGAGGTTTTAATTCGCCGTCAAGATTCAATTACCAATGCATTGAACAATATCATCAAAAAAGCATTATTGAGCTTTAACAGCGATGAGATTACCGTAGAAATGAAAAACGGTAAGGTTTATGTTTCTATGACCGATAAATTACTGTTCCGCAGTGGCAGCGCAGATGTTGAAGACAAAGGAAAAGATGCCATCAAGAAATTGGCAGAGGTATTGAACAAAAACACTGATGTGAGTATTATGATTGAAGGGCATACTGATAATATTCCAATTAAAACTGCGCAGTTTCAAGATAATTGGGATTTAAGCGTTGGAAGAGCAATTAATATTGTTCGCTTATTAGATGAAACTTACAAGGTAGATGCCAAACGCCTTACTGCTGCTGGTAGAGGAGAATACATGCCAAAAGCCAGTAATGAAACTCCTGAAGGCAGGGCTAAAAATCGCAGAACAGAGATTATTCTTTCTCCTAAATTGGATGAGTTGTATAAGTTGATTGAAAAGCGCTAATTCCCGAGTAAGCGCAATTTCCCGGGCAAGCATGGTTGTACGGACAAGTCGCGACTTGTCCTTGCGGATATTCTTTTAAGTGAAAATTTGCGGGATTTCTCTTTCAAGGATAATTTGCAGGATATCTTTTCCCGGAGATTTTGCGGGGGTTGGAGGAAAAGTCGCAACTTGTCCTTACGAATTTCCTTTCCCGGGTGTTTGTAAGGATTTCTTTACCCGGAGATTTTAGTTTGGGGTTTACAATTACAATTACTCCCTTCGCAGGAATTGCCTTTGGCACTCTTGCGAAGGGATATGAATATAAAAAAGATGGCTGCCATAAAAATTAATCCTACTAATACATACTGCCAATCTATTGCCATAATTTTATGCTTGTGCTTTCTTTCTATTCTGAACAAATAACATTCCAAGAATCAAAACCAAACCACCGTATAAAGCAATTGAAGAAGCATAAGCAATGCTTTCACCTCTTGCAATCACACTTGGTTCGAACCTAAACTCAACCTCATGCTTGCCTGCAGGCAATTTAAGTGCACGTAGAACATAATCTACACGGTAATGCGGAACCAGCGCGCCATCTATGTATGCGTTCCAACCCATTTCATAATGTATTTCTGAGAACACTGCCAATTGGTCGGATTGCGCGTTGGCAGTATATACCAATTTATTGGGCTGGTACTTGGTTAAGGTAATGCTAGCAGATGAATCAAAATTTGGTGTAAATCCCTTTAGGTCGACCTCAAAGCGTTTGTCTATAATGGCTATTTCTTTTGATTTAAATCCAGTTAATGCAACAATCTCTTCATCGGCATTTGCTACCCACTTAATCTCCTTCACAAACCAAGCATTGCCATTGTTATATGGATTGCGTTGAACAAATTTGTTTCCTGTTGAATCCTGTACAATAAAATATTTGGCATTTAACATGTTGTAACATTCCATGTTTTGTTTGCCCAATTGCCATTCTATTAATTCCTGGTACCTGCGCATTTTAGCACCATGGTAACCGCCCAAACTCTTGTGGTAGTATGCAGTTATAGCATCCTTATCAAAGTCAGTTGTATTATTATAAACACGGTAATGCAAATCTGTATCTGCCAAAATTTGTGCGTCAACAGGTGTTTGTTCAACAGCTACCTCACCCTTTTTCTTTTCAAAGTCTTTTTCGTTTAAGTAACGCTTATCAACTCCCCATAAATCCACTAGGATCAAAACGCCAAGAATGCCTATGAGCAATTCCGATTTCAGTTTACCCAATTGGTAATACCAAATAGCTGCTGCTGCTGCTAAAATAAAAACCAATGAACGCAATGCATCCATGCGTAAAAGGCTTTCTCTATCCGCCATCAAGGAATCTTTCAACCAATCTGGGAAATTCATGCGTCCGTCTGATTCACTTGTAAAATCAAAGAACATGCCGGGTAATAAGGCAAAAATCAAACATAAACCACCAACTATACCTAAACTATATTTCATGGCCTTGATAAAATCTGGTTTGCTAATTTTCTTTTCTAGGATTTCCTTTAAGGCTAAAATTCCTAAGAAAGGAAACATGGTTTGAGCAATACAAAGTATAAAAGTAACCGACCTAAACTTATTGTATAGTGGGAAATAATTGAAGAAAATGTCGGTTAAGAACATAAAATTTTTACCCATGGATAAAAATATTGCAAGCATAGCAGCAGAAAAAATCCACCATTTCTCATTTCCCTTAATCACAAACATGCCCAAAACAAATAGGAAAATAATGATGGCACCATAATATATTGGTCCGGCTGTAAATGGCTGATCACCCCAATAAATAGGCATTTGCTTTACCACATCTTTAGCATTAGGGTAACCTTGTTTTTGAAGCGCAGCATAGGTATCGCTGCTTGTACCCAAGTCGCCACTGGAGCCGCCGCCATAAAAGTTGGGTATTAAAAGAGTGAATGGTTCTGCCACACCATTGCTCCATGATAAAGCATAATCCTTATCTAATCCCGAAGAAGTATTGGCAAAATTGCTCTGTCCATCAGGCGTTTTGGTGAGTTCAGATTTACCACGAATACTGTATTTGCCATACTCTTCGGTGGCCAATAATCCTGTTATATTTGTACCTATACCCATTATAGCAGCCAAAGCCATGAAAACACCAGCAGTAATGAATTTAGGCAATGTTTTGTTTTTGATGGCCGAAACCAATTCTACAATCATCCAAGCCAAAATAATAAAGATGAGGTAATAGGTTATTTGAACGTGGCCCGCAGCCAATTCCATAGAAACGGCTATGCCTGTAAGGATGGCACCCAACCATTTATTTTTATGTAAAGTAATTTGCATCCCTGCTAATACAAGTGGGATAAAGGCAATAGCATTTCCTTTGGTAACATGCCCTGCATCAATATTGATGAAGTTGAAGGAGGAGAAAGCAAAGGCCAATGAACCAATGATGGCAAGCCAGGGCGAAACCTCAAAGGCTAACAATAAAATGTAGAAACAGGTAAATAAAAGAAAAATAGTATCAGCAGGGTGCTTAAACAAAATAGAAAAATAGTACAATAAATTACTACTGATATTGCCTTGATAAGAGGCTCCAATTAAATAACTTGGCATACCACCAAAAATGCTGTTGGTCCAAAAGGTGCGCTCACCAGAGGCTTTTTCGAACTGTGCAATTTCTTGGTAAGTAGATTTCCATTGCAATACATCGTATTGTTTGAGCACTTTACCATTGAATAAAGGTGTAAAGTAGGCAAACATAACAATCATAATTACAGCAAAGGCAATTAAATGTGGCAGTGCTTTTTTGAAAAAGGATTGGTTCATACAGTGAATTTTAAGGGCACAATATACTATAAAAAAAAAGCCCCCACCAAATGGCAGGGGCTATATAGAAAAGTTTTTTGTTAATTTTTGGTAAATGTGAATGAGGTAGTGTAAGTAAGACCAGAAACAGGATCTGCATCGGTGGTATAACCTCTCATGGTATTTGCAGATAACTCTTGAACATTGATAATTGTGGTATCACCATTAATTAAACGTAATTGTGCATCGTTGTTTAACAAAGCCCAAGTTCCAGTAATTTCTGAATCTAGTTCAGCAGGATCACATTTAGTTGCACCAGCTTTATCAATTAAAGATCCATTTGCTAAGTATTCAATTAAATCATCTTTCTTACATGCTGGTAATTGTGCAAAAATATCATCTGCAGGCGCTCCAGGAGTAGATCTTGTCATACCAATTAATCTCCAATCTTTACCTACAATAATAGAGCTACCTGTAGGTTTAGAATCTGATTTTGTTTCTTCTTTTTTACAAGCAGTAAGCATCAATGATGATGTAGCTATTCCAATAGCTATAATTTTTATTGTTTTCATAATTTTAATTTTTGTGAAACAAATTTAAGAGAAAAAATCAATAAATAAGCAAATAATACTGAAATTATAGCTTGGCTTTTACCTTGTTTTGTTCCACTTTTTTGGCCACCAAAATGCTGATTTCATATAAGCCATAAAGCGGCAAAGCCATCATAATTTGACTAGCCATGTCTGGAGATGGCGTTAGAATTCCGGCCAAAATTAAAATGACAATCAACGCATAACGCCTGTATTTACTCATAAGCGCACTGCCTAATATACCTATTTTAGCTAAAAAATAAACCAACATGGGCATTTCAAATATGAGGCCACAGGCAAAAGTTAAGGTAGTTAAGAATGAAATATACGACTCTAAATTAATTTCATTGCTGACCAATTCACTTACTTTATAGGAACCTAAAAAGTTAATAGAAAGCGGTGCTAGGAGGAAATAACCAAATAATATTCCAATAAAAAACAACATAGAACTAAAAAACACAAAACCTCTAGCGTAAGCTATTTCCATGCCACTTAGAGCAGGTTTAATAAATGCCCAAAACTGCCACAACACGAAAGGAAAGGAGATAACGAAGCCAGCTACAAATGAAATAAATAGGTGTTGTGTAAATTGGCCTGTCATATCAATATTGGATAGTACAAAGCCCATTGCTTTTACGCAATATTCATCGGTACCAGTAAGGTAATAAGACAAATCGCACATTTGGCGGTAGGTCCAAAAATCAGTGTGCATGGGACCAAAAAGTATGGTATCGAACAACAAACTTTTATTGAAAAAAACCACCAACGCACAAACAAGAATGGCAACCACAGAGCGTATAATGTGCTTTCTCAACTCATCAATGTGATCGAAAAAGCCCATTTCCTTGCCCCCCACGAGGGTATCCTCTATTTGATCTAATGCCATTATTTATTTTAACCTTTATCTTAACTTAATTTTTCTTCAAGTGAATTCTCAAAAATGTTTTTATACGAATCGAGGCTACCAAAAGAATGCTGATTTACTAGAATATCTCCTTTGGTAACTTTTCCTAATTTTTCGAAAGGTATGGTTTGAACCAATGCTTCAAATGCTACCTCATTTTGTGGCGCTACACTCACCACAATTCTGCCCTGAGCTTCACCGAACAGGAAAGCATCAGTTCTCAAAGATTGTGCGTTGATAGAGTCAACAACAAAAGCAGAGTTATTAGGCATGGCGCTCTCTAATAAACAAGTCAGCAAGCCACCTTCACTCACATCATGGGCGCTTTGGATCAAACCGGAATTGATTGCTTTTAAAACTGTTTTGTGTAATTGATGTTCCTCCTCCAAATTAAAATAAGGAGCGGGTGATTGCGCTATTTTTTTGAAATGTGACAAGTAATGTGAGCAACCCAAATCATTTTTGCTATCTCCTAACAAGTAAATGCTATCACCTTCTTGTTTAAAATCCATGGTCATGTGTTTTTTACCACCGGTAATTAAACCAACCATGCCAATTGTAGGTGTAGGAAACACCGCATTGTCGTCGCTGCTCTGGTTGTAAAAGCTCACATTACCCCCAGTTACAGGCGTATCAAACTTTTTACAAGCTTCGCCTAAACCTTTAATGGCATGTACAAATTGATAGTACACTTCGGGGTTGTATGGGTTACCAAAATTGAGGCAATTGGTTATTGCAGCAGGCTCAGCACCTGAGCAAACCAAGTTGCGCGCTGCCTCAGAAACCGCAATCATGCCACCAATAAATGGGTTGGCATAAACATACCTGCTATTGCAATCAACGGTCATGGCAATTGATTTATCTGTACCTTTAACTTTTACAACCGCTGCATCACTTGGCGCATTGGTAGTTTGGTTTATGGTTCCCACCATGCTATCGTATTGGTTGTACACCCAACGTTTGCTAGCAATATTGGGGTGACCCATCAAATATTTTGCCACCGCTGGAGCTTCTTCTGCAGTAATATCTGGAACTTGGTTCAAATCGAATTTGGCAATCTCTTGGAAATATTTAGGTTCAGTAAATTCTCTGTGATAAACAGGAGCACCACCACCTAAAACCAAACTTTCGCCTGGGATATCGGCCCTAAGCTCTCCATTCATGTAGTATTGAACGCGCTCTGTATCTGTAACCTCACCAATAATGGCATAAGTTAAATCCCATTTTTTGAATATGCGCTCAACTTCTGCTTCTTTTCCTTTGTGCACAATCACGAGCATGCGTTCTTGGCTTTCCGACAAAAGGATTTCCCAATCTTTCATACCTGCTTGGCGCATAGGAACTTTATCTAGCCAAACCTTCATGCCTGTTTTACTCTTGGCACTCATTTCACTGGTAGAGCAAGTAATACCTGCCGCACCCATATCTTGCATACCCACCACTGCATCTGTTTGCTCAAGCAATTCCATGCTCGCTTCCAAGATTAATTTCTCCCAGAAAGGATCGCCTACTTGCACTGATGGTAAATCTTTGGCCGAATCTTCGGTAATATCTTTTGAAGCAAAGGCCGCACCATGTATGCCATCTTTTCCAGTGGCTGAACCAAAAATATATACTGGATTTCCTAAACCTTCAGAAATGGCAGAAACTGTTTTCCCTACTTTGGCAATACCCACGCTCATGGCATTTACCAATGGGTTTATTTGGTAACAATCGTCGAAATATACCTCGCCACCAACGGTTGGAATACCGAATGCGTTGCCATAATTGCCAATACCTTTAACCACACCGCGCACTAACCATTTGGTACGTTCGTTTTCTATGTTTCCAAATCGAAGAGAATTTAATTGGGCAATTGGCCTAGCACCCATTGAAAAAATATCGCGGTTTATTCCGCCCACGCCAGTTGCAGCACCTTGGTATGGTTCAATAGCACTTGGGTGGTTATGAGATTCTATTTTAAAGCAACAAGCTAATCCATCGCCAATATCAATTAATCCTGCGTTTTCCTCGCCTGCTTTGGCCAACATTTTTTCGCCCTCTTTGGGCAATGTTTTTAACCAAACAATGGAGTTTTTGTAAGAGCAATGCTCGCTCCACATCACGCTATAAATGCTTAACTCAGTAAAGTTTGGGGTGCGACCCAAGATCTCCTTTATTTTTTCAAACTCTTCCTCGCGTAGTCCTAATTGTTTTGCTTGCTCTAAAGTGGCTAATGTGCCTATAGGTTGTGTATCACTCATGGTAATTTAACGAAAGCGCAAATTTGCGCATTTGTTGGGGGAAAGCCAAAATTTGGGGAGAAATAAATGGCTTAAAATGTTTGAACCAAGTTGTGGGCTACACTTTCCTACTTAAACAATTGCCAATAAGCCTTTAAACCCAGCAACTTTAAATGTGCATTTGCCTCTTGATTATCCTTTTGTTGATATGCCTCGCCAATTTTAACTACCACCGCTGGTTTCAGCTTTTCAAAAACACCGATAGCATCTAAGGTCACAAGCAATCGGTTCAAAAAGGAATTTTTAGCTACTTTGCATTGCGCAATCTTTTGATATTTTTTAGTGGCAGCTATGAGCGCTAAATTTCTGTTTCCATTAAAATTCTTGGCCACGTGTGCGCTAATTTTATCAGAGATATTAAGCAAGGAATAGTAGGTAGCTTCGTTAGTTGAGGGAGCCCAATAAATTTCGGCATCGGCCAATTTTACCAATATTTTTGCTGGTGAGCGATAGCCTTTTTCGGTTGTCATTCTAAGCATTTCGGAAGCGGCTAAATCTGCCAGCTCTTGTTGCATGGGCCTAAAGCCAAGTTTATAATAAAACCAAAATGCGCCAGATTGAATGCCATCTGAATTGCCTTTGCCAATTTGGTAAGGATCAACTGTAAATTGTTGCACCCCAAATCGGAAATGGTATAAACGCAATAATTGAGCTACTACATTGCTTGATTCTCCTCCCCTGTATGGTGGCAAAACATTCACCCCAAAAGCAGCTTGTTGGGCAAACAACCAACAACCGCCATATGCCATAGGCAAGCCGTTTTTATACAACAGATAACCAATGTATGATTGCAAGGCAAATTTCTGTTCAGGTATCATAAAATACAAGGCAATAGAAATGCCATTGCCCATGTTGTGCAATTCGGTTTCATGTTCTTGGGCATAGGAGAAAGTATCGGTTTCGCGCAACAAAGATGCCATGGAGCCTCTGGCCAAACGCACCAAATGGGCTTGTTGATTTGCCTGCAATTTTACTTGCTTGGGTTTGCCCTGCAAAAACACCTCTTCAATGGTGCATTTCTTTTGAATGCCTTGGGTATGTATGTGGTTTGAACCAATACCTAAACGACCATTACTCAAACCCAATAATTTAGAATCTAAACTAAACTCGGTAAACAATTGAAAGTTTAGGAAAATACTTTCTTTATAAGCAATAGAACCTTGCATTTGCATACAAGCATGGATATAATAATCCAATAAATTTTTGCTGTTTTTAATGCCTGGCAAATAGCGCTTTTGCCATTTATTAAAATAGCCTGCATCATCAGGCATTAGTTCTTGTTCAACAGAATCTAATGTAAAAGTAAGCTTGGCAACTAATTCAGAATTATGCCCATCCACACCAGATAATTCTAGTGTTTGCAGCTTTTCTGCCAACAAATATTGGTTCAGCAAGAGTCCAAATTGCGCGCAAACCCCAGAGCCCGTTATGCCAGAATTGTAGTAGGCGCTTCTATTTTTGCTAACTGTTTTACTTACGGTTTGAACCAACAAAGCCATCAAAGAATTGCATTGTTGCAAAACTGCCTCCGAGCCTGGATAAGCTATTGAAAAAAGCAATGCTTCATGAAGCTTAATTACACTTGCTTCTGTTGAAGGGAAATCTAATTGTAAATTCTTTAATGCATCACCTGTTTTCTGAAGTGATTCCGCATCAAAATTGCGTTGGTTTTCTTGTAATAAATTTAGCGCATTAACCTTGCCAACTGTATTCATCTTTTTCATAGTTGATCCATTAAGTGAGTCAGAAGGTATAAGTATTGAAGAACTCATTTCAATTTATCCTAATATTACTGAACTTCAAGTTAGAGCGTGTTTAGAATTGGAATAATACTTAACTTAAATTGTTTGTTATCCAATACACAATCATAAAATTTAATGGTAGGAAATTTTGCTTGTGCAATAGCTATAATTTCTTCTTTGGAGGTCTTTTCCATTTTGCATCCAAAAACAATCTCTTTTATTGAGTTATCCCCTAAAATAATCTTCTTTCTTGGTGCATCAGATTTAATAATTCTATATTCATCTTCGTATTCCCAATGTTTTGATTTGGTCATAATAAGATCTATTAAATCTACTTCGTTTTCACTTAAAAATGGCAACTTAGGAAATTCTTCAGCGTAGGTTACCCTAGCTAATACACCTTGAGTTTGTTTAAAAAGTTCAAGTTTATCATAGCCAATGCAAAAACCTTTGTGTGAATTTGCATAGTGAGTCCACATCAATAAATTATCGCTTTTGGAGGTTAAGCTAATTATACCAATTGACTCATTAACTTTTTTCTTAAAATCTAAATATAACTCATTCCAATCTCCACCAAAATCAACTTCAACTTCCTCAAATCTCATAGTTGCTTTATTGATTAACTGCTCCTCTGAAAGACCCAACCAATTTTTTCGTCCCGATTCGATAAGTTTTTCAATAATACTATCCTTAGACAAAATACTAAAATCATATTGGAAGGGTAAGCTAGCATCAAAAGGGTCATTCAACAAATCTGATGATGCATAAAACAGCTCATTTCCAATTATTGAATTCTTGTGGTTTACATCTTCCCACACACGATATTTATAAAGTATATCAGGAATTCCTAATAATGAGCCCATATGGATAAATTTCGTTAAGAAAAAAGTAGTTCTTTTAATTTTGAAACAACCTTACCAGTATTTGGCAAAATTTCTGCTTCTAGGCCCATGTTCATAGGTACTGCAGGTACATTTTTTGAACCCAAAGTTGCAACTGGTGCATCTAAACTAGTGAAACATTGTTGCATAATTCTGGCTGCCAATGATTCGGCAAAGGAGTTGTTCAATGCCTCTTCTGTTAGTACCAAACATTTGCCATGCTTACGCACTGCTGCCATAATAGCTTCTTCATCTAATGGAAGTAAACTTCTTAAATCTAATACTTCCACTTGACCTGGGAATTCTTTTGCTGCACCCAATGCCCAATATACGCCCATACCATAAGTTACAACTACACATGATTCGCCGATATCTAAGGCATCATCTGTTGCGGCTAATACAGTGTTTGCTTTACCAAATGGCAAAACATAATCTTCATCTGGCTCTACACAACGTGCCAAATCTGTACCTGGATTCTTGCTCCAATAAAGGCCTTTGTGCTCCAACATGATGCAAGGATTGCCATCATAATAAGCGGCTTTCATCAAGCCTTTCATATCAGCGGCATTGCTTGGATAGGCAATTTTTATTCCCTTTAAAGTTAATAAAGTAGATTCTATACTTCCACTATGGTAAGGTCCACCACCGCCGTAAGCACCAATAGGAATGCGGATTACAGCACTCACCGGATATTTACCCATGGTAAGGTAACATGATTTGGTAATTTCACAAACCAATTGGTTCATGCCAGACCATACATAATCTGCAAACTGAATTTCAACAATAGGCTTCACCCCCACTGCACTAATGCCAGCTGTTGAACCAACTATATATGCTTCTTGAATGGGCGTATTAAAAACCCTGTCCTCACCATATTTAACAGCCAATGTAGCTGCTTCTCTAAATACGCCACCTAATCTTGCGCCTACATCCTGCCCATAAAACATGCACTCAGGATGTTTGGCCAATAATTCATCTACCGCATGTAATGCAGCATCTACCATTACCACAGGTTCTTTTCCTTCAGGCTTTCTTATACCCACTTCGTGTGCAGCTCCGCTTGGCGCATATATATGGTCTTCGGCAGTTGAAGGATCTGGATCTGGGGAGGAAACAGCTAATTTAAACTGTTGCGCTACCCTATCAATTTCAATTTCATTGATTTCTTTTAGCTCAGCCTCAGTGAACCCAATGCTTAACAAATGTGCATGTAATTTTGGAAGCGGCTCATCTTTTAAATGCTTAGCCATATCCTCATGGGTGCGGTACCACTCTTTGCGCACGCCAGAAGTATGGTGACCCAACAATGGCACCTTGGCATGCAATAAAATGGGCATGCGGGTTTCCCTTACATAATCTATGCATTGCAAAACGGCATTCCATGACTTCAAGAAATCACTTCCATCCACACGCATGCGTTGCATTCCCTTGAAACCGCCCGCATATTCATAGGCATCCATGGCGCGCATTTCTGCTCCGTTGGCGCTTATACCCCAGTCGTTATCTTGAATCAAATAGATAATAGGTAATTTTTTTAATACCGCCATTTGCCAAGCTTCTGCTACCTCACCCTCGGTAACAGAGCCATCACCTAAGCTACAAACAACCACAGGGTTTTCGTTTGCATCAAGAAGGCCCTGACTTTCTAAATAAGCTACACCATGTGCCATTCCTGTTGCAGGAATAGCCTGCATACCAGTAGCACTGCTAGAATGCAGCATTTTAACAAAACCTTCGCGTTTTAGATTTGGATGTCCGTAATAGGTTCTACCACCAGAAAAAGGATCCTCTGCCTTGGCCAATAATTGCAGCATTAATTCGTACGGACTCATGCCCATGCCCAACAGCATGCTTTCATCGCGGTAATAAGGAGCCGCGTAATCTGAATCTGTTAACTGCATACCCATTGCCAATTGAATGGCTTCATGTCCGCGACTAGTAGAGTGCACGTACTTGGTTATTGGGCGATTTGCATCGTATATTTCGGCCATGGCCCTAGCAGCACACATATGTGCATAGGCCTCTAATAGAATTTCTTTATCCATAACAAGGTTTGCAAGTTTACTGATAAAACTCTAAGATTTATGCAGAATCAACCCACAATTACAATATTAATTGCTAACAACTAATGGGGTCAAACCAAAAAAATACGACCTCAAAAGGGCCGAATAAAAATTGGCAAATCAAACTAGCTATTTTGTTGAATAATTTATTAATCCAAAACAAATTTAGCAAACTCTTTGCTTTTAGCTATTTTCGCTAAATGAGCAATAAAGAGCTAACCTTTCAAAAGATCGCTGTTGCAATTGCATTTTCACCTAGGTGCGAAGCCATGATTGCAGAGGCAAAACTGTTACAACAAACTTTTCATTCCCAATTAGTATTTGTTCATGTTGGCAAAAAAAGTTTGCAAGAAGAACAATATTTGAAGCACTTAATACATAGGTTCAATTTAGATGGTGCTTCTACGAACATTATTTGGGAACAAGGCGATCCAGTTGAGACAATTTTACAAGTTTGTCAAGACCAAAAAATAGACCTTTTGGTAGCAGGTGCATTGGAAAAGGAAGGGATTATCAAATATTTTTTTGGAGGCATTTCAAGGCAATTAAGCAGAAAAGCTAAGTGCAGTATGTTGATGTTAACTGAACCAAAAATTCATCCAACAGGGTTCAAACATTTGGTAGTTGAAGGCACAGACCATCCAAAAACGGAATACACCATTGCCAAAGCGGTTGAAATAGCTAGGGCATTTGGGTCAAAAAGTATTGATATTATTCAGGAAAGTGATGAAAGCAAACTTGCTTTGATAAGAAGTGAAGATTTTAAAGAAAAGGAAGCAGATGACCACAAGGAGGCATTGCATAAAGAGGAGGATGAAAAATTAGAAGAAATATTGAGGTGCACAGATTGTGGTGAGTTGATTATTAACACAGAAAGAATCGAAGGCAAACCTGGCTATGTTATCAGTAAATTTTCGAGAGATAAAGAATCAGATTTATTGATTTTGAATTCACCCGATAAACCAATGAATTTATTAGACAGGGTTTTTCCGCACGACATAGAATATGCCTTATCTGATTTACCGTGTAACTTATTAATCATCCATTCAAAAGATAGCGAGTAAATTACATGAGCGTTTTAAGCCATAGTGAAAACATCAGTGTTATCCTTAGCCTAGGACTAATGCTTATTGCTGCCCGATTGTTTGGTGAATTTTTTAGAAAATTAAAGATGCCTTTGGTAGTAGGTGAGTTAATTGCTGGTGTTGTTCTTGGACCATCTTTCCTTGGGTACTTTTATCCAAATATATCCACCATTATTTTTACCCAAAACGAACATGCCGCCATAGCATTAAGTGGCATTATAAATATTTCTATTATCATGCTTTTGTTTGTTGCAGGGATGGAACTTAATTTATCACTCATAAGGCAACAAGGCAAGGCAGCATTTTCAACCAGCGTTTTTGGCTTAATTATTCCGCTTGCAATGGGTTTTGCAATTGGGTATTTTGGGTATAATCTCTTTGGAGAGAATAGCACAGATAAAATAGCATTTGCCCTATTTATAGGAACTTCTATGGCCATTTCTGCTTTGCCAGTTATAGCTAGAACCTTACTAGATTTAAATTTGTTTAGAACTAAAGTTGGCTCAATCATCATAACTGCCGCTATGTTCAACGACCTAATTGGTTGGATTTTATTCTCTGTTATTATTGGTATGCTCAAAGGCAGTGCACATCATAGTTTATTGTTTACTTTATTGTATACCATTGGCTATGCATTGGTTATGTTAACTGCTGGTAGATTCTTTATTAATAAATCTATGCCTTGGGCAGAAAAGAATTTTAGCTGGCCAGGAGGTTTCTTAAGCCTTTCACTTGGCTTAGCATTTTTAGGAGCGGCCTTTACAGAATACATAGGCTTACACGCCATATTTGGGGCTTTTATTATTGGCATTTCAATTGGAGATTCTGTGCATGTGACAGAAAAAATGAAAGACAATGTGAGCCAGTTTGTGACCAATATTTTTGCACCGCTCTTTTTTGTTTCTATTGGCTTCAAAGTAAATTTTTTGAACCATTTCGACCTTCAAATAACATTGGTGGTATTGATTCTAGCCATAGTTGGGAAAATATCAGGAGCCTATTTAGGTGCCAAATTGGGAGGCTTAAGTAACAAAGAATCTTTGGCAATAGGATTTGGGCTTAATGCTAGAGGAGCCATGGAAATTATTTTGGCCATTTTAGCGTTACAGGCCAAACTTATTGGAGAGGACCTATTTGTGGCAATTGTAATTATGGCTGTTGTAACAAGTGTATTGGCTGGCCCTATGCTCAATTGGTTATTAAAGCCTAAAGCAATTGGCATAGAAACAAATTAAAAAACTTTTTTACTTTTGCGCCCCATGGCAAAAGATAAGATACGCAGGTTTGCAGAATTTAAAACCTTTCCCAATTGTTTTGAGTACCCATTTCACCTAAAAGGTAAATGGCATAAAGAGTACTTTAAAAATGATAATCCAATAGTATTGGAATTGGCATGTGGTAAAGGCGAATACACTGTTGCGCTTGCTGAGGCTTTCCCTGATAAAAACTTTATTGGTATTGATATAAAATCCAACCGCATGTGGGTTGGTGCTAGAATGGCGCAAGAAAAAGGCATTAAAAATGCTGGATTTATTCGGATGATTATTGAAAAATTAGCAGAGCATTTTGAAAAAAATGAAGTGAGTGAAATTTGGATAACCTTTCCTGATCCGTTCCCAAAAGACAGACACGAAAAGCACAGGCTTACACACCCTCGCTTCTTAAAAATTTACAAAGAAGTAATTCAAGACAAAGGCATCATGAACTTTAAAACAGACGATGATGGCTTGTTTAACTATACAGAAGAGTTATTTACACAAATAGGCGTTGAACCCATTCAGCTAGTGAGAGATGTGCATGGAACAGAAGAAGCGGATGAATATGTGCGCAACATAACTACGCACTACGAAAAACTTTTCCGTGGCCGAGGAAGAACCATCAAGTTCATGAAATTTCACTTACCTGCTCAGTTGCCTGAGTTGAGTAAAGCTTGATTTTCGTTTAATTTTTTGAGTGCTAATAGAATGGCTTTATCGTCTTTTTGGATAACTGAATAATAACCTTGATCTCTCCAAATTTGGCGGGCAATAAGTGCTTTCAATTGTAATTTAATAAACTCTTTTGAGCATTTTACTTCATCGCTTGGTGGTGTTTCAATACCATTCTTTTTTGTAAACAACAAAAATTGGTCAAAAGCTGCATCATTGATTTGATAAGCATCTACATATATTTTTAAACTAGGAATAGCAGTAATTGCCTTTCTGTTTTGATCCAAATATTCGTAAGCAAATTTACCAATTAGTGCATTTGAAACTACCTCAGTTAAAAACATTGAACTAAAGGATGTATCAATGGCAACAAAGTAGTCTGGGTTAATGCCACCTCCTGCATATACCGTTCTTTTTAAACGCATGGTATAATAAGGCGTTGAATCGTGAATAGAAGATTTAAGGTCGTTGAGCAATTCTCCTTTTTCATACCTATCCATGATATCGTGGTCGTACTTTTCTTTATCTGTATAATCCCTTTGAATGCACCTGCCGCTTGGTGTATAATACCTAGAGACCGTTAATCTTAAAGCCGAGCCATCACTTAACTCATAAGGTTCTTGAACCAAACCTTTGCCAAAACTTCTTCTACCAATAACCATACCTCGATCCCAATCTTGCACCGCGCCACTCACAATTTCACTGGCAGAAGCAGAACCTTCATCAATTAACACAATGAGTTTTCCTTGTTCAAAAACACCTGGTCTTTCTGCTTTGTATTCTGCCCTTGGCTTACTTCTTCCTTGGGTGTACACTATCATTTTTCTATCATCTAATAGCTCATCTACCAATTGAATGGCAGTGCTCAAATAGCCCCCTGGATTGCCGCGCAAATCAATGATCAAGTTTTTAAGCTTATCTTTTTTAAGTTCATCAAATGCTTTTAAAAATTCTTCATGGGTATTCTCTGCAAATCTGCTAATTTTTATGTAACCAGTTTCATTGTTAATCATGCGCCAAGCATCCACACTAAAAATTGGTATGGTGCCTCTAGTTATATTGAACACAATAGGCTCTTTGGAATTAAGTCTGAAAATAGTTACAGCTACTTTTGTTCCTCCTGTTCCTCGCAACAGTTTAAAAACCTTTTCGCTGGTAATCCCAACTCCTGCTACAGGTAAGGTATCTACTTTAACAATTCTATCACCAGGCAAAATACCTAATTCTTGGGCTGGTCCGCCATTGATAGCAGAAACAACCATGATGGTATCTGAAATAATATTAAACTCAACCCCAATGCCTTCAAAATTTCCTTCCAATTGTTCGTTGGCTATTTGTAAATCAGATGCAGGAATATAAACAGAATGCGGATCCAATCCTTTTAACAAATCATTGATGGCAATTTCTTCTAATTGTTCTAAATTTACAGTGTCAACATAAGATTGATTGATGATATTGAGTAACTCGGAGAATTTGTTGTTTCCACGCATAAATGTTTGCATAGAAGCGGCGGGTCTGAGAAAAATTCCGAGCAACAATCCAATAGATAAAATGAGCCCATAAATAAATGGCTGCCACTTATTAAAATTATTTGACATATTTGTGAAATCCTGAAAGGCAAATATAAGCGCCTTAAGGTTTATTTGAATGTACCATGACAAAGAAAAATATTAGTAGAACCACAGAGGCCGATTCTAATCACCAGAATTTGGATAAAATGAGTACCAAGCAGCTATTGGCAAGTATGAACCAAGAAGACAAAACCGTTCCTTTGGCCATAGAAAAAGCCATACCCAAAATTGAACAATTGGTGAATGCTGCCTTTAAAAAAATGCAAAATGGCGGTCGACTATTTTATATGGGCGCCGGCACCAGCGGCAGGTTGGGTGTGGTGGATGCAAGTGAATGTCCGCCTACATACGGCGTACCATTTGGCTTGGTGGTTGGCATTATTGCAGGTGGAGATAAGGCTATTAGAAAGGCTGTTGAATTTGCCGAGGACGATAAAGAGCAAGGATGGATAGACCTACAAAAATATAAAATTACCGCAAACGACTTTGTAATTGGCATAGCTGCAAGTGGCACTACACCATACGTCATCGGCGCTTTGGATCAGGCCAACAAAAACGGAATTGAAACTGGCTGCATTACATGCAACAAAAACTCGCCTTTGGCAGCTACCGCCAAATTTGCCATTGAGGTGGTGGTAGGACCAGAATTTGTGACAGGCAGTACCAGAATGAAAGCAGGTACAGCGCAAAAATTAGTGCTCAATATGATTAGCACTTCTTTGATGATTAAGCTTGGCAAAGTTAAAGGCAATAAGATGGTAGACATGCGCATGAGTAATAACAAGCTTGTGAAGCGAGGGATTGAGATGGTGGTGAAAGAATTAAACGTGACAGAGAAAAAAGCGGCAAAATTATTGCAGGAAAATGGCAGCGTAAGGAAAGCAGTTCTTGCTTTTCAAAAATAAAAAATGGAAGTACTGTTAAAAATGCTCACCGTAATTCTTTGGAGTGCGGTAAAATATATTGTGGGTATTGGTTTTGCTATTGGTTTCGGTTATAATCTAATTGAAACCTTATTGTTAACTGTTGGTGGCGGTATGCTTGGGGTGGTGGTGTATTTGTACTTGTGGACCTTTATCCTTGGCATTTACCATCGTTATTTTCCCAAGAAAGTAAAGCCAATAAAGTTTAGTAAAAATAAACGCAGGTTGGTGACTATTATTAAAAAATATGAAGTTTGGGGAATTGCTTTTTTAACCCCCATGATTTTAACTCCACCCTTGGGAACCATATTGGCCTCAACCATTGAGCCCAATAAATGGAGAATTAAACTGATTATGTTTATTTCTTTTTGCTTCTGGACACTGGTGATTTTGGGAGCAAAACTGCTCTTTCAATATGATTTTTAAAAATTGCTGAACCTATAATTTTTAGCAATTAAAGATGAACTACTTTTTTAGGTTTAGCAACTTTTGGGTTTCATTGTCTTTTAACTTCACTTTAGGTTCTTCCTCTTCTATGGGTTTATATTGCACATAATGGCGCCATTTTTCTAGCACGCTGGTAAAATCGGAAGGAAGATCGCTATTGAAATTTATTTTTTCTTTGGTTGTGGGATGAATGAATCCAAGCGATTTGGCATGTAAACCTTGTCTTGGCATGAGGGCAAAACAATTGTCTACAAACTGCTTGTAACGCGTAAAAGTAGTACCTTTCACAGCATAATCGCCACCATAGGTACTATCCGAAAAAATGGGATGACCAATGCTTTTCAAGTGAACCCTAATTTGGTGGGTACGACCAGTTTCTAATCTACATTCAATTAAGGTAACATAGCCAATTCTTTCTAAAACCTTGTAATGGGTTACGCTCCATTTACCTTTCTCGGCATCATCAAATAATTGAAAAACCTTTCTATCTCTGGCACTGCGACCAATATAACCGGTTATGGTGCCTTCATCTTCGGCTAAATCGCCCCAAACCAAAGCTTGGTAAGTACGTTCAATACTATGATCAAAAAACTGTTTGGCTAAGTGAGTCATAGCCACATCCTTTTTGGCAATGACCAAAATGCCTGAGGTGTTTTTATCTATGCGGTGAACCAAACCTGGGCGGATATTGTTTTCCTCCATGAACTCGTTGCCTTTTAAGTGCCATGCGAGAGCGTTCACCAAAGTTCCAGTTACATTGTTGTAACCCGGGTGAACCACCATTCCAGGCACTTTATTGACTAAAAGCACATCATCATCTTCATAGATAATATTAAGCGGAATATCTTCTGGAACAATTTGGGTATTCTTAGGAGGATTGGGTAAAACAATAGAAATAACATCTAAGGGCTTTACTTTATAGCTCGATTTTACTGGCTTGGTATTAACTAAAATGGAACCTGCATCGGCTGCAGCCTGTATTTTGGTGCGGGTAGCGTTCTCAATGCGGTTTACCAGAAACTTGTCTATGCGCAGCATTCCCTGGCCCTTGTCAACTATCAAATGGAAATGTTCAAACAGTTCCTGCTCTTCACCAGTATCTATATCCTCGTCAAATTCTTCTTGCATTGTGGGCAAAGATAGCACCTATTCATGCTGAACCAATATTTTTTTAACAATTCATTTCTTGGTGTTAAAGTAGGCTGCTAAGTGATAATTAATTCTTGGAAGCGGTTCCTCAATTTGTATTTTTTTCCTTTAAATAATCGCATAATTTCCAAGCTTGTAAATGGATAATTCCTTTGTTAACTGGCATTGCAATATCGTCTAACGACACTATTAGTTTAGGATAATTATCATTAATAGCTTCTAAGGAAGCATATTCTCTTTTAATTGTTTCTTCATCAATTAACAAATAAGCACTTTGAACGTAGACCTTTTCATCTGCTTTTATGGCCACAAAGTCAATCTCTTTATTTGGCATCACACCAACATACACTTCATAACCCAATCGACGAAGTTCCAAATAAATCAAATTTTCTAATTGATAGCCAATTCCATATCCAAACCCGGCGTACAAGTAGTTTTTGTAGGCTAGATCATTGCAATAATATTTTACATTTCCAGCAATGGTATCTTTTCCTTTTATATCAAATCGTTCTGCCTTGTGAAGTAAAAAGGTATCTTCTATATAACCAATATAATTTGCAATGGTATCATAAGATGTCTTTCGGCCTTTACTTTTTAAATAATTTGTAACATTATTAACAGACAATAAATTGGCCGCATTATTAACCAAGTAAATAAAAATTTCTTCCAATAAATTTGGGTCCTTAATAGCATGCCTTTGTATAACATCTCTAAGCAAAACTGTATCTTTTACAGATGCAACATAATGCCTTTTTGTTTCTTCGTTTGGCAATACAAAAAGTTCAGGCAATCCTCCACTTTGCATATACTTGATATACATTTCTTTGCTGCTATTTTGATTTGTAATACCCACAAACTCTTTAAAGCTAAATGGAAATATTTCAAAATTGACATACCTGCCCGAGAGTAAAGTAGCCAATTCGCCTGAAAGCATTTTAGAATTGGAACCACTAATTACCACCTCATAACTTTCCGTGAAATCTTGAGAATAGGAATTTACGAGTCGCTCCCATTGTGCTATATTTTGAATTTCATCAAAAAATAAGTAGATTTTCCCTTGAGGTTTTAGTTTAAATTGATAGAGTTTAATCAATTCTTCTAAATCAGTATAGTGGTTTATAAAATCAAAATCGATAAACTCTTTGTTCAAATAAAAAATGTTATGTGGATGCACACCATTAGAAATTAGATCATTTGCGATTTGCCTCAAAATATAACTTTTGCCTGTTCGCCTTTGCCCCACAATTACTTTTACCAATTTATTATGGAAAAAACTGCGAATAGCATTGAGATAATCTAAACGTAAGAAACCTTGTTCTGGAACATTTCCATTCCAAAAATTGTACTTCTTCAGGATATTAAATTTTTCTTCCACACTAGAATAATTTATACAAATATAATAATTATTCGTTTATAGGCGAAAAAAAATGAGCACAATTGTTTTGATTTGTATATTTGGCTTAAGCGACTGACTTTTAACCTAGGCGGTGCCTTGGCCTTGGCTCAAAGGCTTCCTGCAGTTGTTTAGGTAGCCAATAAAAGAGATTAATTCAAATGGGACAACTGCCGAAAAGACAAGCAAAACGGGATTTTTGAGGAGAGTTATGTTTAAATGGAATTTATACCTATTCATGCTGAACCAATATTTTTTTAACAATTCGTTGCTTGCCATTAAAGTAGGCTGCTAGGTAATAAATGCCATTAGGGAAATTACTTGTTGAAAAATTGCAATAATTATCATTGCCTAAAAAGGTTTGCAGGCTTTGGCCTTGACTATCTAATAACTCCACCCAATCAATTTTTGTTTTATTGGGGTCATCAAATAAGATGCTAATTTCTGTATTGGCAGGATTTGGAAACACCTTAACATAATTGCTTGCATCCAAAACCTCTACAATGCCATCACTTAAATGGCAGCCAGGTATAATGCAACCGTTGGTATCTGTTTTTATTATCCATGCATCTGTAAAGCCAGTTGAATGGGTAGTATCTTTGCCGTCGGCACAAATAATAAAACCATCTTGGATGGCAGTTAAGCTAAATGCTCGATTATCTTTATACCATTGCTTAAACAGCCTTCGCCATTTTATGTTGCCAAGTGTATCAATTTTACAGAATTGGATATAATCGTTGTAAGCAATGCTTGAAAATGTGTCGGTTACCACCCCAGCAGCATAAATATAATTATGTTTGCTCACCATATAGCTCAAATCACACCAAGTAAAATATTGCTTGCTGGTTGTTCCTTCAAGTACTTTTTTTGAGTAAATAATATTCCCAGAACTATCTGTTTTAAATAAATAAGCATAAGCTTTTTTATCTTTATATTTATTACCTCCAGGCACGCTTCCAAGCCAGTATATAGCCTTATTTACAATGATAGGGCTACCTCCGGGAAATTCGCTGTTCGAAGGTAATATTATATCCCAAATAAAATTTCCAGATGTATCCATACACCCATACCAACCAACTAATGAATCATTATTATTTCCCTTATAAATTCCACCACCAATTAAAAACTTATTTTCGTATGTTGCAACATTTGATGTTAGGGCTCTTTTACCAGGATAAACCTTATACCATAATTGTTTGCCAAGAGTGTCAGTGCACAAAACCGCCAAAGGCGGTTTTGTAGTAGAATTTTTAATATCCGTACCAAAAAAATAAATTCGATTTCCACTATTTACAATGGCCAAGTTATTAAATTTATTATTCACTTCAACCTTAAAAGTACTATTAACATTGCTAATTGAATCAAAATACAACAAAAAATAATTAAGGCAACTTAATGAATCAGAACCTAATACTCCAATTTTTGAATTTGGCGTCTTTAAAACAAACATTCCAGAATAATAATAATATTCTTTTCCAAAAACTTTTATAATTGTTGTTTTTTGTCCGGATGAGTCTACCTTCCAAGTATATATTTGCCTATATTTAGTGGAATCAATTGCATTAAAATTAATAGTACTTCCTGTTAAAATTATTTCATTCTGGGTATAATTAATTACAGACATACAACCCTCCCAAGCGCCAAATAAATTATACATTTTCGAAAAATAAGGCTGGCCATTAACCGCAAAATTCAAAAGCAAAAAAGAAATCACTAACTTAAATCTTTTCATAATTTTTTAGTGATTAATAATTAATTTCCTAACAATTACAGTTTTACCATTATTTATGTAAGAAATAAAATAGAATCCATCAGATAAATTGGATGTATTAATTGTTAAATTACTTCTAGACATATTATATTGATTTAAAAATTAAAGATATAACAATAAACCTATATCAAAAATTATTTTATTATAAATCAATTCATTAACAAAATTTTCCTAGTGGTTGTAATCGTCTAAAAACAAGAAAAGGAGCCGAGGCTCCCTTTCTTGCGTAATCAATCAAATCTTCGTTGCTTTACCACAAACAACGAAACCTAAATATGGCCACAACCTATAATTTCTTATTAGTTGCCGTTAACATTTAAGTCGAAACTTAACATTGAACTCTCTTCCTTCAATTGTTCAACAACTGGCGCATCCATTAATGTGGGTGCAGGATTTTCTTTTGGTTCAACTTTTTTAGGAGCTACTGTTTTGGGTTTAATTAATTCGCCCATTCCAGCCACTTCAATTTTGTTTTCCTTGGCAAACATTCCTAGGGCAATTGCTTGCTTGATACCCGAAATATTTACTTCAATTTCAAAATCATCATTAGAAATAGCTCTCGGATTTACCGTAAAACCTACTCTTTGATCTAAACAATAATCCAGCAAAATCTGAATATTTTTGCGTTTACTTAATAAAACTGGTGTTTCTTCTGCCATCAAAATTTCCTCCTATTTGAGGTTGTAAAATTACAATTTCAAACCAAATTTGTAAGTTAAGATTTTGAGAAATATGCTCAAACTTTGCCATGCTTTTCAACCTCAGGCAAATAAAAGTTAATAAAGGGTGTATAAGTACGGGCGTGGGAAAAATCCAGAAACGAGGCTATTTTATATATAATTGCAATTCAGCAACTTACCTTAGCAAGGTAAAATTCCCACTTTGGGTATTATCGGATCCATCATAACCTGTATACCTCAAACGGTAAAAATAAACATCGGCTTGGCAAATTTCGGCATTGAGTTTTCCATCCCAGGGCTCGTTCTTGTTATTGGTTTCATATACTTTCTCTCCCCATCGGTTGTAAATCTGTATGTTAAAGTCCTTTACAAACACTGGCACCCATTTAAATTGGTCGTTGAGCCCATCTCCATTTGCCGTAAAGGCATTTGGGGTATAAACTATAGGAGATTGATACAACATGATGGTATTGGATTGACTTACAGCATCAAAATACGGTGAAGCACTTTCATTGAACCGCTCTTTGGCTTCTATGTAATAATAGAACAAACCTTCATTTAGGTTCAGCTTGGAATCTGCATATTTTAAAATGGAATCCGACTTATCCAATTGCCTGAAATCATTTGCCGGATCAGCCCTAAAAATTTTATACTGCTCTACTCCCCCAGCCCAACCAGGATAGTTTTGCCAATTAATTCTGCTAATAAAATCGGCAGATTTGCCTTGTAAAACCATTGAACAAGCTAACAATCCATTCGGACCAATATTATCGCAGGTATCTCTCATCACTAAATAATAGCAGTAAGAAGTATCTGCCACCGAAACTTTTGAATCGGAAAAGCTTGTTTCATTCGGCTCTTCCATTGTGGCAATTAAATCATAAGTAGTTTTGCCTCTGATGCCTTTGTATAAATAATATTTTGCAAAATCTTTCTCGGGAGTTTGAGGCCAGGCAATTTCAATTCTGCTATTATCAACTACAGTTACATATTTAAGCACTTGCTTTTTGGGTAAAGCTTCTAACTGCTCAAAAGTAGAAAGCGTATCAGAAGGCGGACCAGGATTTCCGCATTTATTTACCCCAACCATAAAGTAGGTATAATTAACTACATTGTAATTTGGCGCATTGGCATCATGGTAAATGCGCAAACCTTTTTGGTAAATGGTATCAATTACCTTATAATTATTAAAATCTACACCCCTATAAACCAAATATTTGTCGTAATAAGGGTTTGCAGGATCAGTAGAATCGCCATAATAGATGTATGTTTCCTTGTTACTTACAAGGTTCATACACAATAAATCTGTTGAATTTACCAATGGCATGGGGTTAAACTTGATCCAAAAAGTTGAGGTTGAATTCCTAGAAATTGGGCAACCATTGTCGTAAACATAAACCTTGAAAGGTATTGCTTTTTTTAACCCTTCCAACTCACAGGCACTTTGCCAGCAAATGGTTGTTTCAACAGATCTGTATCCATTGGCAATTGAATCAAAAACTGGTCTATTAACAAAGGACGAATCCAAAGAGTCCATCGAAATTCGCATATAAACAGAATCACTTGGATCAAACCCCCTAATTTTAAAACACACCCTATCTGGAATGGTTATTGAAACAGAATCAGTTGTAAGAATGATATCATTGATGGTAGTTACACTGGCAATTGGCGGGTTGTTTGGACAAATGGTTACGGTTAGCTGTAGCTCTAAGCGCATCTCACCAATTTTTGAACCAAACCTATATTCCTCCACCCTAATACTGGCCACATAAACACCAGGCGTGCTAGGATTACAAGAAATTAAACCTGATGAGCCATCAATACTTAATGGCACATCACCTAAAATTGCATTGTTATTGCCATAGCCATTTTTCCAAATGGTAGTTGAATATGGTCCAGGAGTGGCTGTTCCCGAACTAGGGTTGTTCTTATCAAGGTTTCCATTTAAAGGATCAATCAAAGAATATCTTAACTCATCGCCATCATCATCCACAAAATTCATGTTGTACAAAAACAAGTTGTTTACGCACAACAAAGTATTTGGATTACTGGTGTACCTGGGAGTACTGTTTTTTACCACTTTTAAATTGGGTAATTCGGTGTATAGCGTCATGGCAGCATCACCAGGCCTAAGGATGTTTTCTATAATACCATTTCTGCAGCAACGTTGCCAGCTTAGGTAGTAGCCATTGTTGCTATTGTAAGTATTTGAATTAAGGGTAATATTTGATTTATATGTGGCAATATGCGTACAACCTGTTACAATATTTGCGCAATTATCGCCTGTAAACTTTAGGGTATCGTCATTTATAGCAGAAAATGCCAAACTAAATTGGGTTTTCTTGATGTGAGTATTTTTCTCGAAAATTCCAATAGAAATAGGGTTATCAAAATAAGCATTGGTATTTCCATTTTCACAATCTCTAATAACTTTTGCTGTTATGGTATAGCTATCGCCGCCGTTCCATTTAAGCTCAATACAGCCTCCTACCAAATGGGTTGAAAACCCCATTATAGGTAAAAGGCTAAACAGAAATAAGAGCTTGTTTTTCAATTGATTTCAAATATAACAGGGTAAAAATGTTTAACAAATAATTGGATTCAATTTTACACTTGTATTACAATCAAATGTAGTAAAATTTAGGAAGTTTAAAAAACTGCTTTGAATTCTTACTTTTGAAAAATGATTAAAGTAAATAAATCTAAGTTTGAATCGGTTATACAAATTAGGCCTGATGACATAAACATGAACCAACATGTACACAGCAGCAGGTATATGGATTATGTGTTGGCTGCTCGTTTCGATCAAATGGAAAGGTGCTACAAAATGCCCATGAGTGAGTTTATTGCCCATGGTTTTAGTTGGGTCATTAAAAATACATTTATTGAATACAAACGACCTTTGCTTTTGGGCGATCCAATTAAAATAATTACCTACATCGACGAGATGCAAAAGGATGGTGTGAAGGTAAGTTTTGAAATCATTAAAACAAACAACAATAAATCTGCTTGCAGTGGCTATTTTAACTATACCATGGTGGACATTAAAACAGGCAGAGCTGCCGAAATTCCAGAGTGGATTGTTGAACGCTATGCTATCTAATACCATTATTTAAAACATAAAATGAATATCTCAAAATTACCCTTAGCATTATTACTTGTATCATCAGCTGTGTTTGGTTCGAACCAAACTTTTGCGCAAAAAAAAGACAGCAAAAACAATACAGCAAAATCAGTTAATACACCAGGTATTAGTTTTCGCAGCATTGGTCCCTCGCTTACTTCGGGTAGGGTAATTGATTTAGCTGTGCATCCAAAAGATGCGAATACTTGGTATTTAGCAGCAGCATCGGGCGGTGTATGGAAAACCAACAATCATGGTATAAGCTTTGAACCCATTTTTGATGGCTATGGATCATACTCTATAGGTTGTTTAGCCATGGCTCAATCAAACCCAAATGTAATTTGGGTGGGCACGGGAGAGAACAATAACCAGCGTTCAGTTGCTTATGGAGATGGTATTTATAAATCGGAAGATGGTGGCAAGAGTTTCAAAAATATGGGACTCAAAGAATCGCAGCACATCGGCAAAATTATCATTCATCCGCAAGATGAAAATACACTTTGGGTTGCAGCTTATGGTCCGGTTTGGAATGCTGGAGGTGAACGTGGTGTTTACAAAAGTATAGATGGTGGAAAAACATGGGAGCGCACCTTGTTTATTTCTGATGAAACTGGTATTGCAGAAATTGCTATAGATCCAAGTAATCCAAACACACTTTATGCGGCTGCACACCAACGCAGACGCCACGAGTGGACCTACATTGGCGGTGGACCAGAATCTAATTTATACAAATCTATTGATGTAGGTAAAACTTGGTTCGAAATAAACAATGGCTTACCTAAAGGAGAAATGGGTAGATTGGGTATAGCAGTTTCTAGTGTTGATCCAAACTTGGTTTATGTAATTGTAGAAGCAAGAGGCGATAAAGGAGGTATTTTTAAATCAACGGATAAGGGTGCAAGCTTCAATAAAATGAGTGGTTACAATACCAGTGGTAACTATTATCAAGAGCTATTTTGTGATCCAATAGACAAAGATAAAATATTTGTAATGGATACCTGGCTACATCATAGCAATGATGGCGGTAAAACGGTTGTAGGAACAGGAGAAGAATTAAAGCATGTAGATAATCATTGCATTTGGATCGACCCTACAAATAATAAACATTGGTTGGTAGGCTGCGATGGTGGACTCTATGAAACCTATACCGCGGCGCAATCATGGCGATATTATGATAATTTACCCATAACACAATTTTACAAAGTGGCTACCGACAATGCTTTGCCATTTTATAATATTTATGGTGGTACACAAGATAATAATTCAATGGGCGGACCATCGGCTACAAAGAGTGTAGAAGGCATAGCCAACTCTGATTGGTTTATTACTTGGGGCGGCGATGGATTTGAATCTGCCATAGACCCAACAAATGCAAACATTGCCTACTCTCAATCGCAGTATGGTGGATTGGTGAGGTATAATAAATTGAATGGTGAGAAAAATTATATACAGCCACAACCTGGCAAAGGTGAAGCTGCTTATAGGTGGAATTGGGATGCTCCCTTATTGATTTCGCCACACAACAATAACCGACTTTATTTTGCGGCAAACAAATTATTCAAGTCGGATAACCAAGGCAATGATTGGCAAACTATTTCACCAGATTTAACCCAACAGATAGATAGAAACAAATTGAAAGTAATGGGGCAGGTTTGGTCCGTTGATGCGGTGATGAAAAACCAATCAACTACCATTTATGGCAACGTAATTGCATTGGATGAATCGCCAAAAAAAGAAGGCTTAATTTATGTAGGTACAGATGACGGTTTGATCCAAGTTACAGATAATGGAGGTAGCAGTTGGAGTAAATACCAGAGCTTTACTGGTGTGCCTGCTAATACGCGCGTAAATATGCTTACAGCCTCTTTACACCAAGAAAATGTAGTGTTCGCAGCTTTTGTGAATCAAAGAGCGGGTGATTTTAAACCTTACCTATTAAAGAGCAGCGATAAAGGAAAAACATGGAATTCAATTGCAGGAAACTTGCCTATTCGCGGTTCAGTTTATTGCATCAAGCAAGATCATGTGAATGAAAATCTCTTATTTGTAGGAACAGAGTTCGGGGCTTATTACACCACAGATGGCGGTGTAAATTGGACTAAATTAAATGGTTTACCTACCATTGCAGTTTATGATTTGGATATTCAAAAACGCGAATCGGATTTGGTGGCAGCAACCTTTGGAAGAGGATTCTATGTTTTGGATAATTATTCCGCCTTGCGTAATTTACAATCTGAGAATTTGTTGAAGAAAGCCTACCTCTTTCCAATTAAAAATGCCAAATTATATAACCCTGCAAGTTCGAATGGTTTGGCGGGCACTGGATCTCAAGGCCACAACTTTTGGACAGCTGCAAACCCAACTTTTGGTGCAGTTTTCACACTTTTTATCAAAGATGAATTTAAAAGTTTAAAAAGCATCCGCACTGAAAAAGAATTGAAGGATGAAAAAGAAAAGAAAGATGTGTTTTATCCAAGTTGGGAAGAGCTGCGTAAAGAAAATATGGAAGAGCCTGCACAATTAATCTGGGTCATCAAAAACAATGAAGGCATAGAAGTTAAAAGATTTAGCAGTGCACCAAGTCAGGGCGTAAACAGTGTTTCTTGGAACTTGAGAATGGAATCTAGTTCACCAGTTAACCCTAACAAACCTAAGCCCGGTAGGTATGAGAGTTCAGATGATGGTTTAATGGTTGTAGCAGGAAAATATTCAGTAGAAATAGTATTGGTTCAAAACGAAAAAACAGAAACCTTGGTACCTGCCACTTCTTTTGAAATAATTAGTTTAGAAGGAAATGAAAATAAGGCAATAGCTGGTAAAGAGTTGCTTGCTTTTAGAAAAGAAGTAGCAGAATTTAATAGAAGTATTGCAGGTGCTGGAAAGATTTTGCAAGAGCAACAAGAAAAGCTCGAATTGATGAAATACGCTGTGATAACATATCCCAATATAAGCATTTCAATGATTCAAGATTTACAAACAGCCAAGTTAAATTTAGATACTTGTAGATTGTTAATTTATGGCGATGGGTTAAAATCTTCTAAAGAGTTTGAAACCGCACCTACTTTTTTCAATAGGGTGAATTTGGTTTATTATGAACTTTTTGAAACCAGTTCAGAAATAACACAAACCCAAAAAGAATACATAAAATGGTCGCAAGAAGAATATGCCCAATTTAGGTTGAAATTTGATGCTACTATTATTCAAATTAAGGCAATCGAAGCGCAATTGGATCAGGCCAAAATACCTTATTTAAAAGGAAAAGACGAAAAGTGGAAGAAAAACTAATTTGGTAGAAAATCATGACAATTGTTAGGCTTTTTTTAAATTGAAAAAGATAATATTGCAACTCGATTTGTAAATTCAACTTTTCAATTTTATACGATGGCTGTTATTATTTTCATTATTGTTCTTTGGTATTCTGGTTTATTTTTTCAAAGTTTTTTCTTACACAGGTATGCGGCTCATCAGAGTTTTCGAATGTCGAGATTAGGAGAAAAGATTTGCTTCATCCTTACTTGGGTTACACAAGGGTCTAATTACCTGAGTGCTTATGGATATGGCGTAATGCATAGGATGCACCATGCTTTCGCAGACTCAGAACAAGACCCACACTCTCCCAAATATGATGCGAGTCCGTTTGCCATGATGTGGCGGACCAAAAATATTTATACTTCTATCAATAAAAAGTTGATTGATATTGATGAAAAATTTACAAAGAATGTGCCTCAATGGACCCGGTTTGATAATTTTGCAAGCTCATGGGGCTCAAGGTTATTGTGGGGAGCAGGCTATACCTTATTCATTTTTTATTTTGCTACAGAATGGTGGCATTGGTTGTTTTTACCTATGGCTTATCTCATGGCACCTATCCACGGCATGATCATTAATTGGTTCGCCCATAAATATGGCTATGTAAATTTCAAGGTAAATGATACTTCTAAAAATTTGTTACCTGTTGATATATTGATGATGGGTGAAGGTTACCACAACAACCACCACATGTATGGCGGCAGGGCAAATTTTGGCGGCGTTAGGTGGCACGAAATTGATTTTACTTATGTTATCATGCTTGTACTAGATAAATTAAAATTGATTAGCATTAACAAAATAGCCAAAGATTAAATTAGCTATGCACCCATAGATAAAAAAACTTTCAATGTCGGAAAGGTGGAGGTGAAAAGTGTTTAGCATTTGGCATATTAAAATTTTTTCTTCGGAGCTTTACAGTGATATGCCCGCTAACTTTACCAATAGGTAAAATCTCACCTAGCTTTAAACCAATGAAAAATCCTAAAAATTGGCATAATGTGAATTTTTGTAAAACTTAGAAATACATTTGGCAAACAAAAATGCCACTGATTACGCAAACCAAATCTACCAATAACATAATGCCTAAAGTGTATCGGGCATCTTTTACATTGACTGAACCAAAATACAAAGCCACCACATAAAAAGTAGTTTCGGCTGCACCTTGAAACAAACAAGATAATTGGCCTGTAAGACTATCTGGTCCATAAGTTTTCATGGCATCCAACATAAAGCCCCTTGAACCGCCCGCACTAAACGGACGCATAATGGCCACAGGAATGGCATTGATAATTTGCTGGTCAACGCCAAAAATGCCCATTACGGAACCTATTCCATTCATCACAATATTCATCAAACTGCTGTTCCTAAAAATACTTAAAGCAACCAGCATGGCAATCATGTATGGTAATACCCTAACACCTGTTGTAAAACCATCTTTGGCACCATTTACAAATGAATCAAAAACGTTGGTATTGTTCAATTGAAATACTTTTTCATTGGCAATACAATAGCCAACAATTAGCAAAATTATAAACAACAAAACACCATTGCTCAAGTTGCCTGTAAAATGAAATTTTTCAATACCGTCGAGTTGCGTAATGTAAACCATCAACAAAGCTATAATAGCCGAAACACCAGTAACCAAGGCTATCACAACTAGGTTCACCAAGTTAATTCTTTGCTTAATACTCACAAAAATAAGTGCAGCCAAGGTGCCAATGAAAGAAGTTATGATGGTGGGCAACATAATATCTGCTGGGTTGCTTGCATGTTGTGCAGCCCTGTAGCCAATTATAGAAGTAGGAATTAAAGTTAAACCAGCCGCATGCAAACACAAAAACATGATCTGGCTATTGGAGGCCTTGTCTTTATCTAAATTAGCCTCTTGCATGCTCTCCATTGCCTTTAATCCAAAAGGTGTGGCGGCATTGTCTAAGCCTAAAAAATTGGCCGCAAAATTCATGGTCATAAAGCCATAAGCAGGGTGACCTTTGGGCAACTCAGGAAAAATGCGCGCAAAAAACGGTGCCATAACACCTGCTAATTTTCCAATGGCGTTGGAATCGTTGAGCAAGTTGAGTAAGCCACAAAAGAAAGTTAAGTAACCAATCAAAGGCAACCAAATATCCATGATGGTGTTTTTGCAAGTAGGGAAAATACCATCGGCCGCTTGCTTGCCAGCGCTTACTTCTACGGTGCCATTTGCTAGTAATTTAAAAGTGGTATCGGTTTGAACCAACCCTGCGGCAGTATTGGCTTTCAAAGCGTTGATAAATGCCGTATCACCCGCAAAACTCGACATTGGCAATTCTGCCAGCAATACCGCATCATTTTGCTTCCCATTTACTAATCCATTAAGAGAGTATAACCTATTTACAAACAGCAAATAGAAAATATAGATTGCACTAATAGCAATCATCCAACTCCAAAATCTACTTAATGCCATAGCGTAATTTATGTTTATTCAATTCTACTCTTTTTGGTTCAAACCGAAAAAAATAGTTTTACCAAAACAAACGCATTGCATAGCAAACAATACATTTTAAGAAAATCTACTGTTTCAAAACCAAGAAATTTGTTGACATTAAATGAATAAAAATGGACTTTTAAATTTTTCAAATGCAAAAAAGAAATTCTTATCTTTGAAAAGATGGACCAACAAAAATTAAATATCTCGCCAGAAGAAAAGCTTAAAATTCGTTTAGCAATGAGTTATGAAGAGCGTTATAAATCTGCCTTAAAAACCATCCGACTTATCAATAAACTCAGAGAGGCAACTATCATAAAGCCCAAAGAATGAAATGGATGTTTTAGATGAAAACTTAATTGCATTTTGGAATTCACTTTCAAAAAATAAAGTTGAATATATAATGGTTGGTGGCTTTGCGGCACTTTTACATGGGACTTCCAGAACAACCCAAGATGTTGATATTTGGATAAAAGATACTGCTGAAAATCGTAAAAAATTTAGAACAGCAATTGCCAATATTGGGCTAGGGGATTATCCTGAATTAGAAACAACCGAATTCATCCCAGGTTGGACATGTATCTATTTATACCAAGGATTTGAACTTGATATTATGACCTACCTTAAAGCCTTTCCTCAATCAACTTTTAAAGAATGTTATAATAAGGCTTATGTAGCAAATATAGAAGGTGTAAACATCCCCTTTTTACATATCAATCAGCTTATTCAGGAGAAAAAAGCTAACGCCCGCCCAAAAGACTTATTAGACATTGAAGAGTTGGAAAAAATTATTGCTATCCAAGAAAATGGCCCAAAGTAATTAAACTTTGAGCCATTTTTTGCCAGAAGCCAGAAGCTAGCGGCCAGAAGCCCTTCTTCTATCCCAAATACGCTTTCAAGATTTTGCTCTTGCTAGATTTACGCAACCTGCGAAGGGCTTTTTCTTTTATCTGACGAACACGCTCACGCGTTAGGCCAATTTTTTCTGAAATGTCTTCCAAAGTATGCGCCGGACCACCATCTAAACCATAATAGAATTTCAATACATCGCGTTCTTTCTCACTCAAGGTAGAAATAACACGGTTGATTTCTTTTTGCAATGATTCGTTGATCAATTGCACATCCGGACGAGGTTCATCGTTGGTATCCAAAATACCCAATAAGGTATTGTCTTCACCATCTGTAAGCGGCGCATCAATACTCAAATGCCTACCAGTGGAACGCAACGCATTCTCAACTTCTTGCAATGGAATATCCATGGCTTCTGCAATTTCTTCAACCGTTGGTTCACGCTCTAATTCTTGCTCCAAACGAGCAGAGGTATTACCTATTCTTCCTATTGAACCAACTTTATTTAAAGGTAAACGAACTATCCTACTTTGATCCGCCAATGCTTGCAAAATTGATTGACGAATCCACCAAACTGCATAAGAAATAAATTTAAATCCACGGGTTTCATCAAAACGTTTGGCAGCTTTAATTAAACCTAAGTTACCTTCGTTAATTAAATCTCCTAAGGTTAAACCTTGATTTTGGTATTGTTTAGAAACTGAAACTACAAATCTAAGATTGGCATTTACCAGACGCTCTAAAGCCACTTGGTCGCCTTCCCTTATTCTCCTTGCCAACTCCACTTCCTCCTGCGCATCAATCATTGGTACTTTACTGATCTCGTTCAGGTACTTATCTAACGACTTGCTTTCGCGGTTAGTAAACTGTTTGCTTATTTTAAGCTGCCTCATATTATATTAAATTCCCTCTAGTGAATTGTTAGAATCTGCAAATTTCGTGAAAATATATGTTTATCTGTCAAAAAAACAAGAAAATTTTCTTAATTATTTTATAAACAGGCAATTAGTCGTAAAACCTGCCAAACTCTCATTTTTTGCCAAGTCTGCCAATCTGCTAGCTATTATTTGGTTCTAACTAAAACTTAGCCAAATACTTGATAGATAAAAAGGCTGCTACCATAAGCCAAAACAGTGAGGTACACAAATTGAATGATGGTCCATTTTGTAGAATCTGTTTCCTTTTTTACAATGGCAACCGTACTGATACATTGCATGGCAAAAGCATAAAAAATAAGCAAGGAGAAAACTGTTGCCAAACTGTAGCTTGGTTTGCCTGTTTGCGAATTGGTTTCAACCAACATGGCATCTCTAATAGAATCTAAATTATCCTCCCCACCACTTACACTATAAATGGTTGTCATGGTTCCCACAAAAACCTCCCTTGCTGCCATAGAGGTAAGCAATGCAATGCCTATTTTCCAATCAAAACCCAAAGGCCTAATCACAGGTTCAATAAATTTTCCAAACTGCCCAGCATAACTAGCCTCTAATAAATCGGCGTCGCGCCTCAATGAAAGGCCTCCAATCATTGCCTCATTTTTTTCTGATTCGGTTAAATTGGCCATTTGCACCTCATATTTTGTAGCAACAGCAGCCATTTTTTCTCTTGGTCCGGTTGAAGCCAACACCCATAAAACAACAGATACAGCTATAATTATTTTACCTGCACCATAAACAAAGGCGGCAGACTTTTCGTATAATGTGATCAATATATTGGAGGCAACAGGCATTTTATATCCTGGTAGTTCCATCAAGAAATAATTTTGCTGAACCGATTTAATAAAATGTTTAAAAATCCACGCACTTAACAAAGCTGCAACAAAACCAATAAGGTACATGAGCATGAGCACCAAACCATGTATATTAAATGGACCCCAAACTGCAGTATCTGGAATAAACAACGAAATTAATAAGGCATAAACAGGCAACCTTGCAGAGCAACTCATCAATGGAATAACCAAAATAGTAATGAGCCTTTCCTTTTTATTTTCAATGCTCCTACTTGCCATAATACTTGGTACCGCACAAGCCATTCCACTTATTAGGGGTACAATAGATTTTCCATTCATGCCAAACGGACGCATCACTTTATCCATAATAAAGCCCACTCGAGCCATATAACCAATGTCTTCGAGAATGGCAATAAAAAAGAAAAGCACTATAATTTGTGGCAGAAAAACAATCACACCACTTAACCCAGCCAAGATCCCTTCCACCAATAAATCATTGAGCACTCCTGGAGGCAAGGTGTTTTTTATATACTCGCTCATCCAAGCAAATCCATACTCAACCAAATCCATTGGATAAGCACTCCAACTAAATACTGCCTGAAAAATAAGAAACATGAGTGCTAAAAATATCCCAATACCATAGAACCTATGCGTAAGTATGGCATCCATTTTTCGAGTAATAGATTTCTTTAAGTTATCTTGAGATTGTATCCTCGAGATTTTTACAACCTTATCAATGGTATGGTACCTACTAAAAACTTCCTCCTCCTGAAACTGCCTGGTATCAAAAGCATATTTTTCAAAAACCTCCTTTATTCTCGCTGATTTTTCGCTCAATAAATCCTTTGCATTGATGGCATATTGTAAGGCTGCATAAGCATTCCTTTTATCGGTAACTTGACTAAGTTCATTTAACATGGCTTGATCCAAATTCTCTAAGCCAAAATAGGTAACATGCGTTCTTGGAAGTTTATGAATAAGGGTTTGTTTTAGCGCATCAATGCCGGTTCTTTTTCTTGCATTGATAGGAACAATTGGCACCCCTAAATTACTTTCTAAAGCCTCTAAATTATAGGAAATTCCTCTACGTGCAGCCACATCTATCATATTGAGGGCTATGATAGCTGGAACACCCAAATCACAAACTTGGGTAAATAATAGCAGGTTTCTTTTTAAGTTTGAAGCATCTGCAATAAAGATAACCAAATCGGGGAAATTGGTTTCAGATTTATTGCGCAGTATTTCATAAGTAACTAACTCATCGGCCGACTTTGGATAAAGACTATAAGTGCCCGGTAAATCTATTATTTGCAACTTTGTTTTCTCCGTGAGCATGGCATCACCCATCTTTTTCTCAACGGTTGTACCTGGAAAATTACTCACCTTTTGGTTCAAACCGGTAAGTGCATTGAATAAAGATGTTTTGCCACAATTGGGGTTACCAACCAATGCAACAGTTATGATTCTTTCCATACACTTAATTCAATTTCTACACTTGCTGCATCAGCTAACCTCAAACACAATTTCGACTCTCCTACCCTAATGGCAATAGGGTCGCCAAATGGAGCAATGTTCTCCAATTCAACCTGCTCTCCTGGCAATACCCCCATTTCAAAAAGCTTGAGGGCTAGCACATCTCCATTCACTTTTGTAACAACCGCTTGCTGCCCCATTTTAATTTCTGATAGATTCATTGCTGGGCAATTTAGACTTTTTCTAAATAGCTGCAAAATGATTGTTATCAGGGAAATGGGCAGAGTTACGCACAATTTAAAAAATCTCGGTTGCAAAATATGCAAAACATTAATCCTATATACCTGATTTTATTGGCTTTTTGAGGTATCGTAAATTATTTTTTATGGAAAGCTTAGGCGTACTTGCACACCTGAAATTAATCTAAAAAAATTGCTTTTGTATTTTATTAAAATAATAAATTATGCTTATTAGAACATTTGGTAGCGCCGTATATGGGGTAAATGCTGTAACCATTACCATTGAGGTAAATGCCGGACCAGGCAGCGGCATTGGTTATTTTTTAGTAGGCTTACCAGACAATGCTGTGAAGGAAAGTCAGCAACGCATTGAAAGCGCGCTAAAATTTAATAACTACACCCTGCCCCGTCAAAAAATTGTGGTAAACATGGCTCCTGCGGATATCAGAAAAGAAGGAAGTGCCTATGATTTACCTTTGGCTATAGGCTATATGGCAGCAACCGAACAATTGAATGCAGAAAAGGTGCACCGTTATATTATTATGGGTGAGTTGGCGTTAGATGGAACACTTAAACCCATAAAAGGAGCATTGCCCATTGCCATTCAAGCCCGCAAGGAGGAATTTGAAGGTTTTATTCTCCCAAAAGAAAATGCGAGAGAGGCTGCCATTGTAAATAACATAAAAGTTTACGGCGCAGAAAATATTGCAGAGGTAATAGATTTCTTTAATGGCAATGAAGACCGATTAAAACTTTTTGAAATTGATACCCGTAAAGAGTTTGAAGATAGTCAGACCAAAATTATAGATGATTTTAGCGATGTGCGTGGGCAAGAAAACATCAAGCGCGCTTTAGAGATAGCAGCGGCTGGCGGACACAATGTTATTTTAATTGGACCACCAGGCTCGGGCAAAACCATGTTGGCACAAAGGCTACCAAGTATTCTTCCGCCACTTACTTTACCTGAGGCCCTAGAAACCACAAAAATTCATTCGGTGGCAGGCAAACTAAATAAAAATAGCTCCTTATTATACCTCAGGCCATTTAGGTCGCCACACCATACTATTAGCGATGTGGCCTTAGTTGGTGGCGGCAATAATCCACATCCAGGAGAAATATCATTGGCACATAATGGCGTACTATTTTTGGATGAGTTGCCAGAATTTAAACGCACAGTATTGGAAGTAATGCGTCAGCCTCTGGAAGAAAGAAGGGTAACCATTTCTAGGGCTAAATTTTCTATAGAATACCCTGCAAGTTTTATGTTGGTGGCCAGCATGAACCCATGCCCGTGTGGCTATTTTAACCACCCCGAAAAAGAATGTGTTTGCGGCAGTCAGGTGGTGCAACGTTACCTGAGCAAAATTAGCGGACCACTCCTAGATAGAATAGACATACATATAGAAGTAACGCCCGTAAATTTTGACCAGCTAACAGATCAAAGAAAGGCAGAAAAAAGTGAATTGATTAGAAACCGAGTGGTGGCAGCAAGAGAAATACAAAGCTTGCGTTACCAGGAAATGGAAGGCATATACAGCAATGCCCAAATGAGTTCTACCATGGCCAGAGAATTTTGCCAACTCACGCCAGTTGGGCAAAACCTATTAAAAGTTGCCATGAACAAATTGCAATTATCGGCAAGGGCTTACGACCGAATTTTAAAAGTTGCCCGCACCATCGCAGATTTAGCAGGTTCCGAAGAAATAAAAATTGAGCACTTGGCAGAGGCAATTCAATATAGGAGTTTGGATAGAGAAAGTTGGGGTGGAGCTGCTTAAGAAAAAAGAAATCAAATGCTTTAAGGAGCCAATTTGGCATCATAAAGCGTGGCTAGCATTTCAAATATTTGCATTATGCTATTACAGAGCAAGGTATTGCCATGCTCTCGAGCGTGCTTAATAGCCAAAATGCTATAAAAATAAATATTCACATCATTAGAGTCTTTGCCCGTGTCCGTAAAATGTTAGTTACACACAAAGACCTACTAATTAAAATTAACGAATTAGAAAACAAAGTTGGAAACCAAGATAAAAGCATCCAACAATTATTTGAATACCTGAGGCAACTTGTCCATCAAGAAAATGAGCCAAGGAAACTAATTGGATTTAAAGTTCAATTATAAATTCAAACTTATTAACGAATAAACTAGTAAAAATTAATTAGGCGAAATGCCTAATCTTCATCAATCTTGTTAATACAAGTTATTATTTTAAAACATTTGCGGCACCAAAATGTTTTAAATTTGCTTAAGAAACTTGCCCAAAAGGGTCTTTTAACGCGCTCTAAGTCCCAAGACCCACAATTTGGGCAATGACTTTTCAGAGTGAAGGTAAATATTTGGTTAATCATTTGGGATTGCAAATTTATTACATATATTTAAAAAAGCTAATCAAATGATTAAATAGTTATTAAATAGTTATTAAATAATGACTAAATTTAGGTTATTTTATGATTTATATTAATTTGCGAAGACCTTATTTTAAGACAACATGTTATTCAAACAAATTATAGGTCAGGATTTTATAAAAGAAAAGCTATTAAAAATGGCCCAAACTGGCAGAATAAGCCATACCCAACTGTTTTTGGGGCCAGAGGGTAGTGGTAACTTACCCTTAGCTCTGGCATTTGCCCAATATGTGAATTGTTTGCAACCATTGCCTGATGATAGTTGCGGAGAATGCGCTAGTTGCGTAAAATTTCAAAAATTGGTTCACCCCGATTTGCATTTTACCTACCCTACCATTTCACCTTACAAACAAAGTAAAGAATTGTCAGAAGATTGGCGCGAAACTTTATTGAAAAATCCATACCTCAGCGATTTTGATTGGCTTCAAACCTTAGACAACAATGCCAATAAACAAGGAAATATTACCCGCGAAGAGTGCCGAGAAATCATCAGCAAACTTGGCTTAACCAGTTATGAGGCCAAGTTTAAAACGCAAATTATCTGGCAAGCAGAATACTTAGATACCGCAGGAAATATTTTATTAAAATTATTGGAAGAACCTCCTTTGGGAACTCTTATTATTTTGGTTGCGTCAAATACCGAACGCGTTTTACCCACTATATTATCGAGGGCTCAAACCATTAAAATCCCCAAACTAACTGATAGTGATATTGAATTGGCCTTACAAAAAGACCACCAATGCACGCCACAAAAGGCCACAGATATAAGCAGATTGGCAGATGGCAACTACAATTTGGCTCTGTCGTTATTAGAAATTGAGCACGATGGTTATTTTGAAATATTTAGCCAATGGATGCGCTTTTGCTTCAGTGGTAAAGTAGATGAACTTCAAAAATGGGTGGATGAAATAAGTGGATCAGGCAGAGAATATGTAAAAAATTTCTTAGGTTATACCTCTCAAATGATAAGAGCGGCTTTTATTTATAAGTACGGCGATAGGCAGTTATTGCGCGTAAATGAGCAAGAAATGCAATTCTTGGTAAAATTTTCGAGCTTCCTTTCTGCAGCCAATCTAAGTGAAATTACAACAAGTTTGGATGATGCAGTGTATTCAACAGAACGAAATGCCAATCTAAAAATCCTTTTTCTTAATCTTTCTCTGTATATTGGCAGACAATTGAAAAGCGCCCAGAAGGCTGCTTAACAATTTTATTAGTTGTTAATGCAATACCTCATTAACATTATGGTTTAACTTTTATTATATAAAAAGTATATGGGTTGTGGTTCAGGAGGATGTAGCACTGGTGGTGGTTGCAGCGGAGGTTGCAGTACGGGCGGTTGCAATAAATTAAATACTTACGATTGGTTAGCAGAGATGGAGTTACCGCCACATATGAAGCCTTTCGACATTGTGGAAGTGCGCTTTAAAGGCACGCGCAAAGAGTTTTACAGGAGCACCTTGGTAGATTTTTATGTAAATGAATATGTAGTAGTAGATGCAGAAAATGGCTACGACATTGGTAAAGTTGCACTCAAAGGTGAATTGGTGAAACTTCAATTAAAGAAGTATAACCGAAGTGAAAATGATACTGATTTTAGAAAAATAGTGCGCAAAGCCACGGAGGCTGATATTGCTAAATTTAAAGAAAATCAAGAATTAGAAGTACCAACCATGTATAAGGCTAGAAGCATTTCTATGGAACTAGGCCTCAGCATGAAACTGAGCGACGTAGAATACCAAGGTGATAGAAGAAAAGCCACTTTTTATTATACTGCTGAAGAACGCGTTGACTTTAGAGAACTCATTAAACGCTTGGCAGAAAGCTTCAAAGTAAGAATTGAAATGCGTCAAATTGGCTACCGCCAAGAGGCCGCAAGGCTTGGTGCAATTGGTAGTTGTGGCAGAGAATTGTGCTGTAGTACCTGGCTCACAGATTTTAAATTGGTAAATACCCAAGCGGCACGCTACCAAAATTTATCGCTGAACCCATTAAAATTAAGTGGGCAATGTGGTAAGTTAAAATGCTGTCTAAACTTTGAACTTGACTCGTATATGGAAGCGCTCAAAGACTTCCCACCTGATAATTATGTTACCCTACAGTTTGAAGATAATATAGCTTACAAATCTGTGAAAACAGATATCTTAAAACGAGTGATGTGGTTTGCCCCTCAAACAGAATTGGGCGGCGAATGGTTGAGCCTACCCGTTAAAAAGGTAAGAGAAATTATAGACCTTAACAAAAAAGGAGAAAAACCACCTTTGCTATTGGAAGATAAAAAGCCTGCGAAAATTGAAAAGGTAGAACTTGATTTTAAAAACGATATGGGCACCGGTAGCTTAACCAGGCTCGATGAAAGAGATCGCAATAAAAATAGAAACCAAAATAGGAGCAAAAATAAAGCAAGATCCAATGCTGAACCTAGACCCCAAAACAACGGCCCTAAGCCTTATACCAATAATGGTCCCAAACCAGAAGGTAACCAACAGCCAAGGTCAAACCCACCTCAACTGCCAAGACCTGAAAATAACAACAGAAACCAAGCACCAAGGCCAAACCAAACCAATGGTCCTAGGCCGAATGGAGAGGCGGGTAATACAGGGAACCCTAATCAAAACCGCAGACCAAACCCAAATAGAAATAATAATAACAACAATAATCCCAATAGAAATCCAAAACCATAAATGAAACCTAATTGGAACTTTCCTACAATTATTTCAGTGGCATTGACTTTGCTTTTTATTACCGCTTGCGATGAAGCTAAGTTAATAGATGAAAACAAAGATTTACCCGCCCAGGAGTGGTTTTATAAAAACAGGTTGGTATTTGATGTGAACATAGAGGATACAAATAAAACTTATAATGTATATTTAAACCTTAGGGTTGGCAACGACTATAAGTATAATAATTTTTTTGTAATGGTTCACCAAACTTCCCCATCACAAACCGTTACTAAGGAGCGCAAAGAAATTGTTTTGATAGATGAAAGCGGAAATTGGCTTGGTAAGGGTTTAGGAGATTTGTATGACTATCAAGTGCCTATTTATCCACAGTATAGGTTCAAAGAAAAGGGAATTTACCATTTTGAATTGGAGCAAAACATGCGCGAAGATACCTTAACACATCTGTACGCGGCAGGTATGCGCATTGAGGATTTTTCAAAAGCAAAGCAATAATAAATTTCTATTTGAACCAACGTTGCGCCATACGAATGGTATAGTTGCAAAAATCTTTTAATCCCAAATCGTACATCTCATTGCCAAGGCTTATGCCTTCTGCATCTAATACTTCTTTGGTAAAATGCGATTCAAATATTTTTGCAGATACTATTGAGTCATGGTTGCTAAAGCTGATAAGTTTGTTTAAAATTTGCATCAAATGAATGGCTGGAGTTTTTCCTCCTTTACCGGTTGATACCCCAACAAAAGCAAAAACTTTATTGTTAAATAAATCTTGAAAAGGCTTATTGGGCAAATAATGCAACATGTTTAAAATCTCTGGGGTGGTACTCCAATTATATTCAGGTGAAATCATTACCACAACATGTGCTTCATCAATGGCTTGGATCAAACCGCTTTGAAAAGGTGTTAATGCTGCAGCATTCATGCCTCCTTGGGCCATTAATGGTATATCATAATGAATAAAATCTATGATAGTTACTTGATGCGCACTAGACAAAACTCTTTGAATAGCCTTTGCTACCCTAATGGTATTGTTATTGGTTCTTGCCGAGCCCGAAATGATAGCTATTCTCATGTATGTTTTTTTTTAAGATTGGTACTTTCTTATAAAACGATACAAATTAAAATCTGAATTGTTTAAAGCAATTTTTAAATCACTCTCTAGCAAGGGCAATTGAATATCGCGTGTGCGCAAGGCCTTTATTAACAAAAGGGCTTTTTGTGCCAAAAGATGAATTTTTTTATTGCCTTTGTTGGGTAAAGTTTCGTGTTTTATAACTGCATTGGCTAAATCTTCTATACCTTCTTTTTGAGAGGCCACAGTTTTTATAACTGGCGCCTCCCAACTGTCTTCTGCATATTGATGGGCAAGCATGTTTAAATTCTTTTGAAAAGTCGCAGCCCCCGGCCTATCTGCCTTATTGAGCACAAAAATATCTGCAATTTCCATTACACCACTTTTGATAGTTTGTATATCATCTCCAGCTTCTGGCACCAAAACCAAAATTGTGGTATCTGCCAATGCAGCAATTTCTACTTCACTTTGCCCCACACCTACTGTTTCAATAATTACAAAATCAAATTGAGCTGCACGCAAGGCATCACAAACCTCAAATATTTTAGGTGCCAATCCTCCCAAACTGCCTCTGCTTGCCATACTTCTTATAAACAAGTTTGGGTTCAAAAAGTGCTCACTCATGCGCAACCTATCACCCATTAAAGCTCCTTGGTTAAAAGGAGAACTTGGATCAACCGCAATAATTGCTACCTTTTTATTTTGCTGCAACCAATATCCTGCAAGCGCATTGATGAGCGTGCTTTTGCCTGCCCCAGGCGGACCAGTGATGCCAATTAATGGGGTACTGGCAATGGTTAAATTAGCCAATTCATTTTCATAATTGGGGGCATCATTTTCAATAGCAGAAATAAAACGGGCCAAAGCTTTTCTATTTCCGGTTTGAACCAATGACGCTAACTCGGACATATTATTTAGCAAGAGATCTTATTTACCCTATTAGCATGCCTTCCACCTTCAAAAGAAGTGGTTAAAAAAGTGTGTACTATTTGTTGTGCCAATTCCAATGAAATAAAACGAGCTGGTAAACAAACAATGTTTGAATCATTGTGGGTTCTAGCCAAAGAACTCAGTTCATTTTCCCAACAGATTGCAGCTCTTATGCCTTGGTGTTTATTGGCTGTCATAGCCACGCCATTTGCGCTACCACAAATTAAAATTCCTAATTCAGTTTCTTTATTTTCTACCGAAGATGCCAGCGGATGCGAGGTATCTGGGTAATCCATGGAAGCGGTGCTGTGGGTTCCAAAATCTGAAACCTCATAACCTTCTGCTTTAAGTGTTGCCTTAATTGCTTCTTTATAATCGAAGCCGGCGTGGTCGCATCCTATTGCTATTTTCATCCTACGAAATTAGGTGTAGTATAGTAATAAAAAAAGTCCCCCACTCAAATGTTGAACGGAGGACTCTTTTATCTAAAATCACTTAATTCTAGCTACAACCAGTTTGGGTGCCGCAGTTCAAACACTTATAGCAAGCACCGCTGCGGATGGTAATGTGACCGCAAGTAGGACAAGCAGGACTATCTCCCATGCGCTTATTCATTTCGCTCACTTGATCCATTGGCGCTGTTTCTAGAGTTGCCATAGCCATTGGTTTTACTTCCAAATCTGCTTTTACCTCTGGCCTGTGAAAACCAATTGGTGCCGCATTAACCGGTACTATTGGAGCAGCACCTGCAGGAGCAATAACATCAACCTTTGTTTGGTGAGTAGTAGGGTTTGCCTTTTCTTTGTGTTGGTTAACTGCCAAATGACTGCGTTGAACGTCGTTTGGTGCAACTTGAACAAAGTCTTCTCTTCCCAAATATTCAAAGCCAATCATTCTAAACATGTAATCAATAATAGAAGTTGCATTTTTAATATTATCATGACCAGTTACCATACCTGCTGGTTCAAAGCGAGTAAATGTAAACTTGTCTACGTATTCTTCTAGAGGTACACCATATTGTAATCCTAATGAAACTGCAATAGAGAAGCAGTTCATCAATGAACGAAGTGTGGCACCTTCTTTATGCAAATCAACAAATATTTCACCAATCGTTCCATCTTCGTATTCGCCTGTGCGAACAAAAATGGTTTGACCACCAACAGTTGCCTTTTGGGTAAATCCACCGCGCTTACCTGGCAATGCTTTACGGGCAACTACACCAGCCAACTTATGTTTAAAGGCTGTATCATGTGTGCGGTTAAGGATAGCAGTAGCTGCTTCTAAAACTTGCTCTGGTGTTAATTCACCAACTGGTTTGTAGGCATCTTCTCCTAAAATTTGCTCAACTGCATCTTGAATATCTTCGTCTTCTTTCACATCAGATTTGGTACTCAAAGGCTGACTCAATTTGCAACCATCGCGGTATAGGGCGTTGGCTTTTAAACCTAGGCTCCAGCTTAAGTGGTAGCATTCTTTGATATCTTGTATAGTTGCTTCATTAGGCAGATTGATAGTTTTAGAAATAGCACCGCTTAAGAAAGGTTGTGCAGCAGCCATCATGCGGATATGACCTGTTGCAGCTATGTAACGTGTTCCTTTATTGCCACATTTGTTGGCACAATCAAAAACAGCCAAATGCTCATCTTTCAATAATGGAGCACCTTCTAGCATCATGGTACCACAGATATAATCATTCGCCTCTTCTATTTCTGCACGAGTAAATCCTAATTTGCGCAATAAATTAAAGTTAGGGCTATTGTATTCTTCTGTTTTGAAACCTAAACGTTGCATGCAAGCTTCGCCTAAAGTCCATTGATTAAAAGCAAATCCAATTTCAAAAGCACCAGCAGCAGCTTTGTCTAATTTCTCAATTTCTTCTGCAGTAAATCCTCTAAATTTAAGCGACTCCGGATTGATGTGTGGTGCACCTTTTAAAGTAGCTGAACCAGTGGCATAATGAATGATTGCATCAATTTCAGATTGGCTATAGCCCATGTTTTTTAGGGCTGCAGGTACACCTGTGTTAATGATTTTAAAATAACCACCACCAGATAATTTCTTGAATTTTACCAAAGCAAAATCTGGCTCAATACCTGTGGTATCGCAATCCATCACTAGACCAATTGTTCCTGTTGGCGCAATTACTGTAGCTTGAGCATTTCTATAACCATATTGCTCACCCATTTGAACAGCAAGATCCCATGAATCGCAAGCTGCCTTTAACAAATAATCTGGGCAATATTTAGGGTCAATACCGGCTGGGCGGATAGACAATCCTTCATAGGCATCAGTAGCATTGTATGCGGCATAACGGTGGTTACGCATTACACGTAACATGTGTGTTTTGTTTTCTTCGTATTTAGGGAAAGCACCAAGGTACTTTGCCATTTCGGCCGAAGTTTGATAAGCTATACCATTCAATACAGCAGTTAAAGCACCGCCAATGGCAAACGCTTTGGGACTATCATAAGGAATACCAGAAACCATTAATACACTACCTAAATTAGCATAACCTAATCCAAGCGTGCGGTATTCATAGCTACGTTGAGCAACTTCTTTTGAAGGGAATTGCGCCATCAATACAGAAATTTCCAGAACCATTGTCCAAAGTCTACAAGCATGCTCGTAAGCTTTTACATCAAACTCAAGGGTATCTACATTGAAGAAACGCATGAGGTTTAAACTTGCTAAGTTACAAGCAGTATTGTCTAAAAACATATATTCACTGCAAGGGTTAGAAGCGTTGATTCTTCCTCCTTCAGGACAAGTATGCCACTCGTTAATAGTGGTATCGTATTGCACACCAGGATCGGCACAAGCCCAAGCTGCATCTGCAATCATTTCCCACAAATCTTCTGCTGAAACAGAACTCATCACTCTGCCATCGGTACGCGCTCTTAAATCCCAATCAGCACCTTTTTCAAGGGCTAAAAAGAACTCATGAGGAATACGCACAGAGTTGTTACTATTTTGACCAGAAACCGTAGCATAAGCTTCGCCTTCATAATCGCTAGGATAGCCAGCAGCTATTAATGCAGCTACTTTCTTTTCCTCATTTTTCTTCCAATTGATAAATTCAATTATTTCTGGGTGATCCAAATCCAAGCAAACCATTTTGGCTGCTCTACGAGTTGTTCCACCAGATTTGATGGCACCAGCTGCACGATCACCTATTTTTAAGAAACTCATTAAGCCAGAAGAAGTACCTCCACCAGAAAGTTTTTCTTTGGCACCTCTAATTTGAGAAAAGTTGGTACCTACCCCTGAACCATATTTAAAAATACGTGCCTCACGTACCCATAAATCCATGATACCACCATCGTTCACTAAATCGTCGGAAACCGATAAAATGAAACAGGCATGAGGTTGAGGGCGCTCGTATGCTGAAGTAGATTTCTCTAATTCACCTGTTTTAGGATTCACAAAATAATGTCCTTGTGGGCCACCAGTAATGCCATATGAACTATGCAGGCCAGTATTGAACCATTGTGGCGAATTTGGAGCAGCGTATTGTCCAACAATCATAAAGGCCATTTCATCATAGAAAACTTGGGCGTCTTCTTTGCTATCAAAATAACCATAGTCTTCACCCCATTTCATCCAACAATGAGCCATTCTATGGGCAACTTGTTTGATACTTGTTTCTCTTCCGGTTGTTCCGTCTGCATGAGGCACACCCGCCTTACGGAAATATTTTTGAGCCAAAACGTCTGTGGCAACTTGGCTCCAGAAATTTGGTACTTCCACATTATTCATTTCAAAAACCACACTGCCATTTGGGTTTTTAATGATGGATGTGCGATAGTCATAAGTAAACATATCGTATGCACTTACTCCTTCTTTGGTAAAATGGCGCTCAATCCGGAGGCCTTTTTGTTCGTTGTTTTTTTTGTTGCGGGTCATGGTGGTTATCAAGTATTTTTTTTCTATATATTAATTTATTTCGGTTTGTCTTTATTTTTAATCTGTTTAAAAAATTATCTCAGTGTTAAGTTAGTTTTATCAATTTCTTCATTTCAGGCTTATTAACTCTATTTACTAATTTTTGTTTTAAAAATATCCCTCAAAAAATTTGGGGGGTTTTTAATCCAAAAGTCTACTATCTGAAACGTTATTTCAAAAATCAATTTCAACATCACTCCCTGTTGATTTCTTTTTTACCTTGTTAGTACTATGGTTCGGGTGTTCATAACAATAGTTATTCACAGAACACCCCTTGCTACTTGTGGTTTTGCAGGAGTTAACAATTTCTTAATTATCAATAGGTTGTATCCTAATGAATACACTTTGACCAATTTTTGGAACTGGGCGTTTTTTTTACTTGTAATTATCAAAAAAAAAATCGTTGTAAATCTGTTTGGACTAAAAGTAAGTTTTTTGAATAAAAAGGCTTTTATTTGCTTTATACAATTTTTTGACCCCAGTGAAGACTAGCTTTTATAATACATTAACAAATCAAACCCAAAAGGGCATTAAACAGCTTGCGGTGTTGATTGACCCAGATAGTCTGCACACTGAGGAAGCCCTGCTTTCCCTTGTTCATTTATGTAATGAGCAGCAGGTTGATTTAATATTGGTTGGCGGAAGTTTAATTACCAATGGTTTTTGGGACCGTTGCATAGAATTGATTAAGGCAAATACTAAAATACCTTTGGTATTATTTCCTGGCAACATTATGCAAACACATAAAGCCGCAGATGCTATCCTTTTCTTAAGCATGATCAGCGGTCGAAACCCAGATTTATTAATTGGAAAACATGTACTAGCCGCTCCTTTGCTAAAAAAATCTGGCATCGAGGTTGTTCCTACGGGTTATATGATTGTAGATGGTGGCAATATTACCAGTGTGATGTATATGAGTAACACAACGCCATTGCCATCCGATAAAAACAATATTGCAGCCTGCACAGCACTTGCTGGCGAAATGTTAGGTTTAAAGGTTATTTATATGGACGCAGGTAGTGGTGCCAAAAACCCAATTTCTGCCTCCATGATTGCGGAAGTTAAATCACAAATAAATGGTCCGCTCTTTATTGGTGGCGGAATAAGAACGCCACAACAGGCCATTGATGCTTGTAATGCCGGTGCAGATATTGTGGTGGTGGGAAATGCCATTGAAAAAGATCCTAATTTGGTTCGAATATTAGTAACCGCAGTGCATTCTTTGAACGCCTAATTTTTAGGTTCAAGAAAACCTTTTTTCTATTTTATAGTTATAGTATTCATGGCCATTAAAAATATTATTTTTGATTTAGGAGGAGTTGTTTTGAACCTAGACCAAGAAAAAACCCTCAGGGCTTTTAAAAGGTTAGGAGCAAACCTGGAAGAGTTAAACCTTGAAAATTCAATCTTTTTAGATTTCGAAACAGGCAAGGTGGATGAAAACTACTTTCTTCAAAGCATTTTTACACTTTTAAAAGGAAATGCCAGCAAAGAACAAATTACACAAGCTTGGAATAGCATGTTATTAGAATTGCCAGCGCATAGGGTCGAAATCATCAAACAACTCAAATCAAAATACAGATTATTTTTATTAAGTAATACCAATAGCATTCATATCAACGCTGTATTTGAAGAGCATGGCAAAACTGTTTTTGAAGAACTATTCGAAAAAATTTACCTATCGCATGAAATTGGTATTCGCAAACCAGATGTGGCCTGCTATGAATATGTGTTAAGAGATGCCAATCTTAAAGGCTCTGAAACAGTTTTTGTAGATGATAACAGGCTGAACCTAAAGGGAGCTGAAAGTGCCGGAATCAATACCATTTGGGCCAAAGAACCTGTTGATTTGTGGTTTATTGACACACTTAAAAAAACAGATGTACTAAAGGTGAACTAACCTAAACTCAAGCTTTTTTACCAAAGACCCATACGACTCTTCTAAGTTGGCAGCAACCCTACTTACATCTAAAAATTCTTGAAAGAGGTCGATTAACAAGATATCGAAAACAGAACTTTCTACAAACTTAATTTCCTTTCCAAAGCCGCACACACAAAGGGCGTTGGTTTTGCGTAAGAAACGTTTTATGTGGCGAATATCTGTATTGAGTGTTTGGCAACTACCAAAATGAATGATCCTATTTTTACAAGAATCGCCCAGCATTTCTGCCAATTCATCTAAAGTTACAGGTTTTTTATCAATAAGAATTTGTTGTGGTTTTCCATGAAATGCTAGATACAAAATGGAGTAACGCTGGTATCTTTTTAGTTGCCATTGCTTAAGATAATAGGCCAAATTTTCGCGCGTACCACAATGCCTATGAATAAAGTTGATATTCCTATTTTGCTTTAAAAACAACAAAGCTGCCTCAATACTGGTTTGCTTGGTTAAATTCCTACTCCAGTCACCTTCTAGGCAAAAAACTTCCTTCTGATATTCCTTGGCTATTTTCATTTTTTGGTTCGAACCAAAACAAAATTACTTATAGTTGCAAGGTAAGAATTTAAAAGCTAAACAATCCCAATTTCGTTTATTAAAAAACAAATTTCTTCTCTACCCAAACAAAAACTGCAGCATCTCTTCTAATTTGGCTACTTCCACTATTTTTAAGCCAATTTTAGCTTTTGGCAGTTTGTTAAATTTCGACAGGTAAACAGTTTTGAAACCCAATTTTTCGGCTTCGGAGATGCGTTGTTCTATCCTGCTTACTGCCCTAATTTCTCCGCTTAATCCCAACTCTCCCACAAAACAAATTTTATTGTCTATTGGCGCATTTTCATAGCTCGAAACAATGGAGGCAACAATACTTAAATCAATACCCGGGTCTTCCACTCTTAAACCTCCAGCAATGTTTACAAACACATCTTGCATGCCCATTCGAAGACCACACTTCTTTTCTAAAATGGCCAACAACATGTTTAATCTTTTGCCGTCGTAGCCATTTGAGTTTCTCTGGGGAGTGCCATATACAGCAGCACTTACAAGCGCTTGTGTTTCTATGAGCAACGGGCGCATGCCTTCTAAAGTGGCCGCAATAGAAACTCCACTCAATGCTTCATCTCTCTGCGAAATCAAAATCTCTGAAGGATTACTCACCTCGCGTAAGCCGCCACTTTGCATTTCATAAATGCCAATTTCATTGGTTGATCCAAACCTATTTTTAGTACTGCGCAAAATACGGTAAACATGGTGTCTATCTCCTTCAAATTGAAGCACCGTATCAACCATGTGCTCTAGTAATTTTGGTCCTGCCAAGGTGCCATCTTTGGTGATGTGCCCGATTAAAAATACGGGTGTACCTGTTTCTTTGGCAAACCTAATCATATCGCCAGCGGTTTCCTTTATTTGAGAAATACTGCCAGGAGTGCTGTCTATAATATCCGATTGAAGAGTTTGAATAGAATCTACCACAACCAAATCTGGTTGCAATTCTTTGAAGGCTTTTCCAATTCGTTGGGTAGAAGTTTCGGTAAACAAAAAACAATCAGGATTGGCAAAAGGAATGCGATCGGCACGCATTTTAATTTGAGTTTCACTTTCCTCACCACTAATATAGAGCACTTTCATACCCTTAAATTGTAAGGCAACTTGCAACAACAAGGTAGATTTACCAATGCCTGGTTCTCCACCTATTAAAACAACACTTCCGGGAACAATGCCCCCGCCTAAAACGCGCGATAATTCTTGGTCTTGGATAGGAATACGGTATTCATCGCCATTTTGTACCTCGTTGATTAAAATTGGCTTACGTGAAGTAACAATCCCTTCTTTTTTCCAAGTACTTTTGAAGTCTTCTTTTTCTTTGTGAACAACTTCCTCAACATAGGTGTTCCATTCGCCGCAAGCAGCACATTTACCAACCCATTTGGCGGAAGTAGCGCCGCAATTTTTGCAAAAAAAAGTTGAATGCGTTTTTGCCATTTTCAAATATCTATTATTTGGCTAATATAAATCAGATAAAGGGGAATAAAAAAACAGGATAAAATGCTTTATTTGCATACGCGTGAGTGAACTAGAACAAATTAAAGCACCAATAGCCAAAGAACTAGATTTGTTTGAAAGCAAATTTAGGGAAGCCATGAAAAGTAGTGTTCCACTTTTGGATACTATTATGTCGTACATAATAAAACGAAAGGGCAAGCAAATAAGACCCATTTTTGTGTTTTTTAGTGCAAAACTTTTCAATGGAATTTCTGAAACAACACACAGAGGAGCAAGCCTTGTGGAGTTGTTGCATACGGCCACTTTGGTACATGATGATGTGGTAGATGATAGCGATGAACGACGGGGCTTCTTTTCAATTAATGCCCTCTGGAAAAATAAAATTGCCGTATTGGTAGGCGATTATTTATTGAGTCGCGGACTCTTGCTCTCGGTTCAAAACAAAGATTATAATCTGCTAGAAATAGTGAGCAATGCTGTGAAGGAAATGAGTGAAGGAGAATTGCTCCAAATAGAAAAAACGCGTAACCTAAATTTATCAGAGGAGGTGTATTACGACATTATCCGTAAAAAAACAGCCTCTTTGATTGCCTCTTGTTGTGCAATTGGCGCAGCTTCTGCAGGCGCTACCCAAGAGCAAATTGAACAAATGCGTTTGTTTGGCGAAAAAATTGGCATGGCTTTTCAAATGAAAGATGATTTGATGGATTATGGCGATGAAGATATTGGCAAACCTCGTGGCATAGATTTAAAAGAAAAGAAACTCACTTTACCAATTATCTATACCTTAAACCAAGCTGAACCTGCCGTTAAAAGAAAAATAATCAATACCATTAAAAATCACCACAACAACAAAAGCAAAGTGGCAGAAGTGGTAGATTATGTGAATGCACACAATGGTATTGCCTATACCAAACAAACCATGAATAAGTTTAAAGAAGAGGCACTAGCTATTATTGATCAATTGCCAGAATCTGAAGTAAAACCTAACGTTCGCAGGTTAGTTGAATTTATTATAGACAGAAATCATTAGGTATAAAAAAAGCCTCTTACTTTTTGGTAAGAGGCTTTATTGTTTTGATGACTACTTAATCTTTTATAAAGGTTCTAGCACTTGTTTTATCTCCAGCTTTCACTTTTAAAATATACATTCCTGCAGGTAAAGCAGAAATAGTTAACTCACGTTGTTGACCCGAACCGCTGATTGAATAAGTTTCTTTTGATACTTGCTGACCCAAAATAGTAAAAATCATAACTTCAAGTTCGGAAGAATTTTTAGTATCTGTTCTAAGCGAAAGTTTTTCGTAAACAGGATTTGGATAAATAGTTAAATTAAATTCGCCATTGTTTTGGTTCAAACCGGTACTCACCAAATTTACAGAAAGTGATTTTTTATCTCCTGCACAACCTCCAGAGGAAGTTTCTTGAACATTAACAACTGCAGAAACTCCTGTACCCATTTTTAAACTAACATCTTTGGAGCCAGCACCTGTTATAATAGTTGCTCCTACGGGTGTCCAAGTAAAAATAGATCCCGTTAAGCCCGGAACTATTGAGAATGCTGCTGTATCTCCTTTTATGGCCCAAGTTGTTCCTGTGATAGGCGATGTATTAGGTTTCGCTAATTTATTAATGACCAAAGAATCAGAAAAGCTAAAACAAACTTTATCATTAATGCTAACTTTAAATTTTCCTGCATCGTTATAATTTAATGTTTTTGCTGTGGCTCCTTTAAACAAGGTATCATTGATATACCATTGGTTATTGTTTGCAGAACTTGAGGTTAAATTGAAAGCGCCACCTTCACAGAAATTATTCCCAGATAAATCCTTTGTTATGGTAGGTATCGCCGGGCTAATACCAGTTTGAATAAACAAGGTTGGCGAACTGGCGGTGCAGCCTGCTGATCCTAATAATTTAACATAAAATTTAGCCTCATCTTTAACTTTAAAACTTGTAAGTGAAGTAGAAAAAACCAAATTATCTTTATACCAAATAAATCCTGTTGTGGCATCAGTACTTATTACAGTACTATCTCCACTACATAGGTTCAAACCGTTACTAGAACTGATACTTGGCGCAATTGGCGAAGGTAAAACATTGATATACCCAACCCTTGTAATACTGTCTTTTCCATTGATATTACTTACAGCCAAAGCAATGGTTTTAGTACCTGCCGTTAGGAACTTAACCTTAGGGTTTCTGATGTTTGCAGTTAAAGTATCTGCATCTGTAAAATGCCAATTCCATTTATCGGGTTTGTTTAAACTCGAATCTAATAATTGTAGCTCATCACCTACACAAACTGTTTTTAAAATTGAGTAAAAATTAGCCGTTGGGGCATTTGGCGTTGCGGTAATTTTAACATTATCAATATACATGATATTGCCACCAGCAGATTTTTGTTCGAACCTAATTCTTACATTATGAAAACCAACATAAGGAGTTAAGTTTAAACTAAAGCAACTTGCGCCAACACCTCCACCACACCAATCAGTAGCCTTTGAAGGAATGAACCTATTTGAACTCGCAAAATTGGTATCTAAGGCAGTGGCAAAATTACCTTTTCCGTTTTCACCAAATCCTGCAATTTTTGTATATGAGGTGCCACAATTTGTACTAATATAAATAATCAATGAGTCTGAAGATGTTTTATCATACCTGGTATAAGCATGTTGAAACTCCAACAAAGCATTTTGATAACCCCTTAAATCTAATACAGGTGATACCAATCTATCCAAATAATTAACAGTTGGATAATCAAAGTTATTGATTCCGTAAGCGGTATTTCCTGGCGTAGTTCCAGCAACATTGTACAATCTCCAAGTACTATCGTTGTTGGGATTTTCAATGCTCCAAAAATTCTTGGTCAATGAAGTAGGTTCAAAGGTTTCATTCAAAGGCAAGGTCATTCCTCCTACTGTTATATAATCATCTTTATAAACAGAATCGTAACCCGTGGTAGAACTAATTCTTAAAGCAACAGGGTAAACGCCAGGGATTGCATAGGTAATGCTTGGGTTCAAGGCTGTGCTAGTTGATGGTGTTCCACCTGGAAAATACCACATTCTGCTGGTTGCTCCAGATGATTGATCTGTAAATACAGTAGCTTTTGCTGTACAAATTACTTGATTAACAGTTGTAAATGCAGCAGATGGTTTTGGTGTGATCCCAGAAATGATTAAAGCATATTCTTGTGTACTACCAACCAAAGATCCTTTTTTACTTATTGTAATGGTGTATGTGCCTGCGGTTGGCAAAGCAATATGAACTTGCTCTACATTGTCTAATGTATTATCACCAGTTGTAGCTGCTGCAGAAGGGTTGGTTCGGTTCAAAACGTATGGAGAAAAAATTTGGTTATCTGAGTTTCTTTTTACCCTGATATCTAAATCATTTACCAGCATTTTTGTAGTAGGGTTCAATGATGGACTTGGCGATGAACCTGGTCTATCTGTCCAGCATATGGTTGCTCGTAAGGGGGAAGTTCCATCTGAGAAAAATGTATAGTTATAAGTGCTAATATTGTTTAAGGTATTTTGTAAAATGAGATTTTTTGAAGTATCGGAAATGGTTGTTACTGCTTTTGCCGTATTCATTAAACCCCAACCAAAAGTATAATCTGGTCCTACCGAAGTACCAGCCTCATCTGCTGTGTGAATGATTAAACCTTTGAGGGTGGAGGCCCGCATAAAATTACCTTTTAGGTTATTATAATGTTGTTGAACCAACAATGCCGAACCACTTGCATTTGGCGTTGCCATTGAGGTTCCATTAAAAGTACTGTAGGCAACATTTGTGGTGGAGATTGGTGAATAAACAGCAACGCCATTGGCTACCACATCTGGTTTTATTCTACCATCATCTGTTGGTCCCCAGCCACTAAAGCTACTCATCACAACATTATTGGGATTTTGCCAACCGGTGGTAATTTTATTTACAGCTCCAACCGTTAAAACATTTTTAGCATTTCCTGGGCCACCACTGATACAATTATAAGGGCCAACAATACTTGGCGAATTGTTATTATTTCCCAATACCCAATTTCCGTTTAAATCTCTAATATAAAAACTAGAAGGAATAGTTCCAGGCTCGCCTCTGTCATTTCCAGCTGCAACAAAAGGTAAATAATTAGGGTAATTTAAAATGATTTGATCCCATTGTGCGCTGATATTATCATAAAATCCGTACTTATAATCTTCGGTGGTACTAACACTTGGATCACCCCAAAACTCCCATCTTGCAGCGCTACTATTATATTGCCAGCCAGAAATTTGAGAATAAGAGTGATTGGATACTAAAAGGCCTGCTCCTGCAGCTGAGCTCATTTCTGAATTATCATTGTTCCAATCATGACATTTTATAGGTGCTTGGAAACTCATACCTTTTGCATTTGCCATAACGCCACCAGCACTCATGGTACCCGCCACGTGCGTAGCATGATCGCTCAAACTACTAGCACCATCAGTTTGGGTAGCTCTACTTTGAAACTCTTGGTGTGAAACCCTTACGGCACCGCCATCCCAAACGCCCATTCTGTTGGTCATGCCAGCTCCCGAGAGGTTCAAGCCCAATGAGCCAGCAGGCCAAACTTTATTGGTAGATATTGTTTTTGCAGCGTCAAGATTATTGCTGGTTTGCACATAAATTGGCATTCCAGTTGGAGAAATACCAACCATTTCGCGGATAGTACCATTGGCAAACTCAACCCTAGCGGGGTAATTCAAAGTAGCGGCCTTTTCAACCAAAACTTTTTGTTGAATGGAAAAATTCTCTTTGAAAATTAACTCAAGTTCTGCCGGATTTTTTGCAGACAAGGGATCTCTTAATTGTTGGGCAAAAGTTACTTGGGCAACAAGCAACAAGACGATTATTTGTAAACTATTTTTATACATACTTCTTAATTTTTTACATTTTTAGAATGGGCTACTTCACCAATTAAATTCGAATTTAAAGTTACTTTTTGATTGTTATAGTAAATATCACCAACATAAATCAATTCATATTTTCCATCAGCTAAACAATTGATGCGCAAAGTTCCCTTCGATTTTTCGGTGCTAACAAAAGTTTTATTTAAACGATTATCAATGAGTATTGCTTTGAATTGATTCTGCTTGAGCAGGGTAGCACATTTTAAGTTTTTTGCAGAGATTCCGGTTATTTCAAATAAATAACCGTTGGAGGAAGCCAAGGCCACATTTATTTTGCCATTAACCGCATCAAAATTACTTTTTTGATGGTATTCGAACTTGCGCATTTGTGCCGCATTGCGCACTTTAAAGGTTACCTGCTCTCTTTGGGCAAACAAGCAGAATGGCAAAAAGCCAAAAATAATAAATAATTGATGCTTCAAACTCATGGTAAATGCCTACTAATTTAATTATTTGTTTCAAATTTACGCTAAATCAACTAAAAGCCAATTTCATTATTTAACACGTAGTAGTTACTTTGCATAAAAATTAAACCGTGATTAAGCATATTCCCAATACCATTACCGCTGCAAATCTATTTATGGGTTGCCTTTCCATTGTTGCAACATTTGACGGAAACCTGACTGAAGCCTCTTATTTTATTATGGCTGCGGCAGTATTAGATTTTTTTGATGGATTTGCAGCTCGATTATTAAATGTGCACAGCGAAATAGGCAAGCAATTAGATTCTTTAGCTGATGTGGTAAGTTTTGGTGTGGCACCAGGATTTATTTTTTATGCCATCTCTCAAGACCACTTGGTATTTAACTATACCTTTTTGCAATTTGTTCCACTTATGGTTATTTGCAGCTATTTACCTTACCTAATAGCCATATTTTCAGCAGTTAGATTGGCTAAATTTAATATAGATACCCGACAAACCGACTCATTTATTGGTGTGCCAACCCCTGCCAACGCCCTATTTATTTGCAGCATTCCATTTGTGCTAGAGAACGGGCCATTTTTTGCGCAGGAAATTTATACTTCGATGGGTTTTTTACTTTTATTTCCAATCATATCTTCATATCTTTTGGTATGCGAATTACCATTGTTTGCGCTTAAGTTCAAGCAATTTAGCTTCAAAGGAAATGAAATAAGGTATGCTTTTATTTTGATCTCTGTTTTACTTATTTTAATTTTTCATTACTTTGGAATTGGATTGAGTATAATTCTTTACGTACTTTTGTCGCTCTTCAACCATTTGAAAAAATAATATGAAATTCAAAGCAGAAATAGATGTAATGCCTCATGCAGCGCTACTAGACCCTCAAGGCAAAGCCGTAACTGGTTCAATGGTAAACATTGGTTTAGCCGCCATACAAAATGTGAGAATTGGCAAGCACATTAGTTTAGAACTTGAGGCTAATTCCGAAATAGAGGCAAATGAAATGGTTGAAACTGCTTGCAAAAAATTGCTTGCCAACCTTATCATGGAATCATACAATTTCCAAATAAAAGCCATTTAGTATGCGCCTACGCAAGTTGCTTTTACTTGCACCAATTTTATTTATAAATCTTGCTGAACCTATATTTGCGCAGGATATTGGTTATGCTCGCTCTTGCATTAAAACCTTATGCAGCGATGATTTTTACGGAAGAGGTTATGTAAATAATGGAGACAAAATTGCCGCCCAATTTATCAAAGACGAATTTATTCATCACAAGCTAACAGGCTTGGGAGAAAATTACTTTCAACATTTAGGTTACCCAGTTATTTATTACCCAGAAAGAGTAGATATTGAATTAGACGGCCAAACAGCCTTTGCAGGACACGATTTTATTTTGAACCCAGGCTGTCCAAAAGTAAACGGTACTTTTAAATTACTCAATGTTGATTCTAGCATGCTCGACAATAACTCGGAATTTGAGAAATTAAGCATACGAAACCTCAAAAACACTTTCTTGGTAGTTGATGAAGTGAAAGGAAAAACCTTGTTACATCAAGATAGAGCTAAGTTAATTTTAAGCAATGGCATAAAAGCCAAAGGACTAATTTTCAAAAATAACACAACCTTGATATGGAGTCCTGCCATGGAGTTTGCCACTTTTCCTATTATCTACTTTAAGAAAGGGATTTTACCTCAATTGGTTTTAAAAATGACGGTAAAAATTGATGCAAATTTTAAAGTACATGGTACTCAAAATGTTTTGGGCATGATTAAAGGAAAGGTTCAACCCGATTCTTTTATCGTTTTTACAGCACATTATGATCATCTAGGAATGTTGGGTAAGGAAGCCATGTTTCCTGGCGCCAACGACAATGCAAGTGGCGTAGCAATGATGCTCGATTTGGCTAGGCATTATGCTAAAAATCCTCCACCCTATTCGGTGGTTTTTATTGCATTTGCAGGCGAAGAAATTGGTTTGATTGGCTCCTATTATTTTGTAGAAAATCCATTAATTCCATTAAAGAAAATTAGCCTGCTTATCAATATGGATTTAATGGCAACTGGTGATGAAGGTCTTACTGCTGTTAATGCTACTGTGTTTCCAGATTTGTTTGAAAACCTAAAAATGTGCAATACTTTAGGAAATTATCTACCAAATATTGCACCAAGAGGTAAAGCACAAAACAGCGACCATTATTATTTCTCAGAAGCTGGAGTTCCAGCTTTCTTCTTTTACCTGAGAGGCAATTACCACCATTATCATGATGTAGATGATACTTATGAAGAACTCACCTTGAGCAAGTACAAAGAAGCTTTTCAGCTAATTTTAGATTTTGCTAACATGCGAATGAGTAAATAAAACAAAATCGCCATTTTAGTTACACAATCCTATTATTTATCCTTGTTTCTTAAGCTTTTTTTCACCAACTTGGCCAATGTAAAAAAAAGAGTATGCCTATTGTTAATTCTTTAGTTAGTTGGTACCTAAAACGGAGACTACCTGCGTTTGAGGAGATTCTAAATAATCCCCAACAGGTGCAACAAGACCAATTACTGAAGTTACTGCGCACCGCACAAATAACTGAATTTGGCAGACAATATGATTTCAAAAGCATACATAATTTACATACCTTTAAGCAGCGAGTTCCTGTAACCAATTACGATCATTACAAGCATTACATAGAACGAATGATGCAAGGCGAACAAAACATTTTGTGGCCAAGTGAAGTACGTTGGTTTGCAAAATCATCGGGCACTACAAGTGCTAAAAGTAAGTTTATTCCTGTTACTTATGAAAGCATGGAGGAATGCCATTTTCAAGGTGGTAAAGATGTTTTGATGACCTACTTACTTCAAAAACCAGAATCAAATATTTTTAGTGGCAAATCATTGGTGATGGGTGGCAGTCACCAAATAAATAGCTCCAATAGCGAAAGTTTTTATGGCGATTTAAGTGCGGTGATGATGCAAAACTTACCTCTTTGGGCTCAATATTTAAGAACACCAGAATTGAGCATTGCCATCATGGATAATTGGGATGAGAAAATTGAGAAAATGGCAAGGGCTACTCTGGAAGATGATGTTACAAATATATCTGGTGTGCCAACATGGACAATCGTTCTCATAGAAAAACTTTTTGAACTGAGTGGCAAAAATAACTTAACAGATATCTGGCCCAACTTAGAGCTATACGTGCATGGTGGCGTTAGCTTTACTCCTTATAAGGAAAGATTTAAGCAATTGATTAAAAGCAGTCAGGTAAACTTTTTAGAAACATATAATGCTAGCGAGGGATTTTTAGGCATACAAGATAGGCTAGATGCAGACGATATGTTATTGATGTTAGATTACGGCATCTATTACGAGTTTATGCCAATGAGTGAGTACGGTAAAGATTTCCCTGAAACTTTGAGCTTGGATCAAGTAAAGCCCAATGAAAATTATGCATTGGTTATTAGTACCAATTCTGGTTTATGGAGATATATCATTGGTGATACCATCAAATTTACTTCTGTAAACCCTTTTCGCTTTAAAATTTCGGGTCGAACCAAACACTTTATCAACGCATTTGGAGAAGAATTAGTGATAGAGAATGCAGACTTTGCAATCAAGGCTGCTTGTGATGAAACTGAAGCTTCGCTTGTAGATTATACTGCTGCTCCCATTTACTTTACCGAACACACCAAAGGAGGCCACGAATGGCTCATTGAATTTGATAGAGAACCAAACTGTATGGATACTTTTGTGCAAACATTGGATCAAACATTGAAGCAAAAAAATTCTGATTACGAAGCAAAACGATTTAAAGACATGGCCATGTTAATTCCATTGGTTCGTAAAATGCCAAAAGGAACTTTTAATGGTTGGCTTAAAAATGCCGGTAAATTAGGCGGACAACATAAAGTTCCCAGGCTCAGTAATCACAGAACCTATGTAGAAGAAATTCTTAATCAATTTAGTACATCCCAAGATTCTCTTACATAAATAAACATGCAAAATATAATTAGAAATAGCGCAGTTTGGATGTTAAGTGGAGTCGTTTTTGTGCTAGTCATATTGCTTCTCGAGAGTCATACCCAAACTGAGGAAAAGAAAAACTTAGAAGAGTTCCAACTATATTATAAAGTTTATTCGCTGGCCCTGCCAAAATCAATCAGTTTTGCCGGAACCAAAATACCCATATCAGATTATGACGTTGCAGAGCGATACGACAAAGAAATTCTCACAAATGTATATTGGCAATCGCAAACTTTGTTAATGCTCAAACGCGCCAATAGATACTTACCAACCATAGAAAAAATATTAGCAGCTAATAACATTCCCGAAGATTTTAAGTATGTAGCTTTAGCAGAAAGTGGCCTGCAAAATGTGGTTTCGCCAGCAGGGGCAGCAGGCTTTTGGCAGTTTATGGATAAAACGGGTAAACGCTATGGTTTAGAAATATCAGAGGAAGTAGATGAAAGGTATCATTTAGAGAAAGCAACTTATGCTGCATGCCTATATTTTAAAGAAGCATACAGCCAACTGAGGGATTGGAGTTTAGTTGCTGCAAGTTATAATATGGGAATTGAAGGCGTAAAAAAACAAATAAGGGCACAAGAAATTTCAAACTATTACGACCTATATTTAAACGTTGAAACTGCTAGGTATTTGTTTAGAATTATTGCTATCAAAGATATTTGTGAAAACCCAATGTTATATGGTTTTAATATAGCCCCAACAGATATGTATCAAAATGTGCCAACTGTAAAAATTAGGATTGATTTGAGTATTACCAGTTTGGCTAAATGGAGCATTCAAAACAATTGTAATTACAAATTATTAAAGCTTTTAAACCCTTGGTTGCGTAAGCCTTTCATATCGGTGCC